>Ga0302326_10001350_pt1 | contig 62662 bp, 55 predicted proteins | sample Palsa_T0_3_FD_202264 | JGI IMG/M metagenome (GOLD analysis project Ga0302326, IMG submission 202264) | Peat permafrost microbial communities from Stordalen Mire near Abisko, Sweden - Palsa_T0_3 | ecosystem: Environmental > Terrestrial > Soil > Palsa > Peat permafrost | place: Sweden: Abisko...
GAGCGACGGCGGTGGCGTGGTCAGTCGATCGCGTCGCGCAGGATTGCGGCGGCGATCGCGTAGGCGTCGGCGGTGCCGGCGGGATCGTCCTCCACGACGGCGCGGATCGCCGCGCCGTCGTATAGCAGCGCGAGGCGCCGGCCCACCTGTTCGGCGTCACGGGCGCCGGCGGCCCGGGCCAGATCCGTCAGTCGTTGTTGGCGCCAGCGGGCGTGCTCGGCGGCCGCCCGGTGAGCCGGATGCGACGGTTCGGGGAACTCGACCGCGGCGTTGACGAACGGATCGCCGCGCAGCGGGCGAGGCTGCTCGGCAAGCGCCGTGAACAGCTCCAACAGTCGCGCGCGCGGCGCCAGTTCGCCGCGCGTCAGGACCGCGGTCGCACCGCCCTCTTGCTGAGCCGCCAGGACCGCCAGCACGAGCTCGTCCTTGCCCGCGAAATGCTGATACAGCGTCCGCTTGGAGACCCGCGCCTCGACGTGCAGGTCGTGCATCGATGTCGCGTTGATCCCCCGTCTGGCGAACAGCGTCTCGGCGGCGGTGAGGATCCGCTCATGCGCGCCGCGGCCGAGCGACCCGCGCGGCCGGATCGGCGGCACGGGAAGCCCTACTCGACGTTCGGCGCAGGCAGAGCGTTGAGCTCTTTGCGCACGTGCCAGATCCGCTGGCAGACGGTGAACAGGCTCAGCCCCGCGAGCACGTAGACGGCCGGCGCCAGCAGCTCGAAGTTCCCGATCGAGGCGCCGCGCGCGAACACCAGCCCGATCGACAGGATCACGACGCGCACCGGCCGCGTTGCCAGCCCGACCTTGCACTCGACGCCGAGCGCCTCGGCGCGGGCGCGCGTATAGGAGACCATCAACGAGGCAAGCACGGCGAGCACGACCGCCGCGACCGCGAGCTGGTCGTGCCGATACGCGAAGTAGGCGCCGACCGCGGTCAGCACGAAGCCCTCCTCGAGGCGGTCGAGGGTCGAGTCCAGGAACGCGCCGAACTGGGTGCCCTTGCCCGACATGCGGGAGTAGCGGCCGTCGAGCGTGTCCATGATCGAGCCGACGATGAACGCGAGTCCGGCCAGGAAGAAGGTCCGGTTGACGACGAGCGCGGCGGCGGCGAGGTTGAGCAGGAATCCCGTCAGCGAGATCGTGTTCGGCGTCAGCCGGCTCTCGATCAGCCGCTGCTGCATCAACTCCTGCGCGGTCGGCCCCTCACGTCGCTGACGGGCGCGGCGCGGCCGGGGCGGGCGCGGGCGTACGGGAGTGGTGGGCGGCGCCATCTGAACGGATCGAAGCCTAGTGGTCGCGGCGTCGGAACCGCGGCGCGCAGCGTCAGCTTACGCTGTGAGCGTGTGTCCGCGCTGTGCGCGGGATGGCCTGAACGCCCAGACGTCCGGCCGGGCGCGCGCCAGCAGCTGCTTGGAGATCAGCGCCGCGAGCGCCGCGGTGGTGGCGCCGAGCACGCAGTCGGTGAGGTAATGGTTGCCAGTCGACATCACCACGAACGCGATGAACAGCGGGTAGCAGAGCCACAGCAACTTCGCCCAGCGGTGCTTGACGAAGCGTGACATCGGGATCCCGACCATGCAGGCGAACGCGCAATGCATCGACGGAATCGCCGCATACAGGTTCAGGAACGCCGACGCGGTCCCGCGCTCGGCGGTGATGTGGGTGAACTGCGCGACCGGGTCGGTGAAGCCCCACTCGGGCATCAGCCGCGGCGGCGCGGTCGGATAGACCGTGTAGCCGATCAGCGCGATCACCATCGCGGCCATGAACATGTTGCGCACGAAGTAGAACGACTCGTTGCGACGGACGTAGATCCACAGCAGGATCGTGAACGTGACGACGTACTGGCTGTACAGGTAAGTGACATCGGCGAACTCGATCAGCCAGTGGATGTTGATCGTCCACGCCTGCACGCTGGGCTCGATGAACACGTGCAGCGTGCGCTCGAGGTTGATCACCTTGGTCGCGTTCCAGGACGCCAGCCCGATGTCTGAGTGCACCAGACCGCGCACGAGCTGGTACAGACCGTAGGCGGCCGCGAACAGGAGCAACTGGCGGAGAGCGTCCTTCCAGCCCTTGGGCAGCACGCTGTCGCGTATCTCACTGAGACGCCGTCTGGGCATCCGAGCAATCCTATAACGACGATTCGTCGTTGCCGGTTAGACGAATCGTACGGCCTGACGTACTCGATCGCGGCGAGCAATCGACTGCCGTGCGGCGACCTAGTGGAGGCCCACTAGGGGCTGCAGCGCGGCGACGTGGCGCCGATCCGGCTCAGCGAGAACGACGTCGACAGCCTGACCTGCTCGGCGCGTCCGACCGTCAGCTTGGTCCAGCTGCCGTCCGGGGCCACGCAGCCCGCGCCCTCCGATAGGCGCCAGTAGGGGGTGAATCGCATGCGCAGCTCGAACGTCCCGGGCCTGGGCACGCGGATCGTCAGTGACCCAGCGGTCAGCCGCTCCAGCACGGCGGGCGCCTGGACGATCGGGGTGGCGCCGGCAACCTGGTAGACACGCCAGTGGTTTGACCGGAACACCTGGTGAAGGTAGGGAAGCCCCGAGTCGATCAGCCTGACCTCGGCCCGGGCCGAGTAGTCAGGGTCGGCGCTGGAGATCGCGACGTAGCGCACCGCGTTGTCGTGCAGCCAACGGTCGTAGGTGCCGGCGGTCAGCCTGCCGCCGTAGAAGATGTGGTTGTCGCGGATGTCCAGCTGGCGCTCCCAGCCGCGGGCGAGCGAGAACCGGGTGGCGATCTCATACGCCTCCCAGTGGAACGAGGTGAAGGGGATCTCGATCCGGAACGGCGCCGCGCCCGGCACCGCCGCCTGACGGTCCAGGAACCGCAGCAGCGGCCGGTAGAACGCGGTCGACGCGGTCTTGTCGATGGCGCCGGCGATGCCGTCGCGGACGGACGGCGACCAGCCGACGTACAGCAACGGCAGGAACACCAGCGCCAGCAGCCGCGGCCGCCGGCCCCAGCAGACGAGCGTCGCCAGCGGCAGCGCCGCGAACGTGCCCATGCGCGCGATGTTGGAGCCGATCGGCGTTGGGATCAGGTAGAGCGCCAGCGTCGCCGCGGCGTAGAGCGCGACTCCGGCGCGGAGCCGCACCAGCTCACGCGGCATCAGGATCAGGGCGATCACCGAGACGCCCACCAGCGGCAGCATCGTCGTGAACGCGAACGGCTCCGAGCCACCCTGCGGGAAGATCCACGAGATCAACAGCACCGGCGCCAGCGCAGCGACGATCAGCGCCGCGCCGGGTAGCGCCGCGATCGCGGCGGACCTGATCGCCTGTCCGCCGGCACGGGGCTGGGGCAATGCGCTGGGGGCCTGCAGCGCGAGGATCACGCCGCCGAGCACATAGCCGCCGGCGACCAGCGCGGCGAACAGCGCCGCGACCGGGCTGCACAGCGCTGACACGACGGCGAGCAGGCAGGCGGTGACGGTCCGTCTGGAGTCCAGCGCCAGCACTGCGGCGAGCGCTGGCAGCGCGCCGAACGCGAACGCGAGCCGACCGGAGTACAGATCGGCGGCGGTGGCGGCCGCGAACAGGACCGATCCGGCGAGCGCCCGGTCGCCGAAGTGGCGGCGCGCGAGCACCGTGAACACCGTCGCGGTGCCGGTCGCCGCCAGCGCTGACGCCAGTTGTGGCGTCCGCGCCGCCGACACCGCTGGGAACAGGACGCTGTAGCCGAGCACCTCGTTGCCGGCGTACCAGTAGTTGTTCCAGACCGCGAACCCCTGCTGCTTGAACATCTCGGCGCGGAACAGATGCGCGGCGAGATCGACGCTGCTCGGCGCCAGCACCAGGTACGCGCCGGCCAGCGCTGCGGCGACGATCGTCGGCAGTGCCCAGTGCAATGCCTGTACGTTCGGACGCGAGCGCCTGACCGAGGTGGGCCGCGCCGGTGGCCGCGCGGTCGTCTGCTCTAGGACGGCCAAGACCAGGCGAGGATAACGTCCGCCGGACGAGCGCAGGATGAGCGGCCCGATTCGCAAACACGATGACAATCGAGCGACGTTGTGCCTTGGCGAGGCGATCGTCGACCTGATCTGCGAGCGGCCCGGAGCGTCGTTCGCCGCCGCCGACCGCTTCGCCGCCCATCTCGGGGGCGTCACCGCCAACACGGCCGTGTTCGCCGTTCGCGCCGGCGCGCCGGCCGCGATCGCGGGGGCCGTCGGCGACGATCGCTGGGGCCGCTGGCTGCGCGAGCGGCTGGTCGACGAGCGTGTCGATGTCTCATTGCTGCGCCCGCGCGACGGCGAGTCCACGCAGCTGGCGTTCGTCGCGCTCGACGAGGCCGGTGAGCCCGAGTACCGCCTGTATCCGTCGGCGGCGTCGCCGCTGGCCGGCCTGGACCCGCAGCGGCTGCACGACGCGGTCGCGAACGCCGGCGCGCTGCTGATCAACTCCAACACCCTGTCGGAGGCGATGGAGCGTCAGCTGACCATGTACGCGCGCGCGAGGGCGCTGGCGCTCGGCCGGCCGATCGTGCTCGACTGCAACCTGCGCCTGCACCGCTGGCCGGGCGCTCGCGAGGCGCTCGAGGCGGTGCTCCGGTGCGTGCCCGGCGCGCGGCTGGTGCGCGCCAACGCGGCCGAGGCGACCGCGATCACCGGTGAGTCCGATCCCGACGCGGCTGCCCGTCGGCTGCTGGCGCTCGGTGCGCAGCTGGCGGTGGTCACGCTCGGCGCCGACGGTGTGTTGCTACGTGGCCCTCACGGGCTGCACGCCCGCGCGAGCGCCCCGGTGGTCAGCGTCCGCAGCGTCGTCGGCGCCGGCGACGCGTTCACGGGGACGCTGCTGGCGGCACTCGGGGGCGGCGACGAGGGTGTCCGAGACGCGCTGCCGGCCGCGCTCGACGCGGCGGCGCGGGCATGCGAGCGGTGGGGCGCCTGTGACTGAGTTTCAGCGGCCGAGCCGTCGGCGCGTGCGCGCGATCCGCAAGCGCCTGGTGCTCGTCTACGGGATCCCCAGCGCCGTTCCCCACGGCCATCCGATCGCCGAGCTGATCCTGACGGTCCTGTCGCAGTCGACCAACGATCGCAACCGCGACGTCGCCTACATGCGCCTGCGCGACCGCCTGCCGCACTGGGCCGACGTCCGCGAGGCGCCGGTCGACGAGATCGAGGAGGCGATCCGGCCGGGTGGCATCTCGAAGATCAAATCCGCGCGCATCAAGGACATCCTGATCGCGATCACCGCGACCTCAGGCCATGGGTTGTCGTTGGATTGGCTGGCGCAGGTGACCGTGCCCGAGGCGCAGGATTACCTGTGCTCACTGCCCGGCGTCGGGCGCAAGACGGCCGCCTGCGTGCTGCTGTTCGCGCTCGGGATGCGTGACATCCCGGTCGACACCCACGTCTCCCGGGTCGGCAGCCGCCTCGGCCTGTTCCGCCCCGGTGCCGGCTTCACCGAGATGCACGACGAGATGCTGGCGCTGACCCCGCCGGGAGCCGAGCTCGAGCTGCACCTCAACCTGCTGCGCCACGGCCGGCGGACCTGTCACGCGCGGCGGCCGGAATGCGGCGACTGCGCGCTCGTGCGCATGTGCCCGAGCGCCTTCAGCGTCTGACGCGCCCGCCCCGGTAGCCGCTGAGTGCGGGGGGCGCCGCCCCCGGGTAGTTCCGATCGAGTGGGTGGGGTATCCGAACCGAAAGCACTCGCGCTCAGGACGCTGCGGTATCGATCAACGCCTCGTCCGCGCAGTGCTTGAGGGACGGACACCCCACCCACGATCTGCTACCCTCCCACTCAGATTTTTGTAACCGCAAGGGAGCAGGCATAGACATGGGAAAGACGATCGGAATCGACCTCGGGACGACCAACAGCTGTATGGCCGTGCTCGAGGGTGGCGAGCCGACGGTGATCGAGAACGCGGAGGGCGGACGCACCACGCCGTCGGTCGTCGCGTTCACTCAGTCCGGCGAGCGACTCGTCGGCACCGTCGCCAAGCGCCAGCAGGTGACCAACCCAATCAACACCGTCTTCTCGATCAAGCGCTTCATGGGCCGTAAGGAGTCCGAGGTGCGCGAGGAGGAGGCGATCGTTCCGTACAAGGTGGTATCGGGCCCGGGTGGAGACGTGCGCGTCGACATCGAGGGCAAGCAGTACTCGCCGCCGGAGATCTCGGCGATGATCCTCGGCAAGCTGAAGGCCGACGCCGAGGCGTATCTGGGCGAGACGGTGGACTCCGCCGTGATCACGGTCCCCGCGTACTTCAACGACGACCAGCGCCAGGCGACCAAGGACGCCGGCAAGGTCGCCGGACTCGACGTCAAGCGGATCATCAACGAGCCGACCGCGGCTTCGCTCGCGTACGGACTCGACAAGGAGGCCGACCAGACGATCCTGATCTTCGACCTCGGCGGCGGCACGTTCGACGTGTCGGTGCTGGAGATCGGCGACGGCGTGTTCGAGGTCAAGGCGACCGCCGGTGACAACCACCTCGGCGGCGACAACTTCGACAAGGCGCTGGTCGACTGGCTGGTGGGCGAGTTCAAGAAGTCTCAGGGCATCGACCTGAGTGCCGACCCGATGGCGCTGCAGCGGCTCTACGAGGCCGCCGAGAAGGCCAAGATCGAGCTGTCGACGACGCAGGAGACGCAGATCAACCTGCCGTTCATCACGGCGGACTCCTCAGGCCCCAAGCACCTCGATATGCGGCTCACGCGCGCCAAGCTCAACGAGCTGACCGCGGACCTGCTCGACCGCACGGTCGCGCCGGTGCGCCAGGCGCTCGACGACGCCAAGGAGAAGGGCGCCGCGACGATCGACCACGTCGTTCTCGTCGGCGGCATGACCCGGATGCCCGCCGTCCAGGAGAAGGTCAAGGAGCTGACCGGCAAGGAGCCGCACCGGGGCGTCAACCCCGATGAGGTCGTCGCCGTCGGCGCCGCGATCCAGGCCGGCGTGCTCGCCGGCGACGTCAAGGACGTGCTGCTGCTGGACGTCACCCCGCTGACGCTCGGAATCGAGACCAAGGGCGGCGTGATGACCAAGCTGATCGAGCGCAACACGACGATCCCGACTCGCAAGTCGGAGGTGTTCTCGACCGCCGAGGACAATCAGCCGTCAGTCGAGATCCACGTGCTGCAGGGCGAGCGCGAGATGGCGACCTACAACAAGTCGCTCGGCAAGTTCCAGCTGACCGGCATCCCGCCGGCGCCGCGCGGTATCCCACAGGTCGAGGTCGCGTTCGACATCGACGCGAACGGGATCCTCAACGTGTCAGCCAAGGACCTCGGCACCGGCAAGGAGCAGAAGATCGAGATCCGCTCGGGTTCCGGTCTGTCCGACGACGAGATCAAGCGGATGGTCGGCGACGCCGAGACGCACGCCGAGGACGACAAGCGCCAGCGTGAGCTGGCCGAGGCGCGCAACAACGCCGAGAACGCCGCTTACCAGGCCGAGCGGCAGCTGACCGAGCTGGCCGACTCGATCGACGCCTCCTCCAAGGAGGAGATCGAGGGCCACATCAAGACCGTGCGCGAGGCGCTCACGAGCGAGGACACGGAGGACATCAACGCCAAGCGCGACGCGCTCAACGCCTCCTTCCACAAGGTGTCCGAGGCGATGTACCAGCGGGCCGCCGAGCAGTCGGCGCCACAGGACGGCTCAGACAACGGCGCCTCCACCTCCAACGGTGCAACTGCCGACGAGGAGGACGTCGTCGACGCCGAGGTCGTTGACGAGGGCAAGTGATGAGCGGCGATCCTCGATTCAATCCCCCGGGGCCCCACGGCCCCGGGGCGGGGAGCGGCGGCCTCGACCCCGCTACCCAGCCGGCGAATGGCACGGCCGCGGCCGTTGAGGAGGAGCTGGCCGGCGATCAGCCCGAGCTGCCCGGTGAGACCGCGCCGGATGCCGGCGGGGCCGCCGTCGAGCTCGACGTCGACGCGCTGCAGGCCAAGGCGGCCAAGGCCGACGAATACCTGGGGCTCGCCCAGCGGACCCAGGCCGACTTCGAGAACTACCGCAAGCGGTCGGCGCGTGACGCGGCGGCGGCGACCCAGCGCGGAGCGATGAAGCTGGTCAAGGAACTGCTGCCCGCCGTCGACAACCTGGAGCGCGCGATCGAGCATGCGCCCGAGGCGTCAGACGATTCCGAGCAGGCGTTCCTGGCGGGCATCAAGCACGTCCACTCGGACCTGATCGCGGCGCTGCAGCGAGCGGGGATCGAGCGCTATTCGCCTGAGGGCGAGCCGTTCGATCCGACCCTGCACGAAGCCGTCGCCCAGCAGCCGGTCGACGGCTTTGCGCCGGGTACCGTGGTCGAGGTGTTCCAGCGCGGCTACCGGATCGGCGAGAGCGTCGTGCGCCCGGCGCGCGTCGTCGTCGCCGGGTAGGTGAGGCAGCGGTGATCGACCGTGGCTGAGCGACACGACTACTACAAGGTCCTCGGGGTGGGCAAGGGAGCCTCCGACGAGGAGATCAAGAAGGCGTACCGCAAGCTGGCGCGCCAGTACCACCCGGATCGCAATGCCGGCAACAAGCAGGCCGAGGAGCGTTTCAAGGAGATCTCCCAGGCACATGACGTGCTGTCGGATCCCGATAAGCGCAAGGCCTACGACCGCGGCTCGAGTCCGTTCGGCCAATTCGCCAACGCCGCGACCGGCGCGGGCTTTGACCCGAGCTCGTTCTCGGGTGGGTTCGGGGACATCCTCAACAACATCTTCAGCGGCGCCGGGAACGCCGGCGCGGCCGGCTCACGCGGCGGCGTCCGTGGCGGCGCGCGCCAGCGGCCGGCGCGCGGACGTGATCTGGAGACCGAGGTGTCGCTGACCTTCGAGCAGGCGGTCAACGGCAGTCAGGTGGCGCTGTCGGTGCCGACCTCGCAGCCGTGTCCGACCTGCAACGGCTCCGGCGCCAAGCCCGGCACCACGCCGCGAGTCTGCCCGGTCTGCGAGGGTCGCGGCGTCGAGGCGCAGAGCCAGGGGATCTTCTCGATGTCGCAGCCCTGCTCCAACTGCCACGGCACCGGTGCCGTGATCGACGATCCGTGCCCGACCTGCCAGGGCACCGGCGCCCAGCGCTCGGTCAGACGGCTGCGGGCCAACATCCCGGGCGGGGTCCGGGAGGGCAGCCGGATCCGGCTGGCCGGCAAGGGCGAACCCGGTTTGCGGGGCGCCGATCCAGGCGATCTGTACGTGATCACGCGCGTGACGGACTCGCCCGTGTTCAAGCGCGTCGGTGAGAACCTCGAGGTCGAGGTGCCGCTGACGATCCCCGAGGCGCTGCTCGGTGCCGTCATCGAAGTGCCGACGCTGAGCGGCTCCAAGCGCCTGCGCGTGCCGGCCGGGACCAGGCACGGCACCGTCCAGCGGCTGCGCGGCGAGGGCCCGCCGAAGCTCGTTGGCTCGGGCCGCGGCGACATCCGCTACCGGTTCGTGCTCGACGTGCCCGCGTCGTTGACCAGCGAGCAGTCCCAGGCGGTCGACCGGCTTGCCCAGGTGATGGACGGCAATCCGCGTGAGCGGCTGTTTGCCGAGGCGGCAGCCGCTGCCGCTGCCGATGCCGATGCCGGTGCCGGCGCGGGCGCGAAGGCGGCCTGATGGCACGGCGACTGCGGACCACGGCTCGCGTGGAGGTCTCCTCCGAGCGCGGCGTGTTCATGATCTCGGTTGCGGCCGAGCTTGCCGACATGCACCCGCAGACGCTGCGCATGTACGAGAGCCGCGGGCTGATCGAGCCCAAGCGCTCGCCGAAGGGCACGCGCCTGTATTCCCGGGCCGACGTCGAGCGACTGCGCCGGATCCAGGAGATGACGGCCGAGCTGGGGATGAACCTGGCCGGAGTCGAGCGGGTGTTCGAGCTCGAGCAGCAGCTTGAGGCGACCTCGCGCAAGGTCGCGGCGCTGGAGAAGCGCGCTTCGCAGCTGTCAGCCGAAGTGGAGCGCCTGGAGAACGTCCGGCGCGAGCTGCGGGCCGAGATCGTGCCCTACGTGGGTGGCGGTCAGCTGGTGCGCTCGGCCGACCTACGCCGCTCCGCGCAGACTCGGTAGCGCGGCCGTCGCGCGCCGTGTGTGCAACGATCTGTGCGCGGGGACAGATACTGGGGGCGCTGCCGGGCGCACTCAAACCAACGGCGTGGCCGTGGCGCCGGCGCACCGAAACACGACAGGGGTGTTGACACCAGCATGAGGATCACCAGCCGTTTCGCGGCCACGGCCGCGGCGTTCGCCGCCGCGCTCGCCGCCCTCACACTCTGCGCGCCGACCGCGCTTGCGGCCGGGCCGACCGCGGGCGCAGCCCGCGTCGGCTCCGCGCCGGCGCACCAGCAGCTGACGGTGCTGCTGCCGCTGACGGTCGACCAGCAGGGACTCGCCGCGTTTGCCACAGCGGTCAGCACCCCGGGCTCGGCGCAGTACGGCCAGTTTGCGTCGATCTCGACGCTCGCCCGGCGGTTCGGGGCGCGGTCGGCGGTCCGCGCGCGGGTGATCTCCTTCCTGCGGCATGCCGGCGCCACGCACGTGGCGGGCGACCGCACCGGCCTGTACGTCTCCGCGACCCTGTCGGTAGCGCGCGCGCAGCGGCTGTTCGGCACCCATCTGTCCTCGTTCAGGACCGACGCGAAGTCTTCCACCGCGCGGTTCGTCGCGCCCGAGAGCGCCACGCACGTGCCGGGCGCGCTCGCCGGCGACGTGACCGGGGTGGTCGGCCTCGACACACAGCCGCTGGCCTCGACGCCCGCGCCGACGCCGCAATCGCTCAGCGGCGCCGCCGACGGCTTGTCGCTGCGCTCGTTGCATCCCTCGGTTCGCGGCGGCGCCGACCTTGGCACCGCCTATCTGCCCCGCACCGGTACCGCGTCCGGCTGCGCCGCCGGACGGCCGAAGGGCGGAGGCTTCACCCCGAATCAGTATCTGACCGCGTACGGGCTGTCGTCGCTGCACTTGACCGGTTTCACCGGCGCCGGCGAGCGGGTCGCGCTGCTGGAGATCGACGGCTATAAGGCGTCCGACATCGCGCGGTTCGACCGCTGCTTCAAGATGCCGACGCCGCACGTGAAGCTGTTCGGCGTCGGGATCCGTAAGCCGCTGGCGCCGGGCGGCGAGACCACGCTCGATCTGGAGGTCCTGACCGCCGCGGCGCCGAAGCTGTCCAACGTCGACGTGTACGAGTCGGGCGCCGCTCCGAGCGCTGTCCTGAAATCGCTGACCGATGCGATCGAATCGCGGAACCAGCGCCCGGATGTCGTCTCGGCCTCGCTCGGCGGATGCGAGTCCAACAACCTCAGGGCGCTCGGCAACCGGGGGATCGGCCTGTACGAGAGCGCGTTCGAGGTGGCCGCCTCGACCGGGATCTCGGTGCTCGCCGCCGCCGGTGACGACGGCTCGAGCACGTGCGTCGACGACCAGGGCAACCCGACCCGCAAGCTGGCGGTCAGCTTCCCGGCATCCTCGCCGTTCGTGACCGCCGTTGGCGGCACCAACATCGCGCTGAACGCCGCCAACCAGATCATCGCATCGGTCGTCTGGAACGACGGCCCCGGGCAGCCCGCGGCCGGCGGCGGCGGCAACAGCGTCCTGTTCGCCGAGCCGAGCTATCAGGACGCGTTCCAGACCAGCACCCACCGTGAGACGCCCGATGTGTCGATGCTCGCCGACCTCGCGCCGGGCTACGAGATCTTCTGCACGGCCAAGTCGCAGCCCTGCAACGCCAAGCACGGCTGGCTGTTCATCGGCGGCACGTCCGCCGGCACGCCGCTGCTGGCGGGCGGCGTCGCGGTGGCCGACCAGGCGCTGCGCGAGGCGGGGCGCTCCGGGCTGGGGTTCGCCAATCCGCTGCTGTACTACATCGCCTCGTCCAACGCCGCGCTGGCGGCGCCAGTGACCCCGGCAAGCGTGTTCGCGGACGTCACGACCGGCTCCAACGACCTGTTCGCGACCGAGGGCAACCCGCTCGGTTGCTGCAGCGCGGCGGCGGGCTACGACGACGCCTCGGGCCTCGGCCAGGTCAACGTCGCGAACCTGACTGCGATCGCGAAGACGATCGAGCCGGTGCTGGCGTCGGTGTCGGCGACGGCGATCTCGCCCCAGTCGATCTCGAACCACCACCTGGTCGCGACCGTGACCTGCTCGGTCGCCTGTGTCCAGAGCGCGACCGCGACGATCCGGATCGCGGGCAGTGGCAGCATGAGGGTGACCGCGACGCCGTCACCCGCCGCGGCGGCAACCGCCGAGACGGTCAAGATCCGGATCGGTAGCCAGCTCGGCGCGATGCTGAAGCGCGCCCTCGCGGCGCACCACAAGGTGACCGCGACGATCGTCGGCACGGTCGTCGACGGCGCCGGCCGGACCGAACGCAAGAGTCCCCCGGTCACGGTCGTGCTCACGGGCTGAGCATGTTCGCGGGCCTCGGCATGGTTGACGTGCCGGGGCCTGTGCGGCGCTCACCCCCGGGGACCCGCGTCGCCCGGCCGCGACAGCGGTGTGCGACGCTGACGCCGGGGGACCCGCGTCGCCCGGCCGCGACAGCGGTGTGCGACGCTCACGCCGGGGGACCCGCTTCGCCCGGCCGCGACAGCGGTGTGGGAGGATCACCTGGAGACGGTTCGCTGAGGTGATCCTGGGGCTTCGAGGTGGAGTGCGGTACATGCGCAACGGAATCGGTCGTGGGGTGGCGGCGCTGCTCGGCGCGGCGATCGCGATCACCGTTGCCGTGCCCGGAGCGCGGGCGGCCGGCCCGGTCGCGCGGGCCGCGCGCGTAGGCTCGGCGCGGGCGCAGCAGCCACTGACGCTCGACCTGCCGCTCAGGACCGACGCCGCCAGCCTCGCACGGTTCGCGGCAGCGGTCAGCGACCCGTCATCGCCGGAGTACGGGCTGTATGAGCCCGTGGCGATGCTGTCACGGCGATTCGGGGCGACGCCGGCGCAGCGGCGGCACGTGATCTCCTATCTGCGATCGGTCGGCGCGACCGATGTGTCGATCGACGTGACCGGGCAGTTCGCCGACGCGACGATGCCGGTCGCCACCGCGGAGCGGGTGTTCGGCACGGGGCTGGCGTCGTTCCGGGTCGACACGGCGTCCGGCGTGCAGCGGTTCGTCGCGCCGACCGCGCCCGTCCACGTCCCGGCCGGGCTGGCCGACTCGGTGACCGGTGTGATCGGCCTCGATACCGAGCCCTTCCAACAGCCGCAGCCTGAGCCGCTGCCCGCCGCCGAGGGCCCGGCGGCCACGCCCGGCGGCGTACAAGGGCTCCTGGCCCGGTGGTCGTCGGGATCCGCGTTCGCCTCGACCGCGGCCGCCGACGCCAACCTCGGCTCCGGATATGAGCCGCGGACGGGGACGCCGGCCGGCTGTCCGCAGGCGCTCGCGCAGCCGAACGGCTTCACCCCCAACCAGTACCGGCAGGCGTACAACATCGGCGTCGACCCGGTGGTCGCGGGCGACGGTAAGGGCGAGCGGGTCGCGGTGATCGAGATCGACGGGTTCAAGCCGTCGGACATCGCCACGTTCGCGAGCTGCTTCGGGCTGCCGACCGGGAGGATCAGAGTGTTCCACGTCGGCGTTCACCACAACCTCAAGCCGAGCTTCGAGACGACGCTCGACCTTGAGATGCTGCTGGCCTCGGCACCGGGCGTCTACTCGCGTGGGGTTGGCGTCTATGAGACCAGCTCGATCGGATCGGTCGTGCTGCGCGCACTGACCGCGCCGCTTCGCCATCCGAACAACCGGCCCGACGTGATCTCAGCGTCGCTCGGCATCTGCGAGCCCGACCTGTTGACGATCGCGTTCGTCGGCGGTGTCGGCGCCGACGCGTTCAACCGGGCGCTGGAGGTGGCGGCCGCCGACGGCGTCTCGGTCGTCGCCTCAGCCGGCGACGCGGGTTCGACCGCCTGCACCAATCCCCTCAGCCCGAACGGGACGCCGTTGCGCCGCACGGCGGTCAACTTCCCCGCCTCCTCGCCCTGGGTGACCGGGGTCGGCGGCACGAACGTCGCGCTCAACGCCGCCAACGTCATCGACCGGCAGGTGGTGTGGAACAACTCCCCGGCCCTGCCGAACGCGGGGGGCGGCGGCTACAGCCGAATGTTCCGCCGGCCGGGCTACCAGCGCGGCTTCATTCGCTCACGCCACCGCGTCGTGCCCGACGTGTCGATGCTCGCCGATCCGTATCCGGGCTACCTGATCTATTGCTCGGCGCGGCCCGGGTGTGTGAACCGCGCCAGCCCCGACCCGTGGACGCCGTTCGGTGGGACCAGCGCGGGCCCGCCGCTGCTGGCCGGATCGTTCGCCTTGGTTGACGCCGAGCTGCGGACGCATGGGTATCCGAACCTCGGGTTCGCCAACCCGCTGCTGTACAAGATCGCGCACTCGAAGCTCCGACATGCGGTGTTCCGTGACGTCCGCATCGGCTCCAACGACGTGTTCGCGGCCACGGGCCACGGCGTCGGCTGCTGCTCGGCCAAACGCGGCTTCGACGCCGCCTCGGGGCTGGGCAGCCTCAACATCGGCGCGCTGATGTTCGCCGCGGCGGTCGAGACACACCGCTACGCGCGGCTCGAGGTCGGGGTTCCGCGCCAGCGAAACGTGCTGCGCGCGCGGGCGTTGCGCGTCACCGTCCACTGCTCACGCGGGTGTCTGTTCGTCGCGTACACGACGATCCGGATCAAAGGCCAGCCCGGCCTGATCAGGGCCCAGAGCCGGGTGCACCTGCGCCGACGCCGCGGGCGTTCTTCGGTCACGATCCGTCTGCCGCGTCGGGCACGGGCGCAGATCGCGACGGCGCTGCGTCACCATCATCGGGCGACCGCCTACCTGTACGCGGCGATCGTCGATCCGACCGGCAAGATCGAGCACCACACGCACGGCTCGAAGCTGCGAATCCGCCGCTGACGACGGCGACGGGGACGCCCGGCCGGCAGCGCGCGTGCCGCATCGAGCCGGCATCGCCTTGCCGGTGGGCGTGCCGCATCGGGCCGGCATCGCCTTGCCGGTGGGCGTGCCGCATCGAGCCGGCATCGCCTTGCCGGTGGGCGTGCCGCATCGAGCCGGCATCACCCTGCCGGTGGGCGTGCCGCATCGAGCCGGCATCACCCTGCCGGCAATGCTCCCTGGCGAGGGCCCCAATGCAGATTGGTCGATTTTCGTCCTGGGATGGGCAAAAACGACCACATGACCCGTGCGGGGGCTAACGGCTCGGCCTCCGGCGCGGCGGACACGAGCAGCTCGCAACCAGGATCTCCGCCAGGGTTGCGGGAATCGGCCAGGCGTGCGATAATCTAAGTCACACACACTAAGATCTTTGAGAGATACGCCTATGCAATCAGACAAGTTCACGATCAAGTCCCAGGAGGCGCTGCAGGCTGCGCAACAGCTGGCAGACCAGCGACGCAACCCGCAGACGATGCCCGAGCACCTGCTCGCCGTGCTGCTGGAGCAGGACGGCGGCGTGGTCGTGCCCGTGCTGCGCAAGCTCGGGGTCGACCCGGCTGCGGTGCGCCAGGCGCTCGGCCCGAGGCTCCAGGGGCTGCCGACGTTGACCACCTCAGGCGGCCGCGAGGAGCCCGCGGGCGGCTCCTCCGAGCTCGTCCAGATCCTGCGCGCGGCCGAGGCCGAGATGCGCGAGCTCAAGGACGAGTACGTCTCGACCGAGCACCTGCTGCTCGCGCTGGCGGCCCACCCCGGCGCGGCGGGCGACGCGTTGCGCAGCTCGGGGGCGACCAAGGACGAGCTGCTCAAGGCGCTGTCCGAGGTCCGCGGCTCCCAGCGGGTGACCGATCAGAACCCCGAGGAGAAGTTCCAGGCGCTTGAGAAGTACGGACGTGACCTGACCGAGGCCGCGGCCGCCGGCAAGCTGGACCCGGTGATCGGGCGCGACGACGAGATCCGCCGCGTGATTCAGGTGCTCAGCCGCCGTACCAAGAACAACCCCGTGCTGATCGGTGAGCCCGGCGTCGGCAAGACCGCGATCGCCGAGGGCTTGGCCCAGCGGATCGTCTCCGGCGACGTTCCCGAGGGGCTGCGTGACCGCCGCGTCGTGTCGCTCGACGTCGGCGCGCTGATCGCCGGCTCCAAGTACCGCGGAGAATTTGAGGATCGGCTCAAGGCCGTGCTGAAGGAGATCGCCGATGCCGACGGCACCGTGATCCTGTTCATCGACGAGCTGCACACGATCGTCGGCGCGGGTGCCGCCGAGGGCGCGGTCGATGCCGCCAACCTGCTCAAGCCGATGCTGGCGCGCGGCGAGCTGCGAGCGGTCGGGGCGACGACACTCGACGAGTACCGCAAGCACATCGAGAAGGACGCTGCGCTGGAGCGGCGCTTCCAGCCGGTATACGTCGGCGAGCCGTCGGTGCAGGACACGATCGCGATCCTGCGCGGGCTCAAGGAGCGCTACCAGGTCCACCACAAGGTTCGGATCCAGGACACGGCGCTGGTGGCGGCCGCAACCCTGTCGCACCGCTACATCGCCGACCGGTTCCTGCCTGACAAGGCGATCGATCTGGTCGACGAGGCTGCCTCGCGGATCCGGATGGAGATCGACTCCAAGCCGACCGAGATCGACGAGGTCGACCGCCACATCATGCAGCTGGAGATCGAGCTGCAGTCGCTCGGCGACGACGAAGACGACGATGCCGGGACCGCGGCGCGTCGCGAGCAGCTCGAGCGGACGCTCGCCGAGGAACGCGAGCGCTCGGCCGGGATGCACGCCGAGTGGCAGCGTGAGAAGGATTCGCTGGGCGCGGTCGCCGAGGTCCAGGAGCAGCTCGAGACCGCGCGCCAGGAGCTGGAGCGCGCACAGCGCGAGGCCGATCTGGGCCGCGCCGCGGAGCTGCAGTACGGGACGATCCCCGAGCTCGAGCGGCGCCTGGCGCAGGCCGAGTCGGCGGAGGCCGACGCGGTCGCCAGCGGCGGACCAACCGCATTCCGGTACCTCAAGGACGTCGTCGACGCCGAGGACGTCGCCGAGATCGTCGCGAAGTGGACCGGGGTCCCGGTCACACGTCTGCTGGAGGGCGAGATCGAGAAGCTCGTGCACATGGAGGATCGCCTGCATCAGCGGGTGGTCGGCCAGGACGAGGCCGTCGAGGCCGTTGCGGCGGCGCTCCGGCGCAGCCGGGCCGGACTGCAGGATCCCGATCGTCCGATCGGCACGTTCCTGTTCCTCGGCCCGACCGGCGTCGGCAAGACCGAGTTGGCGCGGGCGCTGGCCGAGTTCATGTTCGACACCCAGGATGCGATGATCAGGATCGACATGTCGGAGTACATGGAGAAGCACTCCGTGTCGCGGCTGGTCGGCGCGCCCCCCGGCTACGTCGGCTACGACGAGGGCGGTCAGCTGACCGAGGCGGTCCGCCGCCGGCCCTACTCGGTGGTGCTGCTCGACGAGATCGAGAAGGCCCACCCCGACGTGTTCAACGCGCTGCTGCAGGTGATGGACGACGGTCGCCTGACCGACGGCCAGGGTCGCACCGTGTCGTTCAAGAACGTGGTGCTGATCATGACCTCGAATATCCCGGGCGGTCGTGCCGGCGTCGAGGCGAGCTTCAAGCCGGAGTTCGTCAACCGCCTGGACGACATCGTCGAGTTCGATCCGCTGACGCGGTCCGAGATCGGCTCGATCGTCGACCTCCAGGTCACGCGGGTGCTGGAGCGGGTCGCCGAGCGTGGGATCGCGGTGCAGCTGAGCGACGACGCTCGGACCCTGATCGGCAATCTCGGGTACGACCCGACGTACGGCGCGCGGCCGCTCAAGCGCGTGATCCAGAAGCGCCTCGTCGACCCGTTGGCGCTGGCGATCCTCGAGGGTCGCTTCAACGCCGGCGACACGGTCGCCGTCGACGCGGTCGACGGCGAGCTGACGCTGGAGCGGGCGGCGGAGCCGGTCGTCACCCACTGACGTGACGGCACGGTTGGGGGGTTTTCACCCGCAGCGGGTGTGAACCCCCCAACTCGGTCACCCCCGGGGCAGTCGCTGCCCCCACGCGAACACGTTCTTCTCCGTGTGCAGGTGCATGAACGTCTCGGTTTCACGGACGCCGTCGATCGAGCGGATCTGATCGTTGATCACGGCCAGCAACTCGGCCTCGTCGGCGCAGACGACCTCGACGATCAGGTCGAATGAGCCCGCGGTCACGACCACGTATTCGACCGTCGCGACCCCAGCCAGTTGCGTCGCGGCGACGCGGGTGTCGCCGCTCACCCGCAGCCCGATCGTGGCGACCACCGCGCGCCCCAGCGCGACCGGATCGGTGACGGCGACGATCCGCATCGCGCCTGACTCGCGCAGCCGGTTGACCCGCTGACGGGTCGCCGCCTCCGACAGCCCGACGATCCCGCCGATCTCGCCGTAGGAGCGTCGTCCGTCCTCTTGGAGGACCGTGATGATCGCCTCGTCGAGCCGGTCCAGTTGCGGTTCGCGCGCAGATGTCATCGCAACGCCTCCACGTAATTAGTTGCAAACGGTCTTCTAAACAACTATATTCGTCTCCTGAGCGACCATTAGAGATGAGAGGAGTGGTATGGCGACGATGGCGACGACTGTAGCGACGAGGCGGTCAGACGGCGGTGCGGTTGCCCCCGCGGCCGAACCGGCCGGTCTGAAGACCGGCGCGATCGGGTTCCTGTCCAACGTGGTGATCGGCGTCTCGTCGACGGCGCCCGCCTACTCGATGGCGGCGACGCTGGGGCTGCTGGTCGCGGTCGCCGGCGTCGGCACGCACGCGCCGGCCGTGTTGCTGGTCTCGTTCGTGCCGATGTTCTGCATCTCGCTGGCGTACCGGGCGCTGAACCGCGCTGACCCCGATTGCGGCACGAGCTTCGCCTGGGTCACGCGGGCGCTCGGTCCGCGGCTCGGCTGGATGACCGGGTTCACGATCTTCATCGCGGACGTGATCGTGATGGCGACGCTGTCGGAGATCGCCGGCAAGTACATCTTCCTGCTGGTCGGTTGGGACAGCGCTGCGCGCTCGACCCTGGCACTCGTGCTGGCCGCGGTCGCGTTCATCGCCCTGATGACGTGGATCACCTACCGGGGGATCGAGCTGAGCGCGCGGTTCCAGCAGGCGCTGATCGCGGTCGAGCTCGGGATCCTCGGGCTGTTGGTGGTGGTCGCGCTGATCAAGGTGTACGGCGGCAGCGCCGGGCCGGGCGCGATCCATCCGTCGATCGGCTGGGTGAACCCGTTCGCGCTGTCATTCGGGACGCTGGCCGACGGGATCCTGCTCGGGGTGTTCGTCTACTGGGGCTGGGACGCATGCGTGACGGTCAACGAGGAGTCGCAGGACTGCCGCCGCGGCCCGGGCAAGGCGGCGGTCGTCTCGACCCTGATCCTGCTGGTCACGTTCGTGCTGGTCGCGATGGCAGGCCAGTCGGTCGCGGGTCCCGGCTTCCTCGCCAACCATTCGACCGACGTGCTGTCGGCGCTCGGTGACCGTGTCCTCGGCGGCACGCTCGACAAGCTGCTAATCCTGGTCGTGCTGACCTCGACCGCCGCCTGCACCCAGACCTCGATCATGCCGACCGCGCGGACGATGCTGTCGATGGCCCGCTGGGACGCGGCTCCGGGCGCCTTCGCTCGGATCCATCCGCGCTTTCAGACCCCCGGCGTCGCGACGATCGTGATGGGCGCCGTCTCGACCGTGTGGACGGTCGCGCTGCTGGTCGCCAACCCTGCCCAGAGCGTGCTCGGCGACTCGATCACCGCACTCGGGTTCGACATCGCCTTCTACTACGGGATGACCGGGCTGGCGTGCGCGGTCTATTACCGGCGCTGGCTGAGAAAGGGCTTGAGTCAGCTGGTGACGCTCGGGCTGGTGCCGCTGCTCGGCGCGGTGTCGCTGGCGGCGATCTTCGTCAAGGCGCTCGACCACTACTCCCAGCACACGATCGACGGGGTGCCGGTCAACTACGCGGCGCCGCTGTTCGGGATCGAGGTCCCGATCGTGATCGGGATCGGCTCGCTGGTGCTGGGGCTCGTGCTGGCGTTCGCGCTGCGGCCGGTCTACGGCGCTTATTTCTCGCGGCGGCTCGAGGTGCTCGACCCGTCGGACATCCTCGATGAGGAGACGGTCGCATGATCGATCCAATGCGCCGCTGGGCGCACGTCCACGAAAAGCCGGATTACGCCGGGCTGGCGACGTTCTGCGGTGCCCCGTACACCGAGGATCCCGCGGAGCTGGCCGGCTTCGACGTGGCGATCGTGGGCGCGCCGATGGATGAACTCGTCTGCGAGCGGCCGGGGACCCGGCTGGGCCCGCGGGCGATCCGGCAGGCGAGCGCCGTCCCCGGTCCGCACCTGCAGGCCGGCATCGACCCGTTCAGGATGCTCAAGGTCGTCGACTACGGCGACGCGGCGGTGCTGCCGGCCGACCCGGTCGCCTCGCACGCGGCGATCGAGCGCACGGTCGGCGAGGTGCTCACCGCTGGCGCGCTGCCGCTCGTGCTCGGCGGCGACCACTCGATTGTCGAGCCGGAGATCCGCGCGCTGGCGGCCGTCCACGGTCCGGTCGGCGTGATCCACTTCGACGCCCACACCGACACCGGCAGCGAGTGCTTCGGCGTCAAGCTGTCGCACGGGACGCCGTTCCACACGCTGGTCTGCGACGGGCTGATCGATCCGCGCCGCTACGTTCAGATCGGTCTGCGGGGCTACTGGCCCGGCGAGGACACGTTCGCCTGGCAGCGCGAACACGGGATCAGCTCGATCTTCATGCACGACCTGATCACGCGGGGGATCGCCGCGGTGATCGCCGAGGCCGTCGCGATCGTTGGTGACGGGCCGACGTTGCTGACCGTCGACGTCGATGCCCTGGACCCGGGGTTCGCGCCCGGCACCGGCACCCCGGAGCCCGGCGGTATGACGTCGACCGACCTGTTGTGGGCCTGTCGAATGGTCGCCGGCCGCACGGCGCTGGTCGGCGCCGACGTGGTCGAGGTGCTACCGACCCAGATCGGCGCGGCCGACATCACCGCGCTGATCGGTTCACGGTTGGCGCACGAGGTCCTGACCGGCCTGGCGATGCGACGGCGCGCGCTCGGCGGCGCACCGGCGAGGCGCATGCCGGATCCGGTGCCGGTCGGCTGACCGGCGACCGGCGCACGACCGGGGCACGGAGGCGTCCGACCTCCGTGCCCCTGGTCGCGCCGTGGGGGCGCGGTTCAGCTACTCGGCGGGCTCAGCACGGCGTTGATCACGTGGACGATCCCGTTTGACGCCAGCACGCTGGCCTTGATCACCTTCGCCTGGTTGATGTAGACGCCGCCGGCGCCGGTCGCAAACTACCGCTACTTCGACATCTCCCGGCAGACGGTCTCCGGCGGGACCGCGCACTCCGGCCGCTCGGTGCTGCGCGGCCCGACCGGCGGTTGAGCGCCGGGACGGATACGTTATGCGTCCAGCCGTACACGTCCCAATCGACAAGGGAGACCGACGGATGCCGACGTACATCATGCTGACGAAGCTGACCCCTGAGGGAATCCAGACGATCAAGAACAACCCAGCCCGGATCCGGGAGGTCAACACCGAGGTCGCGCAACTCGGCGCCGAGGTCAAAGCGCAGTGGGCGACGCTCGGCGAGTACGACTTCGTCAACGTGATCGAGGCTCCGGACGAGAAGACGATCGCGCGAGTGTCGCTCGAGCTGGGCTCCCGCGGCACGAGCCGTTACGAGACGCTGACCGCGATCCCGATCGACGACTTCATCGGCTCCCTGTAGGCCGTTCACGCTAAGGCCAATCCGGACCTCCCCGTGCCGAGCACTGTGAGATCAATCCGGTACCTCCCCGGGCGGAGCACTGTGTGATCGATCCCGGCAGACCCGGGTCCGGCGCAGACGATCGCGTGCTCGTGCTCGGGGGCGGCGCCCGGGAGCACGCGCTGATCCAGGCGCTCGCCCGGTCGCCGCGCGCGCCCGAGCTGTTCTGCGCCCCTGGCAACGCGGGGATCGCGGCCGATGCCCGAGTTGCCGGCGGCGTCGACCCCGACGATCCGGATGCGGTCGTCGCGCTGGCCGCGTCGATCGAGGCGTCGCTGGTGGTGATCGGCCCCGAGGCGCCGCTGGTCGCCGGCGTCGCGGACGCGCTGCGCGCAGCCGGCGTCCGCTGCTTCGGCCCGGAGGCCGGCGCGGCCCGGCTGGAGGGCTCGAAGGCGTTCTGCAAGGAGGTGATGGGCGCCACCGGCGTCGCGACCGCCGCCTACGAGGTCGTGTTCGACGTCGAGGCCGGGATTGCCGCGATCGGCGGGTCGTATCCGGCGGTGCTCAAAGCCGACGGCCTGGCCGCCGGCAAGGGCGTCGTGATCGCGGCCGACGAGGCCACGGCCCGCGCCACGCTGGAGGACCTGCTCATCGCCCGCCGCTACGGCACCGAGCGGGTCGTGATCGAACAGCACCTGACCGGCTATGAGCTGTCGCTGCTGGCGCTGTGCGACGGCGAGCGGGCGTTGCCGCTGGCCAGCGCTCAGGACTTCAAGCGGATCGGCGACGGCGACCGAGGCCCCAACACGGGCGGGATGGGCTCGTACTCGCCGGTTCCGGCCGTCGACGACGAGCACGCCGCGCGGATCTGCGCGTCCGTGCATCAGCCCGTGATCGACGAGCTCGCCCGGCGCGGCACCCCGTTCTCCGGCGTCCTCTATGCCGGGCTGATGATGACCGCCGACGGCCCGCGCGTGATCGAGTTCAACGTGCGCTTCGGCGATCCCGAGACGCAGGCGATCCTGCCACGCCTGCGCACCGACCTGCTGGATCTGCTGGAGGCGTGCACGGTGCGCGGCGGGTTGTCCGGCGTCGCGCCGCTTGACTGGGACCCGCGGCCGGCGGTGACGGTCGTGCTGGCGTCCGCCGGCTACCCGCAGTCGTCCTCGTCCGGCGACGTGATCACGGGTCTTGATCGCGTTGCCGGTGACGGTCTGTTCGTCACCCACGCGGGGACCGCGCGCGACGCCCGCGGCGCCGTCGTCACCGCTGGCGGGCGCGTTCTGAGCGTCACCGCCCTCGGCGACGACACCGCTGCCGCGCGCGCCGGGGCTTATGCTGCAGCCGAGATGATCTCCTTCGTTGGCAAGCAGCTGCGGCACGACATCGCCGCGTCACCGAGCCGATGAGCGCCGATGAGGAACCGCGGCTCGTACCGGTTGACACGGCCGCCGAGGAACCGGTTCCGTCTCTGGCCGATGAGCCCGCATCGCTCGCCGCGACCCGAGCCGAAATCCAGGAGCTCGACGTCGACGAACCGCAGGTCGCGATCCTGATGGGATCAAAGAGCGACCTGCCGGCGATGGAGAAGGCCGAGACGGAGCTGACCGAGCGCGGGATCCGCTCAGAGACCCGCGTGATGTCGGCTCACCGCGAGCCCGACGTGGTCGCCGATTACGCCAAGAACGCCAAGCTGCGCGGGATTCGCGTGATCATCGCCGGCGCCGGCCTGTCAGCGGCGCTCCCGGGTGTCGTCGCGGCGCATACCGAGCTGCCGGTGATCGGGGTGCCGCTGACCAGCCGCACGTCGGTCGCGGGCGGGCTGGACGCGCTGCTGTCGATCGCGCAGATGCCGCCGGGCGTGCCGGTCGCGTGCGTCGGCGTCGACAACGCCCGCAACGCCGCCGTGCTGGCGGCGCGCATCCTCGCCGCCTGAAAGCCGCGGCCGGGCCCGCGCCGTTCGCGAGTCGCTCGGCCTCGGGCAGCAGCGCGCGGGCGGCGCACCGGTGTGGTGCTCACCGCCCCTTGCGCTTTTCAATTCACGCGTCCGGGTCGTCTGCGGGCAGCGGCGTTAGGCCGCTGCTGCGCGGGGGCCCTGCGTGACGGAGTTCGTCAGGTCTTGGATGTACTGCGCGATCACGGCGGCGGCGCCGCGGGTTGCGCGGGGCGTGGTCGACGTGGTCTGGGTCTGAGGGGGAAGAAGTTGGGTAGGGCTCATCGGTACCGCCGCACTGCTCGTTGTACGATGCTTGCCGTACATTAGCACCTTGTACGACGCTCTTCGTACAAGACCGGGCGCCGTCCTATATTGAGAGGGGCAATGTCGATCCAAACCGCTGAGTCAATCGCTCACCCACGTTGTGCGGAGCTGGAGCTGAGCGCCGTGTTGCATGCGCTGTCGGACCCGGTGCGCCTCCGGATCGTCGCCGAGCTTGCCCGCGGTGACGGGGAGTGCACGTGCGGCAGCATCGACCTGCCAGTCACCAAGTCCACCTGCACCCACCACTTCAAGGTGCTGCGCGAAGCCGGGGTGATCAAGCAGCGCCAAGTGGGTACGACACGGCTGAACACGCTTCGGCGCGAGGACCTCGAGTCCCGCTTCCCGGGCCTGTTGGAGACGATCCTCACGGCTGCGGACCGCTGCGGGTCCGATGCGACCGCCGCGAAGGCCGCCCGCGCCGCGGCGAGCCCCGAGGCCACCGCGAAAGTGGCGGCCAAGGTCGCCGCCAATGCCGCGGCCGTCGCCTAGCGCGACACGCGCGTTGATCGCCCGCTACACACGCCCCGAGCTGGGCGACGCCTGGTCCGATCACGCCCGCTTCGAGGCGATGCGGCGGGTCGAGGTCGCCGCCTGCGAGGAGATGAACGGACCAACCGAAGCCGAGCTCGAGGCGATCCGCGCCGCCACCTTCACGGTCGAGGCGATCGACGAGCGCGAGCGGGTCACCGAACACGACACCGCCGCATTCGTCGACGTGCTGTCGGAGTCGGCCGGGCCTGCGGGACGCTGGATCCACTACGGGCTGACCTCCTCAGACGTGCTCGATACGGGCCTGGCGCTGCAGATCAAGCACGTCGCCGGGCTCGTGCTGCCGGGCGCCCGCGCCCTCACCGAGGCGCTCGCCGCCCGCGCGCGGGAGCATGTCGACACGGTCTGCGCCGGGCGGACGCACGGCATCCACGCCGAGCCGACGACGTTCGGGATCAAGCTCGCCGGGTTCGCGTTCGAGGCCGACCGCAATGCCAAGCGCCTGCAGCGCGCGTTCGATCAGGCGGCCGTCGGCGCGGTCTCGGGCGCGGTCGGCACCTACTCGGCGACCTCGCCGCAGTTCGAGGCGCGCGTGCTGGAGCGGCTCGGGCTGGAGCGCGAGCCGGTCTCGACCCAGGTCGTCGCCCGCGACCGCCACGCCGAGCTGCTGGAGTCGATCGCGCTGGCCGGCGCCGGACTCGAACGGCTCGCGACCGAGATTCGCCACCTCGCGCGGACCGAGCTGTCGGAGGTGACCGAGCCGTTCCGCGCGGGCCAGAAGGGCTCGAGTTCGATGCCCCACAAGCGCAACCCGATCAAGTCCGAGCAGGTGACCGGCTTGGCGCGGCTGCTGCGGGGCTACGCGTCCACCGGGCTCGAGGACGTGGCACTGTGGCATGAGCGTGATATCTCGCACTCGTCGGTCGAGCGGATCGTGTTGCCAGACGCCACGACCGTGCTCGACCACATGCAGCGTCGGATGCTCGCGCTCGTCGACGGGATGGTCGTCAACCCCGCGCGGATGCGCGAGAACCTGGAGCTGACCTGCGGCGCGTTGTTCAGCCAGCGGGTGCTGCTGGCGCTGGTGGCGGCGGGGTCGACCCGTGACGACGCCTACCGGATCGTCCAGGGGCTGGCCCAGCGGGCCCTCGACGAGCGCACGCCACTGCGGGAGCTGCTGGCCGCCGATCCGGTCGGCGCCGATCTCGACCTCGACACGATCTTCGACTACGCCCCGTTCGTCCGCTACGCCCGCGAGATCGTGGCGCGGCTGGACGAGATCGCCTAGAGCGCTCGGAAGCCGTGCGCTCCGGCGAGGGTAGAAGTCCCGTCGGCGAAGTCCGGGGGCGCCCGCCGGTCTGCGGGTGCCATACCGGACGCCAGCGCCCGCCCGCCCGGAACCTCGGCAAGTTGCTGGCGACCTGCCACAGCAGGTCGCCAGACTTCTCCGAGAGATATGCGAAGCGGTCGGCGGCCTCCGCCGACGACCGGCTGGCGGCTACCCGCTCACGCCGGGCTCGCAGCTATCCGCCGACGATCGGGCCGAAGATCGCCACGAGCGCGTCGACGATCGATCGAGATGGCGCTGACCGGTCACCGGACAGCCAGTCGATGATCAGGCCGTCGGTCGCGCCGACCAGCGCCACCGCGGCCATTCGCGTCTCCACGGCCCCGACCCCGTCCGACGCCTCGGAGGCGATCAGCTGCGCGTAGTCGCCCAGCACCCGGCGGCGCAGTTGATCGAGTTCCCGGCTGACGCCGATCATCTCGAAGTAGTTGACCCGGGCGCCAAGCTCGTCGTTGAGCGTCGCCTCCACGAACGCCCGCAGCCCCGCCTCGAGTCGCCGCGCGCGGTCGTCCCCGACGCCGTCGATCGCGCCCCGCACAACCGTCAGCACCTGCTGCACGTGGCGCTCGTAGACGGCTCCCAGCAGCGGCTCGCGCCCCGAGAACTGCTCGTAGAAGTAGCGTGGGTTGAGGCCGGCACGCCCGCACAGCGCCTCGATCGTGGTCGTGCTGTAGCCCTCGGTGCCGAACAGCTCGAGGCCCGCATCGAGCAGTTGCTCACGCCGCTGCGCCCGGCGCTCGGAGGCGGTCTTGCCGCCGTAGCGGCGCTCGCCTGGTGAACGGGTTGAAATCGCGCGCTCCAGCTTATCTGGATATGCGGCTTGACAGATGACGGCGACGTCGTGAATACTGGCATGCGGCCTTGCCAGATGGGTCCGGCCGCCCCGGTGGAAGCGACGTCATGTTCAACCTGATCCTCTACGCGGTTCCTTACTTCGTCGGCCTGCTCGCGGTCGAGTGGATCAGCTTCCACCACACCGGCGACCACGACGAGGCGATGGTCGGCTACGACGTTCGGGACACCGCGACGAGCCTGTCGATGGGTCTCGGCAACCTGTTCATCAACCTCGGCTGGAAGCTCGTGGTCCTGGTGATCTACACGGGCGTCTACGAGCTGACGCCGCTGCGCGTGCCGTCGGACGCCTGGTGGGCTTGGGTCCTGCTGTTCTTTGCCGACGACCTCGCCTACTACTGGTTTCACCGGGTCAGCCACGAGGTGCGCGTGTTCTGGGCCAGTCACGTCGTCCATCACTCCAGCCAGCACTACAACCTCTCGACCGCGCTGCGCCAGACCTGGGTGCCGATGACGTACTTCCCGTTCTGGCTCCCGCTGGCGCTGATCGGGATCCCGCCCTGGATGATCATCCTCGAGCAGTCGATCAGCCTCGTCTACCAGTTCGGGATTCACACCGAGCGCGTCGGCCGGCTGTGGCGGCCGCTGGAGCTCGTGTTCAACACGCCCTCGCACCACCGCGTCCATCACGGCTCCAACGAGCAATACCTGGACCGCAACTACGGTGGGATCCTGATCGTCTGGGATCGGCTGTTCGGGAGCTTTGCGGGCGAGCGCGACCCGGTCCGCTACGGACTGACCAAGAACATCGAGACCCACCATCCGGTCCGCGTCGCGTTTCACGAGTACATCGCGATCGGCCGCGACCTCCGGTCGGCGCGGGGGTGGCGCCAACGGCTGGGCTACGTGTTCCGCGGGCCTGGCTGGTCACCCGCGCTGCCGCCGTCTGGCGCCGTCCCCGACAGCGACGGGACCGTCGTAACCAGCCGCTAGGATCGCGCTCGTGGCTGCCGCCCTCGCCGAATTACCGCTGCTCGCCTCGGGCAAGGTCCGTGAGATCTACGACCTCGGTGACGAGCTCCTGATCGTCGCCTCGGACCGGATCTCGACGTATGACGTCGTGCATCCGACGCCGCTGCCGCACAAGGGCGCGGTGTTGACCGGGCTGTCCACGTTCTGGTTCGAGCGCACCGCGGAGATCCTCCCCAACCACCTGATCTCGGTGACCGACGGCGTCCCGGCGGAGGTGCGCGGCCGCGGAATGGTCGTCAAGAAGCTGACGATGCTGCCGGTCGAGTGCGTCGTACGCGGCTACATCACCGGGTCGGGCTGGAAGGACTACCAGGCCACCGGCAAGGTCTCCGGGATCGAGCTGCCCGACGGCCTGCTCGAGTCCCAGCAGCTGCCCAAGCCGCTGTTCACGCCGTCGACCAAGGCCGAAGTCGGTCACGACGAGGCGATCGACTTCGACGGCGCGGCCCAACTGATCGGCGACCGGGAGCTGGCCGAGCGCGTGCGCGACGTCTCGCTCGCGCTGTACCAATACGCGGCCGAGCACGCACGCACGCACGGAATCATCCTCGCCGACACCAAGTTCGAGCTCGGGCTCGATGCCGGCGGGACGCTGACGATCGGCGACGAGATGTGCACGATGGACTCCTCGCGCTTCTGGCCGGCCGACGACTATGAGCCCGGCCGCGGCCAGCAGAGCTTCGATAAGCAGTTCGTCCGCGACTGGGCATCGTCGACCGGATGGGACAAGAACCCGCCCGCGCCCGCGATCCCCGACGACATCCTGCGCCTCACCGAGCAGAAGTACATCGAGGGCTACGAGCGGATCACGGACGAGCCGTTCGCCGCCTGGCTGAAACGCACCGGCGCGTCCACAGGCGACTGACGATGCGCGCACGCGTCCTGGTCAAGCCCAAGGCCGGGATCCTCGATCCCCAGGGGCAGGCGGTGGAGCGGGCGCTGCCGGCGCTCGGCTTCCACGGCGTGCGCAACGTCGCCGTCGGGCGGATGATCGAGCTTGATCTCGACGACGCCGAGCAGCTGCCCGAGATGTGCCGGCGCCTGCTGACCAACCCGCTGATCGAGGACTTCGAGATTGTCGAGGCTGACGACGGTGCCGCCCCGTGAGGTTCGGGGTGATCCGCTTCCCCGGCTCCTGCGACGAGGTCGACGCGCAGCTCGCCTGTCAGCGGGTCGGCGAGGCCGTGATCCTGTGGCATGGCGATCGTGATCTGCAGGGCGTCGACGCGGTCGTGGTCCCGGGCGGCTTCTCCTACGGCGACTACCTGCGCGCCGGCGCGATCGCCCGCTTTGCCCCGGTGATGGAGTCGGTCGCCGAGTTCGCCAACGACGGCGGCATCGTGCTCGGGATCTGCAACGGCTTCCAGGTCCTGTGTGAGGCCGGCCTGCTGCCGGGAGCGCTGCTGCCCAACGACCACCTGCGGTTCATCTTCCGCCAGGTCGCGCTCGACGTCGTGCGCACCGACTCGCCGTTCACGCGCGCGTGCGCGACCGAGCCGCCCACCCGGCAGCTCTCGATCCCGGTCAAGCACATGTCCGGCCGTTATTACGCGCCTGATGACGAGCTGCGCCGCCTGGAGCGCTCCGGCCAGGTGCTGCTGCGTTACGCGCCCGGTCACAATCCGAACGGCTCGCTGCGTGACATCGCCGGCGTCTGCAACGAACAGCGCAACGTGTTCGGGCTGATGCCCCATCCCGAGCACGCCGTCGACCCGCTGACGGGCTCGGTCGACGGGCTGTATCTGTTCGAGTCGATCCGGACCGAGATCGACGACCGCGCCCGCTTGGCTGCATGAGCATCACCGACGAACGCCACCGCGCGCTCGGGCTGACCGACGACGAGTACGCGCTGATCGTCTCGTTGCTCGACCGTTCTCCGGGCGACACCGAGCTGGCGATGCTGTCGCTGATGTGGTCGGAGCACTGCGCCTACAAGCACTCCAAGAAGCTCCTGCGGCGGCTGCCGACCGACGGCCCGGCGGTGCTGATGGGACCCGGCGAGAACGCCGGCGTGGTCGACGTTGGCGGCGGGCTGGGGGTCGCGTTCAAGGTCGAGTCCCACAACCACCCGAGCGCGGTCGAGCCGTTCCAGGGCGCCGCGACCGGCGTCGGCGGGATCCTGCGTGACATCTTCGCCGTCGGCGCGCGGCCGATCGCCGTGCTCGACTCGCTGCGCTTCGGCGAGCCCGAGCGGTCGCGGCGCTCGCGCTATCTGCTCGAGCGGGCCGTCGCCGGCATCGGACACTACGGCAACTCGATCGGCGTGCCGACGGTCGGCGGCGAGATCTACTTCGAGGACCCCTACGAGCACAACTGCCTGATCAACGCGATGTGCCTGGGCCTGGCGCCGCACGAGCGCCTGATCCGGGCGGCCGCCGCCGGCCCGGGCAACGTGCTGGTGCTGCTCGGCGCGCTCACCGGCCGCGACGGGATCGGCGGCGCCTCGGTGCTGGCGTCGGCCGAGCTCGGCGACGGCGAGTCCGACGAGGCGAAGCGGCCGTCGGTCCAGATCGGCGACCCGTTCGCCGAGAAGAAGCTGCTTGAGTGCTCGCTGGAGCTGCTCGACGCGGAGCTGCTCGTGTCGCTGCAGGACCTCGGCGCCGCCGGGCTGACCTCGTCGGCGTCCGAGATGGCCGCCAAAGGCGGCGTCGGCCTGGACATCGACTGCGACCGGGTGCCGCTGCGCGAGCCTGGTCTGGAGCCGTTCGAGATCATGGTGTCTGAATCCCAGGAGCGGATGCTGTGCGTCGTCGCGCCGGAGCGGGTCGACGATGTGATCGCGGTCTGCGACCGCTGGGAGACCCGCGCCACCGCGATCGGCGAGGTCACCGACTCCGAGCGGATGCGGATCCTCGCCGCCGGCGAGGTGGTCGCCGATCTGCCGGTCTCGATCCTGGTCGACGACTGCCCGCTGTACGACCTCGAGCCGGCGCCGCCGGACGCCGGCGCCCCACCGCTGTACGCCGCCCCGTCCGCGCTGTTGACGGGCGTCGAACCCGCCGGCGACACGCTGTTGGCGTTGCTGAGCTCGTCGAACATCGTCTCCCGCCGCCCCGTGTTCGAGCAGTACGACCCGGTCGTGCAGTCGCGCACGGTCCGCCGGCCCGAGCAGGCCGACGCGGCCGTGCTGGCGCTGCCGACCGGCGCGGCGATCGCGGTCGCGATCGACGGCAACGGTCGGCGGGTGGCCTGCGACCCGCGCGCCGGAGCCATCGAGGTGGTGTTCGAATGCGCCGCGAACCTCGCGTGTGTCGGCGCGCAACCGCTGGGGCTGACCAACTGCCTGAACTTCGGCAACCCGGAGAAGCCGCACGTCGCCTGGCAGCTGACGGAGGCGGTCGACGGGCTGGCGCACGCCTGCGACTCGCTCGGGATCCCGGTGATCGGCGGCAACGTCTCGCTCTACAACGAAGGGCCGAGCGGGCCGATCTACCCGACCCCGGTGATCGGCATGGTCGGCGCGCTGCCGGATCCGGCCCGCGCTGCCGGCCTCGGCTTCACGCGGGCCGGCGACGCGATCGCGCTGGTCGGCGCGTTCGCGCCGGGCTACGCCGGCTCGGAGCTGGCGAAGCTACGCGGCGCGCCGGTCAGCGGACCGCTGCCGCCGCTCGACGAGGCGGCCGCGGCGCAGACGCATGAGCTGGTGCGGTCGCTGGTGCGCTCCGGCGCGGCGCGCAGCGCCCACGACATCGCCGAGGGAGGGATCGCGGTCGCGTTGGCCGAGTGCTGCGCGCCCCACCGGCTCGGCGCCTGGGTCACGCTGCCGGCCGGGCTCGATCCGTTCGCCGAGGCGCTCGGCCGGGCGTTCATCGTCTCCGGCGCGCCCGAGGCGATGGCCGGGCTGAACGTGATCGGCACCGTCGGCGGCGACTCGCTGTCGCTGGACGGCATCGCCGAGCTCGCAGTTTCCGAGATCGTCACTGCTCGTGAACGGCGGCCGGAGCAGCCGTTGCTAGGGTGAGAGGACCGCTCTGAGATGGCTCTTCCCCTCGACCATCGCGACGGACCTCGTGACGAATGCGGCGTGTTTGGGATCTACGCTCCCGGCCACGACGTCGCGCGTCTGTCGTACTTCGCGTTGTACGCGCTGCAGCACCGCGGGCAGGAGTCGGCCGGCATCGCCACCGCGCCGGAGGGTGGACCGATCCTCGCGGTCCGGGATCAGGGATTGGTCTCGCAGGTGTTCGACGATCACATGCTGCGCTCGCTGCCGGGCGACATGGCGATCGGCCACGTCCGTTACTCCACCACGGGCTCCTCGCAGTGGGAGAACGCCCAGCCGATCGTGCGCGACGACGGGCGGTCGCTGGCGCTGGCCCACAACGGCAACCTGATCAACGCCGTCGAGCTGCACGCGGAGCTGCGCGGACGCGATGTCCCGTTTCGCTCGACATCGGATTCCGAGATCATCGCCGCGCTGCTGAGCACGCATCCGGCCGAGCACGTGCAGGATGCGTTGACCGAGATCCTGCCGCGGATGCAGGGGGCGTTCTCGACCGTGGTGATGACCGACGAGTGCGTTGTCGCGTTCCGCGATCCGCACGGGCTACGGCCGCTGTCGATCGGCAGGATCGTCGCGCCGGATGGCAGCACCGACGGTTATTGCGTCGCGTCGGAGACGTGTGCGTTCGACCTGATCGGAGCTGAGCACCTCCGTGATGTGGAGCCGGGCGAGGTCGTCACGCTGTCGCAGCGTGGCCTTGAGTCGTTTCCGGTGATGCCAGATCGACGGCGCGCGTTCTGCGTGTTCGAGTACATCTATTTCGCCCGTCCAGACTCACGGATGAACGGAACGGTGCTGCAGGTGGCGCGCGCCAAGATGGGCGAGATCCTCTGGAAAGAGGCGCCGGTCGACGCCGACGTCGTGATTCCGATCCCGGACTCCGGCAACGCCGCCGCGCGCGGGTTGGCTCGCGCCGCCGGCCTGCCCCAGGACGACGGCTTCATCAAGAACCGCTACGTGGCGCGGACCTTCATCCAGCCCGGGCAGGAGCTGCGGCGCAACGGCCTGCGGCTGAAGTTCAACCCGCTGCCCGAGGTCGTCAAGGGCAAGCGGCTGATCGTCGTCGACGATTCGATCGTGCGCGGCAACACGATGCCCGGGATCGTCAAGATGCTGCGCGATTCCGGCGCCGCCGAGGTCCACGTCCGGATCTCTTCACCGCCGATCAAGCACCCGTGTCATTACGGGATTGACATGTCGACCCGTGAGGAGATGATCGCCCACAACCGCACGGTCGCGGAGGTCTGCGCCGAGATCGGCGCGGACTCGTTGCACTATCTGTCACTGGCGGGGGTCTACAAGGCCGTCGGCGGCGGCCGCGGCGATCATTGCGACGCGTGCTTCTCTGGAGACTATCCGCTCGAGCGCTCGGAGTCGGCCGGCGGCAAGCACTCGCTCGAGCTCCCGCTCGTCCGCGCCTGAGCCTCGCCTGGCGCTGGCGCGCGATCAAACGTGGACTGATTTCGTCCGACGACTGTCAGCCTCGGGCGCGGCGGCGCGTACCTGATAACGATGAAACGCGTCGTCGTTGCTTGCATCGCAGCGCTCGGTCTGCCGGCGGCCGTCGTCGTGCCCGGTCCAGCGTTCGGGCACGGTGTCGGAAGTGGGGCGCGGACGCATCGGATCGCCCCTCCGGGGAACTCAGGCGTCAACCAGTACGTCGAGAACGTTCCCACCGCCAAGGGAGGACGCCCGACGGGCACGATCCACTCTGGAGGTGGCGCCGCCTCCGCCGGCGGAGGCGGTGGAGGTTCCGGTAGTTCCGGGACGATACCGTCGGGCACGGAGCACGCGCTCCAGGCCCACGGGTCGGCGGGTAGGGCAGCCGCCGCGCTGGCGTCCGCCACCGCACCCGGCGGCCTCGGATCCGCCACCGCAGCCCGCGGCCGTTCCGTGGGCAAGGCAAGCGGCGGGCGGACTGACGCGAGCGCGAACGTAGCGGGCGCAGGCGGCGCCTCGGCACCGGCCGCCGTATTGGACTCGCTGACCGGCACGAGCGGCTCCGGCGGACTCGGCATCCTGCTGCCGCTGATCTTGGTCGGGTGCCTGCTCGCCGCCAGTGCGCTCGGGTACCTTCGCTGGCGCCGGCACAGCGGCTGACCCGCGCTGCAGTGCGCCGTCGCCTGTCGTTAGCCCTGCTCGTGCTGATGCTGCTGGGCACGCCATCCGCGGCGGCGGCCCGCGGCCTGACGCTCGGCTTCAGCGCCGACCCGGTGCTGACGGGCGACAGCGCGGCAATCAGAGCGCTCTGGATCCCCCGGGCGCTGAAGGTCGGCGCGCAGATGGTGCGGGTCAATGTGTACTGGTCGGAGATCGCTCCCCGCAACCGGCCTCGCGGCTTCAGGGCGGCCAACCCGTCCTCGCCGGGATACCAATGGACTGCTCTGGACGCCGTCATCCGCCAGCTCACCGAGAACGGCCTGTCGGTGCTGATGAACGTCTCGTCAGCGCCGACGTGGGCCGAAGGTCCCCACCGGCCGCCCGGTGCAACTGCCGGGTCCTGGCGTCCGAACGCCACCGCCTTCGGACAGTTCGCGACCGCGCTGGCGACACGCTACGACGGCCACTATCAGGACCCGAGCGAGCCTGGGCAGACGCTGCCGCGAGTGCGCGATTGGCAAGCGTGGAACGAGCCAAACCTGTCGCTGTATCTCGATCCTCAATGGACGCGGACGGGCAGCGGTTGGGCACCTGCCAGCCCGGTGATCTACCGCGCTCTGCTGAACTCGTTCTACGCGGCTGTCAAGCACGTCTCGGACTCGAACTTCGTCGTCACCGCCGGAACCGCTCCCTACGGCGATCCGCCGGGCCACGCGCGCATGGCGCCGGTCACGTTTGACCAGAACCTGTTCTGCCTCAACCGGGCGCTGGCCCCGCTGCCTTGCCCCGACCCTCCGCATTTGGATGCGCTGTCACACCACCCGTACGGCATCGGTGGGCCGCTGTGGCACGCACTCAACGCTGATGACGTGGCCGTTCCCGACATCTACAAGCTGACCCGGATTCTGCACGCCGCGCAGCGCTACGGCCACGCGCTGCCGCGTGGGCCCAAGCAGTTCTGGGTGACCGAGATCTCCTGGGACAGCGATCCCCCCGACCCCCATGGAGTTCCGATACAGACGCAGGCGCGCTGGCTGGAGCAGGCCCTGTACGTGCTCTGGCGCCAGGGGGTGAGCACGGTCCTGTGGCTGCTGATCGCCGACGAGCCGTGCGTGCCCAACTGCGCCACCACCTACCAAGCCGGCGTCTACTACGACAACGGCACCCCCAAGCCCTCCGCCCAGGCCTTCCAGTTCCCGTTCGTCACCGATCGGCAAAGTCGATCGCAGCTCATCGCCTGGGGCCGGGCGCCCCAGGGGGGCACCGCGGCGATCCAGTTGCGGCGCGGCCATCACTGGACGACGCTCCGCCGCGTGCACGTCGCCGCCGGCGCCGTGTTCACGACCATGATCTCGGTCTCAGGGCGGGCGACGTTACGCGCGGTGGTGGGCGGCCAAGCGAGCCTCAGTTGGACGCAGGGCGCCTGATTCAGTGACCGTTTCCGGTATCAGGGCTTCTTGATCGTGAAATGTTTCTTGACGGTCTTCGAGGCACCATTCTCAGTGGCCTTGACTCGGATCGTGTAACGGCCCGGCTTGGTCGGTCTGTCGGTGGTGAGCGTGCGTCCGTGCTTGACGCGGTGTGTGAAGATCCGGCGCACGCGGCGACCGTTTCGAAGCAGCGTCACGGTCAGCTTCGGGTCACCCACCTTGATCTTGATCTTGATCTTCCCGTGCACGAACCTCAGCTTGACGTGCAGCGTGATGACCGTCTTGCAGTACGCCGGGTTTGACGTGCCGGGCGGACAGACGAGCTTCGCCTGCGAGGGCGGGGCCGACGCCAGCGCGACCGCCAGCGCGAGCGCCGCGAGCGCCGCCACAACGACGATCTTGGTCCTGTGCATCCTGTGCAAGTAAATCGTCAACTTTGAGCACCTCCTACGGTGCGGGATAGCGACCGCCCACGAGCAGCAAGGCTGTCTGTGTGTACGCATTCGCGCGGTCAAGGCTGACAATCAGGGTGTCGGCGTCAGTATCTCGGCCACTGGCGCGTACTTGATGTGTAGATGGAGACAGCAATCGCCAGGGTTTCAATTGTCAGGTCTCGGCTATTGCCAAGGCTCGACTTGGAGGCGCTCGCCGTATGGGTGCTCGCCGGCGGGATCGTGCTGTACCTGGCACTGGACGGGGGCGGCTACGACATCGTCGTCCATAGCCAGGTCGGGATCGTCGTCTGGTGGGTCGTGCTCGTGGGTGCCGCAGCAAAGCTGCTTCCGGCGGCGCCGCTGGCGCGCGTCGGCTGGGTGGCGCTGGGGCTGTTCGGCGCGTTCGTGGCTTGGACGGCGGTGGCGGTGACGTGGTCGCTCAGCTTCGAGCGCAGCTTCGAGAACCTGTCGCTGGTGGTTGGCTACCTGGGCGTGCTGGTGCTCGGGCTGGCGATCCACTCCGACCGAGCGCGTGCGGTCCGGCACACGGTCGGAGCGGTGGCGGGGGCGGTCGTTGTCGTCGCCTGCCTGGCGCTCGCGTCGCGTCTCGACCCGGGGTTGTTCCACGGCGCCGGTGAGACATCCTCGTTCGTGGCGGGCACGCAACGGCGTCTCAGCTGGCCGCTGAACTACTGGAACGCGCTGGCGGCGCTGCTGGCACTCGGGCTGCCGCTGCTGCTCGGGCTGTCGTCATCAGCCCGCACGCTGGGGGTGCAGGCTGCCAGCGCGGCGGCGCTGCCCGTGCTGATGCTGTGTGGGTATCTGACCTTTTCCCGGGGCGGGGCGATCGCGGCGGCGGTGGCGGTGCTGGCGTTCCTGGCGCTGGCCCCGGAGCGCCCGGCCAAGCTCGCGACCGCGCTGGTGGCGGCGGCGGGAGGCGTCGCGCTGATCGCCGGCGCGGTGCACCGCTCAGCGCTCGAGCGCGGCCTCGGCGACGCCGCCGCCCGCCACCAGGGGGGGACGCTGCTGGTGGCGATCGTGTTGGTGTGTGCGGGCGTGGCGGTGGCACAGGTGGGGATCGCCCTCGCCGTCCGTCACGGGACCGCGCCGCGATACCTGGCCGTCTCGCCTGCGCGGGCGCGGGCGCTGCTCGCGGCCGCGATCCTCGCGCTCGTGGTCGCGGCGCTGGCAGCCGGCGCCCCGAGGCGGCTCTCGCACGCGTGGCGTGACTTCAAGCATCCGACTGCGCCCGCGTTGACGCAAGACTCGCTGGCGCGCTACGGCGCCGCCAGCGGCAGCGGTCGCTATGCCGTCTGGCGCGTCGCGGTCGACGCCAGCTCACACCGTCTGCTGCAGGGGCACGGACCGGGGACGTTCCAGCTGATCTGGCTGCCGCGTGCGCCGTACTACCTCTACGTCGAGAATGCCCACTCGCTATACCTGGAGACGCTGTCCGACGTCGGCGTGATCGGCCTGGCGCTGCTTGTTGCGTTCTTCGTGCTCGCGATCGGCGCCGCGGTGCGCGAGGTCGTGCATGCGAGGTCCGAGGCGCGGGTGCGCGCCGCTGCGCTCGCGGCGGCGCTGATCACGTTCGCCGTCTCGGCGGCATACGACTGGATCTGGCAGGTGCCCGCGCTGCCGGCGGCGTTCTTGCTGCTGGTCGCGGCCACGCTGGCCCCGCGGCTTCGACGCCCGCGACCGGACCGCGGCGCGCGCAGCGCCTCGCTTTCGCTCCGTGCCGGCGCGATCATCGTGGCGATCGCGTGCCTCGTGGCGATCGGGATACCGCTGGCCACCACGATCGCGGTGCGCCAGAGCCAGGCGGCGGTGGCGCAGGGCAATTCGCGCGCTGCGTTCGCCGACGCGCGGCGGGCGGCGCGGATCGAGCCGGGGGCGGCGACCCCCCAGATCCAGCTCGCGCTCGTGCTGGAGTTGCGGCGAGACTTCCCTGCCGCCGTGGACGCGGCCCGGCGCGCCGCCGCCAACGAACCCGCAAACTGGAGCACGTGGCTGATCCTCTCTCGCCTGCAAGCCGAGGACGGCCACCCACACGCTTCGCTGGCCGCGTACCTGCGCGCCCGCTCGCTCAACCCCCGATCGCCGCTGTTCCAGCAATGAGCGACACCGACGCGGATCTCGACCTGCCGCCGCCGGAACGACAGCTGGGACAGCGCCTGACGGCGGAGCGCCCGGTGCCGGCGGCGGGCTTCCGCGGCACGCTCGGTCGACGCCTGGCCGCGCTCGATCCCGGCCACGGACCTCGGCCCGCCCGGCTTCGGCTGCTGTCCGCGGCCTATCTCATCGGCGGGGCGACGCTGATCGGCCTCGGCGCGGCGCAGGCGACGGGGTTGCTGTAGCGCCGGCCGGCGACTCGGGCTCGGGACCTGACTCGAGCGTCGCCCGAAGCCGTCGCAGCGACCGCGACACGATCTGCTGCACGTTGGCCAGGGTCAGGTCAAGCATCGCTGCGATCTCGGGGCCTGTGAGGTCGCCGCCGTACCGCAGCGCGACCACCGTTCGGTCCCGGTCCGACAGGGCCGTCAGCGCCGCCAGCAGCTCGGCCGAGGCGGTGTCGCGCTCCTCCGGGCCAGCGACCGCCGGCAGGATTTGCTCGTCGAGCGGCTCGAGGCCTCCTGAGCGGTCGCGTCGGTAGTGGTCGACGAGCAGGTTGCGTGCAATCGCCAACAGCCAGGTTGCCTCTGAGCCGCGTCGCGGATCGAACCGGCTCCAGGCTCTGAGCGCCCGCTCGAACGTCACCTGCGTCAGATCCTCGGCGATCCCGCGGTCCAGCAGCCGGTAGGCGAAGAAGCCGTACACGCGCCACACGTGGTCGTTGTAGACGCGCGAAAAACTCGACCGAGCGGGATCTTGGAGATGCCCCAACCTGCGGATTGTATGGTCCGCTGCCGGCCATTTGGGCCGCCGTCGCGTCGTCCCCGAGCTCGTCGCCGACCGGTCTTCGCAAAGCTTACCCAATCTTGGGAAAACCGCCGAATTCGAGGCACTTTTTGTGTTGATCGATGCGGTCTGGTGGTCGTCACCCTGTAGCTTCGCGGGCATGAGCGAGGCCCCGGCAACGCCGACCCAGGCCGCCGCGGACGCGCTGGTGCCATGGCGCCTGGCCCGGATCGCTAACAGCGACCGCCGTGTCCTCAGCCGCTCGTTGATCACGCTCATCGGCCGCGCGATCTCGAAGTCGGCGATCGTGATCTTCCTGATCCTGGCGACCCGGCTGCTGAGCAAGGCCCAGTACGGCGTGTACTCCTACGTGCTGGTGCTCGCCAACACGTTTGGCGTCCTCGCCGACCCCCAGATCTCGCTGGTGGCCGGCCGCGACGTCTCGGCGGGCCGCCAAACCGCCGCTCGCGCCTACTGGGACGCGTTCCCGGTGGTGCTCGCCGCGGGATTCGCCGCCGCGCTGCTGCTGCTGTGCTTCGGGATCGTCGACCGCGGGCCCGGGATCACATCCACCGAGCTCGTGCTCGCCGGCGGGTTCGTGGTGCTCAACCGCCTGGTCGGTCTGGGTACCGACATGCTCAGGTGCTTGGGGCGGTTTGGGTTGGAAGCGACGATCGAGACCACCGGTACGGTCCTGCTCGTCGCCACGGCGGCCGTCGTCGCATCCCGGGGCTGGGGGATCTCGGCGGTGCTGGCCGTATTCGTGGCCCAGGCGCTGATCGCGACGCTGGTATGCAACCTGGCGCTGCGCGGCGACGTCGGGGCGCCGCGCCGACCGACGGCGGCCTGGAGGACGATGCTCCGGACCGGCGTCAGCTTGTGGCTGGCGGCGAGCGCGACCGCGGCCGCGACGCGCGTACCGCTGATCGTTCTCGGCAGTGATACCTCGGCGCCGGTCGTCGCGTCCTATTCGGCCGCGCTGCGACTGCCCGACGCCGTCTACCTCCTGGCGCTGACCGCCGGCCAGGCGCTGCTGCCGAGCATCGCCGCGCTGGCCGAGCACCAGGGACGGCGGGCATTGCGTCTGATCCGCGGCGTCGTGCTGGCGAGCGCCCTCGTCGGCACGGTGCTCGCGGTCGCGGTGGCGCCGTTCGGGCACGAGCTGACTCAGACCATCTTCGGCCACCAGTACTCCGACGCCGGCCGCCTGGTTTCGGTGATGATCGTGGCCAGTCCGTTCTCGGCGATCTTCTGGGTGTCGTGGTTCTCGCTGTTTGCCTACGGCGGCGAGCGAGACGTGATGTGGATCGCCTTGGCCGGCGCCGCCATCTCGGTGGCGGCGAGCATCGCCGTGATCGAACGGTTCGGGGCTTCAGGAGCGGCGTGGGTCTACGTCGGCGTGCTGGCGTGGCTCGCGGTGGCAGCGTATGCGAGATTGGAGCGCCGCGCCGCAGTGGCAGCAACTCAGGGCCAGGCCGGCTGGTCACCAGAACTCGAACATCCGCCGCTGGCGCCGCCTGCAGATCAAGCATGAGCCGTTCGTACGCACTCCGACCCATTTCACTGGCGCAGGTCCGCATCCTTGCGTTGGCGCTGGTGCTGGTCATCGCCGCCGGATTCGGGGTATCACGCCTGACGACCGCCGACGTCGACGCGGCGCTGGCCTGGGGGCTGCTGACGGTGCTGGGAGCGGGCGCCGGCGCCTGCGTGGTGATCGCGGCGCGCCGTCAGCAGCTCCTGACCCCGTTCGGAGTGCTCGGGCTGACGGTGCTTGGTTACTTCGTGATTCGTCCGCTTCAGCTCCTCCTGTCTGCCGGAACGCTGACGCACAGTGGCTACAACTACCTGGCGACGCCGCTGCAGACCGTCCTGGACCTGAACACGTCCGAGCTGACGCTGTTCATGAATACCCGTCTGACCGGGACCTTCGACGCCGCCATGGCTCGGGCGCTGGCCGCGATGGTCCTGTGCTTCGGCCTCGTGCTCGTCGCCTACACCCGTCCGCTCGCCGCGCGCGCGGCGGTCCGGCTCTCTCAGGTCGGCACCGGAATCAAGGACCGGGATCTACGGGGGACGATCCCGGTCTTCCTGGTGATCGGCGCCTGCGGTCAGGTGCTCGTCCTGCACAAGCTCGGTGGGCTGCACGCCGCCGCAACGCAGATCGGCACGCAAGGCAACCTGCAGGTGACCTTTACCGACCTGGTGATCCTCAACTTCTACACGGCCGGCCTGGTGATGTGGGTCTGCTGGCATGCGCCGGCGAGTGGCTGGTCATGGCTGGGCTTTGCCGCCGCCACGCTCGAACTGGCCGGCTTCTATGCCCTGCTCGGCTCGCGTACGCTGATCCTCGTCCCGATCCTGCTGGCGCTCGTCGCCTTCAGCGAGGTGGTGCGTCCCTTGCCGCTGCGGGTGTTCATTCCCGCTGTGGTCTGCGCGGCACTGTTCGCCGCCGGATACCTGGCCGCACGCGAGGACACGACCGAGCACCGATCGTTCACTCAGATCGCCGCCAGCGTTCCTCAGCACGCTTTCGACGTGCGGGCGATCCTCAACTCAAGCCCGGTGTTCGACCAGTTCCTGGAGGAGACCGACTACATTCCAGCGCACGCCGGCTATCGCTACGGTGGCGAGCTCGGGCAGGGGCTTGCCGGCCAGATCCCGCGCTTCCTGGACCCTCACAAGCCAGTGTCCAACGACACCAGCTTTCGCGAGCTGATCTGGGGCAATGAGGTCGGCGGAGGGCGGCCGGTGGGCGCCGTCGGCGAGTTCTACCGCGACTTCGGGTTCGTCGGCGTGGCGATCGGGGGCATCTTGCTGGGTTTCGTGATCCGGGCGATGATGGGGTTGCGCGCTCGGTGCGGAGCGGACGCTGGCCGCAGCCTGCGGACGTGTCTGCTGGTCGTCGGGGTGCTCCTGCTCTATCAGTTCCTGGTGGGCAGCTACTCGCTGGTGTTCGGCGAGGTCCTGGAGCTCGGAATACCGCTCGCCATCGCGTTGGCCGTGGCGAGGTCGGTGTGATCGAACGGCACGTTCTCGTCGCGTTGCACGAGCGCGACATGGGAGGCGCGAGCACCGCGCTGCTGCGGGCCTTCGAACCAATGGCGGCCAGTGGCTGGCGGTTCAGCTTCTGGGTGCCCGCCGGAGGCTCCGCCGCGGCGGCGGTCGCGGATCACGGTTGGCCCTTGGCCGGAGCGGAGCGACCGCTGCGCTACAGCTGGGACGCCCTGCACGAGCCGCCGGGTGCGGCTCGACGCATCCTCGCGGCCCCCGGTTACCTGCGGCGGTTTCGTGCTCATGTCGCGCAGACGGCGCCCGATGTGGTGCATCTGAACACGGTGCTGTGCGTACCGGAGGCACTGGCGGCTCGCTCAGTCGGTGCGCGCACGCTCGTGTACGTGCACGAGATGGTTCGCGGTGCGCGCGGCGAACTGGCGATGGCGCTGATGCGAGCCGTTGATCACGCCGCGGCGGTGTCGCACGCCAACGCGGCGCCGCTGCGGGCGCGTGGCATCCCGGTGACCGTCGTGACGACCGGCCAGGTGCTGGCATCGGCGCGTGAGCGCGGCGTCGCCGGCGAACGGGTCGTGGTCGGCACCCTCGCCACGGTCTCGCGCCGCAAGGGCAGTGACACGTTCCTCGCCGCCGCGCAGGCGTTGCGGCCGGCGTGGCCGGCGGTCGAGTTTCGAATGATCGGCTCGCCGGCGCCGGCGGGCCCCGAGCGTGACTGGGCGAAGGACATCGTGGCGCGCGCGCAGGCCGCCGGGATCGTCTGCCGCACGACGTCCGATCCGCTGGCCGAGCTCGCCGATTGGGACGTTTTCGTGCTGCCCAGCCGCGCTGACCCGTTCCCGCTGGCGGTCCTGGAGGCGATGGCGTGCGGGGTGCCCGTCGTGGCCGCCGCGGTAGACGGGATCCGCGAGCAGGTGACTTCCGAAACCGGCCTGCTCGTCGCCCCCGGGGACGAGCGTGCGCTGGCGGCCGCGATCGAGGCGCTGCTGTCGCACCCGGACCGCCGCCTCAGGCTGGGGGCCGCCGGTCGGGCGCGGGTAGCCGCACGGTTCACTCCGGAGCGACATGCGCACGAGCTGGCTGACGCCTACGACCGGGCCTGCGCACCTCGCGGCGGCGTCAGGGTATAGGCTGGCGCGCGGTGGCATCCATCGGTCTGCGCCGCTTCGTCCGCAAGGCGCTGCTCAGCGTGCCGCCCCGAGTGCGCCGCCCTCTCGAGATCAGGCTGCTTCGGTCCTACGAGGCGTATCTGCGCCTGCGAGCGCCCCGCGCGCAGGCAGTCGACGCTCTCGACGCGCTGCCGCTCCCCCCCACGAAGCTGCGGGTGCTCGTGTCGGGCACCGCCGACGCCGGGTTCTTCCTGGCGAGTGGACGTGAGCAGGCGGCGCACGTGCGCAGCATGCTGAGCCGCCACGATGTCTCTTTGAGCGGAATGTCGATACTGGATTTCGGATGCGGATGCGGGCGCATCACCCGCTGGTGGGAGGACGTCGAGGGGCCGAAGGTTTTCGCCTGTGATCCCCATCCGGCGCTGGCGGGGTGGTGCCGCTCAAACCTACCGTTTGCGGACGTCGTCGTCAGCGGTGATAACCCACCGTTGCCGTACCCCGATGCGGCGTTCGACTTCGTCTACGCGCTGTCGATCTTCACCCACCTTCCCGAGGACCGCGCGGTGCGGTGGATGACTGAGCTGCGCCGGGTGATCAGACCGGGCGGCCTGCTCCTATTCACGACCGCCGGCGACTCCTACCGGGAACGGCTCAACGAAAGCGATCAACATGCCTACGACGCCGGCCGGCCGATCGTGCAGTTCGACACCGCGGCCGGCACGAATCTGTGCATCGCCTACCACCCTCCTGCGTACGTGCGCGGCCCGATGACCGAGAGCTTTGACCTGTTGGAGGCGTACCTTGCCGCTGAGCATCCGCAAGAGGCCGAGCGTGCCTCGCTGATCCAGGACAGCTACCTCGTGCGCCGCGCGGCGTGAGGCCCGCCTGATGCCAGGCCAGGCGCGGGCAAGGGCGCTGATTCGCGGGTCGCTGCGGGATTCAGGATCTGCTGACGCTGTCTGGTCACGAGTCTCGAGTGCGGTTTACCGCCTTGAGCGGGCGGTCGGCCGAGGCGATCCGCTGGTCCCACCGAGGCACCTTCGCAATGTCGGGGGCGGCGACTTCAGCTCCGTCGGCGAGCGCGTGCTCGAGCAGCTGATCTCGATCGGAGGCCTTCGTCGTGATGCCCGGGTATTGGATATCGGCTGCGGATCAGGACGGGTCGCGATTCCCCTGACGCGTTATCTGTCAAGCGGCAGTTACACGGGCTTTGACATCTCCGCGGCCGCGATCGCCTGGTGTCAAGCGGAGCTGACCAGTCGCTTCCCGAGCTTCACGTTCGATCACCTCGACGTCGCCAACGGTCACTACAACCGCAGCGGCCAGATCGACGCTGCCGACGTACGGCTCCCGTACGCCGATGGCAGCTTCGACTTTGCGTTCGCGACATCGGTGTTCACCCATCTGCTGCCCCGACAGATCATCCACTACGCCGATGAGCTGAGCCGCGTCCTCAGGGCCGGCGGCGTGGTGTTCGCCACGTTCTTCCTGCTCAATCCGGCCAGCGAGTCGAGGTTGGCCAGTGGCGCTGCCGATATCGAGCTGCCGGCCGTCGTCCGGGACGAGAAGCTCGGATTGGAGTACCGGGCGATGGAGGCCCGGCGTCCGGAGCGGGCCGTGGCGTTCCCGGAGATGTTCGTGCAGGAGACGTTTGGTCCGACGCGGTGGAGCGCCCCTGGAGTGCATCCCGGCTCGTGGTCAGGTGGCGGCCCGGTCGATCATTATCAGGATGTCGTGATCGTCCATCGTCTACCGGGCTGAGGCCGTGGTGTCGGCGCGCTGCCCGGTACCGGCAGTCGTGAGACCCGACGTGCCGCGCATCGCCCCGCGCCGGCGCCGCAGCGCCCGCCACGGTCCCTGAACGGGCGCCAGCGCGACGGTTCGGCGCTCTTGGCCCAGCCGGCGATATTCACGCCAGTCACGGACGCCCGCCGCGCGGCCTCTGAGGGCCATCAGTGTCCGGTCGCTGACGATCGTGTATGCGCAGTACCCCAGCTCGTAGGCCAGGATGCCGGGAGCGCGCCGGATCAGTTCGCCCGTCGGCATGTTCTTCGCCAGCAGGCGCACACGGTTGCGGCCGACGTGAAAGTGCTTGAACCCAGAGCCGTGACCACTCGTCGCCGAATGCCTGTGGTGGACGATCGATGACGGCACGGAGACGAACTCCCAGCCGCGCATCCGCGCTCGCCACGCCAAATCCACGTCCTCCAAATACACAAAGAAACGCTCGTCGAAGCCGGCCAGCTGCTGAAACATGGTCCGCCGCAGCAACGCGGCGCCACCGCTGACGCCGAACACGGGCGTCGGAGCGGCGTCGCCGCGGCCCGGCTCCCGTCCGACGTGCCGCTCGAACGCGACCCCCAAACGGTCGACCCCGAAGCCGGCTGAGTTGATCCGACCGTTGGCGGCAAAGCGAACCTGCGACCCCAGTCCGCCGATCCGTGGCCTGTCCGCCGCCGCCAAGAGCTTGACGACCGCATCGGGAGCGATGGTCGTGTCGTTGTTGAGCATCAGCAGCCAATCTCCGGTGGCGAGCGCGGCGCCCGCATTGGCGCCCGCGGCAAAGCCTCGGTTCTCGGGCAGCGCGATCAGCCGTACGGAGGGATGCGCGGCTCGGATCGCAGCGGGCGCGCCGTCGGTCGAATGGTTGTCGACGACGATGATCTCGCAATCGCCCGTGACGCTCGTCAGTGCCACAGACAGCGATTCGAGGCAGTGCAGGACCATCTGGCGCGCGTTGAGGTTCACGATGATCGCGCTCACCAGCAACCAATCACCCCACGCGTCGTGCGCCCGCGCTGCGCAACGCTGAGCACCAGAACTTCAGCGCCAGCGCGCAATAGACGAGCAGATCCTGCAGCGGACGTTCACCGGCGTTGAACTTGCGGTAGAAGCGACCCATCGCATGATGAAACGCATAGTTCAGACGCAGATCCCGATAGCGAACGACGTTCCCCTTGATGGTGGTCGCGCCCTTGACGTGCATCACGGTGGCGCTGCCGTCGTACCACACCGTCCACCCCGCGCGCTTGAAGCGATAACACCAATCGAGATCCTCGCCATACAGGCGGTAGCCCTCATCGAGCAGGCCAACGCTCTGGATCGCGGCCTGGCGCACGAGCATGAACGCGCCGCTGACGGCGTCGACTGGTCCTGCCCCACGCTCGGGCGTCGCGGGAGCCCGATACTGGTCCAGCCATCCCGGGACGCGGGGCCGGCCGCTCAGCCCGATGAAGTGGGCAAGCGCGCCCAAAATCGTCGGGAAGCTGCGCTTGGCCGCGTGGTCAAACCGCCCGTCGGGACGGACGAGGCGCACGCCGACAACCGCGCGTCGCGGGTCGGCGACGAGGCTCTGGAGCGCGGCCTCCAGCGCCCCCTCCGACAGCTCGGTGTCCGGGTTGAGGAGCAGCACGTACGGCGCGGTGGCGCCGCGCAGCACCACGTTATTGGCCGCCGAGAAGCTCGCCGGCCGCTCCAGGCGCCGCGTCTTCACCCACGGGTAGCGCTCGGCGAGCATCGCCCGGGTGCCGTCGTCGGTCGCGTTGTCGACCACCCACACCGCCATCGGACCGCGCCGCAGGGGATCGCGTGAGATCGACTCAAGGCACCCTTTCAGCAGCTCGCGCCCCCCGGTGAACGCAACCACCACAACTTCGAGGCGGGGGCGGCGAGACGCTGGCTCGCCGGCGGTTATCACCGGACCGGACCGCTGCCGTCGAGCGCGATGGCGGCCTGGGCAGTCGCGTCGCCGTTCTGCTGCCCGGAACGGGAGGCCGCGGCGTGATCGCGGCGATCGCCGATGACTCTGGCGGGGTTGCCGGCCACGATCTTGTAGTCCGGCACGGACTCGACCACCACGCTCCCGGCGCCGACGACGCAATGGTCGCCGACATCGGCGAGCACCACCGCGTGCCCGCCGATATAGCAATCTCGGCCGACCGTCACCTGCCGGATCTCCGTTCCCAGCTCCCGGAGTGGCACGTCCAGCCGGTCGAGCTTATGCTGGCGCCGGCCATCGAAGATATTGGCGTGGTCGCCGATCAGGCAGTCCGGGCCGATGCGCGCGTGCTGGATGGTCGCGTAATGCGAGACCATGGTGTACGACCCGATACTGACCGGCTGTCGTTTGAGCACGCAGCCGAACCGCAGCACCGCCCCACGGCCGATATCGCATCCCATGCCGCGATGAACGGCGGCGCGCAGCCGCTCGCCAGTCATTCCCGGCCAGCGCGCGGCGCGCTCTGAGACGATCAGGTAGGCTCGCTCGTCTCCCACCAGTCGCCGGGAGATCGCAAACGACACGACGAAGGGGCTCACGAGCCATGCCGCAGCCACATCCGTGCCACGCGTCAGCGCACGGCGCAGGCGCGGAGATTGAAGGCCGACGTGAACCCGGCGCGGCGAGCTGGGCACGTCCGTCTCCTCAGCTAGCACGGGGGAGCTCGACGGATTGACGACGCCGGCTGACCTGGCGCCAAACCGCGGCGGCCTGTTTCATCGTTGGTACGTGTCGGTCGCCGGCAAGGCGCCTGACTTGCGGCCATGGCACTACCAGTGGCTCCTCGGCATACCTCTGTACACGGAGCTGCGCCCGCTGCTGAAGACCCTGCGGGGCTCGCTGCTGGACGTGGGCTGCGGCTACAAGCCGTACCGCTCCTGGATGCCGGGGGTCACCCGCCACTACGGCATCGACGTGTTCGCGGGACCCGAGGTGGACGCCGTGATCACCGCGGGACAACCGTGGCCGGTGCGGGAGGGGGAGTTTGATGCCGTGCTGTGCACGCAGGTGCTCGAGCACGTCGCCGACCTTGATGTGACGCTGTCCGAGCTCATCCGAGCGTTGCGCCCGGGGGGTGAGGCGGTCATCACGATGCCGTTCATCGCCAGCGAGCACAACTCTCCCCATGACTACCGTCGCCTCTCGCGCCACGGCCTGCCGATGCTGCTGCGCGACCGTCTGGAGATCATCAGCGTGCGCCCGCACGGCGGCGTGGGCAGCACGGTGGGAGCGCTGCTGCTGGGCTGGACGTACGACACGCTGCCCAAGAGCGCTGGCGGAAGGATGCTGATGGTGCCGCTGCTGCCCATCTGGATGAGCCTGTGTCTGATCGTCAATCTGGCCGGTCTGGCGTTGGACCGGCTTGACCGCACCGGTCTCTACTACGGCAACATCCTGGTGCACGCTCGCCGGCCAGCCGGCGCTCCGGCGGACACCGCTGAAAGCTCGTGACGTCACACCCGCTGGCGACGCCTGAGGCCGCGCCGGGGCTTGGCGTTGCCGTTGTAGTAGTACTGGCCGTACTCCGCCTCCTCCGTGACCCCCGTGATGACCAGCCGGGTCAGGGTGTCGGGGAACTGAGACAAGGTCTCCCTGACTGCCGTGAGCTGGTTGCGCGTCGACACCGATGCCCGCGCGCACAGCAGCACGCAGTCGACGTTGGGCAGCAGCTCCAAGGTGTCGGCGACCGGAAGCAGCGGGGCGCTGTCGATGATCACAGTGTCATAGGCGTCTGACACCTCCTCCAGGAAGCTGATCAGGCGCTTTGAGGAGAGCAGCTCGGCGGGATGCGCGTGTGGCGTTCCCGCCGCGATGCAGTACAGCGGCTGGATCTGCAGGCCGGCGTAGGCTCCGTTCTCGCTGCCGGCCACGGCCACTGGCCGAACCACGTCAGCACGGTCCGCGCGCCCGGTCAGGCAATCGGTGAAACCCGGCCGCCCCTCGATCCCCAGCCGTGAAGCCACCGTCGGGTGGCGAAGGTCGCAGTCGACCAGCAGCGTCGACTTTCCGACCATTGCGCTTGCGTATGCCAGCGAGCTCGCCACGGTCGTCTTGCCCTCCTCGGCGACGGCGCTGGTGACGAGGATCGTCTTGACCGGAGCGTCTCTGGCCAGGAACTCCAGATTGGTCCGCAGGATTCGAAACGACTCCAGCCCGAGCGCCTGCCCGTCATCCGCGCCGGCTCCGGCCACGTGGCCGAGGCTGTCGCCGCGCACGCGGCCGAGCACCGGGAGATCCGCGACCTGCTTGATCTGCGCCGAGCTGCGCAAGCGGGTGTCGACGGAGTCGCGCAGCATCGCTGCGAACAGGCCGATGAGCATTCCCACAACACCACCGATCAGCCCGTCGAGTACTGGCATCGGGGAGCTCGGAGATGTTGGGATCCTCGCCGGCTCGGCGATCTGTCCCGGTGTGGCCAGTAGGCTGAGCGATTCCAAGCGCCCGATCGCGTCGGCGAGTTCCGCACGCGCGGCCGCTGACCCCGGCCCGTGGCCGAGACCCGCCAGCTGCGCGCGCAGCTTGTGAGCGGCGGAGGCATACTGTGCCCGCGTCTGGCCGTTGGTCACCGCGACCGCTTGGTTGGCGACGGCGTTGGCCGCCTGGGCCGACAGAGCCGCGCCGCCCGTGGTGGCCGTCACCTGGACGAGGTCGGACTCAGGATTGGTCGTCGCCTGAACGTCGCCGCGCAGCTGAGACAGCGACAGCGCGCCTCGTAGCTGCCGCTGCACGCGCGTCAGCACCTGGGTGCGCTTGATCGTCTCGGCGGCAGCGTTGACCTGCTCGGTTGGTTGCAGGTTCTCCGTCGGCACGCTGCCGAGGATGCTGACGTCTTGGCTTGAGTCGTTGAACGACAGCGACGCCGTCGCCGTGTAGCGCTTGTGCTGGAGGGCGGCGAAGCCGACTGCCGCGGCCACGCCCAGGACCGCGAACGTCAGGATCAGCAGCCACTGACGGGTAAAACGCCGTAATCCGTCTGACGAGGAAGCGGAGGTCGCGGCCATGGATGGGGTCATTTTCTACTGGGCGCGAGCAAACATATGCGGTGGGCGCAAACGCCAGCATCCCCCAGTCGAATGCAAACATAGCGCGCCTCACGGCAAAATGCGCGTGCCGGTTCTCGACTCGCGCCGATGCAATTGACGGACCGCCCCGCCTGGGCACATTCGCTCTTGATCTAAGTGCTTCTCGCAGCGCGCAGCTCTGAATCCAGAGTTACCTATGGTGGGTCATGAGTGCAATTAATTCCCTAAAGCTTTGCGGATCTTGCCGCCGTAATCCCCTTAAACGGGAGTACGATCCGTTGCTCGTGACTGACTGCGTATCTCTCTCGTGAGCCACGGTTGCCGAGACCGCGCCTGACAATTCCGGCTCGCTACAACCGCGGTCCGCAGCAGCTGTTTGACGAGGCCGTACGCCGACACGCGGCGCCGTCTATGACGATCCTCGACGTCGGATCGGGCCGCCGGCCCGCGCTGGGCGCCGGGCTGCGAGACGGCTGCCGCTACGTCGGCCTGGACCTGTCCTACGATGAACTCGCCGCCGCGCCCGCCGGCTCATACGACGAGTTCGTCGTGGCGGATCTGACTGACTACCAGCCGACCCTGGAGCAGCGGTTTGACCTGGCGGTCAGCTGGCAGGTGCTGGAGCACGTCGCCGACCTGGAGGCCGCGCTGGGAAACATCCGCGGCTACCTCCGCCCGGGTGGGTATCTGGTAGCACTGTTCTCCGGCCGCTTCTCGGTGCCGGCAGTGTTCAACCGCGTGATCCCCACGGGCATCGGTCTAAGCCTGATGCGGGTGCTGCTGCACCGTGATCCCGACTCTGTGTTTCCCGCGCGCTACGACCGCTGCTACCACCGTGCCCTGGTCGGACTACTGGATCTGTGGAGCGCCAGCCAGACCTTCGCGATATTTCAGGGCGGCGCCTACTTCAACTTCTCGCCGCTGCTGCGAAGCGCCTACTTCGTCTACGAGAGCTGGGCGTCTCGTCGACACCTGCTGAACGCGGCGACGCACTACCTTGTCGAATGCCAGCGGTGAGCGCAGGCCGCTGACGCGACACACGACAACGCGGCGTCGGCGGGGGATATGAGCCAAATAGGCGCAGGGACCCTGCAGCGACGCCAGCTCCCCGCCAGCTTTCTGGATGGCAACAGCTGGCTGGCGATCCGGTTCCTCTCTGACGCGGCAATGCTCGTGCTGGCGGTGGTGATCGCCATCCTCCTGGAGCCTCCGGGTCACGGGGTTGGCCTGCTGGCGCTCTACCCTCCGCTCGCCCTTGTACTGCTCGCCTCCCGCGGGCGTTACCGTCCCAGGCTGAGAGACGTCGTGATCGATTCGCTCGCGCCCGGCTTCGGTGCGCTGTCGATCGCGGCAATGTCGATCTTCGTCCTCAGCTCGCTCGTTTCCGACAGCCGGTCCAGCACTGAGACGCTGCTGATCTCCACCTGGCTCGGGTCGCTGACCACAGTCACCTGCGCGGGCGCGCTGCTCAACACCATCCAGTACCTGGCCCGGCGCAAGGGGCTGGTGAGCAGCCCGACGTTGATCGTCGGTACCGACGCGGACGCACAGGAGATCGCCCGCCGGCTCGCGGAACAACCCGAGTACGGTCTGCGGCCGGTTGGCTTCATCGACGACCATGCTGGCGTACCAGGCCCCGACCTGCTCCCCCGACTCGGCGCGTTGCGGGAGCTCGATCGAATCGCCGGAGAGGAGTCCGTCGGACATGTGATCGTCGGGTTCCCCAGCGCTCCCCTGCCCGACCTGCTCGCGCTGATCAAGCACTGCGACGAGCTCCGCATCGCCACGATGGTGCTCCCCAGACTGTCGGCGTCGATCAACCATCAGACGCAGTTTGAGTATCTCGGCACCGTCCCGCTACTCAACATGCGCGCGACAAATCCGGATGACTGGCGCTTTGCGATCAAGCACCTGGTCGACCGCATCTGCGCCGCGGCGCTCGTGGTCGTGCTCGCGCCGGTGCTGGCAGCGATCGCGGCGGCCGTCCGACTGTCCTCACCCGGGCCGGTGCTGTTTCGCCAGCTGCGGGTGGGACGCGATGGCCAGATCTTCCACGTACTCAAGTTCAGGACGATGGTCCACGCCGCCCCTGAGGAGCATCAGCCGTGGACCCCGCCCAACGGCGTGGCCCCCGGCGGCGTCGAGGGCGTTGATCGGCGGACGCGAGTGGGCCGCCTGCTGCGCCGGACGTCGCTCGACGAGCTGCCCCAACTGTTGAACGTCCTTCGCGCCGAGATGAGCTTGGTGGGACCTCGTCCCGAGCGGCCGGAGCTGGCGGAGCGCTTCGGCCACGAGTTCGATCGCTACCACGACCGTCAGCGGGTACGTTCGGGGATCACGGGCTGGGCGCAGGTGCACGGATGTCGGGGCCAGACCCCACTGCGAAGCCGGATCGAACTCGACAACTTCTACATCGAGCACTGGTCCATGTCGTTCGATCTGAAGATCATGCTGCTGACGTTGCCAGCGCTGCTGAGAGGCTCGTAGAGCCTCGGTTGTGGATTTACGGCAGGCGGCGCAGCTCGCTGATCACGTCGCCGTGCAGTGAGAGCCCGTAGCGACCGTTGCCGCCCCAGGAGTCGACCTGACGCTGCACCGTCAAGCCGTGCTGTGAGGCCAGCGCGGCGAACAGCGTCGCCGTCATCGGGCTACGCCATCCTTGTCGCTGCCGGCGCCCCGCGTGATGGATCACCGCTACCCCATCCGGTGCGAGCACACGCCTGATCTCGCCGAGGTACTGGTCCACGTCGATTGGAGCGACATGGACGAACGCGTCAAATGACCAGACGGCATCGACCGAGCCCGTGTCGACGCCGCGAAGCGACGCACCGTCGGACAGGACGTAGGTGACATCCGAAGGATCCCCGAGCCGCTCCCGGCACAGCTCAAGCGTCGTGTCGGTGATGTCGACAAGGATCAGGCGGCCGGCGAGGTCGTGAAGCGTCTCGCTGAAGCGGCCGGCGCCGGGACCGATCTCCAGAATCGTCGTCGACCCCTTGACCGCGGGCACGAGCAGCTCCTCGATCAGGCTCGCCTTCCACTGCTCCGAAGCCGTCCACTCCTCCCCGGCGGCCGACCAGTCCCAGGTCGACCATACGCGGCGATTGGCGCTGACCGAGTGCTCGTTCCAGCGGCGATGTGCCGGGCCGAGCACGCCGCGGCGACCCTCGATCTCCAGCAGCGCGTCGTCGATCCTCTGCGGCAGCCATCGCGCCGCCACCAGTGCCCCGGTGAGCAACGCGTATACCGGTCCAAACTCGCGCGTGAGCCCGCGCAGCCTACCCAGCCGCGCGATCGTGGAGGTGGACGGCGGCACCGGCGCCGTGACCGGATCGCCGACCCGCGTACCCCCAGACAGTCCCGACACGGATTCTCCTTCTCAAGAAGTCGTCAGACGCGGCCAAAGCGTATCGACCGGCTCGCGGGATAAGGAGAAACCCGCGCGTTGGCTGAGGGCGCCGTTGTCAATTGGCGGCGCTCGCGAATGACAGAAGTCTGACGCCCCTCAGCATCTCGATGATTTTCTCATCATCGCAAGCGCTGTCTGTGCAGAACATCCGGCGAACTGTCTAGGACATCCGTCCAATTCGCGATAAACCAGTTTTCTGTCTGATGCAGCACGCCGATTAGTGGAGTGAAGCACCACTCAGCTCCGAGCGTTTTTGGCGAGGCCGAAATCGCGACGGGGGTTCCATAAGGGGGACACGAAGAATGAAGTCCAGACGAAATATAGGCATCGCCGCGCTGCTGTGTTCGCTCGGCGCTGTCGGCGTCGGCGCCGGTTCGGCGTCAGCCGCGACCACCAATCCATTCGGCTGCACGGCCAGTACGGCCGCCGCCACCCTCGGGAGCACCAACCTGCTCCCCGGGACGACGGTCGCCAACCCACCGAACACGCCGTGTGCGACCGACAACCAGTTGCTCGCCGCGACGGCCATCAACCCAGCTAGCCTGGGGCTCGTGGCGGGGACTGTCGGTCCGGTGGCCGCGACGACGACCCTGTCGACCGGATCGGCCGATGGCTCGACCGTCGCCATTGGGGCGAACGCGACCAGCACGGTCGACGCGCTGAGCCTCAGCGTGCTCGGTCTGCCGGCCGTTCAGGTCACGACGCCGTCGGTGGCGACGGTCAACTACGCGTGCGTCGACAACGTGCTGACGCCCACGTACAGCTCGACGTTGAACGTGATCACGATTGGCGGCCAGACGATCCCGCTGACGGGATTGCCGCAGACGCTCTCCCTCCCGGGTCTACTGAATGGCCTGGTGTCCGTCGCGGTCAACCAGCACACCTCGACAGCGACCTCAGACACGGAGACGCTGGTGCAGATCTCGGTCCTCAACAACGGTCTGCTTGCCGGACTTGGTGGGGGACTGAACCTCACCGTCGGCTCGGCGACCGCGTCGGCCACTGGGTCAACCCCGTGCGCCGGCACAAGTGGCCTCCCCACCGGTACCGGTACCGGTACCGGTACCGGCGGTAACGGCGGTAACGGCGGTAACGGCGGCGGTGGCAACGGCGGCAACGGGAACGGCGGCGGCACCGGCGGCAACGGCGGCAACGGGTCCGGCAACGGGTCCGGCAACGGGTCCGGTTCGGGCAATTGCCCGATCGGGTCGACAGTTGACGGCGCCAACCTGTGCGAGATCGCAGCCGGCAGCGAAGGCAACTCGTCGGCGATCACGTTCAACGCCGGCGACATCTACGGCGGCACGGTGTACTCGCTCGCCTATGCCAGGGAGCACTACAACAGCCTGTGCCTCGACGGTCCCGGCCCGAACTACGCCGTGATCGGTAACAACGCAGACAACACGATCAAGGTTTCCGGGACGCGCCAGCGCGTGCTCGGACTCGGCGGTGCCGACAAGATCACGGTCAAGAGCGGGCCCAAGACCTGCGTCGATGCTGGCACAGGGAATGACACGGTCAAGGCCGGTAAGGCAGCGGTGCGAGTCTACGGCGGCGAAGGCAACGACAAGATCACCGTCGGCAACGGCAACGACGTCGTCTACGGCGGCGGCGGCCAGGACAAGATCAAGGCCGGTAACGGCAACGACAGCCTCAACGGCGGCGCCGGCAACGACAAGATCAAGGCCGGCAACGGCACCGATCGCCTGTACGGGAACGCTGGCGCTGACAAGCTCACCGCCGGAACGGGTCGGGATTACCTGTTCGGGGGTCCCGGCAACGACATGATGCGGGCGCGGGGCAACGTGGCGTACGTCAACGGTGGCAACGGTCACAACGTTGCCTACGTGAAGCGCCCGATGGCGAGCTTCGCTCGCAAGCACGGCACCAAGCACGTGCACATCATCTAGCCGTCTCAGTCCCCAGACGCCATCGGCGCCCGTCGGCTTTACGCCGGCGGGCGCTCTTTGGCGTCCGGAGCAAAGGACGCCAGCTCGGCCAGGATCGCATCGCCGTGCTTGGCGACGAACGACTGCCCGATCCCCTTGATCGCCAGCAGTCCGGCGGCGTCGACGGGCCGGCGTCGCAGCAGTTCCGTCAGCACCGTGTTGGTCGCGACCGTGTACGCGGGCTTGCCCTCCGCCCGGTCGGCGCGCCATCGCTTCAGACGCTCGAACTCCCGTTGATCGACGGGCGGCCCCGAGGGCTCGGTGCCCGCGCCGCCCGCGGCGTCCCGCCGCCGACGTCCGGGTGCCCGGTCGGCGACCACCAACCAGTCCAGCGGATCGCAGACGTCGCAACAGCGGCCGGTTGGAGCCGGCGGCAGCGGATCGCCGAAATGGTCGAGCAGCTGCTGCCGACGGCAGCGGTCATCGCCCGTGGCGAACGCCTTGAGCGCGTGGTACGCCTCCCAGCGGCGATCGCGCGCCGCCCGGCACTCAGCTGCGGCGCGCGCCATGTCGAGCGGGCCGCGCAGCGAGACCGCGACCCGGCCGCCGGGCGCGGGCGCGAGCGCCACCGCGCCGCACCGCTCGGCGACCGCCAACGCGATCCGATCACGGTCGCTCTGGCCGCGCGGATCGATCGCCGCGCCGCCTTCGCCAGCGGCGGCATCCAACCGCTGGAGCGCTGCCGCGACGTGCTCGGGGCGCAGCTCCGCATCCTGGATGAACTTCACCAGCCGGCCGAGATCGCCCCGCATCGCCAGCATCACCGCGCGTGCGGGCAGCCCGTCACGACCGGCCCGGCCGGCCTCCTGGTAGTAGGCCTCGACGCTCGCGGGCAGCGCCCAGTGCCAGACGCTGCGCACCCCGAACGGGAAGTCGACGCCCATCCCGAAGGCGTTGGTCGCCACCATCACATCGGCGTCGCCGTTCGTGAATGCCGCCTGGGCGGCAGCGCGGGTGTCGGCGTCCATGCCGGCGTGGTATCCGGTCGCTGCCAGCCCGTGTGACCGCAGCTCGGCGGTCAGCTCCTCGGTGTCGCGACGGGTGCCGCAGTAGACGATCGCCGGCCGGCTGGCCGGATCGGCCAGCCCCTGAGTCAGCGTCGCGCGCTTGCGGCCGACCGCGCCGTCGCCGGCGAACTGCACCGTGTCGAAGCTGATGTTGGGGCGGTCAAAGCCACGGGAGATGATCAGCGGATCGCTGATCCCCAGCCGCGCGACGATCTCGTCGGCGACCTTCGGCGTCGCGGTCGCCGTCGCCGCCATCACCGGCGGGCGCCCGAGCTCCTCGATCACCGGTCGCAGGCGCAGGTAGTCCGGTCTGAAGTCATGGCCCCACTGCGACACGCAGTGGGCCTCGTCGACGACGAACAAGCGGATCCGCCGGTTCGACAGCGCCCGCCGGAACGCCCCGTTGGCGAATCGCTCCGGTGCGCAGAAGACGATCTGCGCGTCGGTCTGGAGCGTTTCGAGGGCGGTGGCGGCCTCCTGCCCCGACAGGGTCGAGGCGAGCATCGCGGACCGGATGCCGAGCGCCGTCAGCCGGTTGTGCTGGTCGGCGATCAGCGCGATCAGCGGCGAGACCACGACCGTCAACCCGTCGCCGTCGGCGATCGCCGGCAGCTGGTAGCAGAGCGACTTCCCGGAGCCGGTTGGGAACAGCAACAACGTCGAGCGCCCGTCGAGCGCGGCTCCGACCGCCTCGCGCTGGCCCGGCCTGAACGCCTGCAGGCCGAAACGATGCAGCAGCTCGTCCGGTGTCTGGGCGTTGGCGTCGTCGCCGCTGCCGTCGCCGCTGCCGTGGCCGCTGCCGTGGCCGCTGCCGTGGCCGCTGCCGTGGCCGCTGCCGTGGCCGCTGCCGTGGCCGCTGCCGTCGCCGCTGCCGTCCCCGCTGCCGTCCCCGCTGCGGACCCCGCTGCGGACCGGGGCGGCGGCCAAGGCCGCGGCTACCGGCTCGCACGTCTGCGTCTGCTGGGTGGTCAGCCGCCCATCCAGTGCCCGCAGCGACTCCACCGGCGCCTCGGTCAGCAGCGCGCCGAGCGGGGCCGCCCAGCCGTGGTCGGCGTCGGGGTCGGCGTCGGCATTGGCGCCCGCCACCGCTTGCGCGAGCGGGGTCACGATCCCGCGCTCGCGCGTGTCCAGCAGCCGAAACGCGTCTCGCGCCCGCTGCAGCGCCGCCTCGCGATCGGTCGCCTCTGCGGCATCGGCGAGTGCGCGAACGACAGCGATCATCACCCTGACGGTACCGCTGGCGGGGGCGGATCCGGACGGCCGCCGAGGATTGGCGATTTCGTCACCGGGGGCGTGACGGGATCGCCAATGTTCGCGTCCGGGCGCACACTAGGCTGCTCGCCATGAACGTCGCCGTACTCGCCTCGGGAAGCGGCACCAACCTGCAAGCCCTGATCGACCGCGTGCACGGCCGCGACGGCGTCAGGATCGTCGCGGTCGGGTCCGACCGGCCCGATGCACAGGCACTCGAGCGCGCCCGGTCAGCCGGCATTCCAGAGCGGGCGTTCGCGGCCGATGCCTACGGCGATCGGCGTGATCGCGACCGCGCGATGGCGGACTGGCTGCAGTCGCTTGGTGCCGAGCTGGTCGTTGCCGCTGGCTACATGCGTCTGCTCGATCCAGCCTTCCTGGACGCATTCCCGCAGCGGGTGATCAACGTCCATCCGGCGCTGCTGCCCGCGTTCCCCGGTCTGCATGTCGTCCAGCAGGCGCTCGACTATGGCGTCAAGGTGTTCGGGGTGACCGTTCACTTCCTCGATTCCGGCGTCGATACCGGTCCGATCATCCTCCAACGAGCGTTGCATCTGCCCGACGCCAGCGACGCCGATGAGGTGCTGACACAGCTGCATCCGGTCGAGCACGAGCTGCTGGTCGAGGCCGTGACGCTGATCGCGCACGGTGCGGTCGGTTTCGATCTGGCCAACCCTCGCCGGGTCGTGCTTGACCGGTAGAGTCGGCCTTATGGCAACCGCGGAAGACGTGGATCCCGTTGAGCTGGCCGCCGAAGCCGCGCCGGGCCCGAAGGTCCGCCGGGCGCTGCTGTCGGTGTCCGACAAGACCGGCATCATCGAGTTCGCGCGCGGCCTGGCCGACCTCGGGGTCGAGATCATCTCCACCGGCGGCACCGCCGGGCAGCTGTCGAGCGCCGGCGTGCCGGTCCGCTCGATCACCGAGCTGACGGGCTTTCCGGAGATCATGGACGGACGTGTCAAGACGCTGCACCCGAAGCTGTACGCGGGTCTGCTGGCGGTCCGCGACAACCCCGAACACCTCGAGGCGGCGCGGGAGCACTCGGTCGAGTTCGTCGACCTGGTGTGCGTGAACCTCTACCCGTTCGAGCGGACCGTGGCCCAGCCGGGCGTCGCCGACGGCGACGTGATCGAGAACATCGACATCGGCGGCCCGACGATGATCCGTGCGGCCGCCAAGAACTTCGTGTACGCGGCGCCGGTCGTCTCGCCGGAGAGCTATGACGCCGTGCTCAACGAGCTGCGTGAGACGGGCGGTCACCTGTCGCGCTCCACGCGGGAGTCGCTCGCGGCCGCCGCGTTCGCCTACACCGCGCGCTATGACACCGCGATCGCCCGCTGGTTCCAGGAGAAGCATGAGGACTTCCCGTCGCTGTTCGTGCGCGCGTTCGAGCAGGTACTGGAGCTCTCCTACGGCGAGAACCCCCACCAGCGCGCCGCCTACTACGAGCAGATCGGCGCGCCGTCGCACGTGCTCTCCCAGGTCTCGCAGCTGGGCGGCAAGCCGATCTCGTTCAACAACCTGCTCGATCTCGACGCCGGTCAGCAGCTGCTGGCCGAGTTCGACGAGCCCGCCTGCGTGATCATCAAGCACAACAACCCGTGCGGCGTGGCGATCGGCGCCGATGCGCTGGACGCCTACCGCAGGGCGTTCGCGTGCGATCCGATGTCCGCGTTCGGCGGGATCGTGTGCCTGAACCGCGGCGTCGACGCCGAACTGGCGGCGGCGCTCAAGGAGCAGTTCATCGAGGTCCTGTTCGCCCGCGGCTACTCCGAGGACGCGCTGACGGCGCTCGCCGAGAAGCAGAACATGCGGATCCTCGACGATCAGGACGACCACCGCGGGACCGCCCCCGGCGACCCGCACATGCGCCAGGTGGTGGGTGGGCTGCTCGTCCAGGACCGTGACTCCTCGACCGAGCGGCGAGCCGACATGCAGGTCGCTTCGGCCCGCCAGCCGACCGAGTCCGAGTGGCGTGATCTCGAGTTCGCCTGGACCGTCTGCAAGCACGTGAAGTCCAACGCGATCGTGATCTGCCGCGATGGCGCCACGATCGGGATCGGCGCCGGCCAGATGAGTCGCGTCGACTCGGTGCGCGTCGCGATCGAGAAGGCCCAGGACGGCGTCACCGGCGGCGCGCTCGCCTCAGACGCCTACTTTCCGTTCTCCGACGGGCCGGAGCTGGCCTTGGAGGCGGGGGTCAGTTCGATCGTCCAGCCGGGCGGGTCGGTCCGTGACAACCTGACCATCGAGGCCGTCGACAGGGCCGGCGCCGCGATGGTCTTCACGGGCCATCGCCATTTCCGCCACTGAGCCCAGTGCGGGCGGCGGGGCCGAGGGCGTGAGCGCCGACCGCGCCCGGCGCCTGCCGGGCGATCCGCCGTCGCCGTATGAGCTGAGCTACGGCTTCTCCCGGGTCGTGACCGCCGGCGGCTTGGTGCTGGTCGGCGGCACCACCTCGATCACCGGCGACGGCTTCGTGATCGGCGAGACCCCATACGACCAGACCGTCGAGATCCTGGGCAGGCTGCTGCACGAACTCTCCCGCGCCGGCGTCGTCGCCGAGGACGTGCTCCAGACCCGCGTCTACGTGACCGACATCTCCCGCGCCGACGAGGTCGGCCGCGCCCACGGCGAGGTGTTCGGCTCGATCCGCCCGCTGATGACGATGGTCGAGGTCTCAGGCCTGATCGACCCCCGCATGCTGGTCGAGATCGAAGCCGTCGCGCTCGCCCCGCCGCCGCGCTGACGTCGAGCCACCCCGCCCACCCTTGCGTTTTAACGACCCATACGGTCGCTTTCTCGCAGCGGTGCCGTTGATCGGCCCGCGTACGCGATCATGTGGTGCCCGCCGCTGTAGCTCAGCTGGTAGAGCAGCGGACTTTTAATCCGAAGGTCGTGGGTTCGAGCCCCACCGGCGGCATCGAGGAGTAGCTGTAATTAGACATGTTCGGCGACTTGCCACCCAGCTTGATCGCCACGATCTGGACTAAGCTAAGACGACCGCGGGCTGGCTGCGCGTTAGAGTCCGACCTGTACGCAATCTGTCCGGTCGTGGATCGTTCTCGGACGTCCGCTCAGTGTGAGTCAGCCTGCGTCAGCGGACGTGTCCCACCGCGTGGCCTCCGGGCAGCCAAATCGGCCGTCGGCGTCCGAACAGTCGGATCCGCACGGGTCCGGAGCTGACCGGCTGAGCGCTGCCGTAGTCGTTGACAGCGCCCTCGGTCACGCGGATCGAATGCCAGAGGTCGGCGAGCGTCGCTCGATAGGTCTGCCCGGTCGCGCCGGCGATCGGTTTGCACCGCTGCCCGAGATAGCCGCATCGGTACCACTGATAGGTGATCGACGAGGGCGAGTTCGACCAGTCCACGGACCCAGCGGTGAGCACGCCACCGAGCCGGGGCGCGCCGCCGATCACCGGACTGCCAGTGGCGACCGGGACGGGCGCGGTGACCGTCACGCTCGGGGTGAGGGTCGGATCGAGCGTGAACGCCGGCGCCGACAGGTCCCCCTCGACATAGCTCGAGCCGCCGGCGCCACCGCCCGGCTCGCACCCTGACAACTCGTCATAGCTGATGCCGCCGCCCCCGCCGTAGTAGCCGCCGCCCCCGCCGCCACCGCTACCGCCGTCCTGGTAGGCGCCATCGTTCGGACCGCCGACGCCGTACCCGCCTACCCCCAGCGCCCCGTCGCCGCCGGTGAAGTCAGGTCCGGAACTGGGGTCTGAGTAGCAGCTGCCGCCAGCACCGCCCGCAGTCTGGCTGCCCGGCTGAGCGTTCCACGGCAACGCGCCAACGGCACCACCAAATGCGCCACTTCCTGGTTGACCGGCGCTGCCCCCGTTGCCTCCGCCGCCCCCGCCGCCGGCGACGACCAGCCGTGAGGCAAGCGTGCCGCCAGCAACCGTGCAGGGCGCCCCCGCCGCGCTCGAGCACGTACGCACGTCCGAGGCGCCGCCCCCACCGAACGCGTCGTTGAACCCATACGTGCTCTGTCCGCCACCGCCGCCGCCGTTGAAGCCGGCGCCGGACGTCGCGGGGTCATACGGCCCGGTCGCCTGTTCGCCGGCCCCACCGACCTCGACGTACAGCGTCTGCGACCCGGCCGGCAGTTGGACATCCGTCCTCACGATCGCCCCTTCGCCGCCGCTCCCCCCACCGCCGGGCGCACCGACGGCGACGATCTGGACGCCGGTCACGCCGGCTGGCACAGACCAGGTCTGCTCAGACCCGGTGTATGTGAACTCGGTAGCCCGGGCCGCTGCGGGCCCAAGCGCTGTTGCCAGCGCTGACGCCACTAGCACGATCACCACCCGATTCTGCACAACTCGGCCCCGGAACCTAAGTGCCCGAATCGACATCTCGCCCCTATCTCCTCTACGTTGGCTCGACGTTAACCGATTTATGACAGAACCGTGATTTTCGAGGGTGTCAAGATAACAGTGTAGAGAGCGCCGGGATAAACCGGGGAAAGGAATGAGAGAGTCCAACCGGGGTGCCGACGTCGTCCTACAAGTGCACCTCACGTCCGACTCTATGGCGCTTGTCCTCACCGAGCCCGACAGCGAGACCGTCGGCGAGGTCGAGGAGGTGGCAGGTCTTGGCGCCTGACCCCGTCCCGATGGCGCACCCGCGCAGGTTCTCACCACGGCTCGCCCTACGGGCTCACCAACGCGAGAACCCGCGCGCAACCCGAACCATGAGGTGACCACGCTCTCCTCGGTCTGGGCCGCCGCTACCTTGCCGACGAGCCAAACCCCGTTACACCACTGATCCGACTTGACTCGCGGCGCACCGGGGCATGTCCCGAACCGTGTCCCGAACTCGGCAATTCTGACCTGCGACAACTAGAAACAGACGCACTGAACTGCGCGTATCTGCGACACCTCGCCTGCACATGGGCAGCTTTTAATCCGAAGGTCGTGGGTTCGAACCCCACCGGCGGCATCAATCGAGGCGGGTCTCGCGGCGAGTCGCGCGACCCGTCGACAGGTACGCGGAGCCGCCCCTCGACTAGGTCGCGTCGACCTCATCGGAGCGCCCGGATCATGCTCTCGGCCCACAGGGCGCTTCCGGGGCGCGGAGATCGAAGCGGTCTCTGTGTCCCGAACGCTGAAGGAGGAGTTGTATAGAGCGACATCTTCATCGGCGGTGCTGTGCGAGAGATGGAGGCTTGTTGGCCTTCCGACGCCGGCCCTGCGGGGGTTGGCCTTCAGAGGCTGCCCTTCCAAGCGTTCGCGCTCAACGAGGTGTGGGTCCAGATCGTCATGCTCGCCCACGATTTGATCATCTGGACCCAAGCACTTGCGCTCGATGGCGAGCTCGCCAACACTGAACCGAAGCGGCTGCGCTAACGACTGCCGCAAATCGCCGCCCGGCTCGCGTTCTCCGGACGCCACGCCAAGCTGCACCTCCCCACCGCCTGGCCGTGGACCGGAGCGCTCAAAGCCGCGTTTGAGAAACTGAATACGCTGGCGGGTGGATGTCGTCGGCCGCGAGCTGGCTGGGAACACCGAGCAGGTGGCGGATCACCACGATGACGCCGAACACGGCGAAGCCGCCGTGGGTGATCGCGACGCGGCCGTGGGTGATCGAGCCCTCAAACGCGCCCGCGCTTGGCGAGCTTGAGGGCCGAGGGGCTGAGCGGGTCAGCGAATCACAACGGCGTCAGACGGCGATCTAACGCTGCCCCGGA
>Ga0302326_10001351_pt1 | contig 62654 bp, 51 predicted proteins | sample Palsa_T0_3_FD_202264 | JGI IMG/M metagenome (GOLD analysis project Ga0302326, IMG submission 202264) | Peat permafrost microbial communities from Stordalen Mire near Abisko, Sweden - Palsa_T0_3 | ecosystem: Environmental > Terrestrial > Soil > Palsa > Peat permafrost | place: Sweden: Abisko...
AGGGCGGGATGGGTTCGCCGCGGAGTCGTCCCGTCGGTCAAGTGCCGCGCCATCGACATAACGGTGAAACATTGCGCGCCGAATGCCGTCACCGCGTCTAGGTATTTGTTTTCCCGTGCCAACTGAACCTTGACGTTCCAGGCGTTGCAGAGGATTGTCCCGCGGGATGCGACCTGCCCGGCGGACGTCGAAACCAGGTACGCGGGACTGGGCAATAGCGCACGCTTTCCGACGGCAGTCCGCAGACGGATGACGAAGACACCTCGACTCCTCCTCGCGCCGCTCCTGCTCGCGCTTGCCGCCGCTCCTGGCCAGGCGTCCGCCGCACCCAAGGACGCGCCGCAGCCTTCGCTCAGCGTATCGCTCACGGGGTCCGCGAAGGAGGCGTTCGCCTCGGCGGAGATCCTGCTCAACAACAGCGATTTCCCGCGGGCCCTCGCCAAGTACCGCCAAGCGTACGAGCTCTCCAAGGATCCGCGCCTGCTCTTCAACATGGCGGTATGCGAGCGCAACCTGAAGCACTACGCGTCGATGCAGGCGCTTCTGGCGCGCTACGAGCAAGAAGCGGGCGCCTCGATGCCCAAGGACGACCGGGCCGATGTCGACAACGCCCTGGCCGCGATCCGGAACCTCGTCGGGGCCCTGCGGCTCACCGCGAGCGAGGACGGCGCCTACGTCTCGATCGACGGACAGCCTTCGGGGACGACGCCGCTCGCCCACCCCATCGTCGTCGACCTCGGCCCTCACGTGGTCACGGTGTCGAAGGCAGGGTTCACGTCCGTCGTGACCCCGGTGGTGGTTCAAGGCGGCAGCGAGCAGCCGGTGTCGTCGAAGTTGATTCCGATTCTGCACGTCGCGCAGCTCGTCGTCAGCGCCGAGGACGGGGCCACCATCCTGGTCGACGGCAAGACGATCGCCAAGGGCCGATTCGACGGGCAGGTTGCGTCGGGAAGGCACGAAGTGCAGGTGACCGAGCCTGGCAAGATGGCCTACCGCTCTCAAGTCGAGCTTCGCGACGATGAAATGCGCTCGATGCAAGTGACGCTCGAGAACGAGAAGCACCAGGGCACGCTGCTCTGGCCATGGATCGCCGGAGGCGGCGCCGTGGTGGCTGGCGCGATCGTCGGAGGCTACTTTCTCTTCAAGTCGCCGCAGGAGACCCAGGCGCCGCTCGTCGGGACTCTCGGCGCGGTGAGGTTCACTTCGGCCAGGGCGGTGAGATGAGCGCGCGAGGTCGCGTCCGCGCCTTGCGGGCGGGCGTCGCCACCGTGGGCCTCCTCGGGACCGCGGCGCTCGCGGCGGCGTGTGCAACGAGCGACACCGTGCCCACGACCGGCGTCGAGGTCATCATCGACACCGATGGGCTGACGGCCCCCGCGGACTTCGACGAGATCCTGCTGCAGGTCAGCGAGAAGGTGGGCAGCGGCAGCTGGAATCAGGTCTGGCGCGAACCATATCCGGAGCCATCGACGAAGCTGCCGGGGACGTTCGCCATCGGCTCGGGCAGTAGCGACGACGAGGCGCTCGTCACGGTGACCGCGACCAAGAGCGGCGCGCCGATCGTGCAGCGCGTGGCCGAAGTCCAGGTGCCCACCGACATCATGGCGGAGCTCTTGATGGTGCTCTCGTCCAGTTGCGTCGGAGCCGTCGTGCCGACGGACGCCGGGCCGGTCTCGACGTGCCCAAATGGCTCGAGCTGCCAGCCAGGCAACGGCGAGTGCGGCCCGAACGCGCTTCCGACGCCGACGGTCATCTTCGTGCCGGGGATGTTCGACGGCAGTGTCCTCGGAGGGCTGGTGTCCGGCGAAGGCGGCCCGGCGCCTCTTGTGGGTGGCGAATCCGAGGCCGAAGCTGGAGCTGCGACGGCGTTTGGTGACGCGGGCGACGCCACGATCCCGGATGGCGGCGACGCCACGATCTCGGACGCGGGCGACGCGGGGGACGCCGCGGAAGAACCCGAGCCCGCTTGCGCTACCGCGTGCACCGCCGATGGATCCACGTGCGTCGACGGTGGGATCTCCTCCTGCGCCCTCGACTCCGACAGCGGCTGTTGGGTGCTCGCGACCCACGCGTGCGTGGGGATTGGCCAGATCTGCACAGGAGCCGCGGGCTCGGCGTCGTGCGCGTGCAACGACGCCTCCGTCTGCACCTCGACATCGGGCACGTGCGCAAATAGCACGACCGTCGCGAGTTGTGCCGTGGACAACCAAGGATGCTTCTACGAGTCCGATGCGTCGACGTGCCCGAACGGCGATTCCTGCCTCGACGGCGGGACGTGCGGGGCATGCCCGGACGGAGCGATGCAGTGCGACCCCAACGCCGACAACACGCCCGCGCTGTGTGTGAACGGCTCGTGGCAGGACCAGTCTGCCTGCACCGCGACCACTCCGTACTGCAACGGAGCGGGCCTGTGCCAGGCGTGCCCGGACGGAGCGATGCAATGCGACCCCACCACCGACGACACGCCGGAGCTGTGCGTGAACGGCGAATGGCAGGACCAGTCCGCCTGCACCGCCGCCGCTCCGTACTGCAACGGAGCGGGCCTGTGCCAGGCGTGCCTGGATGGCGACACGCAGTGTGACAACACCAGCACCACGCCGCAAACGTGCATTGGAGGCCAGTGGGTGAGCGGCACCCCCTGCGGCTCACTGACATTTTGCAATCAGGCGTCCCCCACGACCTGCACGTCGACGCCGCCGAGTTGCCAGCTCGGCACCACCGGAACGACCGCTTGCGGCGGTACGGGCGATAGCTGCTGCACGACCCTCTCGGTCACCGGCGGATCCTTTTACCGGACCTATACGAACAGTGGCAGCCTCGGACCGAACCCCGCGGACCCGGCGAGCGTCAGCACGTTCTACCTGGACGAGTACCTCGTCACCGTCGGCCGGTTCCGCCAGTTCGTGAGCGCGTGGCAAAACGGCTACATGCCCCCTCCCGGGTCCGGCATTCAGACGCAAGCCAACGGCGGCATGGGGCTCGCCAACAGCGCGTCGAACGGCGGCTACGACCAAGGATGGGAGTCCGACTGGAACAGCGAGACGGATGCCGGCTTGGTGGTCGTCGAGCCGACGGATCAAAATCTGCTTTTCTGCGGCAGGTCGAGCGAACAAGGGATCTCGACGTGGACCAGCACTCCCGGCAATAACGAGAACCTGCCGATGAACTGCATCACGTGGTACGAGGCCTACGCGTTCTGCATCTGGGATGGCGCGTTCCTCCCCAGCCAGGCCGAATGGGAATACGCGGCGGCGGGCGGCACCCAGCAGCGCGAGTACCCATGGGGCTCCACGGCGCCAGGGACACTCAACCAGTACGCCATCTACGATTGTTGTTACCCGAACGGACCGTGCAGCGAGAACGGCTGCGAGAGCTTCGCCAGCCTCGCCCCGGTGGGGACGGCCGCGATGGGAGTCGGGTTGTACGGCCAGCTCGACCTCGCGGGAGAAGTCGAGGAATGGTTGCTCGACGCCTACCTCAACGCGTTCGTCGACCCGTGCTCGGATTGCGCCTACTTGGCGTCGCCCTCGGTCGCGCCCGAACGAGAATACGAGGTTGGCGACTATGACGAGGCCGCCGACCACCTGACTCCGTGGGGATCCAGCAACCGCACGAGCCAAGATCCCACCCTTCGCGCCCGCACCGCCGGCATCCGGTGCGGCCGGGCGCAGCAATGGCAGCCGTGACGGCATCGGAGGGCCCCCGGTCGTCGGCGCCGAGGGGGTCACCGACGGCGGCGGGCTGGGGGCTCGTGTCGCGTTTCAAGCTCGGCTTTGCGTTCGTGTTGGGCGCCGTCGCGTGTTCCGGGAACACCGGCGAATCGGAGACGGGCCCGGAAGATGCCGCGGGCGGGATCGTCGACTCGGGCGGCTTGGTTGGATCGGACCTCGATGCCGGCAGGCCGGAGGGCGGGGCTGCCACCGGCGACGCGGGCACCCATCCCGACGCGACGGACGCGAGCGAAGTCAACGACGGCGAGGTGCAGGCCGACGCGACCCTGCCGGGGTTGGACGCCGGCGACGCCGGGGAAGCGCGGGACGCATCGCTGGCCGAGGCGAGCTGCAACCAGTGCACCTCCGGCCAAGCCCGGTGCGTGTACGGCGCCATTGCTCCCTGCGTGCCCGACGACGACGGGGGTACCTGCTGGGTATGGGGCTCCGCTGCGCCCTGCGCGGATCCGCTGAAGGCCTGCCGGGGCACCCCCGGGTCCGCGTCGTGCGAGTGCAACAACCAGTGCACCCAGGGCGCGACCGAATGCGTGTCCGACGACATTGCGTCTTGCGCGCAGGAGGGAGACGGCGGCGCATGCTGGTACTGGGGAGCGGCAGCGCCGTGCGCGGACGCGAACCAGACATGCACCACGACCGGGGCCGTCTCGTCCTGCACGTGCGTCGCTTCGTCCGCCTGCGCCGGCGCCTCCGCGGCTACGGTGTGCGGGAACACGACGACGGTGGTGACCTGCGCGGTCGACAGCAACGGGTGCACCTACGCGTCGTCCCCGTCGGCCTGCCTCTCGCCGACTCCCTACTGTCATCTGGGCGGCTGCACGGCCGAACCACCCAGCTGCCAGGCCGGCGGCGCCGGCATGAGCGACTGCGGGCTCTCCGGCATCGACGACTGCTGCGCCGCCCTGCCCGTCAGCGGCGGCACGTTCTATCGCACGTACACGAACGACGACGACGCCGCGACCGGCGAGGCCGATCCCGCGAGCGTCAGCGACTTCAGCCTCGACAAGTACCCGGTGACGGTCGGTCGATTCCGGCAGTTCGTGGCCGCGTGGAACGACGGCTATCTGCCGCCGTCGGGATCCGGCGTCCAAACGCAGCTCAACGGGGGCGAGGGTCTCGACAACGCCGCCGACTACGCCGACGCCGGAGACGGCGGAGACGGCGGAGACGCCGGCACCTACGAGACGGGGTGGGACGCCGTCGACTGGAACGCTCAGGTCTCGCCGACGGACTCGAATCTCGGGTGCAGCGGCAGCGCCTTCGCCACGTGGACGAGCACGCAGAGCGGCAACGAGGACCTGCCCATCAACTGCATCAACTGGTATGAGGCGTACGCCTTCTGCATCTGGGACGGCGGCTTTCTGCCCAGCGAAGCGCAGTGGGCGTACGCCGCGGCCGGAGGCGATGAACAGCTCGAGTACCCGTGGGGCTCGACGGCGCCCGGCACCGCGAACGAGTACGCCATCTTCGGTTGCAACTACCCGGACGAGGCGGGCTCCGCGACTTGCTCGAGTGTCATGAACATCGCTCCGGTGGGAACGGCGGCCTCGGGCGCGGGGGCATGGGGACAGCTCGATCTGGTCGGAAACCTTTGGGGGTGGGCCATCGACGCATTCGACAGTAGCTACGTGGATCCCTGCACGGATTGCGCGGACTTGCCGGCATCCGCAACGAACAGAGCTCGCCGCGGCGCCGACTTCGAAGACGGCACCAGCTATTTGACGACTCCCAGGAATCGATCCTCCGGAATCGCGGCCGACCGTGCCGCGATCACCGGCGTGCGATGCGCGAGGGCGCCATGACGACCATCGCATTACCAGCCCGCCGGGGCGGGGCGACGAGAAATCCGCGAGGCATCCGCACGTGGGGCATATTCGTCGTTCTCGCGAGCCTGCTCGCGGTCATGGAGCTCGCGGCTGCGTGTGGGACGAGCCAGGCCCCGCCCCAGACCGGCATCGAGGTGGTCATCACGACCGACAACCTCTCGGCGCCCACCGACTTCAACGATATCTCATTGCAAGTGAGCGAGAAGTTGGCTGATGGCGGCTGGAACCAGCTCGTCAACAAAGATTACCCGGAACCATCGACGCAGAACCCGTTCCCGGCCACCTTCGCCATCGGCTCCGGCCAGAGCCCCGACGAACAGGCGCTCGTCTCGGTGACTGCGTACCAGGGCGGCGCTGCCGCACAGGGCGGCGTCCCTGTCGTGCAACGGGTGGCCGAGGTGCCATTGCCCAATGACCGCATCGCCTTGCTCGTGATGTTGCTCTCCGGCGACTGCAAGGGCGACGTCGTCCAATCGCCCAAAGGCCCCATCCCGACCTGCCAGGGCTCTGGCGCAGACCAGTACGCGGCCAGCTGTCAGCCGGGCAACGGCATGTGCGGGTCGAGCGTGATCCCCACCCCGGCGACGAACTACACGCCTGGGCAATCTCTCGATGGGGGCACCGAGCTGGGGGGGATGTACTTCGGCGATGGCGGGCCCCCGCCGGTTGGAAGCGGTAACGCGGATGCGGCTTCGGACGCCGGCCCGGACGTCACGGTGTTGATGGAGGCGAGCGAGCAAGAGAGCTGCAACACCTGCACGCAGGGTACTTCCGCGTGCATCGACGGGGGCGTCGCGAGCTGCGTTTTCGACGGCGGCTGCTGGACGTATGGCCCGTCCCTTCCTTGCGGCAACCCGCTCCAGTCCTGCTCGACCGAAGCTGGGACAGCCTCGTGCGCGTGCGAGTATCAATGCTCCGCCGGTCAGAGCCTTTGCGTGGACGGCGGCCTTGAATCTTGCGTGCAGCAGGGCGACGGGGGCCCTTGCTGGCAGTGGGGTACGGTCACGGCATGCCCGGAGGCGTTTCAGACGTGCATGGGTCCCCCGGGAGCTGGTTCTTGCACATGCGACAACCAGTGCGCGCCCGGCCAGTTCGAGTGCGTCGGCGGGAGCATTGCGCCTTGCGTGCAACAGGGCGATGGCGGCGACAGCGACGGCGGCGACTGCTGGGAGTGGGGGAACGCGGCGCCATGCACGGACCCGCTGATGACGTGCACCGGAACGTCGGGTGCTGCGTCTTGCACCTGCAGCAATGAATGCACGAGCGGGCAGACGCTGTGCGGCGCCGGTGACACCGGGGAGATCCAGACTTGCACGCAACAGAGCGACGGATGCTGGGAGTGGGGAGCCGCCGCCTCATGCGCGGATTCGAACATGACCTGCCCGAGCGGATCCACGACGTGCACCTGCATCAATGCCGCTCCTTGCACCGTCACCGTCACCGCGGGCGAGAACATGTGCTCATCCAGCAATGGCGGCGTGTCGCCGTGGCAGGGCGGCACGACGTATGTGACCTGCAACCTGGACAGCTACGGTTGCTACTTTGCATCGGCGCCAGCGACCTGCGCCACCTCGACGCCGTTCTGCTACTTGGGCGCGTGCACCGCCGAGCCCCCCAGCTGCCAGACGGGTGGCACTGGCATGAGCAATTGCGATCCTTCGTCCACCGCAGATTGCTGCAGCACCTTGGAGATCAGCGGCTCGGACGCCAACCCGGGGACGACCTTCTACCGGACATACACCAACAACGGCACCGGCCCGACGAGCGGGAGCGAGGCGGACCCGGCGTACGTCAGCAGCCTGAACGTGGACAACTACCTCGTGACGGTGGGTCGATTCCGGCAATTCGTGAACGCCTGGAAAAGCGGGTATTACCCCCCAGCCGGGTCCGGGATTCATACCCATCTGAACGGAGGTTTGGGTCTCGCCAACAGCGCCGACCCCGGCAGCTACGAGCCCGGCTGGAGTGCGGCCTGGAACGACCAAACTCCGACTTCGGGGCAGCCGGATGTCCAGCCCACCGACGCGAACCTCGAATGTCCCGGCACCGCATACACGTGGACGCCCACAGCGGGGACGCAGGAGAACCTGCCGATCAACTGCATCACCTGGTTCGAGGCCTACGCGTTCTGTATCTGGGACGGAGGCTTTCTGCCCAGCGAGGCGGAGTGGGAGTACACGGCGGCCGGCGGAAGCGATCAACTCGAGTACCCATGGGGTTCGACGCCGCCCGGATCGGAAAGCGCGTACGCCATCTATGGCTGCTACTACCCGAGCCAGACGTCGAGTCCTAGTTGCCCCATGACGTCGTACATCGCGCCCGTCGGATACGCATCCACGGGGGCTGGCCGTTGGGGCCAGTACGATCTGGTCGGAGATATCTATGAATGGACGCTGGACGCGTACGACGCCACGTTCGCCGATCCCTGCGTGGACTGCGCTTATCTTTCACCGTCGGCCGACGAACAGGTGCAGCGCGGAGGCGACTTCGACGACGGTGTTTCGTATATGCGCGTGACGTACAAGCGCCAGCCAAACACCCCGGGCTTTCGAGGTACGACGATAGGCTTCCGCTGCGCGAGGCCGCCGGCGCCCTAGTGCACCGTCGAGATGAGCTCAAGGTTTGCCGTCATCCTGAGCGAAGCGAAGGACCCCACGGAGAGCGCGGAAGTGCGTAGAAGGTGTGGGGCCTTGCCTTCCCGTGCACCTTCGAGCTTGAGAGATGCGCATCCCAAGTCGAGAAACGCTCGAGCGGGCCGGAAGCAGGCGCGAAGGCGGCGCAACGACGTGCTTCCGTCACCTTCTCGACCCCGCGCGTGCGTGAGAAACGCTCCGCACGACGACGCCCGCGATCGCGCGAGATCGGAAGGTGCTCCCCTCAGCCAAGAAGATGCAGCTCTCTGCGACGGAGGCGCCCGTGTCCGCCAAAGAGATACCTCTCTCCGGGCTGTCGGAAGGCCTCTTTCCTTTGCGGGTGCGTCTTTCGCCCCGAGGTTAGCGACGGTCCGCTTGGGGCAACCACCGGAGCGAGAGCTGGACCAGGCGCTGGGCGACGCCGTGGCTCGGGTCAACTGGAAGGAGTTGCTCCCGAGGCTCGAGAGGTTCGCCCTCTCGCTCGGCGCCTCGCCTTCCGAGGCCAGGAGCGCACCACGACCTTTCAAGGCTTACCTCCAAGGGCGTGCTCCACGACCCTTCCAAGGTTCGCGTCGCTCGTTCAGGCTATTGCTCCACCCTCTTCGCCGCATCGCTCAGCGTCACGAACTCATGCCCCGCGTTGCGCAGCTCGTCGATGATCGCCCGCAGCGCGCGGAGCTTGTCCTCTCGCAGGACCCGCACGTCGACCTGGTGAGGGCGGAGGTCTTCGAGTCCGTCGGCGGCGTCGAGCACGTCGATGCCATGGAGCTCGATGTTGACGAGCGGCTGGCCGATGCAAGCCCGCGCGAGCCGCCGCGCCATCCCGGACCCAAATAGCGTGAGGTACGTGCCGAGCGCCGGCAAGCGCGCCCAGCGCGTCACCGTCACCGGCATCTCGAGGAGCCCGTGGCCCCTGCGCCAATAGGGCCGCCCGGTGCGGTAGGGAACGACCGGTGACGCGAGGACCGTCGGGCGATCGAGGATCGAGCGGCTCGTCCTGCCTCGCAGGGCGATGAGGGAGAGCGCGAGCGCCTTCGCGGCCCAGTACGGCGGGCATGGGAAGACCGACGAGTCGTACGCGACGCCGAGCTCCGTCAGCACCTCGAAGACCTCGTCGGTGATCGTGTACCCGGGCGCGCGAAAGCCGACGGGCGCCGTGCCCACGGCGCGTTCGATCGCGCGCGCGCCCCCCTCGACCTGGCGGCGGATCTCCGCGCGACCGAGGCGCGTCAGGTCGTATCGATGGTCGAGGGAGTGGTTCGCGATCTCCGCGCCGGCCTGGTGGGCCGCGCGAAGCCGCGCCGCCGACTCGGGGCGAGCGAGATCGCTGCCGATCGCGAACAGCGTGAGCGGCACATCGAGGCCCTGCGCCAGCCGGGTGAGGCGGCCGAGCGCGACGTCGTAGACGAGCGTCCGCGCCGGCCCCTCGGGTTCGGGCAGGCCGTGGATGGCGTAGTAGTTGGGGATCTCGTCGAGGTCGACGGTGACCGCGCAGAGAGCCACGTGGGCCTAGCCGCCGATCGTCTTCGCGACCTCGGCCGCGAAGTCCTCCGCGGGCCCTTTCTCGATCCCCTCGCCGAGCGAGAAGCGCACGAAGCCGTGGATCTTCACCTCGCCCCCGAGCTTCTTGCCGAGCTCGAGGCGAAGCTTGTCGATCGTGCCGGCGGGCGGGTCCCACACGTTGTCCTGGCCGAGGAGGGTAATCTCGGTAAACCACTTGGCGACCTTGCCGTCGAGGATCTTCGGCCAGGCCTGCTCGGGCTTGCCCTCTTCTTTGAGCTGCGCCTGGAAGATCTCGCGCTGCTTGTCGACGTGCGGCTTGGCCACGTGCGTCTTGTCGACGACCATCGGGTTCATCGCGGCCACCTGCATCGCGGCGTTGTCGGCGAAGGCCCTGAGGTCGGCGTGCTTCGGGTCCGGACCCTCGGCGTGGATGAGCACGGCCAGCTTGCCGCCCGCGTGCACGTAGGCGTGCACGAAGCCGTTCGCTTCCGTCGCGTCGAGGCTCGCCCAGCGGCGCACGACCATGTTCTCGCCCGTCTTGGCGACGAGCGCCTGGCGGACCTGGTCGACCGTCTGATCGCCGCCCGGGTACTTCTGCGCGCCGAGGTCGGCGCCCTTGGGCGTCTTGGCGGCCACCGCGAGGACGTTCTTGACGAACCCCTTGAAGTCGTCGCCGCGCGACACGAAGTCGGTCTGCGAGTTGATCTCGACGATGACCCCGCGCTTGGCGTCCGGCGCCACCCACGTGGCGACCTCGCCCTCGGCGGCGATGCGGCCCGCGCGCGCGGCGGCCTTCACGAGGCCCTTCTTCAGGATCACCTCGACCGCCTTCTCCATGTCTCCGGCGCTCTCGACGAGCGCGTTCTTGCAGTCGGCCATGCCGGCCTGGGTGCGCTCGCGGAGCTCCTTGACCATCGTTGCCGTGATGTCAGCCATGACGAAATTCCTCGATGTATCGAAAAGGTGTGAAAGGGGGCGCTCGGGCCTCTCGAGCGTTTCAGCTCGGGCGATCGGCCCCGTCGTCGCGACGCGCGCGACCGCTGCGAATGACCTCGGCCTGCGGGCCGTCGCCGCGGCGACCGCCGCCGTGCCCGTCGTCGCGGTTCATCGTCTCTTTGCGGCGCTGCGATCCTTCGATCGCCGCGTCGGCGATGCGCGCCGTGATGAGCTTGATCGAACGGATGGCGTCGTCGTTGCCCGGGATGACGAAGTTGATCTTGTCCGGGTCGCAGTTGGTGTCGGTGATGGCGATGACCGGGATGCCGATCTTGTTCGCCTCTTGCACGGCGATCGACTCCTTGGCCGGATCGATGACGAACATGGCGCCCGGCAAAGAGCCCATGTTCTTGAGGCCGCCCAGGTACTTCTCGAAGCGATCGCGCTCCTTCTCGAGGCGCGAGACTTCTTTCTTCGTGATCGACTGGTAGGTGCCGTCGTCCTTCATCCGCTCGAGCTGGCGCATTCGCTCCAGGCCCGTCTTGATGGTGCGAAAGTTCGTCAGCGTGCCGCCGAGCCAGCGGTTGACGACGAAGAAGCTGGACGAGCGCGTGGCCTCCTCGCGGATGATCTCCTGCGCCTGGCGCTTGGTGCCGACCATCAGCAGATGGCCGCCGCGGCCGACCGTCTCGACGACGAAGTTGTACGCGCGGGCGAAGAGGCGCGCGGTCTGGTCGAGATCGATGATGTGGATGCCGTTGCGCGCGCCGTAGATGTACGTGCGCATCTTCGGGTTCCAGCGCTTGGTCTGGTGGCCGAAGTGGACGCCCGCGTCGAGCAGCGAGCGAAGGGGCAAGGGCATGTCGCGCAGCTGCGGCAGGCCTTGGGCCGTGACGGCCGTCGTGGTGTCGATACTCTGGGTCATCGTGCGCTTCCTTTCGGTTGGGCCTCCGCTCTCCGTCCTTGCCAACGCCGCGCCCTTCGTGACGAAGGGAGAGGCGCACCGGGCTAAGGTTTGCGCGGGAGAGCGTGTGTGGTGGTTGAGAGTGAGGGGGACGGAAGGTACGCAGGAGACGCAAAAATGCAAGCAACGTTCCTCATACGCCGGCCCCTCGCCCGGCCGGCTGTGCTCGCGGCGAGTTTTTGCGGCGTTTGCAGCGTCCTTTCTGCCTGCGGCGCTGGGCAGCCCCTCCCCAACATGCCGCCGCCCGAGTACGAGGACGCCCCCCCAGCGAGTTCCCCTAACGCTGGCGACGCTGGTGTTCGGGTAGGCCCCGGCCCCGACGCCGGCGGTTGAGCCGGCCCGGCAGCCGCGGCGGCGCCGTGTGCTAGGTTCGGCCCCCATGCCGGCCCCGAAGCTCGATCGCGCGCTCGTGCTGCATGTGGCGAAGCTGTCTTCGCTTTCGCTCTCGGACGCCGAGGCGGATCGCTTCGCGGACGAGCTGGCGCGCATCGTGCGGTACGTCGAGCAGCTCGACGGCGTGGACACGACCGACGTGGCGGCGACGGCGCACGTTCTGCTCGACCGAATGCCGCTTCGCGAGGACGCCCTTCGGCCATGCCTGTCGCACGAGGCGGCCCTGTCGCAAGCCCCGCAGGTCGAGGCCGACGGCTTTGCCGTGCCGACGTTCGTGGAGTAGAGGCTGCCGGCCATGCTGGACTCCAGCGTCACCGCGATCGCCGCGAAGGTGCGGGCCGGAGAGGTGTCTGCCGAGAGCGTGACCGCCGCCGCGATCGCCCAGATCGCGGCGATCGACGGTCGTCTCAACGCCTTCCTGCACGTGCCCGAGCAGAGCGCCCTCGCCCAGGCGAGAGCCGTCGACGCCAAGCGAGCCCGCGGCGAAGCCATGGGACCTCTCGCCGGCGTGCCCGTCGCCATCAAGGACGCCATCTGCGTCCGCGGCGTCGTCACGACCGCGGCGTCGAAGATCCTCGCGGGGTACGAGCCGGCGTACGACGCCACCGTCATCGAGCGCCTGCGCGCGGCGGACGCCGTCATCCTCGGCAAGACGAACATGGACGAGTTTGCGATGGGCTCGTCCAGCGAGAACAGCGCCTTCGGCCCGACGCGAAACCCGTGGGACGTCACGCGCACGCCCGGCGGATCGTCGAGCGGCAGCGCCGCCGCGGTGGCCGCGCGGATGGCCCCTTGCTCGCTCGGGAGCGACACGGGTGGCTCGATCCGTCAGCCGGCCTGCCTGACGGGGACCGTAGGCCTCAAGCCGACGTACGGGCGCGTCTCGCGGTACGGCCTCATCGCCTTCGCGTCGAGTCTGGACCAGATCGGCCCGTTCGCGGGGGACGTGCGGGGCGCGGCGCGGGTCCTCTCGGTCCTTTCCGGCCACGACCCGCGCGACGCCACGTCGCTCGACGTCCCGCCCGAGGACTTCGAGGTCGCCTGCGGGCGCAGCGTCCGGGGCTTGCGCATCGGCGTGCCGGGCGAGTATTTCGCCGAAGGCCTCGACCCCGAGGTCGCCGAGAGCGTCCGCGCGGCCATCCGGGAGCTCGAAGCCGAGGGCTGCGTCGTGAAGCCCGTCACGATGCCCCACACGCTGTTCGCGGTCGCGACGTACTACGTCCTGGCGACGGCCGAGGCGTCCAGCAACCTCGCCCGCTTCGATGGCGTCCGCTTCGGCCTCCGGACCACCGACCCGGCCGCGGCGCGCGACCTGCGCGTCATGTACGGCAAGACGCGCGACGCCGGCTTCGGCGCCGAGGTCAAGCGGCGCATCCTGCTCGGCACCTTCGTGCTGTCGGCCGGCTACTACGACGCGTACTACATCAAGGCGCAGAAGGTCCGCTCGCTCATCCGCCGCGACTTCGATCGCGCCTTCGAGTCGGTCGACGTCATCTGCTCGCCCGCGTCGCCCACGGCGGCCTTCCGCCTGGGCGAGAAGATCGACGACCCCCTCGCGATGTACCTGAACGACATCTACACGCTGCCGGCGAGCCTGGCGGGCGTTCCAGCCATGAGCGTGCCCTGCGCCCCGACGCGCGCCGGTCTGCCCGTGGGCCTGCACATCGCGGCGCGCGCCATGGACGAAGCGACGATGCTCGCGGTGGCGGCGGCCTGGGAAGCGAGGTCCCCGGCGCGCTCGCTCGTCCCTCCCCTCGCCGCGGCGGCCGGCAAGGCCTGAGCCCTTGCGCGTCGTCCCGCTCGACGAGACCACGATTGCGGCGTGGGAGGCTCTCTTCGCGGCGTGCGGGTGCTCGTGCTTCTGCCGCTACTGGCACTTTGCCGGCGGCAAGAGCGAATGGCTGGAGCGCACGTTCACGGCGCCCGAGCGAGGCCTCGCGGAGCAGCGCGAACTCGTCGCGCAGAAGGATCCGTCGGCGATGGGCCTCATCGCCCTCGACCCGGACGACCCGCTGAGGGGCATCGGGTGGATGAAGCTTGCGCCGCGAGACCGCATGACGAAGGTGCTGAAGCAGGGACCGTATCGCTCGCTCGTGCAAGCCGACGATCCGGGGACTGGCCTCGGGACGTGGGTCATCGGGTGCCTTCTCGTTCACCCCTCGCACCGCGGGCGCGGAGTCGCGCGCCGGCTCATCGCGGCCGCCGACGACCACGTCCGAGCCTGGGGCGGCTCCACCCTCCAAGCCTATCCCCGCGGCGCCGCGGGCACGACCGTCCGCCTGCACGACGAAGAAGCATGGATGGGAACCGACGCCCTCTTCGCGTCGCTCGGATACGTCCGAGTCGCGGGCGAACCCGCGTACCCCCTCTACTCGAAGAAGCTCTGACCTCAGCTCGCGAGGCCTGCCGACTGGAGCTGGCCGTCGCGGATGTCGTAGAGGCGGACGCGCGGGGCGTCGCGGTCTTCGCAGACCGCCGTCGCGCCCAGGATGCGCGCGACCCCACACCCGAGCGCGCGGTTCACGATCGAGTGCAGGTGCCCATGGAGCACGAACAGGTGCTTGAACGACTCGAGCGCGTGCATCAGGCGCGTCGCGCCGACGAGCCCGTCGAGCCAGTGCAGCGCGCTCGTCTTGCGGACGAACGGCGGGTGATGCTGAACGACCAAGAGCGGTCGCCCCTGAAGGCTCATATCGCCCGCGCGTAGTTCGATGGCCCTCACGGCCTCCTCGCCGATGAAGCCCGCCGACCGCGTCACCGGCTGGTGAAACGTGGCGTCGATGGGCATGAGGTTCGCGCCGCCGACTTCGACGATCTTGCCCGGTTCCCCGGCGCTCATGCGCGCGAACGGCGCCAGCGGCCCCGCGAGGGCCCAGCGCCACGCGTCTGCCGACGAGTAGACGTCATGATTGCCCGGGACGAGGGTGAACCTCTCCGGGTCGATCCGCGAATCATGCAGGATCTCGGCGAGCGTCTCGAACTCTCCCGGCGTGCCGATTTCGGTGAGGTCGCCCGAGAGCACGTAGTGATCGGCCCCCACCCGGCGAGCGGTGTCCAGCGATCGCAGGAGCTTTTGCCGGCGCCCGATGGCGTCGAGTGGCCGGCCGAAGCTCAAGAACCGCACTTGCATCGACCACCCCGCCCGAGTCCGGCTCGGCCGAGGGTCGAGCACGTGCGCATCGGAGAGATGCGCAATGCGCGTCGTCCCTGTGATGTCCATGGTCTCGTCCCCTTCTTTTGCCTACAGGAGCGCTGCCTGAGCGCTCCCATCTGGCACTATGAATATCCTGTGGAAAAGTCGGGGCGCGGACACACGTGAAACATTCTCGCGTCACAAGGGACGCGAACCCATTCCCCTGTCTTTTCTAGAAGATGAAGAATCCGGAGAGCTGAAGGCGTTGGTTCGACGCGTGGTGTCCGGCGTCGACGTACTCCGAGATCATGTTCGCGGCCTCGAGGCCCAGCCGAAAGGCCGGCACCGGGTCGACGAAGATGTTCACGTCGTAAAACGTCTCACCCGATGTCAGCGCCGTCGCCTTCTGCCCGGTGTAGGTCGGGCTGGAGATCGTGAAGTAGTGGATGTTGTCCGACTGCATGTGCGAAAAGTTGCCTGAAATCCACAGCTTGCCGTTACACCCGGGCAGATAGTACTGGGCCCCGATGAGGTACGACGTCCACTGGATGGCGTGCAGGTTGCCGTTGATGTCGTAGGTGACGATGCCCGGGTCGATGTCGGGGCTGTACGTGCTGACCGTCGTCGCCCCCATCGGAGTGACAGGGGACGGGAAGCCGATACCGCCGGTGAGCGACGAGTACTGGTCGGCGATGCCGTAGCCGGACGCGAGCTCGCCGTTCAGCGAGAGCGAGTTGCCCATGCGATCCTTCGAGCCCGGAATGACGGGCACGAACGCGTCGAGGGCGCCCGCGCTCATCGTGAGCTCGTTCGTGAGGTCCTTGCCCGAAAGCGAGTTGACCTCGACGCGCCGGAGCATGCCGGTCGCCGCGATCGAGAGCGAGGAGATCTGCGTGCCGGTCGACCCGACCGTCTGCACACCTTGCCACGAGTCGACCGCCAGGCGCACGCCGGCCTGCCCGTCGGGCATCGCCGAGTCACGCTGCACGGGTCGCATGGCGGCGACGGCGGCTTCGAACGTGATCGGGTTCGCCTTGATCGTCTTGCTGATCCGAAGCTGCGTGGTCCGGCCGTACACCTCGTTCGGCAAGCCCTGGATCTCGACGCTGTTGGGTTGGTAGGCCGACTGCCACCCGAAGAGGTTCCAGTACTGGCCCATCAAGAAGTCGACGATCGGCGTCTCGACCTTGATGTTGGCGTGCCGGACGCGGAACGTCGGGTTCGTAAAATACGCGCCTTCGGTGCCGTAGTACGACGAGAGGCCCGCGGGCAGCGTGCTCGGGTACGGGCCGGCCCCGACGGGGAGCTGCGTCCCGAGAAAGTCGCTCTCGAGCTGCGCGCTCGCGCGGACGCCGTTCGTCTCGGGCGCGCGCAGGCGAAAGCCGAGGCGCGTGTTGCGGATGCTGAAGGTGAAGCGGCCGTTGTCTCCGGCCGTCGTGCCCGCGCGGGCGACCTGCGTTCCGCCGGGGACCTCGGTGAAGCTTCGTGTCGTGTCGCCGATCATGTCCGACTCGACGAAGCCGTAGAGCGTCGTGGACCACTTGCCGATGACGACGGATCCTTCGCTGGCGCCGCGCGCGCCCTCGGTGTCCGAGGTGTCGTGGATCGCGCTCTCGTACTCGGCGTCGGTGATGATCCCCTTCTCGTGCATGATCTTCAGGGTCGTCAGCTCGATGTGCGTCGGCCCGGGCTGGGTGACGACGGGCGGGGGCGCGGGCGTGTACGCGGGGGCGGGCGCGGGCGCGAAGGCGGGCGGCGGCGCGGGGGCAGGCGCCGGTGCAGGGGCAACGGGCTCGGGTGCCGCAGCCGGAGGCGGCGCGGGCGTGGCCGCGGGGGCGGGGGCGGGCGCCGGTACTGCTTGCGCGAGGGCGGCGCGCGGGACGGCGATCAAAGACGACGCGATTACAGCAAGCGGAAAGGCGAGCTTATGGGTCACGACGGAGGCCTCCTTTGGCGGGGGAACCTTGCTCCGCTCGTGTGGCGTCCTCGCAACAAATCGAGGGCAAAGGTCAGTCGCGACGTATCGTCACGGAGGGGGGTGGGTGCGTCCGAACGTGCCGGACGTCCTCGCCGCGCACCATGAAGATGACTTCCTCGGCGATGTTCGTGGCGTGATCGGCGACGCGTTCGAGGTACTTCGCCACGTGGATCACCCGGATGGCCTCGGCCACCTGCGTCGGGTGCTGCGACATGAACTCGGTCATCGCGCGAATGATGCGGCCATAGAGCTCGTCCACCGCGTCGTCGCGCGCGAGGACCTGTTCGGCGCGCGTCGTCTCGCCCTGGACGAACGCGTCGAGCGCGTCGCGCAGCATCTCCTGGGCCTGCTCGCCCATGGCCTTGAGGTCGCCGCGGATCTTGTCCTTCGCCGTCCCGTGGTCTTCTTTGGCCCGCTCGGCGATGTTCACCGCTTCATCGCCGATCCGCTCGAGATCGGTGACGAGACGCAGCGCGCCCGCGAGGAACCGCAAGTCGTATGCGACCGGCTGCCGCAGCGCGAGGATCCGCAGGACGAGGGCGTCGATGTCCATCTCGTCGCGGTCGATGTGCCGATCGAGCTCCTCGACCTCGGCCGCGAGCTGCGCGGACCCTTCCCAGAAGGCCTTGAGCGAGAGCTGCAGCCCGCGCTCGCAGCGCGCCCCCATGGCGAGCGAATGGGCGCGGAGCTCTCGCAGCTCGGACTCGAAGTCGCGGCTCGTGTGGGCTTGCGGCATGCGGGCTCTCCTTGGCGAAAAGGGGGATGCGAAGGATCGACGGGGTAGGACGGGGATTCTCGTCAGGCGGCGGCGCGCGACCGCCGACGGCTGCGCGCGCGGATCGCGATGGCAATGAGGTTGAGCAAGAGGGTCAGCATGAGGAGCACGAGCGCCGTGCCGTAGAGCAGCGGCTTGGTGCGATCGACGTCGGGCGACTGCGTGGCCAGGACGTACACGTGGTAGCCGAGGTTCATGAACTGATCGTTGAGATGCGTCGGGAGGTACGGCAGGTAATAAGCGACGCCCGTGAAGAGAATCGGCGCGACCTCCCCCGCCCCGCGGCTCACCGCGAGGATGGTGCCCGTGAGAATGCCGCCGAGGGCCTCGGGCAGGACCACGTACGTTATCGTCTGCAGCCGGGTCGCGCCGACCGCGAGGCTCGCCTCCCGAAGCTCGCGCGGCACCGACAGGATGGCCTCCTCCGTGGAGACGACCACGACCGGCAAGGTGAGGATCGCCAGCGTCAGGGACGACCACAAGAGGCACGGGCGCCCATAAACGGCCTCCCCGTCGTAGGCCACCCGATCGATCGCGCGCCCGACCGTGGAGATGAAGAAGCCGAGCCCGAAGAGACCGAACACGATGGACGGAACGCCCGCCAAGTTGGCGACGCACACGCGCACCAGGCGAGCCAGGCGGGAACGGCGCGAGGCGTACTCGGTGAGGTAGATGGCCGTAGCCACCCCGGCGGGAACGGCCGCGATGGTCATCAGCAGCGTCAAGCTCACCGTGCCGACGATCGCGGGCAGGACGCCGCCCGCCGTCATCCCCTCGCGCGGGCTCGTCGTCAGAAATTCCCACGACAGCTTCGTCGCTCCCCCGCGCACCACGTCGAAGAGGACGACGACGAGCATGCTCAGGATGGTCACGACCGCCGCCCCCGTGGCCACGGCGAGCGCTCGATCGCCGTATCGAGGGCGCCCGACGAGCCTCGCGCCCGCCGTCGTCACGTTCATGATCCCGCCCCGAGACGACGGCGCATCCCGTCGACGACCCGCTCGCCGAAGAAGTTGACGACGAAGGTCGCCGTGAAGAGCATCGCGCCGAGCGCGAAGAGCACGTCGTAATGGGGGCTGCCCACGACGACCTCCCCGAGCTCCTGGGCGATCGTCGCCGTGATGGTGCGGGTCGACCGCCCGAGGCTGGCGTCGAGCAGCGCGGCGTTGCCCGAGGCCATGACGACGATCATCGTCTCGCCGATGGCGCGCCCGAATCCGAGCACGACGGCGGCGGCGATGCCCGGCGCGGCCGCGGGCAGCACCACGCGAAGCACCGACTGCGCACGCGTGGAGCCCATCGCCAGGGCGGCTTCGCGGTAGGAACGGGGCACGGCTCGTAGCGCGTCCTCGGCCACGGTGAACACGATGGGGCAAATCGCGAACCCGAGCCCCAACCCGGCGACCAGCGCGTTGAGCCGGTGCTCGGTGCCGAAGACCGCCTGGATCCAGCTCGCCAGGGCCACGAGCGCGAAGAACCCGACGACGACGGACGGCACACCGGCCAGAAGCTCGATCGCGGGCTTGGCCAGCTCGCGCACGCGCTCACTCGCGTACTCCGACACGAACAGCGCGGCCGCCACGCTGAGCGGCACCGCGAACACCAGCGCCACGAGCGTCACCTTCACCGACCCGACGATCAGCGGAATGACGTTGTACTTCGCGACGTCGCTGACCGGCTGCCACATGTAGAGCGACTCGCCGGACCGCTGGATCGGCGCGAGCATCCCGAGCGGGGTCACCTCTTTGTGGACCTCGGCGCTCGTCAGCAGCGGCAGCGCCTCCTTGCCCACGAAGACGAGGATCAGCAGGATCGCTGCGATGGAGACGAGCGCGACGAGCTGGATCGCGATCTCCACCGTCCGCTCGCCGAGCCCGCCCCGACGGCGAAGCGAGCGCGACCCCCGCTCGCCTAGCGCTTCCGCGTTCCTCGTGTGCGCTGTCATGGGGGCGGCCACTGGTTCATCCTTTGGGCAGCGGATAGTACCCAACCTGCTCGATGACGCCCTGGCCCGCCTGCGACTGGACCCAGTCGACGAAGCGCTTGCCGAGCCCCGTGGGTGCGCCGGCCGTGTAAAAGTAGAGGAACCGCGCGATGGGGTACGAGCCATCCTGCGCCGTCTGCAGGGATGGCGCCACGGCCGGGGAGGCGTCGTCCTTCTTGACCTTGAGCGCCCGGATCCCCTCGAGGTATGCGATCCCTCCGTAGCCGATCCCGAACGGATCGCCCTTGATGGCCGAGACGACGGCGGCCGTGCCCGCGAGCGTCTGTACGGCCGCGGCGAAGTCCTTGTTCTCGAGGACGTGCTCCTTGAAGTAGCCGTATGTCCCGGAGTTGTTCTCACGGCCGTAGAGGACGATCGCGTGGTCCGGGCCGCCGATGGCCTTCCAGCCCTTGGTGTCGCCGAGGTACACGCCGCGCAGCGCCGGGATGGAGATCTCGGTGAGGGGGTTGGACGCGCTGACGTAGACGGCGAGCGCGTCGAGGGCGACCTTCGTCTCGACCGCGGGGGCGCCGCGCTTGGCCTGCACTTCGTCGCGCTCCTTGTCCTTCATCGGTCGGCTCGACTCGCAGATGTCCGTCGTGCCGTTGATCAGGGCAGCGATGCCGGTGCCCGACCCGCCGCCGGTGACCTGGATCGTGACGTCCGGCGTGGCCTTCATGTACGCCTCGGCCCAGCGCTGACCGAGGATCACCATCGTGTCCGAACCTTTGAGGGTGAGGGTCTGGGACTCCCCCGCCGCCGGCCCCCCGTCCCCCCCGCCAGCCGGCGCGTGCTCCGTGCGCGCGCATCCGGCCAGCGTAACGACGAACGTCAGGACCAACGGAAAGACGAATCGCATGAACGGACCTCCTGAGCTTTTGGCCGAGCCCGTAGGCTCGTCGTGGGTTCGGGAGATCGTCACCCGAATCTCCCGGTGATGTAGTCCTCGGTCTCGCGCTGCTTCGGACGCGTGAAGATGGTGCTCGTCTCGCCGACCTCCACGAGACGCCCCATGTAAAAGAAGCCGGTGCGCTGCGAGACCCGCGCGGCCTGCTGCATGTTGTGCGTCACGATGACGATCGTCAGCTCGCTGCGGAGCTCCGAGATGAGATCCTCGATCTTGGCCGTGGCGATGGGATCGAGGGCGCTCGCCGGCTCATCCATCAAGAGCACTTCCGGCTCGACCGCGAGGGCGCGCGCGATGCAGAGGCGCTGCTGCTGGCCTCCCGAGAGGCCGAGCCCCGACTCTTGCAAACGGTCTTTTACCTCGTCCCAGAGGGCCGCGTGCCGAAGCGCACGCTCGACGCGCTCGGCCACGACGCTCTGGCCGGAGAGGCCGGCCACGCGCAGACCGTAGGCGACGTTCTCGAAGATCGACTTGGGAAACGGGTTCGAGCGCTGGAACACCATCCCGACGCGGCGCCGGACGAGGACGGGATCGACGCCCGGGCCGTACACGGCCTCGCCGTCGAGCTCCACGTGCCCGCTGACCGAGATGCCGGGGACCATGTCGTTCATCCGGTTGAGCGACCGAAGGAACGTGCTCTTGCCGCAGCCGCTCGGGCCGATGAGGGCGAGCACGACCTTGTCGTGGACGTCGATCGTGACGTCCTTGATGGCCGTGTTTTCCCCGTACCGTACGGTGAGGTCTCTAGCCCGCATCTTGTAGCCTGCGTCTTTTGTCAGCGATGTCGCAGGGGGGGCGACCACGGCGCGCATCTTGGGGTCACCGGGAGAGGGCAACGTAGCGTCTAAGTGACGTTCGTGTGACGTCTAGGTGTTCGCCCTTCGGATCGGCCCCAGTAGGGTCGTCTCAGGCCGGTGATCCCGCGCCCCCGGCCGACGGAGCACCCTGAGCGATCGGGACGATGGCGCTCCCGCGCGAGAGCTCGAAGGCGTGACCCCTCCACGTGATGCGCCGGTTGGTCCAGGCGACAGCCCAATAGACCAATCCCAAGTACGCCCGCGCGATCTCGAGCGGGGCATACCACCACGCCAGCCACGTACCTCGCAGCAAGCGAACGGCGCCGAGCGCGCACGCCGTCTGGACGGCCGAGACGGCGACGAGCAACGCCGCGCTTCCCTTGGATGGAGCGACCACGACGCCGGCGGAGGCCACGACGATCGGCGTGAGGAGCGGCTCCATGACGAACGCTCCGGGCTGGAGCGAGCGCCGGACCTTGGCCCACCGGGTGTGGCGTTCGAACGTGCGGCCGATGGAGCACGCGATGTTGCGGTTCTCCACGATCTCGAACGTCATCGCCGTGCGAAAGCCCGCCTCGTGGAAGCGCCGCCCGAGGATCTGGTCCTCCGCGAGGACGTCCCCCACCGGACGGAAGCCGCCGAGCTTGGCCAGGTCTCGGCGCCGCATCGCCATCGATTTGCCGACGGTGTACGGCCGCGAGGACGCGACGTTCAGAGCGACCAGACCAGGCGCCGACGAACCCGAGAGCTGGAGGTTCTCGAGCGCGGCCCCGAGCGTCCTTTCGCCCGTACCGGCAAACAGGCTCGTCACGAGGCCCACACGCGGGTCTTCGAGCTCGGCGACGAGCGACCACAAGTAGCGGGGCTGGACGCGCACGTTCGAGTCCGAGATGACGTAGATTTCGCCCGTGGCATGGGGCTCGAGGCTGACGAGCTGCGCCACCTTCGGGTTGTAGGTCGCGCTGGGGTCGGTCAAAAGGACCCGTACTCGGAGCTTTGGGTGCCGGGCCGCGAAGCGCCGCGCCACGGCGAAGGCCGGGTCCGACGAGTCGGCGACGCCGAGCAGCAGTTCGAACGACGGATACTCGATGCGCGCGAACGACTCGAGGTTCTCGTCGAGGTCGTCATCGCTGCCGGCCAGCGGCTTGAAGATCGTGACGAGCGGCGCGCGGCTCACGGCCCGCTTCGCCTCGACACGGCTCGCTCGAATCGCCCTCGCGAAGAGGGCCATCATCAGCAAATACAGCGCCACGGACACGGCGGTGGCCGCGACCGCGAGGTGCACGAGGCTCACGACGACGAGGGTCGCTCCGCCGCGTGACGAACGATCAGTACGCGCGTGACTTCTTCGTGAAGTCCGCTCCGACTGTCAGCCCTGGATCACCGTGGGCGCGTCTTGAACCGGACGCTGGGAGGCGAGGAGCGACACCGTGAACGTCGAGCCCCTGCCGACGGCGCTCTCGACCGACACCCGACCGCGCATCGTCTCGACCATGTGCTTCACGATGGAGAGTCCAAGGCCCGTGCCGCCGAGCTCGCGGGATCGGCCCGCGTCCACGCGATAGAACCGCTCGAAGACGCGCGTCAGGTGCTCTGCCGCGATCCCCGGGCCCGTGTCGGACACCACGAGGCGCACGCGGCCGTCGTGCTCCACCGCGCTGACGAGGATCTTCGATCCCGAAGGGCAGTACTTGACCGCGTTGTCGACCAGGTTCGAGAGCACGTGCTCCAGCGCGCGCGAATCGCCCTCGACCGAGGGCAGCGCGACGCCCAGCTCGGCCGACAAGCGCACGCCCTTCTTCTCGGCGCGCTCGCGGAAGAGGGCGAGCACGATGGGGACGACCCGCTGCAGGTCGACACGCTCGCGTTTGAGTTTGAACTCGTTCGACTCGAGCTTCGACAGTTCGAGCATGTCCTCGACCAGGCTCTGCAGGCGCTGCGCGTTGCGCTCGATGATGTCGAGGAACCGAGTGGCGGCGACGCGGTCGTCGAGCGCGCCGGACTGCAAGGTCTCGGTGGCCGAACGGACGGCAGCGATCGGCGTGCGGAGCTCGTGCGACGCGTTCGCCACGAAGTCGCGCCGGAGCGACTCGAGGCGCCTCAGCTCGGTGACGTCGACGAACACGAGGAGCAAGCCCTCCTCGTCGCCGGACAGCGGGGCCGCCGTCACGAGCAGGCGTCGCGGCTTGAGCCCCGGCAGCTCGAGCTCCAGGGGCTGATCCTCCGGCGCCTCGCGCGCGCGGTCGAGCATCGTATCGATCTGCGCGTGGCGCACCGTCTCGATGAGCAGCTTGCCGACAGCGTCGGCCCCGAGCAGGAGCGTCGAGCGGATGGCCGGATTCACGAGGACGATGCGCCCATCCCGATCGACGACGACGACGCCCTCGTGCATGGCCTCGAGGATCCTCTTCTGCAGGTCGCGCTCCGCGCGCAGCTCGCCGAGCGTCGTGGCCAGGCTGCCCGCGAGGCGATCGAGCGCGTGCCCGAGCTCGCCGAGCTCGTCGTCGCCAGGGAGCCGGGTGCGCACCGACAGGTCCCCTTCGGTGATCCGTCGCGCGGCCGCCGTGAGTTCGCCGACGGCGGATGCGATGCGCATGGCGACGGCGTTCGAGACGAGCAGCGCGAGCGCCAGGGCGATGACCGTCCCCCAGCCGACCAGGCGCCACATCGCCTCTCTGGCCTGCGCCACCACCGCGGCGTTCACGTGCGCGGTGTCCTCGAGGAAACGGTCGATCTGCGGCGCGACATAAGCCTCTATCGCGATGACAGCGCCGAAGATCAACGCCGCCGACAGAAAGAACAACTTGGCTCGCACCCCGATTCTCACGGTTCGCTCCGTGCCATTGGCTCCAGACTCACCTACCCTTGATGAAGCTTGGGGGCACGACCCATTTCGGGCTCCGGAGCAGTTCGCACGCGAGGCCCAGGAAAACCGCGCGAAGCACGTCCTCGGGATCCGCCTTCCCGGCGGTCGTCATCTGCGCGACGACCTTCGAGAGCGTCGTCTTGCCCCGGACGCCATCGAGGACGCCTGCCTGCGCCTCCGAAAGTCGGAACATCTCGAGACGGACGGGGGGCGACGGCACCGGCTCGATGACTTCTTCGCGGCAGGGAGCGAGCATCGCTTCGAGCTCGTCGTAGGCGTATCCGTGGCGGATGCCACGTCCGATGAGCTCGTAAGTGTCGACGCCGAGGGGGAACGTCTCCTCCTGCGAGCGAACGCCTCGCGCGAACGCGATCTCTCCGTGCTTCAGGCGAAACGTCTCGAGCAGGCGCTCCTGGGTCTGGTCGTGGATCGCGCGGAAGAGCTCGATGGGGCGCAGCACGCCGATGCCCACGAGGGCGTCGCCGAGACGGCCCCCGAAGCGCGGAAGCATCGCGAGAGCCATCTCGACTTCCATGCGCAAGACCTGGCCGCGGCGGATGAGAAACTCACCGAGCAGCTCGCGCTTCTCCGTCGACGTCACGCACTCGGGCGATCCTTCGACGAAGAAGATCCTCTTCTTGTGCGGCCCGTCGCGCAGCACGAGCGCGCCCGTCTCGCGGCGCACGGCCAGGTGGAAGATCCGCGTCGGCAGGCGGGCCGGGTCCAGCACGCCGCGGTCGATGGCAGCGCTCGGCAGGTCGGCGTCCCACTTGAGGGCGGGGCTCGTCAGGAAGCGCCCGAGCTCCAGGTAGTCGCTCGCCGGCTTGAAGCGCCCGTGCTCGCGCGCGATCGTGGCCGTGGCGCTCGCCTCGCCCGTGGCAAAGAGCTCGATGATGTGCGGGAAGGTCACCGGCCCGATGACCGACCCGTCGGGCCGTTGGAGGCGATAGATGCTCGGGGCGACCGACAGCGGTTCGCTCGGCGGCACGCTCTGCGACCCGTCCACCCCATCGCGCTCCGTCGGCGGAGGGGCGCTCGCGGCGAGCGTCGCCCGCGTGGTCGTGTCGTTGTCGATCGGCGCCGTGGACTTGGACCCGGTGTCGCGCGTCTCCTGCTCGACGTCGGGGCCGACGACGAGTCCGAGCTTCTCGACCGCGGCGGCGAGGCGCGAAGGGCCGACCTGCAGGCGACGCCTCCGGATGATGTCCTCGAGCCCCTCGGCGAACGCGCTCGCGGTCTGCCACCTCAGCGCCGGGTCGCGCGCCAGCGCGCGGAATAGGACCGCGCGGACGTCGTCGGGGACACGGTTGCCCACGCGATCGAGGACCGAGACGTCGGCGTCACGGATGCGAAGAAGGACGTCGAGCTCTTTGCCGCCGCTGAAGAGTGGCCGCAAAATGAGCGACTCGGCGAGCACGATCCCGACGGTGAACAGATCGCTGCGCTCGTCGAGCTCGCGGCCGACCACCTGCTCGGGCGACATGTAGCCGAGCTTGCCCTTGAGCTGCCCCGCGTCCGTCCGCCGCTCGATCTCCGCCGCCCGAGCGATGCCGAAGTCGGTGAGCTTCACGGCGCCGGACCGATCGATGAGCACGTTCCCCGGCGAGACGTCGCGGTGGACGAGCTTGAGCGGTCGCCCGGCGTCGTCGCGGGCGCCGTGCGCGTACTCGAGCGCGCGCAGGATGGAGAGCGCCGTGTGTAGGCACACGTCGAGCGGCAGGTCCTCGCCCTGAGACGCCGCGGCGCGGATGACGCGCGCGCCCGTCGTCCCGTCGACGTACTCCATCGCCATGTAAAGCTCGCCGTCCTGCTCGCCGAAGTCGAAGACCTGCACGATGTTCGGATGGCCGAGACGCGCGCACACCCGCGCCTCGTCGACGAACATCGCCACGAAGTCGGGGTCCCGTGCGTACTGCGGCAGGATGCGCTTGACCGCGACGATCTTTTGAAACCCGTGAGGGCCCCCGCGGCGGGCCAGATAGACCTCCGCCATGCCGCCCGTCGCGATCCGCCGGAGCAGCTCGTACGGACCCAGCCTGAGGGGTGCAGGGCTGGTGGAGATCGTCATCGCCATCGAAAGCTTAACATGGTGGCCGCCGGGCACCGTGGCCGGTAGGTTTCGCGAACGCCTCATGAACGACGATGTGGTGACAAGGGCCCCTAGCGGCATCCTCGTCATCGACAAGCCCCGCGGACCAACGAGCCACGACGTCGTCGCGCGCCTCCGAAGGGTCCTTCGCGTGCGCGCCGTCGGCCACGCCGGCACGCTCGACCCGATGGCCACGGGCGTCCTCGTCGTCGCCGTGGGTGAGGGCACCAAGCTCGTCCCATGGCTGTCTTCCGCGGCAAAAGCCTACGAGGCCGCCATCGGCCTGGGCGTCGAGACCGACACCCTCGACGCCGAGGGTCGCGAGGTGCGGCGGGCGCCTGTCCCGCCGGCGATCGTCGATGCGCTGGGCGACGTGACGACGGCGGCCTCGGACCCGACGGTGCGTGCGGCGCTCTCCTGCGAGCTCGCGCGGACGTCGCAGGTCCCCCCTGCCTACTCCGCCATCCGGACCGATGGGGTGAGGGCGTTCGTGCGCGCGCGGCGCGGAGAGTCGCCCGAGATGGCCGCGCGCCCCGTCGTGGTCGCGTCGCTGTGTCTGGTCGCGTGCCAGCGGGAGCCGCCCGAGATACGGATCCTCGCCGAGGTGGGCAAGGGCTACTACGTGCGGTCGCTCGCGCGCGACTTGGCCGCGGCGCTCGGCACCGCTGGACACCTGACGTACCTTCGCCGGACGCGATCCGGCTGCTTTACCCTCGACGAGGCGACGTCGCTCGATCGGTCCGCCGACGATCTCGTCGCCCGCATCGTGCCGCTCGCACGCGCCGCGGCCCGCGCGCTTGCCGTCGCGCGTCTGACCGAAGCGGGGGCCCGCGACGCGCGCTTCGGCCGAGTCCTTGCCGCGGACGACGTGCGGACGGCGTCGCCGCCCGACGCGCCCTGCGCATGGCTCGACGCGGACGAGGCCCTCGTGGCCGTCGGACGCGTCGACGAGGACGGGCGAGGGCACGTGATCCGAGGGTTTGGCTCGGACGCGCAGCCCGGCTGAGCCCTTGCCGCCGCGACGGTCCGTTTATTTCTTCTTGGCGGCGTCTTGCGCGGCCTTCATTCGTTCGGCCGCCGGCTTGGCGAGCGAGCCGTTCGGCTCGAGCTGCAGGTACTTGCCGTATTCGCCGGCGGCGTCCTTGAAGCGCTTGTTCTTCGCGAGGCGGCCAGCAAGGTAGTAGTGCGCAGGAGCGTAAGTCGGCTCCTTGACGACCGCGGCCTGCAGGTCGTCGAGCGTCCCCTTCTCGTCCTTGAGACCGAGCTTGCAGAGGGCTCGCTCGGTGCGCACCTCCCCGCCATCCTTGATTCCGATGGCTCGATCGAACGTCTTGGCGCAGGAGTCGAACTCGCCGGCCATCCGGTACTCGTGGCCGATCGACGCGATCATCGCGTAGTCGTCCTTGACGAGGTCGCGCGCGGCGTCGAGGTGCGGCGCCGCGCCGCGGACGTGCCACGTGTTGAGCCAGTGGGCGAACGTCAGGTGCAGCATCGGGTCGGCGGCGTTCAGCTTGATCGCCTGCGCCAGCTCGCTCGTCGCGCCGTCCTGATCGCCGCGCGCGGCCAGCGCGACGCCGAGGTTCTCGTGCAGGGCGGCGCTGCCGGGGCTCTTGGCGAGGCCCGCGCGAGCGACGGAGATGGCCTCGTCCGTGCGGCCCGCGTCGACGTAGAGCGCGCTGAGCTCGGCCGCCGCGCTATCGAGGTCCGGCTTCGCCGCTAGCGCCGCCTTGTAGGCCGCCTCCGCCGCCGGCAGGTCCCCGAGCTTTTCGCACGCCATGCCGAGGTTGTATTGCGCCTCGTAGTTGCCCGGCGCCTTCTTCACGGCCGCCTCGAACGAGGTGCGAGCGTCCGCGTAGCTTCCGGCGTCGAACGCCTTGATGCCTGCCATCAGGTCGGCCGAGGGCGCGGGCTCGGCCTTGGGCGGCGGCTTGTCCGATGCGAGCGATTGCGTGTCGGCGCTCGCCCCTCCCGTCTGCGCGGGCGGACTGCCGCCTCCGCAGCCGGTGCCGGCGACGAGGACCGCGCCCGCGAGCGCCACTGTGGACAATGCCGCTCGAGCCGATGCCGTCATGGCCGAGCATCCTCCCACCCGGGGCGGCGGCGGGTAAAGGCAGTAATGGGCGTGGGCGTGGGCGTGGGCGCGGGCGCGGGCGTGGGCGTGGGCGTGGGCGCGGGCGTGGGCGTGGGCGTGGGCGCGAATGCAGGCGCGGGGGCACGGCCCCTTCGCCCTCTCCTATTATCCCTCGATGGCGCGAACGAGGGCGTCGTGGATTTCCTGGTGGCGTGCTCCGCCGGAGACCTTCGCGCCGTCGACGTCGTTGACGTAGAAGACGTCCGCGGCGCGCGTCCCTTCGGTGTTGATCTTCGACAGCGCGATCGACAGCCCCAGGCCATGCAGGGCGCGCGACAGCGTGTAGAGCAGGCCCGGTCGGTCCTTGGCGAAGACCTCGACCACCGTGTGGCGCGGCGAGGCGCGATCGTCGAGCAGGATCTCCGTCGGGACGGCGGGGCTAGGACGTTCGCGCCAAGGCGACGCGGAGCCCGTGCGAGAGTGCAGCAGATCCGCAGGGTCCGTCGCGCCCGAGCAGACCCGCTGCAAGTCGTCCCCGAGCCTCGGCAAGGCGCGTTCGACCCCGTCGGTCCCTCCCTCGCGATCGCGGACCCAAAAGACGTCGACCGCTTCGCTCCGACCGCCGACCAACCGCGAGTAGACCTGCGCCGCGAGGACCTCGAGCCGGCTTCCCGTGATGGCGGCGGCGATGCATTCGAGGAGGCCCGGCCGGTCGTCGGCGACGACGCACAGCTCGGCTGCCTCCGGATGCCGCGAGGGCACCCTCGCCAGGTGCGCCGCCGCCCCGCCGCGCCCGGCCACGACCCGCGCGTGGTGCCCGATGGACTCCGCCCCGTTGGCCAAGAGGTAGCGATCCGGCATCGTCGCCATGAACGACTCGAGGATCTCGACCGACGCGAGCGATTGCTCGCGCCAGAGCGCGCGAACCGCCTCGCGAACACGCGCCACGCGCTCGGCGTCCGCCGCCGGCTGTTGCCCCGCGAGGTGCCCCTCCGCGGCGAAGTACAGCTCGTCGAGCATCCGCGCCTTCCACGACGTCATCGCCGTGGGCGATGTCGTGCTGAGATCCGACACCGTGAGAAGAAACAGGTTGCGAAGCCCCTCGCGCCCGCGCACCCCCCGGCAAAACTCCTCGATCGTCGCGACGTCGTCGAGGTCGCGTCGCGTGGCCACGTGGTACATGAGAAGGTGCTGGCGGACGAGCTCCTTGGCCTCGTCGACCTCTTCGCTGTCGAGGCCCAGGCGCGGCAGGATCGCGTCGCACAAGTCGGCGCCCGCCTTCGAGTGATTCTTGCGCGACCCCGTCTCGTCCGGCCAACCCTTGCCGACGTCATGCAGGAGCGTCGCCAGAAAGAGCGGGCGCGGGCGCGCGATCTCGACGGCCAGGCGGGACGCGAGCGGGTACTCGTGGGCGAGCTCTCCGCGCGCGATCTGCCGCAGGCGGTCGAGCGCCGCGACGGAATGAACGTCGACCGTGTACACATGGTAGACGTCGTGGTGGACGCGGCCCGTGACGGGGAGAAACTCCGGCACCATCGCGAGCAGCAAGCCGGCGTCGTGCAGTTCTCCGACGATGGATCCACGCTTCGTCGGCGTGTCGGGCACCGTGCAGACGAGCTCCACGAAGAGCCTCGCCGCCTCGGGGCTCGCACGCAGACGCTCGCACCACGCTGGATCCATCGCCGCCCGGACCACCGCGTCGAGCGCAAACGGAAGGATCGGGGCCTGCTGGCGGACGCAAGCCGCGAATAGGCGCATCGCCAGCGCAGGCTCCTCGAGCAGCTCGGCGTTCTTGCCCGTCGTAACGTACCCGTCGAAGAGGCGCACGCCACTCCCCAGGTCGATCGTGGCCGACGGCTTGGTCCGGCGGCGAACCGGGCGCAGGCGCTCGAGCAGGCTCGCACGCGCGCGCGTCACTGCCCGGGCCCTCAGGTAATACTCCTGCATCATCCGCTCGGCGGCGCGATCTCGATCGTCGCCGTAGCCCATCGCCACCGCGAGGGCCTCTTGGTCCTCGAACCCCAGGCGGTCGGACTTGCGCGAGGCTCGCGCGTGCAGGCGGTTTCGCATCCTCCAGAGAAACTCCTCCGACGCCACGATCTCCTGAGCCTCGCGCGGAAGCAGCACCCCGAGCTGCACGAGATTCCCCCAGAGGCCGAGCCTCGTGTCTCCGTCCCCCGACGCGACCCCGTACCGCGCCCGCGCGGCCCAGCCGACGGCATCGAGGTCACGCAAGCCACCGGCGCCGCTCTTGACGTCCGGCTCGAGCAGGTACACCGACCCGCCGAAGCGCCCATGGCGCCCCGCCGCCTCTTCGTCGAGCCGGTCGATGAAGGCGCTGAGCTCGCGCTCGACGAAAAGCCCCTCGCGCGCGTGCACAGCGAGCTCCCGCAGCGGCGCCTCGTCTCCTGCGAGGTAGCGCAAATCGAGGAGCGCCGTGGCCGTTGCGAGGTCTCGCTGGGCCAGGGGCAGGACGCCCTCGGCATCGAGCACTTGATGGCCTACCGCGAGCGTCGCGTCCCAGAGGGGATAGAGGACCGCCTCGGCGAAGGCTGCGGCTTCCTTGGCGGTGACGATCTTCGGGTCGAGGACGAAGACGACGTCAGCGTCGCTTCGAAGCGCGACCGCGCCGCGCCCGAAGCTGCCCACGGCGGCGAGCGCGAGACCGGCGCGGGGCAGGCCCGTCCGCGTGGCGGCTTGGAAGCGGCGGTCGAAGCATGCCCGGAGAAACCGGGCGTTCGCGCGGCCGAGCGCGAGGCCGTCTTCCCCGGCCGCGACTCTCTCGATGAGCGAGGCGCGGTGCTGCTCGACCAAGCCGCGCAGGTCGGGCTCAGAGAGGGGTGCAGTGGCGGTCATTTTGGGCAAGTCGGAGGACACTGCAGGGTCATCATAATAAATATACGCATCCATAGCGCGAGACGGGCGCCCGGCGGGGCAGAGAGCTACATTGGCGCCGTGCCGGCATTGGGTGGGCCACTCGGCCAGCTTGCGGGGTGGATCGAGGCGGCGCGCGGCGCCGGCGAGGCGGAGCCCGACGCCATGACCCTCGCCACGACGACGCGGGACGGACGGCCCTCGGGGCGCATCGTCCTCTGCCGCGGCGTCGACGAGCGGGGCATCCGGTTCTTCACGAACTACGGCAGCCGAAAGGGCCGCGAGCTGCAGGACAACCCGCACGCGGCGCTCGTCTTCCACTGGGCCGGGCTGGGCCGACAGGTCCGGGTCGAGGGCACCGTCTCGCGTCTTTCGCCGGACGAGTCGGACGCCTACTTTCAAGCCCGGCCGCGCGGGCATCGTCTCCAGGCGCACGCCTCGCCTCAGAGCCAGACGATCTCGGGGCTCGATGTCGTGGAGCGCCGGATGGCGGAGGTGACCGCGCAATTCGAAGGACACGACGTGCCTCGTCCCGAGGGATGGGGCGGCTTTCTGGTCGCACCGACCGCCATCGAGTTCTGGACAAAGGGCGCCGACCGCGTCCACGAGCGCCTCCGCTACGACCGCACCCCGCAAGCCTGGACCGAATCCCGCCTCGCCCCTTAAGCAGGCTGTTGAAAAAGCAGGCTGTTGAAAACGCGCTGAGGGGGAGAAAACCACCAGGACGCCAGGCACACCAGGTGAAAATGTCTGGGAGGTCTGGGAAATTTTGATGGACCCAACCTGGCGTCTTTGGCGTCCTGGCGGTTAATTCTCTTCTTCAAACAGCCTGTTAGGAGCCCCCGAGCCCCCGAGCCCCCGCCTCCCGCTGGGGGGCTTGGGGGGAGCGGCGCGCTCCCCCCATCGTGAATCGTCGTGCGAACGGAGGGACTTGAACCCTCACGCCAGTTACGGCGCCAGAACCTGAATCTGGTGCGTCTGCCAATTCCGCCACGTTCGCGTGCGTGCGAGGGGCCGGTGAATATTCGGCGGTTCGAACCTCGTCAAGCCTCCGCCTTACCCGCCTCACCCCACATGGGGTGATCGCGGAGGCGACAGCGGGATAACGAGATGATTGTGCTTCTGCGGCCTTTGGGGCGATACTTCGAGCCCATGCGATTTCGCCAGTCTTCCGTCGCCGCGGCCCTCGTCGTGGGCTTGGGGCTCGCCGCCCCGACAGCAGCATTCGCGCAGTCCGACGCGGATCGCGCCACGGCGCGCGCCCTCGGCCAGGACGGTCAGCAGGCGCTCGACGCCAAGGATTTCCGCACCGCAGAAGACCGCTTCCGCCGCGCGGACAAGCTGGTGCACGCCCCGACCCTCGAGCTTGGCCTGGCCCGAGCCCTCGCGGGCGTCGGAAAGTTCGTCGAGTCGCAGGAGACGTACAACCGCATCGTCCGCGAGGGCGTTCCACCGGGCGCACCGGACGCCTTCAAGCACGCCCTCGACGACGCCAAAAAAGAGGTCGACCTGGTTTCGACCAAGGTCGGCGCGGTGACCATCACGGTCAAGGGCGCCAATGGCGCCGACGTCCCGGATCCGACCGTGGCCCTCGACGGCCAGCCGATCAACAGCGCTTCGCTGGGCATCCGCCGCGCCATTGATCCGGGCAACCACGTGCTCCACGTCTCGGCCCAAGGGTACAAGCCGGCGGATCTCAATTTCCCTGTCACGGCGGGCGCCAACATCGATCAGCCCATCCTGCTCGACAAAGACGTCACGGCGGCAGCGCCGCCTCCGCCAGCAACGGTCGTCGGCCCTACCGAAGGCGCCGTCCCTGCCGCCGCGCCCGCGGGCACCCCCCCGGGAGCAGACAACGGTGGGAGCTCGAAGGGCTCCGTGGCCCCCTGGATCGCCTTCGGCGTGGGGGGCGCCGGGCTCGTCGTCGGCGCAATCACGGGAGGCCTCGCGCTGGGCAAGCACTCGACGCTCGCGACCGAGTGCCCCAGTGGCCAATGCCCGACGAACAACTCTCAAGCGCAGTCGGACCTCAGCAGCTACCACGCGCTGGGGGCCGTCTCGACGGTGGGCTTCATCGTCGCCGGCGTCGGCGCCGCCGCGGGCGTGGTCCTCCTGATCACGTCGCCGAAAAACCATCCGACGACGGGCTTGCAGGTTACCCCGACCGTCGGCCTGGGCTCGCTGGGCGCCATCGGCACCTTTTAGAGGAGGCGCGTCGACGGGAGGGCGGCGGCCCGCTATACGCGGGGGTCACGTCATGAGCGACGTCCTCGTGTTCCGCGGCGTCCGCGCCATCGATCCGGCGTCGGCGCTGGATGCCGAGGTGGACGTCGTCGTCGAGCGCGGGCGCATCCTTCGCATCGGCCCCGGAGTGGGCGGCGACGCCGCCGCGAGCGAGCGGGCTCGTGTCGTCCAGCGTCCGGGCGCCTGGCTGCTGCCAGGCCTCGTCGATCTGCACGCCCACCTGCGCGAGCCGGGCGCGGAAGGCAAAGAGGACATCGCGAGCGGCCTGCGCGCCGCCGCGGCTGGCGGCTTCGTCGACGTCTGCGCGATGCCGAACACGCGACCGGTCAACGACTCGCGCGTCGTCACCGAGACCTTGGTGGCCAAGGCTCGCGATCTCGCGACCGTCCGCCTGCATCCGATCGGGGCCATCACCATGGGCCAGCGCGGCGAACAGCTCACCGAGATGGCCGATATGCGGGCCGCGGGGGCGGTCGCCGTGAGCGACGACGGCCGGTGCGTGACAAACAGCCAGGTCATGCGGCGCGCGCTCGAGTACGCCGCGACGTTCGATCTGCCCGTCATCCAGCACGCGGAGGACCACGCTCTGACGGAGGGCGCCCAGATGCACGAGGGCGCAATTTCGACGAAGCTCGGCCTGCGGGGCTGGCCTCGGATCGCCGAGGACATCATCGTCGCTCGGGATGTCCTTTTGGCCGAGTACGTGGGCGCGCGCTACCACGTGGCCCACGTCTCGACCGAGGGCGCGGTGCGCATCCTTCGCGAGGCCAAGGCGCGAGGGATCGCCGTCACCGCCGAGGTGACGCCGCATCATCTGCTGCTGACGCACGAGTCGTTGCTCGGCTACGACACGGCCTGCAAGGTGAACCCCCCGCTCCGCGAAGCCCGCGACGTCGAGACGCTACGGCGCGCCCTTGCCGACGGCACCATCGACTGCGTGGCCACCGACCATGCTCCCCACGGGGTGCTCGACAAGAACGTGGAGCTCGCCGAGGCGGCGCCCGGGATGATCGGGCTCGAGCTGTGCCTGCCGCTGCTGCTTGGTCTCGTACGCGAGGGCTCGCTGCCGCTCTCGCGCCTGATCGACGCGCTGACGGCTGCTCCGGCGCGAATCGTTGGCCTCGAGCCGCCCCGTCTTCGCGAGGGCGCGTCGGCGGACCTCATCCTCGTCGACCCGACGCTGAGCTGGACGATTGACCCGACTCGCCTTCGGACGAAGAGCCGCAACACCCCCTTCGCCGGACGCACGGTGCAGGGACGGGTCGCCATGACCGTCTGCGGCGGGCGCATCGTCCACGAAGAGGGTATCGAAGACCTGCACCATGCACCGCGCAGCGCGCACCGCACGCTCTAGAAGAGGCCCTTCGTGACCGATCCGACCAAGCAAGATCACGCGTGGCTCGTCCTTGCCGATGGCACCGTCTTCGAGGGACGCCCCTTCGGCGCCCGAGGGTCGACGACGGGCGAGGCGGTCTTCACGACGACGTGGACGGGATACCAAGAGGTCCTGACGGACCCGTCGTTCTACGGGCAGATCGTCACGATGACGGCGCCGCAGATCGGCAACGTTGGCGTCAACGCCGAGGACTCCGAGACGGTGGGCGAGCCCCCGCGCGTCGCCGGGTTCGTCGTGCGTGACGCCAGCCCGCTCGCCTCCAACTGGCGCTCGCAGCAGACACTCGACGCCTACCTTGCCCGCTACGGCGTCGTCGGGATCAGCGACGTCGACACGCGCAAACTCACGCGGCACCTTCGGGACCACGGCGCGCAGAACGGCGCCATCGGTACGGACCCGCCCGAGACGCTGCTGCGGCGCGCCCGCGAGGCCCCCGACATGAACGGCCTCGACCTCGTGCGCGCAGTCTCGCCCAAGGAGCCGTACGCCTGGACGGAGGGGCGCGGGGTGTGGGGCACGTTCCCGGCGCGCCCAGCCCGTCACCACGTCGTCGTCCTCGACTACGGGATCAAGCGGAACATCCTGCGGTGCCTCGCCGACTCCGGCTGCCGCATCACGGTCCTGCCCGCGTCGGCCAGTGCGGCCGAGGTGCTGGCGCAGCGGCCGGATGGGGTGTTCCTGTCCAACGGACCCGGGGACCCGGCCGCCGTCGGCTATGCGGTCGAGACTGTCCGCGGGTTGATCGGCAAGAGACCCGTCTTCGGCATCTGCCTTGGACACCAGCTCCTGTCGCTCGCGCTCGGCGGCCGAACCTACAAGCTGAAGTTCGGCCATCGCGGGGCCAATCAGCCCGTCAAGGACCTGACGACTGGCCGGGTCGAGATCACGACCCAGAACCACGGGTTCTGCGTCGACCTCGCCACCCTGCCCGCCGGCGCGCGGTCGACCCACATCCATCTCAACGACGGCACGTCCGAGGGCCTCTCCGCCGAAGGGCTGTCGGCCTTCAGCGTCCAGTACCATCCCGAGGCCGCCGCCGGCCCCCACGACGCCCTCTATATGTTCGGCCGGTTCACCGCGATGATGGACGCCAACCCTCGTCCGTCCGGCAGTTAGCGCGCCATGCCCGATCGCAAGATCCATTTCGTCAGCCTCGGCTGCGTGAAGAACCGAGTCGACACGGAGGTCATGCTGGGCGTGGCGGGGCAAGGCGGCTGGAGCATCACGAACGAGCCGGACGAGGCCGAGGTCATCGTCGTCAACACGTGCGGATTCATCGGCGAAGCGAAGAAGGAATCCATCGACACCATCTTCGAGCTCGCCGAGTACAAGCGCGTTGGAGCGTGCACCAAGCTCGTCGTCGCGGGGTGCCTTTCGCAGCGCTACTCGGCCGACCTGGCGGTCCAGATGCCCGAGGTCGACCACTTCATCGGCTCGAGCGACATGCTCAAGCTCGGCCAGATCCTCGCCGGGGATGCCGCGCGCATGCTCGTCGGCAACCCGGCCGACTGGGTCATCCGGGCCAGCGACCCACGGGTCGTGACGGCCTCCCACGCGAGCGCCTGGCTCAAGATCGCCGAGGGCTGCGATCGCGCGTGCGCCTTCTGCGTCATCCCGCAAATCCGCGGCAAGCAGCGTTCGCGCTCGGCCGACGACGTCGTGGCCGAGGCGCAGCGCCTGGTCGACGGCGGGGCCGTCGAGCTCAATCTCGTCTCCCAAGACACGGTGGCGTGGGGGCGCGACCGGCCACGCGAGGGCGACAAGCGCGACCGGCTCGCCGATCTCGTGCGCCGAGTAGCCGACGTCCGGGGCGTACGGTGGGTGCGGCTTTTCTATCTCTATCCGGAGACGCTCGACGACGCGCTCGTCGACTTGCTCGCCACCCATCCGCGCGTCGTGCCGTACGTCGACATGCCGCTGCAGCACGCTTCGGACGCCATGCTCAAACGGATGCGCCGAGGCCACGGCGTCGACCGTCAGAAGCGCGTCGTCGACCGCCTGCGCGCCGCCGTTCCTCGCCTGACGTTTCGGACGGCCTTCATCGTCGGCCACCCGGGCGAGACGCAGGCCGACTTCGACGAGCTGTGCGCCTTCGTCGAGTGGGCTCGGTTCGAGCACGCGGTCGTCTTCCGGTACTCGGACGAAGAGACGTGCGCCGCGCACGCGCTGGACGCCAAGGTCCCGCCCCTCGTCGCGGCCAACCGCGCCAGGCGTGTGCTCGGGATCCAGCGCCGCATCGCGCGCGAGAAGAACCGCGCCCTCGTCGGCCAGGAGCTCGACGTCCTCGTCGAAGGCCCGAGCGACGAGCACGAACTCGTGATGAAGGGCCGGCACCCGGGGCAGGCGCCGGACATCGACGGGAGCGTGTACCTGAGCGAGGGCGAGGCGTCGCCCGGACAGATCCGCAAGGTTCGCGTCGTTCAGGCGAGCGACTGGGACCTGGTCGGCGAACTCCTCGACGACAATGCCCCGGCCGAGAGCACCGTAGCCCGCCGCGTCTCGCTCAAGGTCATCGGCTCACCCCGCGAGACGCGCTGGCAGTAGGTTTTGCTGTCATCCGAGCGGGAGCGAAGGACCCCACGGAGAGCGCGGAAGGCGGCGTCCCTTGGGGTCCCTCGCTCCGCTCGGGATGACAGCAAAGTTTGACGCCATCACCACGTAAGAGTGCATCTCACACCGAAATCCGGTGGGGAGCGACTAGTTCACTTGAACGATGACGGGCGTGCTTGTCTGGTTCACGAACTGCTGCGTGATGTTGAGAACGTCCCCGACGTGGGCATAGACCTGCGTGTTCCAGGCGCCGCAATCCGATGCGATGGCGCCCCCCACGGCCTCGTTGCCGGGCACCGTCGGGTTGGTGTTGATGATGACGATGGTGGCGTCGTCTTCGGCGCCGCCGCACGGCGATTCGAGCTTCACGTGATCCGCGTCGGCCCCGGCAAGAATCTCGGGTGTCTCGGGGGGCGGCAAAGGGAGAGTCGGGCTCGCGCAGGCCGCGGCGATGCCCAAGGGCAAGAAGGCTACCCCTGCCAATCGGCCGATGGCACGCAGACGCCGGAGCATCTCCCATCGATCTAGCACGTTTCGAGCCATGCGTTCTTCGCCTGAATCCGATGACTTCGGCGCCGATCTCGCCAACCGTGTTGTCTAAAGGGCGAACACGGTAGGCGCGATCGGGAGCGGGTCAGAACGCCAATTTGGACCCGGCCGCTACAACTTGGTACTGCCTCGGGCGAGAGTCCCCGTGGCGTCGTCCGATGTATTTGGGAACGAAGCGGGCGCCAGTCTGCGCGGAGGGCGCGCGGCGATGACGTGGGGGTGGCGCGCCGCTCGACCGGCCGCTGTCGTGATGGTGGCGGCGTGGGTCGTCAGCGCCGGAGAGAGCCGCGCTCTCGACCCCGTGCCGCCCAGCGCCGCGGCCAGCGTCGCAGAGGTGCTGACGAGTCGGGGCCTCGCAAGCACCGCGGCGGACGTCGCGTGGATCGACGGTCCTTCCGGGATCCTGGGGTCCATCGTCGGGCGCGCGCGCTGCGTCGTCCGCGCGGGCGCGGCGGACGACACCAAGGACCTCTTTCTCGTGAGCGCGCGCCTGTCACCCGAGGGGTTCGTCCTCGACGTCGGCGACGCATGGAACGTGACGCAGACGAGCGGCGCGGACGAGTCCCGGCCCATCGTTCGCGGCCCCTTCGTGGCCTATACGACGTCGGTCGACGGAGGCATCTCGGGCGTGCACGTCCTTGACCTGGACGGGAGCGTCGCCGGCGCCTCCGACGGCTTCACGTCGTTGCAGCGCGCTCAGATGGCGCTTTCCAACTGGCAGCAGACCGGCCAGATGCGCGGCGTGGCGCACGCCGCCTTCGTCTTCGATCAGGTGGCGCAGGAGGTCGCGATCCATTGGGACGACGACGGTCTGCTCGATGTGCAAGCTGCCGGGCGGCGCATCGTCATCGATCCACGGTCGAGCCGTGCGGTGGCAGGCGCCGATTACGTGCGCGTCGTACCGGACGAGCGGGCGCGTCCCGGCAACGTCGTCACGTGGGCGGTCGACCGCCTTCGCGCGGCGGCCTGGTTGGGCGACGACAGGATGCAATGGATCAAGGCGGTGGCCTTCACCGCGCTGGACGGCGTGCGCGCCGCCTTCTCGCGCGGGACGACCGCCGAGGACGTTCGCGACGAGCTGGGCCTCGACACGGGGGTCGGCTCGTCCCTCGCGTCCGCCCCCACGTTCACGGATCCCGAGGTCGGCTGGCCGCCAGCCCCGATGAAGCCTTTGCTCCCGGCCCTGCCTGGAGAGGGGCGGTGGATCGCGCTCGACAAGGACGTGTTCATCACGCCCGCTCCGAGCGGCTCCGCCCCCCCGTTCGTCACCTCGTTCATTCGACCCGACAAGCAGCGCCCCGACGTCCGCGTCTACATCACGCTCTGGGACCCGCGGCAGATCGCGCTGCACATGGAGGCTGGGACGGTCGAACCGATCAGCGCCACGGGCGAGCACGGCCCTGGATTGATCGCCCGCACGCCGGAGGTATTGAAGCACGTGGTCGCCGCGTTCAACGGCGGCTTTCAAGCCCAGCACGGCGAGTACGGCATGCGCGCCGACGGCGTCGATTACCTCCCCGCGAAGCCCTACGCGGCGACGGTCGTCGAACTGCGCGATGGGTCCAACGGCTTCGGGGCGTGGCCGGCGTCGCCATCGGTGCCGGCCGACGTCGTCGGGCTCCGGCAGAACCTCACGGCGCTCGTCCAGAACGACAGATTCAACCCGTGGGGCCGCACGTGGTGGGGCGGCGCGCCGCCTGGCTGGCCCGATCAAATCCATACGGCCCGCAGCGCGATCTGCCTCACGCGCGAAGGCTTCGCCGGCTACTTCTACAGCACGAGCATCTCGGCCGAGGATCTCGCGCAGGGCATGCTCGCGGCGCGCTGCTCGTTCGGCATTCACCTCGACATGAACCCCGGCCACGCGGGATTCGAGTTCTACGACGTCGCCGAAGCAAGCGAGCTTGCACCCATCGGCCGCCCTCTACAGCCCGACTGGGAAGCGCAGGGCAAGGTGCCCGACATGCCCGGCTACGTGTTCCGTGCACGACGGATGATCCGCGGCATGGGGCACATGCTCTTCCCGAGGTACATCCAGCGCGAGGCGCGCGACTTCTTCTACCTGACGTCGCGGAGCGTCTTGCCCGGGGCCGCGGCCACAACCGCGTCCGCGTCGCTGCAGCCAGAGCCGGATGAAGGCGTGTGGCGGACGCGCGGCCTGCCGCAGCATGGGTTCCCGTTCGCGATCGCCACGACCTGGTTGCACGCGCGCGCCGATCTCAAGGTGCGCGTCCTCCGGGCCGACCCGCGGACAATGAAGCCCGTCGGCGCCGGCGACGACGACCCGATCGTCCTTGCGTTCGTCGCGCCCAAGCGCGGATCCGCCACGCTCTGGTCGGTAGGACGCGAGTTCGCGATCGGGGGGACGCCCCCTGGGCCCGAGGCCATTGCCCTCGCGGCCGGCTTTTCGGCGGGCGACGCACAAGCCACGACGGCCCGGGCGGCGGCTGGGATCGAAGACGAGGACGGCATGCTTGTATGGGTCGAGCTTCCACCGGACGCTCCCGCGGACGCATCCACCGCGAACGCCATGGATGCCTTGCTCGCAAAGCTCGGGTGCAGCGCCCGCCTGCTCTTGCCGGGCGAATCGCGCGCGCTGCTCGGAGGGACTCTAGACGCGGCGGGGGATCCCATTTCGCCGCGCCGTCCGCTGGTCGCCTCCGCCCGCCTGGCGCGATCGAACGCTCCCGATGCCCACGCCATCTTCCCTGACACCCCGATCGTACCGGTCTCCGTCTGGCAACCGCTGCAGGCGAAACGCGTCCGATACTTTCCACCGCCAGCCCCGACCACAGGCGCACCCTCGACAAGCCCGACCGGAGCAAGCGGTGCGAGCACGACGGGAACAAGCGCTCCGGTCATTCACAGCACGGTGGCCCCCCATCTCATCGTCCAATGACGCGGGGCGCCAACTGGCCAGTCGCGTCGAAGCGCGTCGAAGCCGGTGTGGAGAACTCGCAAGGTGCGGGGCCGCGCGCTACCGTTGCATCCAAGGCGGTAATTTCGAATCCCCGAGGAAAGTTTCATTCGCGTCGCAACGTGCGCTCACGGTTGGCGTCCTCGCCTGATTGGCGCAAAAGAAGCGACGGCGCGAAGCTACAGGAGGCTACTGTAGTCTCCATGGTATCCTCGGTGGGCGGCAATGCAGGAGACCGGTGCGATGGCACAGAATGAAAAGGGCGGATCCGACCTCGATATTTTCGAGGGCCTCGGCAAGGGCAGCGCGGCAGCACGAGCGCCGTCGACGAGCCGCAGCGTGCCGCCGCCGCCCCCCGTCGCGAAGCCGGGAGAAGCGAAGCGCACGCTGCTAGGCATCACCGCCCCCGCCACGACGCCGATGCTCCCCACCGGGTCGCCGTCCCGGATGCCGCCGCCGCCGCCCGGTCGCTCCTCGCTACCTCCCGTCGTCGCGCCTCAGGCGCGGACATCGAGCATCCCTCCTCCGCCCGCCCCTTCCGCCACGAAGCCGGCCAACGCGAACGCCACCGCCTCCGTCGACATGGACTGGGACGAGGAGGACGAGGCCACACACATCTTCGACGAGGCCGGAGAATCGACGAAGATCTTTGATGAGGAGGCCGACGAGGCCACCAAGATCGGCGTCGAACAGGCCTCTTCGGTCACGTCCCGCGCGGCGCCCGGGGGGCCTTCTCTCGCGCGGCCGAAGGCGACGCTCCTCGGGCTCACCGCGCCCCAGAGCCTACCGCAGCAAAGCGCGCCGCCGCCGTCGCCGATGGCGCTTCAAGTGAATCCCCAGTCGCGGCCTCCGACGCGTCCGCCGCTGCCCCCGTCGAGCGCGAACTCACCGTTCGCCCGCAGCTCCGGGTATCCGTCCAACCCCCCGCCGCCGCCATCCTACGGGCAGCCTGCGAACGCCTTCCCACCCGCCCTGGCGACGACGCCCGGGCTCGGCCTCGCGCAGCAAACCGCGCCCCTGCCGTTGCCGCCTCCGATGCGACCGGCGTCCGTGCCGCCGCCGCCGTCGCCCATGACAACGTTGCCCCCCACGGGGATCCCCCGGGCAGCCCCCATCCCCCAGGAGTATCTCGCCCAGCGCCGCGGCATGGAGGCCACCCAGATGGTGCGGCCGGTGGCCAACCGCACGACGCTCTACGCCGCCCTTGCCGGCGGTGCGGTGCTCGTCATCGGCGCCCTCGCCCTGCTCCTGGCCCCCCGCACGGGTCGCGTGCTCGTCAACGTGACCGACTCCAAGGGCAGCAGCGTCAACCACGTCGAGATCTTCCTCGACGGCCGCAAGCAATGCGACACCGCCCCTTGCATCGTCGACCAAGTGGGCACGGGCCCGCACGAGGTAAAGCTCTTCGCCGACGGCTACGACACCCCGCCCGTGCAAACGGTGTCGGTCGAGTCGCGTCGCGACGCCCCGGCCAACTTCACTCTCGGCTCGTCGGCCGGCACGGGCATCCGCATCACAGGGACGCAGCCGGGCGTGAAGCTCTACATCGACGACAGGGAGGCGGGCCCGCTGCCTCAGGAGATGCGCGATCTGGCGCCCGGCGACCACGTCATCAAGGTGGCAGGCTCCGAGCGCTATCAACCGCTCGAGAAGCACGTGAGCGTCGAGAAAGACAAGGTCGAAGACCTTGGCTCGGTGACGCTCAAGGTGCTAAAGGGCAAGGCCACCATCAGCCTCGGTACCCCCGGGGCCCGCGTGTACCTCGTCAGCGGGGCCGACCGTCGCGAGCTGCCGATGTTGCCGATCTCCGTCGACATCGACACGACCAAGGCGTGGGCGCTCGAGGCGAACCGTCCCGGCTTCGTCGACTACCGGCAGGCGATCGGCTTCGACGACGGGCAGGCCGAGCGCACTTACGTGGTCACCCTCGATCCGAAGACGACGTCCGCCCCGCCCTACACGCCGCCCTACTACGCGCAGGCCGCCGAGCGAGCGCCGGCCCCGGCGCCGCGTGAGGCGCCAGCCCCGCGCGAAGCCCCTCCGGCCGCCGAGGGCGGTGGCGAGGGCTTCCTCAAGATCAATTCGATCCCGCCGTCCACGTGCTTCGTCGATGGGCACTCGGTTGGCCCGACGCCCCAGGTCCACTTCGCGGTCAAGGCCGGCACGCACACGGTGAAGTTCGTGAACGCGGAAGAGGGTCTCACGAAGACCATCACGGTCACCGTCGGAGCCGGCGACACGAAGCCGGCCGTCGCCAAGTTGAACTAGAGCTAGAGCCTTCGCTGTCGTCCTGAGCGAAGCGAAGGACCCCACGGACAGGCGGCGTCCATTGGGTCCCTCGCTCCGCTCGGGGTGACAACGGGGGTTTGACGCTGTCGCGTTGCTGGTACCCTGGTCGGTCAGAATGCCGGCCAGCACCGCCAAACCGCGGATCCTCGTCGTCGACGACGAGCCCGGGCTTCGCGACATGCTCGCGATCCTGTTCCGGCGCGAAGGGTTCGCCGTCACGCTGGCGCCCGGCTTCAAGACGGGCTGCGAGGCGGTGCTCCACGCGCCGGAGCCCTACTCCGTCGTGCTCACCGACCTGCTCATGCCCGACGGCAGCGGCCTGGACCTGCTGTCGCTCGTGAAGCAGCGCACGGCCCGCACGGAGGTCATCATGATGACCGCCCACGGCGGCGTCGAAACGGCGATCGTCGCGATGAAGCGGGGCGCGTACGACTTCGTCTCGAAGCCCTTCGCCACGACCGAGCTGCGGGAGCTCGTCCAGAAGGCGCTGGAGAAGGGCGCGATCGTCGCCGAGAACGAGCAGCTCCGGGCGCAGCTCGGGCGCGAGCGCGGACGATCGTTGCTCGGCAACTCGGAGGCCGTGCGCCGCATCCTCGACTTGTGCAAGCGCATCGCCGCGACGAGGACGACCGTGCTCATCACGGGGGAGAGTGGCACGGGCAAAGAACGGATCGCCCGCGCGATCCACGACGCCGGAGATCGCCGCGACCGGCCGTTCCTCGTCATCAACTGCGGTGCCATCCCCGAGACGCTGATCGAAGCGGAGCTCTTCGGGCACGAGCGCGGGGCCTTCACGGGGGCGGTGGCGAGCCGCCTCGGTCTCTTTCGCGAGGCCGAAGGGGGCACGCTCCTGCTCGACGAGATCGGCGATCTGGCGCCATCGGTGCAGGTCAAGCTCCTGCGGGTGCTCCAGGAGCGCAAGGTCCGAGGCATCGGCGCGACGGGCGAGGTCGCCGTCGACGTCCGGGTCCTCGCCGCGACCAACCGCAACGTCGACGAAGACGTCCGCATCGGCAAGCTGCGACAGGACCTCTACTACCGCCTCAACGTGATCCGCATCGAGGTCCCCCCGCTACGCGACCGCCTCGAAGACGTCCGCCCGCTGGCTGACCACTTTCTCCAACAATGCGCGGCCGAACAGGGCAAAGACATTCGCGGGTTCTCGGCCGACACCCTCCGTGCGCTCGAGGGATACGCCTTCCCGGGCAACGTGCGAGAGCTCGAGAACATCGTCGAGCGAGCCGTCGCCCTCGCGCAGGGCCCCGTCATCGGCCTGGGGGACCTCCCGCCCGAGCTCGCCGGCGCCACGGCGCAGCCCCTGCCCGCGCTCGTCGGCCTGTCCGAAGAGGGCTGCAATCTGGACGACGTGCTCGGAGAAGTCGAACGCCGCCTCATCCTTCAGGCGCTTGAGCGCACGGGTGGGGTACGAACCCAGGCATCGAAGCTCCTGAACGTCACTTTGCGGAGCCTCCGATATCGCCTCCAGAAGCACGGACTCGGTGATTCGGAATCCGACGTCGCCGACTCCGAGGCGAGCTCGGACACGGATGTGGAAACCTCGGAGCCAAGCTCACAGCCGCGCTCACCGTAAGAGCGGTTGCGGTGCCAAACTTCGGCTGTTTCCTCGCGCCTATGTGACGAAAATTGTCAGGCCGCGCGGCGAGTGGAGGCCTTCTCAAGCGGGCCCGGGCAAGGCCGCTTTGGCCAAAACGTTGCCGGAGACCCTTGTTTCCATGGCAGTATTCACGCGATCTCGATGTTTTTCGCCTTCTCTGTCGTCGCTCGCCAAGGGCCGGTCATCACAACGGCACGCGTGGTGCAAAGCCCGCGAGGTGTGTCACTGCGAAGATCCCGGGGGTTCACGCTCATCGAGTTGATGATCGTCGTGGCCATCGTGAGCGTCCTCTCGATGCTCGCCGTCGTCGGGTACCGAAAGTTGATCCAGACCTCCCACGTCACCGAAGCCACCGGCATGGTGCAGAACATCCGCGTCGCGCAGGAGGCCTACCACTCCGAGACGCAGCAGTATGCGGCCCTCTCGGCCGACGTGAACTTGGGAGTCGCCGTCTCCGACTATTACCCCGGGCAACCGGTGTATGGGCAGGTGACCGCTTGGGGCGCGCCTCAAGCCGCCGGGACAGCCGTGACGTGGTCTCAGATGCCCGTCCAGGTCGATGGTCCGGTGATGTTCGGGTACGTGTCGATCTGCGGGGCCGCGGGGACGACGCCGAACAACGGTTCACCGCTGCCCCTCGACGGCACGAGCACCCTGACGTTCACCTCGGCGCCGGCCGACTGGTACATCATCCAGGCCGAGGCCGATCTCGACAACATTCCCGGTTTTTCCACCGATACGGTGGTGTACGGAGTCTCGATGACGAATCAAATCTTCGTCGTCCGGGAGGGGCAGTGATCGCCGAGCGATCGGCAACGGAGGCAACAAGTCATGCGTCGATGGATACATAAGGCAAAACGAGGGTTCACCCTGATCGAGCTGATGATCGTCGTAGCGATCGTCGGCATTCTCGCCGTGCTCGCGATCTACGGCGTGCGCAAATACATCGCGAACGCCAAGACCGCGGAGGCGAGAAACTCGCTCGGTCAAATGGCCAAGGACTCCGCGTCGGCCGTGGAGCGCGAGAAGGGCACCCAGGCGATCCTCGGCCCCGGCGCCACATCGGCGTTGATGCGCGCCTTCTGCGACGACTCGACCGCTGTCCCGTCGTCGAACACCGTCCCGCAGGCCCAGAAGTACCAGTCGCAGGTCGGCGAGTGGAACACCGGCAGCGCGACGCAGGGCTGGCAGTGCCTCAAGTTCTCGCTCGAGGAGCCGCAGTACTATCTCTACCAGTACCTCTCTTCGGGGACGCTCACCCAGGCCCAGTTCACGGGCACGCCCTCGGGCACGAGCGCGGCCACCGGCGGCTTCATCGCCGTCGCCAACGGGGACCTCAACGGCAACGGCGCGTACTCGACGTTCCTCGTCCAGGGAAGCGCGGAGAGCGGCTCTGTCGCGATCTCGCCGAACATCCAGGAGACGAACCCCGAGGAGTGACACGGACGCTCTCGAGGGTCGAGAGACCCGAGGGATTCGAAGGGACGGCCTGGCTCGCGCAGGCCGTCTCTCGCGTTTTGTAAGATCCCGAGATCGACCTTCGCCCATGATGCCACGGCCGATGACCGACGCCGCCCATCGAGCGGAGCAGCTCGCGCCCTGGTTCGTAGGCGCGCTCTTCGCCGCGCCGGTTCTCATCGCCAAGTACCCGCCCATGGTGGACTTGCCGCTTCACGAGGCCAGCGTCGGCCTGCTGCGGCACTGGGCCGATCCGATGTTTTCGCCGAAGGGGCTCTACTTTCTCAACCTCGGTCACTCCAATCAGCTCTTCTCGCTCCTCGTCTTCGCGGTCTCGCTCGTCTTTCCGATCGGCATGGCCTCCAAGATCGTGGTCGCGGCCGCGATGTTTGCCCTGCCGCTCGCCACCGCGCGCTTCGCGGACCATGTCGGCGCGTCGCGCTGGACGGTCGCGCTGGTGGCGGCGCCCATCGGGTTCGGGTGGCTATTCTTCTGGGGCCTCGTCCAGAACATCGTCGGGCTGATCGCGCTCCTTGCCTTGCTGCCATCAATCGATCGTTTCGCGGCGGAGCCCACGGCGAGGCGCGCGGCCGGCGTGTGCGCAGCGATGGTGCTCCTTCACTTCGCCCACCAGGCGATGCAGCTCGTCGCGTGCGGCTCGCTGATCGTCTGCTGCATCGGAACGTCGAGCAACGCCAAGACGCTCGCCCTGCGCGCCGTCCCCCTCCTCTTCTCGCTGGCGCTCGTCTACGCGGCGACCAAATACGCGTGGCGCTACGCGGGCCCGCGCAACGTGCGGATGCCGCTCTTCACCTTCAACGACGTCGGCAGGAAGGTGACGACGGCCCCGGCGGTGCTGTTCGGCGGCTACGAGCCATGGGTCCGCAATTCGCTCCTCGCGCTGGCGCTGGCGCCCGTCGCGGTCTTCGCGGCCGGCAGGCCCCGGCCCGGTCCCGTCACCGAGACCCTCTGGCAACGCGTCCATGCCTGGCGATTCGAGGCGATCGCGTGCGCGCTCGTGCTCGTCTACGTCGTCGCCCCGGCGGACATCCGGAGCACGACGCTCGTTTACCATCGGTTCCTGCCGCCGGCGTGGGCGATTCTCGCCGTCTGCTGCGCCGCGCGGCCGGGCCGGGCGCCCGAACCGCCGGCTCGGCTCATTCCCGTCATGTGCGCGGTCCTTCCTGTCGCGTCGATGCTCGCGGGCTGGCCCGTCTTTGCCGATAGCCACCGGATGTACTCCGATCTGGAGGTCGTGATGCGGGCCATGGAGCCTGGCGCCGCGGTCGCGGCACTGAACCTGGGACCCGATCCGGAAAACCGCCTATGGAACCCGGTCGCCGCGATGGGGCACGTGGTGGCGGAGCACGGCGGGCGGGCGCTCTTCGACTACACGCAGTCGCCGATCTCGCCCGTCGCGCAGCGGCCCGAGAAGGAATGGGCGGACGTGACCGACCGGACGTCGCACGACCCGCTCGCGCTGCGCCCCGCGTGGGACCTCACGCGCTTCCGCTATCTGCTCGTCGTCACCCGAGACAAGCCCGTGGGCATCTGGTTGACGATGGCGCTCCAGAAGGATGCGCGGTTCGTTGCGGCGCAGGGCGACTGGTACCTGTTCGAATCGCTCTTGCCGCTCGTACCCATCGATGCCGACGACGCTCCCCTACCCCCGTCGCGGCCGCCCACGCTCCGCAAGCTCTTGAGAGACGTCGCCGGAGAGGTCAAGGCCGCGGGAGACCGCGGCGCGTGGGGCGCCAAACCCGACTGACCGTCGTCACGCTTCCCGGAGGGTCCGCTCGATTCCCTCCCTGTAGCCGATCCGGGGCGCGTACCCGAGTCGCTGCCTCGCCCGCTGGACGTCGAATCGAAGCGGCAGCGTCATGACGTCGAGCTTCTCACCGTTGACGGGGGGCTCGTTCATGGCGAACGCGACTCCCCGGTAGGCGGCGACGTCGATCGCCGCCGCCGCGGCGCGCGCCAGAGGGAGGGGGACGTGCAGGCGCGAAAGACGATGTCCCGTGACCTGCGCCACGAGGCGGGAAAGATCGGACAGCGTCGTCGTCTCCGGCCCCGCGAGGATGAAGCCATCGCCGGCGGCTTCGGGACGGGTCGCCGCGAGCCACAGCCCCTCGACGACGTCGTCGACGTGGGCGTGGTGCAGCACGTTCTTCCCCGAGCCGACGATACGGTACGAACCCGCTCGGATCATGCGGGCCATCTTCTCCAGCATGCCGTTTCGATCGCCCCGGCCGTAGACGATCGTCGGCCGCGCCACGACGAGGTCGATCCCCAAGTCCTCGGCCACCCGGCGGGCGCACAGCTCCGCCTCGACCTTGGTCGCCGAGTACGGCGTTCGCGGGGCGTACGGCGAGAGCTCCGTGACCGGCAGCTCCCGCGGAAAGCCGTACACACCGACGGAGCTCACGAACACGAAGCGACGGACGCCCGCCGCTGCGCCCGCGCGCATCGACCGCTCGACGAGGTCGACGTTGGACGCCCGGTATGTCCTTGCATCGACGCCGTAACGGTGACGGACCGCGGCGGCGTGCACGATGACGTCGAGCCCTGCCAACGACGCAGGGCTGGCGATCGCCTCCTCCAGCGTCATCGTCCCGGACCCGTCGGGGACCCGGACGAACGGAATCACCTGCGCGCCCCGCGACGCAAAGCCGCGTACGGCGTGAGCGCCGATGAATCCCCCCGCCCCCGTGATCCCCGCCCTGAACGACACGTTGGCCCAAGCCTTTATACCAGCACGCGGCCGGGCTTCCGGCCCTCGCATGGTACGATGGCAGGGTGACGTCGGTCGGGTCGGGTTCGCGATCGACCGCTCCCTCGGCCAACGCGGAGCGATGGTCGGCCGACGACGATGCTTGGCGAGGCTACCGCCGGCAAGGGAGCACCTTGGTCCTCGAAGACCGGGTCAAGCGCACGCTGGAGCTCGTCCTGCCGGCGCCCGGGGGGACGATGCTCGACGTCGGGTGCGCCACGGGCGTCGTCAGTCAGCTCATGGCCGATCGAGCCGGCGTCGCACGCGTCGTCGGCATCGACTTCGCGCCCATCGCCGCGGAGATCGACGCGACGACATTCAATCTCGATTCGTCCGAGCCCCTGCCGTACCCAAACGCGTCGTTCGACGTGGTCACCTGCCTCGAGACCCTCGAGCACGTCCACGACACGGATCACCTCGTCGGCGAGCTCCGCCGCGTCGTCACCCCGAAGGGCTACGTCGTGCTCTCCGTCCCTCGGATCGACGGACTGCTCAGCATTGCCATGCTCGCCGCCGGCATGCAGCCTCCGGCCGTCGAGTGCTCGATCCGCCGCCGGTACGGATCGCCCGACGGGGGCACGCGCGTCTCCGGTCATGTCTCGAACTTCACCCGAAGGGCCCTCGAAGAGCTCGTCGCGGTGCATGGCTTGCGGATCGAGGCCTTCGCGCAGGCCAGCATCTACAGCAGCTGGCTGCTCGCCTCGGACCGGCCGCCGGCGTGGAAACGTGTTCCGCTGCTGGCGCTCTCGCTCGTTCCGTTCAAGAAGGACGTCCAGATCCTTCGCCTTCGACCCGCGTGAGGCGCCGACGCGCCTGTGGACTCCGCGGCCGCATGTCGACGACGAAGGCATGAAGATGCGCAGCCCGCCGCACGAGCCGCGGCGACGCTCCCTCGAATGCCGGGTGCCGAAGCAACGCCGGCTGCAGGTCGTCGAGCCACCCCGGGCCGCCGAAATACGGCCATCGCCCAGGACCGTAGACGTACTTGGACGAGAGCACCGCTCCGTGCTCCGGCGCCGCGAAGCGTGCACCCCCACGGCCGACGACGAGCTGCTTGAGCCGGTGGGCGAGGCTTTGCCCGGGCGCGACCGGCAAGTCGGGCCACCACGGGGCGTCGAAGTACACGTGCTCGCGCACGCGCCCCAGCTCCCAGAGGGCGGGCGCGAGCGTCTTGGCGCTCCACACGGCTGGCGCCTCGACACCTCCGATCCATCGGACCGCCGTGAACCCCCAGTTGTCCGGGTTGCACGTCGCCACCACCAGCACCTTCCGGGCGAGCTTGCCCAAGGCGCCGAGATATCGCCGCCAGTCGCGCACGAACGGCAGCGCGTGGTAGACGAGCACGAGATCACTCGCGGGCAGGTCGGCGGCGAGATCCTCGTCGGTCACGCGGACTTCGAACGCGCTCGCCGCCGCCACGTCCTCGTAGACGCCGCGTGCCACCGACGCCGACGCCTCCGACGGGAGCGCGGCGACGACCTTGATCCCGGAGCGAGCGAGGCCCGCGCAGTGCACACCCCGCACGCCTGCAACGCCGTCGATGGGCCCCTCGAGGGCCGATTCGACTCCGTAGGCGCGGGCCCACCCGTCGAGCAGTTGGTAGAAGCACCACCGCTCGTACGCGGTGCCGAGCCCCCGGTCTTGGGGGATGACCTGCGTGCCCTGCCCGTCCGCCACGCGACGCTCCCGCCGCCTCTCAGGCCCCGGCCATGTGGGCCGCGACACGGACGAGCGACCGCGCGTCGAGCAGCAAGTTCGTGTAACTCGCGTTGGCGAGCGGACAGGCGCACTCGTGGTTTCGCACGCTGGCGCGGAACACGTTCGCTTGGGGCCCGAACCACACCGTGCGAAAGTCGTAGCCGTAGTCTCGGACGTTGCCCATCGACTCGGCGCGCACGCAGCACCCCCAGACATGTCCGTCCGGGGCGAGGTGGGCGCTCGCCCAGCCGGCGTAGCAGTCGATGACCTGCCGCTTCTCTTCGAGGATGCGCGCCGCGAGATCGTAGTACTCGAGCCGGAGCGACTCGACGAGACGGGCGACAGGGTGCACGGACCGATTCGCGCGGATCACGTTGCCGAGGTGCGCGACCGCTCGCCGGTAGTCCGCGGCCGACGGGGCGATGTCCTTGTCCATCGTCTTGAGCTCGACCCGGTTCTCGGCGACTTCGGCGATGTAGGAGTCGGGCCGGAAGATCGCCCTCGCCTCTCGCTCGATCTCGGGGATGCGGGCGACGTTCCACTTCGAGATCACGGTGTGCACGCCGAGCACCACGTGCGGGTACGTCTTTTTGAGATCGTGAATCAGGTCGGCGACGAGCTTGACCTTCTCGAAGTTGCGGTCGGCGCCGCGAATCGCGTCGTGGGCTTCGCCGATCTCGTCGACCGAGAGGTTGAGCACGAGCTGCGCGCCCACGGTGTACTGGGCGATGCGCGGCAAGAGGTCGAAGATCCGCTCGGTGATCACTCCGTTCATGGGGATATTGACGATGCGCGGCCGGATCAGCGTCTGCACGAGGCGCACGATCTCGTCGAAGTCGGCACGGACGAACTGATCGCCCCCCGACAGCGTCACCCAGATGGGTACGCCCTCGAGCGTCGGAAAGACGCGCGCGTACTCGTCGACCGAGAGGTCGTCGACCTTTTTCTGCCAGATGTCGCACGTCGCGCAGCGCGACGGACACGAGTAGGTGACCGAGACCGTGAGATTGACCGGGAGCTGCTGCACCCTCCCCGTCGCGTGCGCGGCCCGATAGCCCGCGAGCCGAACGGCAAGCGGCACGCGCTGGCCGGCGTGCGCATCCACGCGCGTCACCGCGGTCCCTCGTGCGGCCCGGGACGAGCCGACAGCCGCGCGCCCTGACCGTTGACGTACGGGGAGCGGGTGCTCGCGTCGAGCTCCTTCGTGGATTGGCGGGTCTTCCACGTGCGATGTTTGCCCCCCACGATGCGGGCGTCCCAGAAGCCGAGAGCGCGGGCGGCGATCTCGACGCCGATCGCTGCTGCGAGGGCGATCTTGCCGAAGCGGTCTTCCCCGCGCGCGGTGTCGAGGACAGCTTTCGTGATGAGACCGCGATCGAGCGTGGCCACCTGGTACCCGAAGGCGAACCTCAGCCAGTAGTGGCCGCGGGCGTAGTGGCGGCGCATATCGAAGTACTCGCTGAAGCGCTCCGGCCCGCGGTTGGTCACCACGGCGTCGGGCACGTAGCCGAGCTTGAAGCCCTTGGCGCGAACGATGTCCTCGATCGACGCCTCGTCGACCACCGACAGCTCGCTCACGTACTCCACGAGGTTTGCCCGAAAAGCGACGATCTCGCCCATCTTGGGGACCTCGAGCGAAACGCGATGGTGAAGCTCCCATACGAGCTTGCCCATGCGACCGACGAGCGTCGACCCGTCGTTGTTCGGCACCGGGCGTCCACCCACCATCCCGACGTCGGGGTGGCCGCGAAGGAAGGCGACCATCCTCTCGACCACGTCGCGTCCCACGTCGAGATCGGCGCTCGATACGACCACGACGTCGGCGCGCGGATCGCGCATCCTCAGGTACGCGTTGATCGCCGCGACCTTGCCCTCCCGACGCTCCTGGACGTGGACGTGCAAGCCCGGACGACCACGCCCGAACTGACGCGCCACCTCGGCCGTGCCGTCGGTGCAGCCGCTGGCGACGACGATGATCTCGACGATCCGACACGCCGCCGTCTGCTGCTCGACGAGCGACGTGAGGAGCCGATGGAGGTTGGTGGCCTCGTTGTAGGCCGGAACGACGATGGAGACGTTCATGGCTCGCCGGGCGGCTCGAGAGCCACGCTCTCCTCGCTCACGGACTGCGGTCGCGCCGCGTACAGAAGCGCCCCGACCACGGCCACAACATACCAGAAAAGCCGATAGAGCAGGCATACGGCGAGCGCGATCGCCGGCGCGAGGCCCGCGCGCGAGAAGAAGAACACGTAGGCCGCGTCGGACGTACCCCAGCCGCCCGGCAGCGCGGGGATGGCGCCCACGATGAAGGCCATGGCCGTGCCGACGTACACCCACTTCTCGCCCGTGGGCGCAGCACCGAGCGCGAACAGCAGGCCACGAATGATCACGAACTGCGCGCCCGCGACCACGATGCTGAACGCCCCCGCGAGCGCGATCGCTCGGGGCGCGCGCGGATCTCGGACGTAAGCGAGCACGGGCGCGAGTGCACGCCGGAAGCGCCCGCGCGAGAGCCACGTCATCCGTTCGACGAAAGGCGAGCGAATCACGATGAGGCCCGCCACGACGGCGAGCGGTAGCGCCGTCAGTGCCCAGACGAGCGGGCCTCCACCGATCCCGCCGAACGCCGATCCCAGGGCGACCGCGACCGTCGCGATGAGCGTCAACCCGACCACGCGATCGAGCAGCACGGAGGCCGCCACGATGGCGACCGAAGCTCGACCGCCGCCCCTTTTTGGCTTGGCCGTCACCCAAGCAATGCGCAAGGCGTCGCCACCGATGCCTCCCGGGAGCAAGACTCCGCCGGCCTGAGCCTCGATGGCGATCCGCCAGACCTCGGTGAGCGGGAGGTCGATGTCCGCAAGTTCGAGCAAAATGCGCCACCGTAGCGCCAGCGCCAGGTGACCGATGGCGTAGAGCACGAACAGGGCGAGGATCACGCCGACGCGCGCCCGGCTGAGCGTCGAAGCGAGGCCCGGGTCGCAGCGGAGCTTCGCGCACGCGGCGGCGTCGATGACGACGTCGCCGGACTTCACGTGGAGAACGCAACCATTCTCCACGCGAGACACCGAGACCTGCGTGGACGACGGGGCTCCCTCGTCCCAGCATCGATCACGCACCGGCACGGCCCACGCGACGAAGCTCAGCGCGCACACCGCCAGCAGCCACGAGAGGGCCCCTCTCACCCGGCCCCGACGGTTCGTCACAGGCCCCAGTTATACCGCGCCTGCGCGCGCCAACTGCGCGGAAACGGGCCCGCGATAGCGGCGGCCGGAAATGGTAGATGGATGAGCGATGGCCCTCGCCACGTCACGCGCCCGTTCTCGCTGGCGGAGTCTCACGGCGGTCGAGGTGGCCGCGTCGATCTCTCTCGGCGCCACGCTCCTCGCCGTGGCGGTCCCCACCTTCGCCAGAGAGATGCATCGGTCGCGCTTCGTCGAGGCCGTCGATGGGCTCGATCGCATCGGCGCCGGCGCCGTAGCCTTCGCTCTCGACCGCCCCATCGCCCAGGCTTTTCCGCCCGGAGCCCCCCTGACGCCCGCCGTTCCACCCAGGGGTCGATGCGAGGCAGACCCTCCAGGGACTTGGGACGGCCCCACCTGGACATCGCTGGCCTTCCAGCCCGCGACGCCCGGCGCCCCGCACTGCTTTGCCTTCGGCTTCGACAGCGCGCTCTCTGCGACACGCTCTACGTTCCGGGCGGTCGCGCACGGCGACTTGGACGGCGACGGCGTCCAGAGCACCTTCGAGATCACCGGCCACAGCTTCGCCAACGATCCCCGGGGACCCGCGGTGGACCGCGGGATGTACGTCGACTCGGAGGTCGAGTGAGCGGCGCCCCCGCGCTGGGTGGCGTCCTGATACTCGCCCTGAGCGCGGGCGGGGTCGCTCTCACCCAGCCGCGTCTGGCGCGAGTGGTCCACGAAGTGAAAGAACGCGACGACGTGTCCGCCTTGCCCCCCCCGGCCGAGCTACGCATCGCAGTCCTCGGTTGGAATGCCGCAGCCGTCGATCTCATCTGGGCCGACTTGCTCGTCCAGCACGGCACGCACTGGTCGGAGCACCGCGACTTCACGGAGGTCCCGCGTTACCTCGACTCGATCATCGCCCTCGAGCCCACGTACCCGCCGATGTACCAGTACGTCGACACCCTCCTCGCCTACCGCCCCATCCAGGGCACAGAAGCCGATGCCCGACTCGCGCGCGCCTACCTCGAGCGCGGCATCGCCGAGCTGCCCCAGGACCCACGCATCTGGAGGCGCTACGGCGAGTTTCTGGCGTTTCTCGGGCCGTCCTTTCTGGCGAACCGCGACGAGCGCGCCGCCTGGAAGCGCGCGGGCGCGACGGCGATCGGTCATGCCGTGGAGCTCGGCGCCGACGCCGACGGTTCGCTCGAGGCGGCCTCGCTGCTCTCGGGGGCCGGTCCGGCGGCGACGAAGGAGCTCACGCAATACCTCGAACACGCCTACGCGTTCACAGAGCACCCCATGATGGAGCAGCTGCACGAGCAGATCGGACGCAAGCTCGAGGAGCTCAAGGCCACGGCCTTCCGCGAAGGCGTCGACAAGGCGATGCGCGAGATCGACGCTCGCCAGCGTGACGAGCTGCCGTACGTGTCACGCGACTTTTACCTGCTCCTCGGCCCCATCACGAACGTGCCCGGGTGCGCCGGCGTCATCGGAAGCGACGACGGTGCCCGCGGGGGGCCATGCGCCCGGTCGTGGGCCGACGCGCTCCAGGACTCCCAATAGCCCGCGAGCCAGGACAGGAGACTCACGAGCCATGGACCTCGCCGCGACCTGCGGAGCGTTGATCATGGGCGGCTTCGCGGGGACGTCCGTGCCGCCGCACGTCCTGCGCGCGCTCCGCGAAGGCCGGCGCGGGGGCGTCATCCTCTTCAAGCCGAACGTCGAGGGCGGTCCCGAACAAGTGGCGTCGTTGACCCGTCAGGTCCACGAGCTTGCCAGCGTGGCGCCTCTCATCGGCATCGACCAGGAGGGTGGCCGAGTCGCACGCCTGCGCGGCCGTCCGTGGCTGTCCGTGCCTCCGATGGCGACCGTCGCGTCGTGGGGCGACGTCGACCTGGCGCGCCGGATCGCCGCGGGGGTCGGGCGCGAGCTCGCCGCCGTCGGCATCACCCTGAACTTTGCACCCGTCCTCGACATCAACACCTGCGCGGCCAACCCGATCATCGGGGACCGGGCCTTCGGCGCAGACGCTGGCGCCGTCGAGTCCTTCGGCATCGCGTGGCTGCATGGCCTTCAGGATGCCGGCCTCCTCGCTTGCGGGAAGCACTTCCCAGGCCATGGAGACACGACGAAGGACTCGCACATCGACTTCCCCGTCGTCGACCAGCCGATCGACAGGCTGCATCGCGTGGAGATGGCGCCCTTCCGCGCAGCCGCCGCCGCGGGCGTGGCCGCCCTGATGACGGCGCACGTCGTGTATCCGGCGCTCGACGCGGATCGACCCGCGACGCTCTCACCCGCCGTCTGCACGCGCGAGCGCGAACGGATCGGCTTCCGCGGCCTGCTCGTCAGCGACGATCTCGAGATGCAGGCGGTCGCCGGGAAGTGGTCGATCGAAGAAGCCGCTGTGTTGGCCGTCGCGGCCGGGTGCGATCTCTTGCTCGTCTGCTGGAGCGAGGACAAACAAGAGCGTGCCTTGGAGGCGCTGGTCCACGAGGCCGAGCGATCCCCCGCCTTCCTTGCGCGGTGCGAGCAAGCTCGCGAGCGGACAGCTCTCGCGCGGCAACGCGTCGAGGTGCGGCCAGTCGACGGCGACGACGTGCTCAGGGTCGTGGGCGGCGACACGTCGCGCGCGATCGAGGCGGAGATCACGCGACGGAACGGCTCGTGAGGGCGCGCGGGTTCGCCGCGGCACGGGTCGTGACGTGCGACCCGGCCCGAGACGGCGCCCTCGGCGTCGTCAAAGATGCGGCCGTCGTGGAGCGAGGCGGCTTGATCGCCTTCGTGGGCGCTCGCGCCGACGCCCCGAGCGACGTCCCCCTGCGAGACTTCGGTGAACGGGTCATCACGCCGGGGCTCGTCGACTCGCACACCCACGCGTGCTGGGTCGGCTCGCGACACGCCGAATACGAGCTCCGGATGCAGGGCGCCGACTACGAAGAGATCGCGCGCGCCGGGGGCGGCATCGCATCGACCCACGCCGCGGTCGCAGCGGCCTCCCTCGAGCGGCTCGCCACCTCGCTCGCCGAGCGGTTGAAGCGAATGGGGGCCGCCGGCGTGACGACGATCGAAGTGAAGAGCGGCTACGGGCTCGAGCCGGCGTACGAGCACAAGCAGCTCGAGGCGATCGCGGACGCCGCTCGCCGCCCCGGCGTGCCGGACGTGGTGCCAACGCTGCTCGCCCTGCACGCGCTGCCCGCGTCATGTCGAGACCGGGCCGCGTACATCGCCTTCGTCGCCGCCGAGCTCGTACCCGACGTGGCCCGCGCCGGTCGTGCGCGCTTCGTCGACGCCTACGTGGATCGCGGCGCGTTCACGGCCGATGAAGCGCGCGTCGTCGCCTCCGCGGCCCGGCGGGTGGGGCTCGGGGTGCGGCTCCATGTGGGCCAGTTCGCCGACGTAGGCGGAGCCGAGCTCGCGGCGTCCCTCGAAGCCCTCTCCGCCGACCACCTGGAGCACGTGTCCGCCGACGGGATCGCGGCCCTGGCGCGTGCCGGCGTCGCGGCGACGCTCTTGCCCGTGGCCGGCTTCACCCTCGCGCAGCTACCCCCGCCCGTCGCGGCGCTGCGAGCGGCAGGCGTGCGCCTCGTCGTCGCCAGCGACGCCAACCCCGGCACCGCGCCGACCGAGAGTCTCCCGCTCGCGCTCTGCATGTCCGTCCGGGACTACGGGCTGTCGATCGAGGAAGCGATCCTCGGCTCGACCCGCCACGCGGCGGCTGCGCTCGGGCTCGTCGATCGCGGCGTACTGAGGCAAGGAGCACGCGCCGATCTGGTCGTGTGGGATTTGCCCCACGAGGCGGCCATCGTGCAGCCCTGGGGCGTCCCGAAGACGCTCGAGGTCATCGCTCGAGGAAAGCGAATCTATCCGGCGCGGCGCGCCAAGGGCACGGACTCTTCGTCGGTGTCGTAGGACGCGAGCGCATGCGTGCGCAGCTGCGCGCTGCTCCGGTCGCTGCGCGGCGACAGGCCCGAGTTCAGACGCGCGCCCTCGAGGATGGCGGCGCACAGCGACGGGTAGTCCATCCCGGCTGCCGCGGCGATCTTCGGCAGGAGCGACGTCGGCGTCATGCCGGGCAAGGTGTTGACCTCGAGCACGTACTCGTTCTCCCCTTCGGTCACGAGCAGGTCGACGCGGCAAGCGCCGGTGCACGACAGCGCGCGCGCGGCCCGCTCGGCGAGGTTCATCACGCCGCGAAGGCGTGTCGCCGGCATCTCGGGGGGCGAAATGTAGTCGGTCATTCCGGAGGTGTACTTGGCGGCGTAGTCGTAGAACCCGCCCTTCGGCACGACCTCGATCGCCCCGAGGACGCGGCCCTCCAGGATGCCGACGTGCACCTCCTTGGCGCGCACGAAGCGCTCGACCAGGACATGATCGTCGAAGGCGAGTGCCCGGCCGACGCCGGCCGCGAGCTCGGCCAGGCTGGCCACTTTCTCGACGCCGAGCGACGACCCTTCGCGGCGCGGCTTCACGATCGCCGGAAACCCGAAGCTGCCGTGCAGCTCCTCGAGATCGTCGACCTCGCGCTGAGTCACCGTGTAGTAGGGCGGCGTCGGGACGTTGTGCAGGCGGAACATCTCTTTCGCCTTGAGCTTGTCCATGGCAAGCGCGCTCGCGAGGACCCCGCTGCCCGTGTACGGGATGCCCATCACCTCGAGGACCCCTTGCACGCAGCCGTCTTCGCCGCCGCGCCCGTGCAACGCCAAGAACATCACGTCGACGGGGTGCGCGCGCAGGAGCTCGTCGAGCCCCAGGCCGCCCTCCGTCCAGACGATGCGCGTGACCGCGTGCCCCCGGCTCTCCAGGGCGGACGCGACGCCATCGCCGCTCAGGAGCGACACGTCGCGCTCCCCGTTGCATCCCCCCATCAGCACCCCGACTCGCTTGGTCTTCATTGAAGATGACTCCGACGCCATCGGCACGGTCGACGTGCCCATCGTGCAATCTCCCGATACCAGCGCGAGAGACCGAGGGTCAACTTTGGAGGGCGCGCCCCCGCCGTCAGTCGATCTCGACCAGGACCGCCGTGATGTTGTCCTTGCCGCCGCGCTCGTTCGCGAGGTTGACGAAGCGCTGCACCGCGGCCTCGCCGCCCATCTCGACGATGCTCGGGATGTCGGCGTCCTCGAGATAGCCGTGGAGGCCGTCGCTGCAGAGCAGAAAGCGTGTGGAGGAAACAAGTTGAATCCTGCGCGTATCGACTTGAACGTACTCGCGGTTTCCGACGGCGCGCGTGATGACGTTCCGGTGCGGCGACCGCGCGGCCTCTTGCGGCGTGATGAGCCCTTGTTTGAGCTGCCAGGCGATGAGCGTGTGGTCTTCGGTCAGCTGCTCCACGACGCCGCCTTCGATCTTGTAGACGCGGCTGTCGCCCACCTGGGCGGTGATCGCGTAACCGCCGAGGACGAGGAGCGCGCTGATCGTCGTTCCCATGCCGCTCTTGTCGCGGTCGATCTCGGCGATGGAGTAGACGAAGTACGTTGCCGCCTGCACCGCGCTCTCCATGAGACGGCAGGCAGCACGCGCGTCGGATTCCACAACCGGATCGACGAGTTCGTTGAGACTTCCCACCCCGCGCTTCACCATGCCGTACAGGGTGTCGACGGCCTCGCGGCTCGCGACCTCGCCTGCGGCGTGCCCGCCCATGCCGTCGGCGACGATGTAGAGGCCGAGGGCGTCGTCCATGAAGAACGCGTCCTCGTTGGAGGTGCGCTTGCGTCCGAGATCGGTCAGGGCAAACCCAGCGCGCCGGAACGGGGGTGACGACGAAGCGGGCGTCGCATCGCCCGCGGCGGCAGCCGGCGTGCTGTTGGTTGCACCCGCTCCTCCCGGCCTCCGCGTCGGGCCGGGTGGCTTTGCCGTCAATCCGCGGTCTTTGCTCGAGGTCATCGGGAGGGGGCTAATCGTCGACTATAGCCCCGCTTCGGGGCACCCCTTGCACTCTTTCGCCTTGGCCATGTTTCTTGGGCCTGAACTTGGGCCTGAAGCATCACGAAAACTTGGGGGTTCGGAGGCCCCTTTCGAGAGTGAACGGCAAGCAGTCGCTCGTATGCTTTACGCAGCAGAGCGAGGCGAACTTAATGCTAATTGACCCCCTGGTCCTAACGTGCTCCAGGTGGGCGCATGAGGTCAGACAGGCTCCGGCATGCAGGACGGCGATGGTTGGCAGCCTCGGGGCTGCTCCTCTTGCTCGCAGCGCCTCTGACGGAGTGTAGCTCGACGTCCTCTACGCCCACGCCTGGCGAGTGCGCGGGCATGACGTGCCGTCAAGACGAGTACTGCGTTCAGACTGGCGCATCGGCGAACGGGGGCAACGTCATGTGCCTCGCGCAAATCCCGTGCGGCGCCGTGTTCTTCGGCGGGTCCTGTGTGAGTGATTCGGACTGCCCGCCGAACTCTGTCTGCAACACCGGCTATACCCTGCAGTACCAGGACTCCTGCTACGGCACGTGGTGCGCCAACGGTGGGGCATGCCCTCTCGGGGCGTCGACGTGCGGTGCTCCTCCTCCCGATGCGGGCGGCGTAGAGGGCGGGCCGGCAGACGCTGAATCCGTCGATTCCACCGTCGCCGACAGCCCCGTCGAAGACGTCAGTTCCGTGGACTCCACCGTCGCCGACGGCACGGTCGAGGACGTAAGCGTCACCGACGCCGTGGGCCTGCCCGAAGCGTCGATGGATTCTCCCGCGACCGAGGACGGTGAGGTCGACGACTCCGGCGCAGCCGATGCCCCAGTGGACAGCCCTGCCGACGCGCCTGCCGACGCCGGAGTCGCGGAAGCGGCCACCGATGCCGCGAGCGCAGCCGATGCTTCGAGCGACGCCTCCGATGCCGCCGCCTGCGGAGCCCCGGACGAGCCGTGCTGCACCAAGGACAAGTGCGGCGCGTCCCTGGTCTGCAACGCACAATATGTCTGCGAACCGCCCGCCCAGGGCCTCGCAGTTGGGTGGCAGTGCACGGACGAGACGGATTGCACCGGGGATGCAGGGGCGGGCGAGAAGTGGGCCTGCTGCGCCGCTGTCGACGGGGGCGCGGCGTGCACGTTGGACACGACCGGCTACACGGCGTGCGCGCACAGCGCGCCCCTCTGCGCCGGCCCTTACGACAACTTCCAGTATACCGGCAGCAACTACTGCTACAGCGTCACCTCGGGCGTCGATTACAACGGCTGCGAAGCAACCGATACCTCTGCCCCGCGGTACGACGGAAGTGTGCCGCTTTACAGCTGCCATTGAGCGCGCCGTGGGGCGTCTGAACCGATCCCTTGGCATCGCCCGCCCCGCGTCCGTACGACTTCGACGCTATTTCCGGGAGACGGTACACTCGCTCTCGTGACCTCCGGGGCCGCCTTCGATGCCGCTCACGAGTTCGCGGAGCGCTTGAGGGCGCTCTTCGGCGCGCGCGTCGGATGGGTGCGCCTCTACGGGTCCCAGGCTCGCGGCGATACCCACGAGGAGTCGGACGTCGACGTCCTGGCGGTCGTTCACGACTTGACCTGGAAAGAGAAGATCGCCGCCATCGAGCTTGGCTGCGACGTGTCGCTCGCACGCACCCTTCACATCTCGCCCGTCGTGATGGCCACCGCGGACTTCGACCGGCTCGTCGAGCTGGAGTCGTCCTTCGCGCAGAACGTGCTCGCGGAGGGGGTCGCGGCGTGAGCCCCGAGAACGCACGGGCTCACGTCCGGGCCGAGGTGGCGCGCGGCGAAGATGCCCTGCGCGCCGCCCGCGAGCTTCTCAAGATCGGCCTGGTGAACGACGCGGTGAGCCGGGCCTACTACGCTGCTCTTCATGTCGCGCGCGCCCTTCTCCTGACCGAGGGGATCGAGCCGGCCACGCACGGCGGTGTCGGCTCGATGCTGGGCCTTCATTTCGTAGTTCCGGGTCGCCTCGCACCCGTGCACGCCAAGGAGCTGGCGCGGCTGGAGCAGTTTCGCACGGAGGCCGACTACAATCGGTTCTTCGTCTTCACGTCCGAGGGCGCCGCAGAGGAGGTCGCAGTCGCCGAGAGCTTCTGTGCCGCCGGGCGCTCGTTGCTCGCTGCCGGGGACTGGCTCGGCTGAGTCGGCCCCTCTAGCTTCTGGCGCGTGAAGGGCTGATTCGGTCCTCAATGATTGCGAAGGCCCCGGCGAGGACGTTGGATACCCTGTTCTGCGCTCGGGAGCGCCAGACAAAGGCGCGGTCGAGACGGGTTGGATGGCGATGACGCCCTGCTAGACGAATCTCCGGAGCATCGACAATCGATGCGATCGACGGAGGTGAAAGGCCATGTCCGGCGCGTCCATCCAGCGAATGAAAATCGGCGACTTCCTCCTCCGCCGCCTGGAGGAGGCTGGAATAAGGCACCTCTTCGGCGTTCCCGGCGACTACAACCTCCCGCTGCTGCAGCAGCTCCAGGATGCCGGCGCTCCGAAATGGATCGGCACGTGCAACGAGCTGAACGCCTCGTACGCGGCGGACGGTTACGCGCGGTTGACCGGCCTGGGCGCGCTCCTGGTGACCAACGGCGTTGGCCCCCTCAGCGCC
>Ga0302326_10001356_pt1 | contig 62512 bp, 52 predicted proteins | sample Palsa_T0_3_FD_202264 | JGI IMG/M metagenome (GOLD analysis project Ga0302326, IMG submission 202264) | Peat permafrost microbial communities from Stordalen Mire near Abisko, Sweden - Palsa_T0_3 | ecosystem: Environmental > Terrestrial > Soil > Palsa > Peat permafrost | place: Sweden: Abisko...
CGATGCGGAGGCCGCCGTCGCGGGATTCGAGACGGTACTGGCGCTCTTTCCCGGAAGTCGCGAGAGCGCGTACGACGACGGAGCCTTTTTGCTCGCCATCACGCGCGAGCTTGCCGCCGCGCGCCGCGGCATCGGTGCGGTGCTTTCGATCGCGCCGGGTCTGGATGCACGGCGATTTGCCGGCGATGCGTGCGCGAACGGTTGGAGCGTCGCATGGGCGCCGCATCCGTCGATTCCGTTCTCGCTCGGCTTCGATGGCCGCGAGATCGTGCGCGCCTGGGACGGCCCGTTCGGATCGCTTCTCCCGCATGCGACGCTGGTATTGGGTCAAGCCGGTACGGCCAACGAAGCCTCCGCCGCGGTCGGCGTGCCGATCGTGGCGTTCGAGCGCGAGCGCGATCGACAAACGCAATGGTACCGGCGCCGCCAGCGCGGACTTCTGCGCGACGCACTGGCCGTCGTGCCGGGGCGGTTGCCCGAGGCGGTTTCCGCGCTGCGCGCGCTCTTAGACGACGAGCCGCGCCGCAGGCATATGAGCGAGGTCGGGCGCGCGCGGATGGGCGAACCGGGAGGCGCGCGGCGCATCGCGCAGTGCGTCGCCGGGATGCTCGCGACGTGATGCGCCGCGCGATGCCGTACGCGCTCGCGACGATCTTTGCGATGCCCCCGCTCTTTCCGAGCTTCATCGCGCTCACGGCCATCGGCTTTCCGGGTCTCTCGCCGATCCCGCACGGCATCACGCTCGCGCTTCTGGGGCTCTGCGCGCTGCTCGCAATCTACGCGCTCGTGACGCTCGCGCAATCGCCGGCGCGCGGCGCGCAGCCGCTCGTGCTGCCGCTGCTCGCGGTTTTTGGAGCGGGCGTCGTCGCGGGTGCGCTCGGCTTCGATCCCGTTGCGGGATTACTCTTCACCGGGATCGGCGGACTCGGCGTCGTCTGGCACTGCTCGGTCGTGCGGTTCTACGGCGATCGGTATGCGGCCGCGGCAATGTACGGGGCCTACATCGTTTCGAGCCTGCTCGCCGCGGTCGCCGCGATCGCAATGATCGCGTTGCGCACTCCCGTGGCACAGTATGCGATGCAGCACGGTCGCGCGACCGGCACGTTCGTGCTTCCGGGCGAACTGGCCGGATTTCTCATCGTGCTGCTGCCGATCGCATACGCGTTGGGGCGCGTCGCAAGCATGCGGTGGCTTCGAGTTCTGGGATGGTCGGCGCTCGGCGTCGGTGCGGTGACGCTGCTGCTGACGTTTTCGCGCGCCGGTTGGATGGGTTGCGCGGCGGCATTTGCCTTTCTCTTTGCCGCGCGCGCACGCAACCGGGCCGCAGCGGCAGCGCTCGCAGCCGGCGCGGGGATCCTCGCGGTGCTCGTGCTCTTCAACGCGCACCACGATCCGAGCGAGGACTTCACTCGTATTTCGATCTGGCAAGCCGCCGTGCAAATCGCCGACCGGTTTCCGCTCACCGGCGTCGGACCGTTCAACTTTTCGCGCCTCTACGCCGTGACGCGCGCGCCGGACGGCGAAGTTACCGCCTTCCACGCGCACAGCGTCTACCTGACGTTCTTCGTAGAGTTCGGCATCGCCGGCGTCGTTGCGGTCGCCTGGACCCTGTGGCGCTTTGCAGCCGAACTGCGCCGCCGCGTCGGCGCCGCGCGCGCGGGCGACGCGTTTCTAGCCCTCAGCGTAGCGGCGGGACTGGTCGGCGTTGCCGTGCAAGGCCTCATCGACACGGTGACCGTCGTAATTTTCGGGCTCTGGATGCCCATGATGGGGCTCGCGCTCGCCGCGGCCAGGGGCGCCGATCCGCCGGTGACGGTCGACCAATGATGCGGCGCCTTCTCGCGCTGGCGGCGCTGGGGATCGCGGCCGCCGGCTGCAATCCGCAGCCGCCGAAGGCGACGCCCTCTCCGTCGTCACCAGCCGCGCGCGCGACGGCAACCCCGCTGATCCTCGACATACGGGGCCACGGCATGCCGAATCACCCCGTACACCTCATTCAGGAAGTCCACAACCGCGTCGATTACGATCTGCTGGCAAGCTCGTACGAGAGCAGGGGTCCCCAGGGCGCCTCGCGCGCGGTCTTTCAAGACGCGCGCGTGACGTTCCACCGAAACGGTTCGAGCATTGCGGCGACGGCGCCGCAAGCCGTCGTCGATCAGTTCGCCAACACGGTGACGCTGCTCGGCGGCGTTCACGCGCGGACGTCTTCCGGTATGACGCTGGAGTGCTCGCAGCTCGTGTACGTGCGGGCGACCGGGATGCTGCACGGCGACGGCAACGTCGTCGTTACCGACCCGAAGGGTTTCCGAGCGACCGGCTCGAGTTTCGACTCGGATATTTCACTCACTCACATGCGGATGCAATGAACCAAACATCAGCGATCAAGCTTCGCGGTCTGGTCAAGCGCTACGGCGAGCGCACCGTCGTCAACGGCGTCAGCGCCGAAGTCGAAACGGGCGAAGTCGTCGGCCTGCTCGGTCCAAACGGCGCCGGAAAGACGACCACGTTCTACATGGTCGTCGGGCTCGTGAAGCCCGACGGCGGGTCCGTGGCGCTCGTCAACGGCGAGGAAGAAATCGATCTCACCGCCGCGCCGATGTACGCTCGCGCGCGTAACGGCATCGGGTATCTCGCGCAAGAGAACTCGATCTTTCGCAAACTCTCGGTCGGCGATAACATCCGATTGATCTGGGAGCAGAACGGCGTACCGCACGACGAGCGCGAGCGCCGTCTCCCCGCGCTGCTCGAAGAGTTCGGGCTGCGCGCGTTCATCGACGCGCGCGGCGACAGCCTCTCCGGCGGCGAACGCCGCCGCGTCGAGATCGCGCGCGCGCTCGCGATCCAGCCGGCATTTCTACTGCTGGACGAGCCGTTCACCGGCATCGATCCGATCGCGGTGGCCGACATTCAGGCCATGATCCGGCAGCTGCGCGATCGCGGACTCGGCATCCTCATCACCGATCACCAAGTGCGCGAGACGCTCGCGATCGTCGATCGCGCCTACATCCTCAATAACGGCCGCATCGAAGTCTCGGGCAACGCGCAAGAAGTGCTCGACTCGCCGATCGCGCGTCAATTCTACCTCGGCGAGGGCTTCAGATTATAAGCGCCGCGCGTACCGGCTGTGCGAGCGCCGTACGTGCTGCGTCGGGCCGCTCGTCGCTCCGCATCCATGCTCCGCTCCTGCTGCGCCGCGCTCGCGCCACGTCAAGGGGGTGTTTTGACCTCGTGTCAATGGCGCTCGCGTCGGAGCCCCTCCTTCGCACGTGCGTCGCTCGCAACGCCGGCACGCAAGCCCGACGAGCGTGAGATTTACGATTCTCGACCGGTACATGCTCGCGGAGCTGGCGGGGCCGTTTCTCTTTGGATTAATGGCGTTTACGCTCATCTTTGCGGCGACCGAGATTCTCAACATCGGCAAGCTGGTCAGCAACGAGCACGCGCCGCTCTGGGCGGCGCTGCTCGTCTTCCTGTGGTCGCTGCCGGGCGACGTCGTGCTCGTGATCCCGATGGCGCTGCTGCTGGGAACGTTGCTGGCGATCCAGCGGCTCTCGGGCGAGAGCGAGATCACCGCGCTCAAGGCCGCCGGCGTGACCTTCGCGCGGATCGTGGCGCCGTTGCTCGCGGTCGGTATCGCGCTCTCGTTCGTGACCTACGTGCTCCAAGAGCGCGTCGTGCCGTACGCCAACGACCAGCTGATCGAGATCGAGAACGCCGTCATCAACCACGTGAGTGCCTTCAATCGCGACCTTACCGTCTCGGCGCCGTTGCCCGGCGGCGGACGGCAGGTGACCATTGCGACCGCCTACGAGCCGCATTCGCGCGCGCTACTGCACGTCACGCTGATCCAGTACGACAATCATAACGACCCGCGGCAGGTCATTTTTGCCGACCGCGCCGAGTTCGAGGCCGATCGCTGGACGCTGCAAAACGTCAGCGTCTATCGCTTCAACCCCGACGGGACGACGCTGGCGGAGCCGAACGTTCCGCGTCAGGAGGTCGAAATCGGCGAGAGGCCAACGGATTTGACCAAGCGCATGAGCAACGACGATCCGGAGAACATGAGCCGGGCCCAGATTGCCGAGGTCGTGCGTTCGGGACAACTGACGGACAACGAACGGCGCAAATACGTCACGACCTATCAAGAGAAGCTGGCCCGTCCGTTCGCGTGCTTCGTGTTCATTCTGATCGCGATTCCATTCGGTCTGCGTCAGATCCGCACGAGCGGTAGTACGAGTCTCGGCTTCGGTCTCTCGCTGGCGATCGTCTTCGTGTATTACGTCGTGATGACGATCTGCTCGTTCGCCGCCGAGGCATTCGTCTCGCTGGCGGCGCTCTGGGCTTGGATTCCAAACTTAGTCTTCACAGCGATCGGCGTGAGCCGGCTGCGGCGCGCGGCGCGGGTATGAACTTCGTAGAGATCGTGCGCGGCATCGGCAACCTCGCCGCCGTGATGGCGGTCGCGGGGGCGGTCGCGTACGTGGGCGATCGCGTCGGCCATCAAGTTGGGCGGCGGCGGCTCAGTCTCTTTGGAATTCGCCCCCGCTACACGTCGACGATCGTTGCGATCGCGACCGGCGTCGTCATCGCACTCGTCGTCTCGCTCGTGGCGATCTTCGCCTCGCAGCAGGTCAAGATCGCGTTCTTCAAGCTCAACTCGATCAACCAGCAGATCACCGAACTGCAGGCACGCCAGCGCGATCTCGAGGCGAAGGTCAATAACGGCAGGCTCGTTCTACCGGTCGACACGCTGATGGTGCCGTTCTATCGCATCATCGCGCAATCGGCGTCGGCCTCGCAGCGACTTTCAACGATCCGCAACTATTACTTTTTCGCCGTGAAGTACGTCAACGCGACGTACACGCGTCTCGGCCTGAAGCCCTATGCGATTCCGAGCGACGCCGATCGGAAGCTGCAGGGCCTCGCGAACGATTTGTCGACCGCCGCACAGCTCTCGCAGGCCAACGTGATGCTAACGGTGACGTCGGATCAGAACCTGTTCGAGAACGATCAAATCCACTTCGCCATCAACGTCACCAGCGACACGCGCTACTTTCAAAAGGGCGAGGTGATCGCGGAGCTCGTGATCCCGGGCAAGAGCGGCGCGAGCATCAACATCGCGCTGAGTCAGATTCAAAGCTCGGTCTCGGCCGCGGCGCGGCGCCTGCATTTACCGCCGTTCCTCTCCGACAACGTGCAGCCGACGCAGCTGCTCCCCGACATCACCCAGATGCAAGAGCGCATCGGGCGCTCCGGGACGTACGTGCTCACGGCATTCGCGGGACAGGATTATTACCCGCACGACGGCGCGATTCCAATCGTCGTGGTACTCACGCAGCAGCAGTGAGCCAACCCGAGGGAATCATCTGCGTCGACCCTGGGCGCAGCAAAGCCGGGTACGCGCTGCTCGAGCCGTCGGGAAGCGTTCTCGCCGCCGGGATCGAGGCGATCGGCGATCTGCCCGAACGGCTGCGCGCGCTCGCCGGGGAGCGGGCGGTCGCGGCGATCGCGCTCGGCGCCGGAACCAACGCTCGTAAGATCGAGACAGCCCTCGCGTCGCTCGGGCTGCCGATCCATCTGGTCGATGAGTACGAAACCACCCGGATGGCGCGTGCCCTCTACTTCGCCGACCATCCGCCCCGGGGGTGGCGGCGTATCGTGCCGCTCGGCCTTCAGGTCCCGCCCCGTCCCATCGACGACTATGCCGCAATCTTGATTGGCCGGCGGTTCCTCGCAAGGGGAGCAGCACCCCGACCTCCAAGCTAACTAGCCCCGCGAAAAGCGCCTTATTCCCGGCGGCGCGGTTCGCGGCACCAAAACGTCATTGGGATCGGAGGAAGCGTGCGTCGGGTGTTCGGCGTCGTGGTGGCTTCGGCGCTCATAGGAGCGCTGAGCTTTACCGTTGCGCGCGCGGACGATCTCGGCGCGCCGGGCCCGCGGCTCGATCTTGGCGCGCAGCTCATGCTGCGCCTTTTCGGCGAAACGTCGGACGCGCGCGCGTCGTTCTCGGCCGCACGAGGTGACCGTACGAGCGAGTCGCCGTTGCGCGAACTCGCGCTAGGCCCGGCCGCGAGAACCAAGCCGAGCCTCGCCGGCGGCGTGACGCCCGCGTTGGAGGAAGACCGTCTCGCGCTGAGCGACCTCGCCGGCAGCGAGCTCGACGGCACCGGCGTCGCACAACTCGACGCGACGGCGCCCAGCGTGCGTTTCGAACCGCCGTCGCCGACCGACGATGCCGCCGCGTTAGCGGCCCCGGGTCCGCTACTTTCCGCACCGTACGAATCGGCCATCACGGAGCCGTTGATTTCCCCAGAGCCGGGGACGCTCGCGTTCGCGCCGCCGGCGGTGCATACGGCGGACTTCCAAACGCCCGCGATGCAAATGGGCGCGGTACGCTTTGAAAGCAACGCCGAAACGCCGCAACAGCAGCAGAGCGCGCAATCCGCGCTGCACGATCTGGCATATAATGCGGGGGCGAACTTCGACCTGCGCGCGGGCAGGCGCAGCGTGAACCTCAGCCTCTCGAGCGAGTACGAGCACCTAACGCGCGACGATGCCACGACGTTCTCGGTGTCGCCGCTTGGTTCGTCGTCGTGGCAGCTGCCGGGTTCCGGCGGCGCGCCGCTCGCGATTCCGAGCTACGCCGATCTGAACAAACTCTCGGTTGGTGCGGGACTCTCGCTCCCCGTCGTGCGCGGGCTGACGCTCAACCTCAACTACGACGCGCAGCGTCTCTACGGCGGTTACGGTCTACCCGGTCTCGTCAATCTCGATACGATCAACAATAGCTACGGCGGCAATCTGACGTTCAACATTCCGCGCTTCTCGAGCTCGCTTTCGATCGGCGCGTATCAGGACCGCTTCCAGGATAGCCTGCTCCTTAACGGTTCGACGCAAACGCACGAAGACGTAAACCTCACCGTCAAGTTCTAACTTGTCCGCGCTTTCGCGGTACGCTCCCGCTCGGTCGATCCTCGCCGTCGTCATCGGTGCGCTGCTGCTTGCGTTCGGCGCGATTCAGGCGGCATCCGACGCCCTCAACGCCGATGCCGCCGCGCCCGGAACGCTGCCGCGGCGCGTCCCCGCAGCCTTCGGTCTGACCGTCTATCGGGCGCTCGATCGCATTGCGCCGGCGCCGTACGTTGAAACCACGCTTGCCCGCAGCGCCTTGGAACGCGGCGACGTCGACGACGCGGAGCGCTACGCGGTACGACTACCGGGCTCGCCGGTGCGTGACGAACTCCTGGCGCGCATCGCTGCGGCGCGCGGCTTCCACGCGCTGGCTGCCGAGTACTATTTGGCGGCGCCCGATCCCGCCGCCGTCGCGGCGATTGCCGATGCGCTCGCGCAGCGCGACCCCGCCGCCGGGTACGCGCTCATGAGCGAGCTACGCGCGCGGTTGATGCGCAGCGCGACGCATCCCGATGCCGTTGCCGAGACCGATTGGGCGATGGGTCGCCTGGCGAACCGTCAGGCATGGCGGCAGATTCCGGGAAGCGCAATCCAAAACGCGTGGCTCGTCCGCGCCTCGCGCGATTTCGACCGCGCGGTCGCGCTCGCGCCGCTCTCGCAGCGCTACGCCGTCGAAGCCGCCAATCAAGCCGATCTGCTCGGCGACCGCCCGCGGGCGCGCGATCTCTTCGCGCACGCACTCGCGATCGATCCGTCAAGCGCCGATGCCGTTGCCGGTCTCGGCGTGGTCGCGTGGCAAGAAGGCGACCGCGCCGGCGCCGCCGCGCTGCTCGAACGTTCGCGCGCCATCGACCCAGCCTCGCCGATGGTGCGCGCGCTCGAACGCGATCTCAAGGTTTCGTCGCGTTGAGGGTTGCGCTCGACGCGCAGTTGACGGTCGGGACGGCGACCGGAATCGGCGAGTACGTTCGCGGCTTAGCCGCGGCGCTGCGCGGGCGTGATGTCGACGTCGTGGAACTGCGCGATCCGCGCTACGACCCGTGGCGTTTCGATCGTCGCGCGCTTTGGGATCAAATCGTGCTTCCGCGCCGCGCGCGCGCGAGCGGCGCGGCCCTCCTGCACTGCGCCGCGGGCACGATGCCGGCGGCGGCCGCAATGCCGATCGTCGTCACCGTGCACGATCTCGCCTGGCACCGCGTGCAAGCGCACGCGCCGGCCTACGCGCGCTATTACTTCGGCGCGTTCTCGTTTCGGCGGTACCGGCGCGCGGCGGCGATTCTCGTCGACTCCGACTTCACGCGCGGCGAGCTGCTCGCCCTTGCGCCCGATCTCGACGAAGCGCGCGTGCGCGTCGTCTATCCCGGCGTCGCCGACGATTTCTGCCGGCTCGAGCGTGGCGACGGCGATCGAACCACGATTCTTGCCGTCGGCACGGTGGAGCGCCGCAAAAATTTGGAAGTGCTCGTGCGCGCGCTGGCGCAGCTCGCGGGGGCCCGATTGATTGCAATCGGGCCGTTGACGCCATACGCGCGCGAGTGCGAGGTGCTTGCCCGGGAGCTCGGCGTCGGCGAACGCGTCGAAATCCGTGGATACGTCGCGCGTGAGGAGCTGCTCGCGCTCTACCGTCGCTGCGCCGTCGCGGCGGTGCCGTCGGTTTATGAAGGTTTCGGCTATGCCGTCGCGCAGGCGCTCTGCGCCGGCGTTCCGTGCGTCGTTTCGGAGCGCAGCTCGCTGCCGGAGATCGCGGGCGGCGACGCACGCATCGCCGACGCCGCCGATCCCGGCGCGTGGGCGGCCGCACTCGCGCGTGCGATGCAGGGAGAAGACGACGAGTCCGCGCGCGGCTCGCGCGACGCGGCGATCGCGCGGTTTTCGTGGGAAACTAGTGCGCGCGGCGTCGAGCGTGCGTACGCTGAATCAATAAATAGGTGAGCCGGGTGCGCCCGGTGCGACGCTGCCGTCGTCGGGCGCGAAGACCAGGCGCAGCGGGAGGCTCGAACCTGCCTCGGGCATCGTGACGATCGTCACGCGCACGAACCCGTGTCCCGGCACGGTATATTGACGTACCTTATAGCGCGAATAGGGCGGTACTTGATGCGATTGCACCAGGACGCCGTCGATTAAGTACGTGCCGGTGGAGCGGCCGCCGCGCGGATTTTCATAGATTGCGATCGCCTGCGGCGCAGGGAGCGGATTCTCGACGTCGACGACAAACGATTGCAGCACGCCGTAGTCGCCCGCGAGCGCTTGACCGCGCAAATCGTTGGGGAGCGGAAGTTGTCCGATCGGCAACTCGAGATATTCGTCGTTAACCTTCCACTGCGTCGCAAAATGAAACTCGGCGATGGGATAGATCCCGCGCGCGTGTTTGTGCTCGCCTTCGAGCAGCGCCGTCTCCGCGCCGGCGCCCGCATCGCTCGCGGCGTCCTGCGCGAGCAGCGTCAGATGCACGCTGCCGCCGGAGAGCACGCGCAGCTGCAGAAGATTGCAGACGATCGTGCCGGCCGGGAGGTCTTGCGTCACGACGTCGGTCGAGCTCTGCGCTGGAAGCGTCAGCAGCCGTCCTTGATTCTGCACGACGTTGGTCAAGAAGCGCTTCGTCGCCGTATGCCCTACGTCCATCTCGTTGGACGACGGGCCGCCGCGGCCGCTGATGAACTGAACGATCGACGGCTCGGGCGAGCGGTTTTCGGCGCGCAGCACGATTCGACGATCCGGCTGGCCCGGTGGATTGTAGTGGAAATAGAGAAAGCGCGATGGCTGGTCCGAACGCAGATCGGCGGTGAAGAGCGTGCCGTCCTCGGTGAGACGCTCGGGATAATCGCTGACCATCAGTGAGTCGGGCGAGATGCGCGGAACGGCGATGTTCTGCACGTCCACGTGCGTCGCGCCGTCGACTTCGAAATCGCCGCTGCCTTGAACGAGTACCGGAACGTTGAACGATGCAACGTCGTCTTGCTCGAGTGCGCGATGAACCGGCACGTCGTCCGAGGTGACGACGATCTGAGCGCCCGGCCGGGCTTGTGCCGCCTCGCGAACGCGTGCGGCGACCTGCTCGCGCACGAACTCGGCCGAGGCGGGATCTCCGGTGAGCGCGACGGTGATGCGTTCGGCGATCGTGCCTGCATAGTAGGCCACGCGTACCGGCACGTCGCGGCGGACGCCGCGGGCGTCGCTGACGGTCACGACAGTCGCGCCGGGCGCCTTGCCGACGATGGTAACGCGCTGCGCGCTTTGATCGATTGAAATCGAGGCGATCGACGGATCGGCGACGGAGGCGGCGATCGGGCTGATCGCCGAGCCGATCGTGAGATCGACGGGATGCCCGACCGGGACCGAAGCGCTCTCGGGATTGACGAGGATCGGCGGCGGCGTGGGCGTAGGACCGATGCTTGCGGCCGGCGACGGCGCTGCCGATGCTGCGGCCGGCGACGCGGACGAGGCGGGAGACGGTGAGGGCGACGCTGCGGGCGGCGGAGTTTGAGCCGACGTTGCGGCGTAGAGTGCGGCGAGAACCGCGGCGGAGAGGACCGCTCTACGCAATTTGCGCTTCGGCGTGGCTCACCGCCGAGGCCAGCAGCGTCTTATAGCCGACGCTCGGGAAGAGCACCGTCACGAGGTCGCGCTCCGCGCGCTCGACCGTCCCGACGCCGAACTTCGGATGGCGCACGACGTCGGCGATCTTGAAACCGCCGGTCGTCGCCTGCATGCCGGTGCCGCGCCGGCGCGCGCGCAGGCAGACGTCGCACGCGCCGCAGTTCACGACGTCGTAATCTTCGCCGAAGTAGTTCAGAATGAAGCGGCGGCGGCACGAGGTCGTCTCGGCATACTGCAGCATCATCGCGAGCTTGCTCTGATCGTACGACTTCTTCGTCTCGTAGTTCGCGAGATTCAGCATCAGGTCGCGATGCTTGCGCACAGCCTCGGTGAGGCCGTACGCCGATTTTCCGACGTGCTCGATGTAACCGGACTTCTTGAGCAGCGCGAGGATGACTTTCAGCTTCGTTAACGGCAGCTGAAGGATCTTGCGCAGATCGATCATCGAAACGCCGGCGGTCTGATCGCCGAAAACCTCGATCGTGCCGAAGACGCGCTGCACCTCTTCGACGTCCGGATACTTACCCGTCAAGAAGTAGTTCTGAACGCGCGTGTCGCTCATGCGGTAGACCAGGATACAGCGCGATGGTAGCCCGTCGCGCCCGGCGCGGCCCGCCTCCTGCGTGTAGGCCTCGAGCGAGCCTGGAAGGTCGTAGTGCACGACGAACCGGATGTTGGGCTTGTCGATGCCCAGACCAAATGCGTTCGTCGCCACGACGGCGCGAATCGTCTCGTCCATGAATAAATTATGAACGACGGTCCGATCCTCTTTATGAAGCTTCGAGTGGTAGACGGCGGCCGGCACGCCGAGCTCGAGCGTGAGGTACTGTTGGACTTCGAGCGCGTTCTTGATCGTCGCGGTGTAGATGATGCCGGTTCCGGCGAGCGGCTCGTCGCCCGCGAAGAGCGAGGTGAGAATCCGCAGCTTATCGGCTTCCTTGTCGGCCTTGCGCGCTTCGTAGATCAGATTCGGGCGGTCGAACCCGCGCACGATCGGCTTGACCTGATCGATCCCGAGCTGATGGAGGATATCCTCACGCACCGACGGCGTCGCCGTCGCGGTCAACGCCAGCACCGTCGGATGTCCGAGCTTGCCGATCACCGCGCCGAGCGCGAGATAGGCGGGGCGAAAATCGTGTCCCCACTGGCTGATGCAATGCGCCTCATCAACGACGAAGAGCGGAGCGCGGATCGATTGAAGGAGCCGCAAGAAGCTTTCGTCTTCGAGCTTTTCCGGCGTGGTGTAGACGATGCGGATGGTGCCCGAGCCGATGCGCTCGCGGGCGCGCGCCTCTTGATCTTCCGAGAGCGTCGAGTTGAGCGCGACCACGTCGACGATGCCGCGATCCCGCAGCATGTCGAGCTGGTCTTTCATCAGTGCGATCAGCGGGCTCACCACGACGGTCGTTCCTTCCAGCAAGAGCGCCGGAAGCTGGTATGTGAGACTCTTGCCGGCGCCAGTCGCGAGAATCGCCAGCGTGTCCTGTCCCTCCAGAACGCGTGAAACGACCTCTTCTTGGCCTGGGTAGAAGCCGGGAAAGCCGAACTTTTCTTGGAGCGCTGCGCGCAAGTCCACGGATATCGTAATTTTATCTCACCAATGACCAAGCACCGCCGCTTGGGAAGCAACTCTCATAACCAATCACTCGGGGGCCTCGTTGCATCCATACCCTCCGGCAGGCGCGGCGAAACGGCCTGCTAAAGTTGGAGCGCCGTGTCCCTCTACCGCACCTGGCGCCCGCTGGAGTTCTCCGATCTCGTCGGTCAAGACGCCGTCGTACGCACGCTGACCGCCGCGATCGAAAGCGGCAAGCTCGCCCACGCCTATCTTTTCTCGGGTCCGCGCGGCTCGGGAAAGACGTCGGCTGCCAAGATTTTAGCACGCTGCATCAACTGCGAGCGTGGCCCGACCCCGTCGCCGGATAACACCTGCGAGAATTGTCGGGCGATGCTGGCCGGGACGGCACTCGACGTGCTCGAGATCGACGCCGCCAGCAACCGCGGGATCGACGAGATCCGGGCACTGCGCGAGGCGGTGAAATTTGCGCCGGCGACGATGCGCATGAAAGTCTACATCATCGATGAGGCGCACATGCTCACCAAAGAGGGTGCGAACGCCTTTCTCAAGACGCTCGAGGAGCCGCCCCCGCACGCCGTTTTCATTCTCGCGACGACCGAACCCGAACGGCTGCCGGTGACGATTCTCTCGCGATGTCAGCGCTATGCGTTCCGCCGGATCTCGGTGCCGGTGATGATCGAGCGGATGAAGGCGATCGCGGCGGCGGAAAAGATCGCGGTCGACGACGACGCGCTCGCTGCAATTGCCTACCGTGCCGATGGCGGACTGCGCGACGCGCTCACCATGCTCGAGCAGCTTGCAGCCTTTGCCGGCGGGAAGCCGGCGACGGTCGAGACGCTCGATCTCGCGTTCGGCGCGACCGGACGCACGTTGACGCACGCGCTCGTCGACGCGATCGTGGCGCGCAACGCCGCCGCCGCGCTCGGCGTCATCGAGGAGGCGGCCGACGCCGGCACCGATCTCCATGTGATGATTCGGACGTTGATTGCCGCGTTCCGCAATCTGCTGGTCGCGCGCGTCGATCCCGCGCTGCTCGCGCGCGATCTCGCCGCCGAGGACGCGCAGCGTGCAGCGTGCCAAGCGCAGATGGTATCGCAAGCGATGATCGTCCGCGCGCTGCGCGCGTTCTCCGACGCGCTCGCGCTTGCGCGCTCGGGCGGAAACGCGCGCCTGGAGCTCGAGACCGCGGTGCTGCGCTACGTGATGACGAGCGAAGACCCGACGCTCGACGCACTCGCTGCGCGCGTGACGGCGCTCGAGGAACGACCGGCCGGAGCCGCGTCCGCACCGCCGCCGGACGCCGCGCCCGCGGCGGTTGCGCCGAGCGAACCGGCAGCCGCGGCGGCGCCATCCGCACCCGTCGCGGCCGCGGACAGGGCCGGCCCGTCGCTGCAGCGCGTCAGGGCGGCGTGGCAGAGCATCCGGGGAAAGATCGAAGGCGAACGTCAGTCGTTGAGCGCGCCGCTTTCGCGCGCCGTGATCGAAGGCATCGAGAGCAACGCAATCGTGCTGAAACTGCCGAACGCGTGGAGCGCGGAGACGCTGCGCGATCACGCAACGCTGATCGAAGCCGCGATCGCCGACGTGCTCGGCGTTCCGCTCAAAGTGCGGCTGAAAGTCGACGGTGCGGCGTCGCGGCCGGCGGCCGACTCGCAGGAGAGTCCGGACGCGCTCTTCGATTACGCCAACGAACGCATACGATGACGGAGATGAGGTTGACTCGATGAATCAAGCGCATCTGCTCGCGCAGGTAAAAAAGATGCAAACCGAGATGCAAAAGGCGCAAGACGAACTTGCAAACACCGTCGTGACCGGAAGCGCCGCAGGCGGGGCCGTGACCGTCGAGGTGAGCTGCGACCAACGTATCCGGCGCGTCACCATCGGTAAAGAGGCCGTCGATCCCGAGGACGTCGAGACGCTCGAAGATCTCGTCACCGTCGCGGTCAACGACGCGCTCGCGAAGGCGAACGAGGCGTCGCAGAAACGAATGGCGTCGGTAACCGGGGGCATGCGCATTCCAGGACTGATGTGACGACCGTTGCCGGTCCCGTTGCGGCGCTCATCAACGAACTGAGCAAACTGCCGACGATCGGTCCCAAGACGGCGGCGCGGCTGGTCTTTTATCTTCTCAATCGCCCGCGCAACGAGGCCCAGAGTCTCGCCGAGGCGATCCTGGCCGTCAAGGACAACGTGCGCTTTTGCTCGATCTGCTACTCGCTTGCGGAATCGGATCCGTGCGAGTTCTGCACCGACGAGCGCCGGGATGCCGCCACGATTTGCGTCGTCGCCGAAGCCAAAGACGTCTATGCGATCGAACGGACCGGCGCGTTCAAAGGCCGTTATCACGTCCTGGGCGGCTTGATCTCGCCGATGGACGGCATCGGCCCGGCGCAACTGCACGTCAAGGAGCTGATCGAGCGCGTCGGCCGCGAGAACCCACGCGAAGTCATCCTCGCGACGAACCCAAATGCCGAAGGCGAGGCGACCGCGCTCTATCTCTCGCGTCTGCTCCAGCCGGTCGGCCTGGCCGTTACGCGGCTTGCGTACGGCCTGCCGATCGGCGGCGATCTCGATTATGCCGACGAGATGACGATCGCTAAGGCGCTGGAGGGACGGCGGGCGCTCGCATAGCCGTTCCCGATTGGCTGGTGCCAAATGGAAGTGCCGAACGGTCTAACGAGGCTTGACTAGAGCGCGATTCGCCGTCGCGCGGTACCGTAGAACCATCGGGTGTGGGCCGAGGCGCCGTTCTTACGGCGCCTCTTTCACGAGCGGGTCACCCACGCGGACGCTGCCGGGGTGCACGACGTCGCAGTAGACGCCCATGGTCGCGTCGCGCTCCGCGGCGAGAAAACTCAGGATGCGCGGTTCTTTCGATTCGTCGTGCGGGTGATAGGTGATGACCACGCAGCGCAGGATAGGCGCGCGCACGCGCAGCCGCGTCGTTCCCAACTGCAGATCCCAGCCGATCACGCCGCCTTCCGGCGCCGCAAACCCGCGGTCGGCGCGCACGAAGAGATTCGGCCGGAATCGCTCCCACTCGACGGCGTAGCCGACGCACTCGCTGACCGATTCGAGCCAACTGTCGACGATCAGCGAGATCGGCGCCACGTCGAAGAAGTGATCGCCCTTCACGAGCTCGACGTCCACGCCGGAGCGCAGCACTTCGTCGCGCGCCGCTGCGGCGTCGGCGATCAGATGCAGACGGTCGCTCTCCTTGCCGCGGAACGTCTTTCCGGCGCGCCCGTGCTCGCCGCGCGCGAAGAGCGCCCGGCTGCGGTCGCCGGGAATGCCGGCAACGCCGATCTCGGCGCGTTCGAGGATTTCGCCGGCGAGACTCTTCACCGGATAACGCCGCACCGCATCGAGCGTACCGATCAGCATGCGCGCCTCGCTTTCATCGGGGGTCTTGCGATTGCCTTGCCCGAAGGCGCGCGAGATGCAACTGCGGCCGCTGGAGTTTGGGGGAATCTTCGAACGCGCCGTAACGCTCTACGTGCGCAACGCCGCGCGCGCGATCGGCATCGCGAGCGTTCCGCTCGTTCCCGTCGCGATCGTGCAGTATGCGATCGTGGCGCGCGCGCAGCCGCAGCTCGACGCCACGCTCGATCTCCTCGCGCACCCCGATCAGCTCCGCGCGGCGCATCATCTCACCACGCTGCTCGACTCGCCCGGGCTGCTCGCGGCCTTGATCGCCTCGACGCTGCTCGGCTACTACGCGCTGGGATTCGTGGTTTCGGCGCTCGCCGAGGGGGTCGCGCGCTGTTATCGCGGCGAGCCGCTGCGCGTGCGCGACTGCCTTGCGACGGCGCTCTCGCGTTCCACGTCGATCGTCGCGGTCGTTGGGATCGCCGTCCTCGCGCTGCTGGCGGCCTATATGGTGCTGCTCGCGGCCGTTTCGATTCCCGTCGTCGCCGGCGCGGCGCTTGGTTCGGCGGCGCTTGCGTTCGTGGCGCCCATCGCAGTCGGGATCGTGCTGCTCGCGATTGCGTTCGCGCTCTTGGTCGCGAGCGTCGCGAGCGCGTGCGCGCTCTGCGCGGTCGCCGTCGAAGGCTATCCCGCGGCCTCGGCGGTGCAGGTCACGCTCGTGCGGCTCGTCAACCGCGCCGAGTTCGGTCGCGCGCTGGTCGTCGCGCTCGCCGTAGGCGTGCTCGCGATGGGCGCCTCGACCGTCGTCGACGTCGCGGTCGTGGCGGGCTTGTCGCGTTGGCCGGCAGCCTGCGTGGCGTTAGAGGCGGTCGAGCGAACCGCGCTGGTCCCGTTTCTCGCGCTGGTCTTCGCGATCTACTACTTCGACGTGCGCGTGCGCCGCGAAGGCTTCGATTTGGATTCGGCGCTTGAGCGCCTCGATGACGAGCCGGCCTACGCGCCGACGGCGTATCTCTCGGGCGACGAGCGCGCGATGATCAAGCGCTTCATCGAGCGGCGCGACGCGATGACGCCGGCGCGCCGCCACGCGATCGCCGCACAACTCGCAGCGCCGGTGAGGCCGCGCGTCCCGGCCGAACTGCAGCGCTTGGATGATGAAGCGCTGCTCGAACGCTTGTAGCTACTTCCGCAGAACCTTGGCGACGAGCTCGCGCGCGAAGCGGAGCGCATCGTTCTTAGCGTGCTCGTAGAGAGCAGCAGCTTGGCCGTTGGTCATGTGCGCGCCGTGTTCGTGTAAGAACGTCACGCTTTCGCCGATCACGACCGTTCCGGCGTAGGCGATCGCGCCTTTGATGGCGATTCCGGCGACGGGGACGAACCCGACCAGCTCCCGCGCCAGCGTTCGCCAGCCGAAGCCTCCGCCGATGACGGGCAAGAGTTGCCACGTGCGGCCGACGTCGGGGTCGCGTCCGTAGGCGGCGTCGATGTGAAGCATCAGCATCACCTGAATTCCCGTGATGGCAACCATGTCGCCGGCCGATGCGAAGACGCCGAGCACGAGTCCGGCGAGCGGAATGTGATCGACGACGGCGCTGGCCAACGCGACTTTGAGTGCGTTGTTCGCCGCGTCGCGGGTGAGCTTCGCCGCGACCGTTTCGCGCAGAACGGGAATATTGCGCCCGACCGCAACCTCGACGCCGCCGGCCGCTTCGACGAGGTGGGGAAAGAGCCGGCCGCGCAGCGCCTCGCGCGAGATCGCCGGGGCGACGTATTCGCCCCAGGTGCCTCCGGCGGGAAGCGCCGGCGGACCCGACGGCGCCGCCGACGGATCGATCGTGAGCGCGAGAATCGGCACGCGGAGAATGCTCAAAGAGTCGAAATCAAAGCCGGCGACGTCGCCGGGACGTCCGAGCACCACGATTGCCCGCACTTCGGTCGGATTGGTGAGATGCGGCCGATCGGGCCGGATCGTCTCCAAGCATGACGCGGCCTGCACCGGAATCATGTCGTCGTGGCCGGAGAGCAGTAGCGCGCGGAACTCGGCGACGAGCGCCGGATCGCCGCAGAGCAAAAAGCGGAACGGCTTGCGCACGTGGACTCGAACCGCTCGGGCGTCGATCCCTTTGCGGACGAGCGAGAAAATCGTGCGTGCGGGCGTTGCAGAGGCCATTGCTAGAGCCCCATCCGGCTCAAGTCGATGGCGAGCGTTCCGTCGGCCTTGCGCAGTTCTTTGTTCGGATCGTCGGTGTAATCGAGATAGACCAGTCCCATGAAGATCTCCAGCGGCCACGCGTGCATCTTATGCACGTTAGCGACGTCGACGATCGACTCGTTCGAGGTCTTCGCTTCGGCGATCACGCTCTCGGGAGTGCTCTTGATGTCCGCGGCAACGATCGTGGCCGCGGTGACGTCGCCGGGCGTCAACCCGTCGTGCAGCATCGTACGGTAGTCGATCGCGGTCGAGCCGAACCTCTGCTGGAGCGCATAGCGCAGCGTCGAGTAGAGCTCCGGCGAAGTGCCGAGGCCGAGCAGCGTGATGCGCGCGGAGAGCTGGCGCGACCGCGCGAGGTTGAAGAGTTGGGCGCCTTGCGACGCCGCGGTCGCTGCATCGTTGAGCTCGTCGACGCATTTCTTCATGACCGGCGTCATTGCCGCGTAGTCGTTCGCACCGATGTCTCCGCTATAACCGACCGACGAATGGTCGAGCTCTTTGAAGAACTCGTCGAGATCGCCGAGCGTTTGATCGAGCTGCGTGAGCGAGGCACGCGCGGCGTCGACCGAGCGCAGCATTTCGCCGTCGGCCCGGGAAAGATCGTTCATCATCGCCGGGTACGACGGGAAGATCGCGAGCGACTCGGTCGGAATCGGTTTGATCTCGAACGGCGCGAGCATCTCGCCGTAAATATCCGCGCTCTCTTTGAGCGCGCCGCTTTCTTTATTCTTCTCGAGCGTGCCGACGCCGCCGATCGGTCCGCTGCCGCCGCCGGCGTCTTGGAGCGCGCTGTTGAGCGAGCGCGCCATCGAGGTGAGATTCTTCACAATCGCCTCGACGCGCGACCCCCGCTTGATGTTGATTTGGCTCAGGTCTGGCATCTCGTACTGCAGCGTTTCGATGCGGCTCTGCACCGACTTGAGCTGATCTTTGCCTTCGGTGGCGCGGGCTTGAATCTCGGTTGCGTTGGCGACGTGCGTCGCCGATGCTGCGGTGACCGCCGTTTGCAGATTCGGCGGGTCGGCTTTGGTGAAGGTGATTTGCTGGGCTTCCATTTGGCGCAGCGCAGAGATGCGCTGATTTGCCGTCGCGCGCGTCGCGGGCGAGCCGAGCTGGGCGGCTTCCGCGAGCGTCTGCTCGCTCTTGTTCGGCAGCCCGAGCGCGAGCTCGGATTGGCCGAGCTCGAGCAGCGCCTCGGAGCTCTGCGGATCGGTTTTGAGAATGTTGTCGAGGCGAAGGCGAGCGAACGAATAACGCGCGCGCTCTTCGTCGCTCGAGGCTTGGACGAGCTCCTGCGCCTGCGTTATCGTCGTCGGGTCGAGCTCGGGATAGCCCATCAAGTGCGCGACGCGAGCCGCCGGATCGGGGTGGTCTTCCAGGTATTTGCTCACCGCGTCGTTGTGCTCGTTCTGCAGGACCGCGAGGTGCGCCATCATGGTGACCATCGACTCGGGATCGTACCCCGCGCGCGACATCAACTGGAGTCCATAGCGGTCGGCTTGCAGCTCGTCGCCGCGCTCGATCTTCGCCATCAGGCCGGCTTCGGCGAGACCGCCCAACTCGTAGATGATCGGCGAGAAGATCGACGCCAGGCCGAAGAGGAGGTCGAGCAGCTGCGCCTTCGAGTTGGTGGTGATGACGTGGCGGCGCTCGATGTGGCCGGTTTCGTGGCCGAGGACGCTCGCCAGCTCGTCGTCGGATTGGACGAAGTCGATCAGCCCTTCGTTGACGTAGACGAAGCCGCCCATCGTCGCAAACGAGTTGATTTGGTCATCCTTGATGATCTTGACGGAGTACGGAACGTCTTTCCGCTCGACCTGATTCCAAAGGTTGCCGGCGACGCCTTGGATGTAAGCGTTGAGCAATGGATCGGTTTCGATCACGCTGCCGGCGACGATTTGCTGATCGTAGGACTGGCCGAGCGCGATCTCTTTTTGGGTGGACATCGCAAGGGCCGGCGCGGGAACGGCGGCGCTGAGTAGCGATAGGATCGCGACGAGCGGAATGATGCGGCGCAGCATGCGTATAGACTTCCTTTGCACGAGGTCTCCGAGCTACGGTACGCCCGGTCTCTGTGTATTATATGTGGACAACGTTAAGAACTTGCGAGTCATTTGTGGATGGCGGGGGGGATGGACCCAACTCTTCGCGCAAAGCGCAGCGTGACACTCTTGCGAGGAAGGCGCGACGGCCTTGAAGTGGCGCTCTCCGGCCGCGCCCTCGACGAGGCGTTCGCTGAGTTGGAAGCTCGCCTAGCCGACCAGCCGGGTTTCTATCGCGGGTGCGCTGCGGTTGCAAACTTCGGCGAGACAGACCCGCGTCCCGAGGACGTCGCGCGCTTACGCGCCGCGCTCGCCGCGGCGGACGTGACGCTGAACGCGCTCGCCGGCTCCGCGCCGGGGCTCGCCGCGCTCGCGGCGTCGGAAGGGCTAGCGTTCGAAACCGACGCACCGGCGCTGTCGGAGTCGGCGCGCTCGCTGGTCGCCGATTTCGCCGGGGCACGCAACGACATCGCTCAACGGCGCAAGCGCGGCGAGGCGAGCGTGCGCCGCCCGAAGGCCGAGCCTAAGCCGCACCCCGCGACCGAACTGCGCCTGGTCGAGACGCCGCCCGGCACGCTCTACCATTGCGCGACGCTGCGCGGCGGTCAGACGCTCCACCACGCCGGAAACATCGTCGTCGTCGGCGACGTCAATCCCGGCGCCGAGCTCGTCGCAACCGGCGATATCCTGGTCTTCGGGCGGCTTGCGGGAATCGCGCACGCCGGCGCGCGCGGCGACGAGAGCGCGCGTATCTACGCGCTCGATCTCGCTCCGACGCAGTTGCGCATCGCGACCCACATTGCCGCCGACGAGCGCGCGAAGCCGCTTTCCGCGCTGCCGGAGGCGGCGCTCGTCCGCCAAGGACAGATCGTCGTGCTTCCGCTCGACGCCCTCGGCGGGCTGCCGGCAACGGGAGCCTCATCGGCGTGAGCGCGCGCAAAATCGTCGTCACATCGGGGAAAGGCGGCGTTGGAAAAACGACGACGACGGCCAATCTCGGCGCGACGCTCGCGAAACGCGGAAAGCGTGTCGTCCTCATCGACGCCGATATCGGCCTGCGCAACCTCGATCTCGTGCTCGGGCTCGAGAAACGCATCGTCTTCGATCTCGTTGAGGTGGCCGAAGGACGCTGCCAACTGCGGCAGGCGCTGATCAAGGACAAGCGCTTCGAAGCGCTCTCGATTCTGCCGGCCGCGCAAACGCGCGAGAAAGACGCGATCTCGCCGGAGCAGTTCGCGGAGATCGTCGATCGCGCGGCGGAGATCGCCGACTACGTGCTGGTCGACTCTCCGGCCGGCATCGAAAGCGGCTTTCGCAACGCGGTCGCAGGCGCCGGCGAAGCGATCGTCGTGACGACGCCCGAGGTGAGCGCGATCCGCGATGCCGACCGCGTGGTCGGAAAGATCGCCGGATCGGGCAAACCGATTCGCCTGATCGTCAATCGTCTTCGTCCGGAAATGGTGCGTAGCGGCGACATGCTCTCCGTCGACGACGTCTGCCAGGTGCTCTCCGTCGAGCTGCTCGGCATCGTTCCCGACGACGAGGAAGTCATCGACACGACCAACCGCGGCGAGCCCATCGTGCTCAACGAAACCAACCGCCTGTGCGCGATCTACGAAAAGATCGCGCGGCGTCTCGAAGGCGAGCTCGTTCCGTTCACCAGTTTCGACAATCCATCGTTTCTCGGGCGCCTCATGGGCGCATTGAAAGCGGGGTAGACCGTGCACCAGCTGCAAAGCGACGATCACGCCGTCGGGGGCGATACGCCGGCCGCCGAAAACGTCGAGGCGAAGGACGTCAAGCTCGGGCGCTCGATCGTGCTCACGTCGGGCAAGGGCGGCGTCGGCAAAACGACGACTACCGCGAACCTCGGCACGGCGCTCGCGGCGCGCGGCGCGCGCGTCGTGATGATCGACGCCGACATCGGCCTGCGCAATCTCGACATCGTCCTCGGGCTGGAGAACCGGGTACGCCATCATCTGCTCGACGTGCTCGAAGAGCGCGTCGAGATCGACGACGCGCTCGTCGCCGATAAGCGCTCGGAGCATCTCTTTCTGCTCGCCGCCGCGCAGGCGCGCGAGAAAGAGGACGTGGAGACCGCGAAGATGCAGGCGCTCGTCACGAAGCTGCGCGAGCGCTTCGATTACGTGCTCATCGACAGTCCGGCCGGCATCGAGCAGGGCTTCAAGAACGCGGTCGCAGGCGCCGATGAGGCGATCGTCGTCTGCACGCCCGAGGTCGCCGCGGTGCGCGACGTCGATCGCGTCGTCGGTCTGCTCGGCAACCGCTTCCGGCCGCAGCTCATCATCAATCGCTTGCGGCCCCAGCTCGTGCGCAAAGGCAAGATGCTTTCGGTCGACGACGTGAACGCGATCCTCCGGTTGCCGTTGCTCGGCGTGATCGCCGACGAGCCGGAGATCATCGTGACGACCAATAAAGGCGAACCGCTTGCGTTGCGCACCGCGACGCCCACGGGTGCGGCGTATCACGCGATCGCCGCGCGCGTCGCCGGTGACGACGTTGCGGCACCGATGCCGGCCGCCGCGAAGGTTTCGCTCTTCGAGCGGCTCGGCTCGATGTTCTCGGGAGCGCGGCGATGATCGAGTTCTTACGGCGGTTCTTCGGTCAGCCGGGCTCGAGCGCCACGGCGAAGGAGCGCTTGCGGCTCGTCTTGATGACCGATCACCTCGAGCTCGCGCCCGAGATGATCGACACGATGAAACGCGAGTTGGTCGACGTGATCTCGCGCTACGTCGAAGTCGACCGCGAGAAGATCGACGTGACCTTCGAACGGCAAGACCGCACGCTCGCCATGCTCGCAAACATCCCGATCCTTTCGGTCAACCGTCCGAGCGAGAACGGCGACGCCGGCAAACACGGCAACGGCAAGGTCGAGATCGCGCCGCCGGTTGCCGAACCAGTCTCCTCCGCGCAGCCCAAGCCGGGGGCGGAGACGAAACCGCCGGCGCGAAAGCGCCGCCGCCGCAAGAAGGCCGGACGCGCCGCGCCCGCCGGCGCCGCCGCGGCGGCGACGTGATTGGCGGTCCTCGCACTCGGTAGCGGCGCCAAGCGCTACCTGCGCGCGTTCAACTGGCCGCTGGCGACGGCAGCCGTGGCGATCGCAGCGATCGGGATCGTGTGCGTGCGATCGGCAGGCTTGCACGCACCAAGCGCGTCGAGCGAGTTCCAAAAGCAGATCCTCTACCTCATGCTCGGCATTCCGGTAATGATCGGCATCTCGCTCGTCGATTATCGCATCTGGCGGCGATGGGCGCCCGGCCTCTATGCGGTCAATCTGCTGCTGCTGCTCTTTATTCTGCGCGGCGGACATAGCGCGCTCGGTGCGCAGCGATGGATTTCGCTTGGGCCGCTGGGCACGTTTCAACCATCAGAACCGGCAAAGCTCGTGATCGCGATTGCGCTCGCGGCCGTTCTCTGTCGCGGCACGTACCAGAACATACAAGATCTCTGGCGTCCGCTCGTGACGGTCGCGTTGCCGGCGCTCTTGATTCTGAAACAACCCGATCTCGGCACGTCGCTCGTTTTGCTCGCGATCATGTCGGTCGAGCTCTTCTTCGCACTGCCGAGGCTCGGCGATTTCGGCATCTACGCGCTCGGCGTGCTCGTCGTTGCCGCGGCGGCGCTCGGCACGAATGCCGTGCTCAAACCCTTCCAGCGCGCGCGGCTCTTCGTCTTCCTGAATCCGAAAGCCGACCCTCAAGGTGCCGGCTACAATCTCAATCAGGCGAAGATCGCCGTGGGCAACGGCGAGTGGTTCGGGCGCGGCCTCTATCACGGCACGCAAACCCAACTGAACTTCGTACCGGAGCACTCGCGCGATTTCATTTTCACGGTGCTCGCCGAGGAGTGGGGATTCGCCGGGGCCGTAACCTTGCTCGCGCTCTACGCGATCGTGCTCTACGGCGGGATCCGCAGCATGCTGGCGGCTCGCGATCGCTTTGGCTTCCTGCTCGCCGCCGGGTTGGTCGGTATGCTCTTCTTTCACCTGCTCGTCAACCTGGGGATGACGATCGGAATCATGCCGATCACCGGCATCCCGCTCCCGTTCATGTCCTACGGGGGCTCGGCGATGCTGACCGACTTCATCGCGATGGGGATCCTCCTCAACATCTACTCGCAGAAGGACCGCGGCCTCCTCGGCAACGCCTAGGAGCAGGGCCGCTCTCCCGGCGCCGGGAACAGAGAGCGCGGCCAAGCCGGCAGGCCGCGCCCGGGGGACGAATGGCGCCGGCGGACGTTTTCATAAGTTTTTTGCTGGAGCCGCCGCCGCGACGCGAGAGCGTCGCCCGCAAGCGCACCGCAAGGTTGGCGCGGCGCGGGCGGCTCGATGATTCGAGGAAAATTTGTCGAGCGAGATACTGATCTCGAGCGACCCCTGGGAAAACCGGGTCGCGATACTCGAGGACGGCGACTTAGCCGAACTCTACATCGAGCGCGAAGAGAAAGTCATCGGCTCGATCTACAAAGGAAAGGTCCAGAACGTGCTCCCGGGTATGGGAGCGGCGTTTGTCGACATCGGGTTGGGACGCAATGCCTTTCTCTATGTCGACGACATCAACAAGCAGCCGCTGAACATCGGCGACGTCGAGATCACCCAAGGCCATAGCGGCTTTACGATCAGCGAGAAGGTCAAGCGCGGCGACGACGTGCTCGTCCAGATCGTCAAGGAGCCGCGCGGCCTCAAAGGGGCGCGCATCTCCACGAACATCTCCCTGCCGGGCCGCTACTTGATCCTGATGCCGACCGGCAGATACTCCGGCGTCTCGCGAAAGATCGATTCGGCCGAGGAGCGCAACCGGCTCAAGGGCGTGATGAAGCGGATTCGCCCCGAGGGCATGGCGACGGTCGTGCGCACCGCCGCCGCCGGCGCGAGCGAAGCGGAGCTCATCGCCGACTTGGGCGTGCTGATCCGGATGTGGCACGGCATCCTCGAGACGTACAAACGGGCATCTTCGCCGTCGCTGCTGCACAAGGACATGAACCTCGTCTACAAGGCGGCGCGCGATTTCATCACGGCCGACGTCGAGCGCGTGCTGGTCGACGACGAGGAAGAGTTCAAGAAGATCCGTGACTTCCTGCAGCTGCTGGGGCCGCAATACATCGATCGCCTCGAGTACTACAACTCGGGCCGTTCGCTCTTCGACGATTACAAGATCGAAGAGGAGCTGCAGAAGCTCATGCGGCCGAAAATCAACCTGCCGTCGGGCGCGTCGATCGTCATCGAAACCACCGAGGCGCTGACGGTGATCGACGTCAACTCCGGCAAGTTCACCGGCGGCCGTAACCTCGAAGACACGATCCTCAAGACGAATATCGAAGCTGCGGAAGAAATCGCGCGGCAGGTACGGCTGCGCGACATCGGCGGCATCATCGTCGTGGACTTCATCGACATGGCCTCGGAAGCGTCGCGCGACAAAGTCGTCAGGACGATGGAAGAGCACCTGCGGCGGGATCGCACGCGGGCGACGATTCAAACGTTCTCCAACCTCGGGCTGCTCGAGTTCACGCGCAAGCGCATCGGCAAGGACCTCGGCAGTCAGCTGCGCGGTACGTGTCCGACGTGCGCCGGCATGGGCAGCGTCATGTCCGCGCAATCGGTCGCGATCGAGACGTTCCGCCGCATCCTCGCCCAAGCCGCACACGGAGCCTCGGGCGACGTCGTCGTTCACGTTGCGCCGACGGTTGCCGTGCAGATGGATTTTTGGTACGAGAGCGAGTGCAAAGAACTGGCACGCACGATCGGGCATCCGATTTACATGCGCGTCGATCCGATGATCCATCCGGAGAAAGCGCGCATCGAAGTCGTACCCGCATTCAAAGATCGCAAAGGTCACGTGGTGCGCGTCGGCGACGAGCACGAGGTCGAGCTCCTGTCGGGCCGGTTGCCGAACGCCACGTCGGCCGCGGCGGTGGTCGACGGGCATCTCGCTGAAGTCGAAAACGCCGCGAACAACGCCGGCAACTTCGTGCGCGTTCGCATCATCGACGTCGACGATCAAGACGATTACGTGCTCGCCGAGCTCGTTACCGCCGGCGCGAAGCCACGCCGCAAACGGCGCGGGCGGCGTGGCGAAGTTACGGCCGCCGAGCAGACGCGACAGTTGCGCGAGCTCGCCGAAGATGCCGCGCGGCAGTCGGCCTCGCGGCCGCCCATCGGCATCTCGGCGATCACCGAAGAGGAAGAGGCGCAAGACAAAGCCCTGCGTGCCGAGCTCAAAGGCGAGGCGCAGCCTGACGCCATCATTATCGCGCAAGGCGCCGCTTCGCATGCGACGGCCGGCGACGGGCGGCGCAAGCGCCGCCGGCGGCGGCGCGGGCGCGGCCGGGGGGAGGATTCCGCGGCGGCCATCACGCCGACGATCGATGAAAGCCCGACGCCGAGCCCGGCGTCGACGGACGGGGCTCACCCCGGTGACGGCACGGAGCACCGCCGGCGACGGCGACGCCGCCGCGGCCGGCGCGGGCGAGGGCTTGGAGGCGCCGCCTCGGCGATGCCCGACCGTCAGATCTTCGAAGTCTCGGCCGATGGCGCGGCGCATCCCACCGGTGCCACGGCGCCCCCCGAGCCGAACCGGGCGATCGCGCGACGCACGCAAGCCCGGCCGCCCGCGCTCGAGGCGCCCCCGCCGAGCCTCAGCGTTCCGGCCGAGGATCCGAAGCGTACCAAGCCTACGCGCCGGCGCCGCACGCCACGCGCGGGAGCGCCGTCGGAACTCGAGGCGGGAGCCAAGCCGCTCGCGCTGCCGCCGGCCGAATCAACAACGCGGCGTACCCGCAAGAAGCCGTCCGAAACGGAAACGGCCGCGGTCGAGACGCCCGCGGCCGGTAGTGGAGTCAAGGCGAAGGCGGTTCGCAAGCGCCGTGCCGCCGGCGCCGCGACCTCGCGTAAGAAGAAGGCCTAGCGTCTAGCCGCCGTCCTCCTGGCTCATGCGCGCGAGCTTCTCGTCGAGATATTGAAGCGCGCGCGCGAGCTGGTCGTCTTTGGACGGCTGGCCGAACTGCGGGTGCTTGTTCTCGACGACTTCGATATCCGGCGTGATGCCGAGATGGTTGATGTCGCGGTTACGCGGCGTGAGATACCGTGCCGTCGTGATTTTGATCGCGCTCTTGTCGGGAAGCGGAATGATCGTCTGCACGACGCCTTTGCCGAACGTCTTCGTTCCGAGAATCGTGCCGACGGCGCTATCCTGAATCGCACCCGACGTGATCTCCGACGCCGAGGCCGTGTAGCCGTTCACCAGTACTACCAGCGGAACCGGAGCGATGGCGGTGTCGTCGGCGTCGAGCGTCGTGATGTTCGACGCGCGCGATTCGACCGAGACGATCGGGCCGCTCGGAATGAACTTCGAGCTTACGGCAACCGCGGCTTCCAAGTATCCGCCGCCGTTATCGCGCAGATCGAGGACGAGCGCCCGGGCGCCGTCTTTTTGCAGCCGGTCGAGCGCCGCGTTGAGCTCGTCGCCGGTGTCGCGTCCGAAGACGGTCAGCGCGACGTAGCCGATCTTGCCCGGAAGCATCTTTTCGTAGACGCTCAACTGATGGATCTTCGCGCGCGTGATCGTGATCGGTGCGGCCAGCCCCGTGCCGTCGCGATCGATCGTGAGCGTGACCTTCGTGCCTTCCTTGCCGCGGAGCTTGCCGCTGGCCGCGTTGAGGCTCATGCCCTTCGTCGACGCGCCGTCGATGGTGGTGATTAGATCGTCCTGCGTGACGCCGGCTTTATCGGCGGGCCCGTCGGGTACGACGTTCTCGACTTGGACGTACTTCGTCTTATCGTCGAGCTGAATCACGATTCCCGTCCCGCCGAAATCGCCGCCGTCGAGGCCCTCGTTGAGACCGGCGAACTCTTTGGGCGTCATAAAAACGGTGTAGCGGTCGTTGACCGATTTCATCATGCCGTCGAGCGCGATGTATGTTAGGTCGTGCAGCGAGAACTTCGATTGGGACTCCCCTCCGGCTTGCTCGACCTCGCGGTCGATCTCGCGAACGTTGGCTGCCGGCGCGGCGTTTGCCGGCATCGCCGCGAGGTCGGCGTGCTTGACGCCTGCGGTTCGCATCGCGCCGAGCAACTGGGCGCGGATCGAGTCGAGCACGGCTTGCGGATCGACCTTCTTATAGAAGTTGTCGGTCAGATAGTCGAAGCTGGTCGCGATCTCTCTCGCGTCGGTGTCGGAGAGATGCTGCGCCGGAGCCGCGGAGGCGGCGGAAAGCTGAACGAGCGCAACGCTGAGCGCGCCCGCGCAGAGAAGGGAAGCAAAGCGTTTCATGGTCTCCATATCAACGTTTGGTGGAGTGGAATCGTGCCTTCGCCGCGGCAAGCTGACGGTCGGCCGGCGTATCGATCAAGGCGGGATCGTCCGCATTCTGCTCGACGACGACGTTGGGCTCGATGCCGTGATGCTGAATGTCGCGACCGGCCGGCGTGAGGTAACGCGCCGTCGTGATCTTGAGCGCGCCGCGGTCGGGAAGCGGGTAGATGCTCTGCACGACGCCCTTACCGAACGTGCGCGTTCCCACGAGCGCCGCGATGCCGTAATCCTGCAGCGCCCCGGCGGTAATCTCCGACGCGCTCGCGGTGTACTTGTTCACCAGCAGCACGACCGGACGGAGTCCGTCGATCGCGTCGCCCAGCGCCTCTTCGGTGGTACGCTGGCCGTCGCGCCGAATCGTCGAAACGATCGTTCCCTGCGGAACGAAGAAGCTCGAGATCTCGACGGCCGCTTCGAGCAGGCCGCCGCCGTTATCGCGCAGATCGAGGATGTAACCGCGCGCGCCGTGAGCGCGTCCGTCGAGCAGCGCTTTGCGCACTTCGTCGGCCGACGTCGTACCGAAATCGGAGAGACGGATGTAATCGATCCCGTCCTCCATCTTGGCGCGAACGGTGGGAACGTGAATGACCTCGCGGACGATCTGAAAGACTCGTTCCGACGACGGCGCGCTATACGGATGCGCGCGCAGGCGCACTAGCGTGCCGGTCTCGCCGCGAATCATCGTCTCGACGCGATCGATGTTCAAACCGCGCACTGGCGTGCCGTCGACGGTGTCGATGATCTCGCCGGGCGTGATGCCCGCGCGCGCGGCCGGCATTCCTTCGATCGGCTGCACGATGATCCGTCCGTCTTTGAGCTGGTAAATGTAGACGCCGATGCCGCCGAAGTTGCCGCCGGAGAGCGATTCGTTGAGACCTTCGATCTCGCGCGGCGAGAGATAGACGGTATAAGGATCGTGCACGGAGTTCATCAAACCGCGCAGCGCCGCGTCGGTGAGATCGTCCTTGCCGTTGGGTCCGATGCCGCTCGCGTAGTGCTGCTCGGCGTAGCCCAACAGCTCGCCGGCACGCGCACCATCGTCGCGTGGGTTACCGTTTGCCGTCTCCGTCGGCAGCGAGGAGTCCGGGAGTTTCTTCGCCGAGAGCAGCGTATGCAGTCCCGCAGCCTCGCCCGCAATCGGCGTCTGCGGGTCGATCGGTCTGTAGAAATCGCTCTCGAGCTTCCGTAGCGAAACGTCGACGAGCGTCGGTCCGCCCGGATCGTGCGGAGCGAAGAGATCGCGCAGATCGCCGGTGGTCGCGACTTCGAGCACCGATTGGCTCCCGATCGCGCCGGTTTGCAGACCGACGCAGAGCGTCGTCACCGCAACGAGTGCGACGAGAAGAACGGCCAGTATCAGAAGGCGGAGAGAGCGGCTCATCGATCCTTTACATTCAGTACCCGTCTGGGCGGGCCGAGGGTTGCTGTTTCTTACAGTTTACCCCAAACAGCTTAATGCAGCCGGGGCGCCGGGTCGACCGGCTTGCCCGCAATCCGTACCTCGAAGTGGAGGTGCGGTCCCGTCGATTGGCCGGTCGAGCCGACGGCGCCGATCGCTTGCCCGCGCTGCACCGTCTGCCCCGATGACACGTAAATGGCCGAGAGGTGCCCGTAACCGGTCGAGTAGCTGCCGCCGTGATCGATCAGAATGTAGTTTCCGTAACCGCCATACCACTGCGCCATGATCACGGTCCCCGCCGCGGCCGCCGTGACCGTGGTGCCGGTCGGCGCCGCGATGTCGAGCCCTTGATGAAACTCGGGCGCGCCGCCGAACGGGTTGGAGCGCCAGCCGAAGGGTGAGGTGATCGTCCCGGTCACCGGCCACGAGAAGCTTCCGGGGCCGCCGGGGCTCTCCGGGCCGCCCGCGATGCCTGCGGCACGCCGCTCGGCCTCGATCGCGCGTTCGCGCTCGACGATCAGGCTTTCGAGTGCGGCCTCCTCGGCGGCCGAAAGGCTTTCGATCTCCGCGACCTCCGATGCGACGCTGTGCCGGCGCACCGCGGCCAACTCGACGAGATTTCGACGCTCGTTGGCGAGCGAGTCGAGCTGACTGCGCGCCTCTTCCTGCGCCTCCTCTTCCTGTTGCAGCTGGAGGCGCGTCCGTTCCAAATCGGCTTCGATCGAGGCGACGCGCGCTTCGGCCGCGCGCCGGGCGCGCACGGTGCGCTGGTTCGCGGCGATGAGCAGACGCAAGTCCTCCCAGCGCTCCACGAACTCGCTAAAGGAACGTGAGGCGATGAGCGTGTTCACGTAGGTGAGATCGCCGTATTCGTAGATGTCGACCAGCCGTCGCTTGAGCATCTCGTCATGCAAGCGCAGCGATCGCCGTGCCGCGTCGAGCTGGATGGCGTTCCAATCGATGCGGCGCTCGGTCGACGCGCGCTGGGCGCCGAGCGAGTCGATTCGATCGGCGACCGTCCCAATCGCCGCGTTGGTTTCGCCGAGCTGGTGCTGTAAATCGTCGAAGTGCATCGTTACGGCGTGCAGCTCGGAGCGTTTGGCCTGGAGCCGCGCCTGCGTCACGGCGGCCTTCGCGCGCTGCGCCGCAATGCGCTCTTCGAGCGTCGAACCCGCCGCGATCGCGGGGAGCAGCGCGGCGGCGACGAGCAGCACGGCGAATCGCTTCATAGCGGCGTTACGTTCGCAGGTGACGGCCGACGGAGATCCACGATGCGAGAACGCCGATCGCCGCACCGACCAGCAGCAGCTCGGCGGCGAGCACGCGCGGATCGATGGGAGTGACGGCGATCTGCGCCCACGGAAGCGCCTCGAGCAGCCGCGGCCACAGCGTCGCGCGAGCGATCGCAAGGAGCGCGACGGCGAAGAGCGCGCCGATGAAGCCGTCGAGCAGTCCTTCGCAGATGAAGGGAAGCCGAATATACGTGCTCGTCGCGCCGACCAGCTGCATGATCGCGATCTCGCGCCGGCGTGCGAAAACGGTCAGACGAATCGTGTTCGAGATGATGATGCCGGCGACCGCGAAGAAGACCACGATGACGGCGATGCCGACGCGCCGCAGCACCGCGCCCAACTGCAGCATTCGTGCGACGAGTTTTTGGCCGTACACGACGTTTTCGACGCCGCTGAGACGGCGTACGCTGTCCGCGATCGCGGGAACGTCTTCGGTTACGCGTGCCTTGATGCGGAACTTATCCGGGAGAGGATTCTCCGTGAGCAGCGCCGTGTCGATCGTGCCCTGCGTCCGTTGCCGCAACTCCGCAAGCGCCTGTTTCTTGGGAACGAACTGGACCGACGCCACACGCGGATCTTGCGCCAGGAAGTGCGAGATCGCGTCGGCCTGCGCGGGCGTCGCGTCGGCGCGAAGATACGCCGAGACCGAAATCTGATCGAGAAACTGGCGGCCCGCGTCGGCCACGGCGGCGCGCACGAATAGAAAGAGGCCGAGTAGAACGATCGTAATCGCGACCGTTCCGATCGCCGTCATCTGCATGCCGGTGTTGCGCGTGAAGTTGCGCAGCACCTCACCCAGAAAGAACTTGACTTTCCCCGAGTCCAAGATAGTAGTACCCCCGCTCCTCGTCGGTGCTGATTCGGCCGTCCTCCAAGCGAACGACGCGCCGGCGCATGCGATCCACGACGGCTTGGTTGTGCGTGGCGACCACAACCGTCGTGCCTTTGAGGTTGATGCGCAGCAGAAGCGCCGTGATTTCGGTCGTATTCGCCGGATCGAGATTTCCGGTCGGTTCGTCGCAGAGTAAAATCTTCGGGTTGTTCACGAGCGCGCGCGCGATCGCGGTGCGCTGCTGCTCGCCTCCCGAAAGCTCCCCGGGATACATGCGGCTCTTGTGCGAGAGCCCCACGAGGTCGAGCACGCGGGGCACCTGACGCATTACGTCGCGCGTGTGCGCGCCGGTCACCTGCATCGCAAAGGCGACGTTCTCCCAGACCGTCTTGTCAACGAGCAGCTTGAAATCTTGAAAGACGACGCCGAGGTGCCGCCGCAGCGCGGGAATGCGATTGCGCCGCAGACGGTCGACGCGAATGCCGTCGACGGTAATCTCGCCGGTCGTGGATTTTGCTTCCCGATAGAGCAGGCGCAGGAGACTCGACTTTCCGGTTCCCGAATCGCCGACGAGAAAGACGAAATCGCCCTTCGCGATTTCGAGATTCACGTTGTCGAGGGCGCGTACTCCGTTGGGATAGACAAGCGAAACGCCGCGGAGGGAGATCATCGCTGAGAGAGGACTTTAGGTCAGGGTCGCGGCTATACCTTCGCCATGGACTTCGATTTAACCGACGAGCAAAAGGCCATCCAGAGTCTGGCGCGCGAGTTCGCACGCGAAGAGGTGCGGCCGCGCGCGGAAGCGATGGATCGCAACGAGCAGTTCCCGTACGACCTCGTTGCAAAGATGGCGGAGCTCGGGTTCATGGGCCTGCCGTTTCCGGAAGAGTACGGCGGCGCCGGCGCCGATACGGTGAGCTACGCGCTGGCGGTCATGGAGATCGCGCGAGCGGATGCCTCCACCGCGATCACGATGGCCGCGCACGTCTCGCTCGGAGCGACGCCGTTTTACCTCTTCGGAACCGAGGCCCAAAAACAGCAGTATTTAGTACCGCTCGCTCGGGGCGAGATGCTCTGGGGTTTCGGTCTCACCGAACCCAACGCCGGCAGCGACGCCGGAAACGTGCAGACCAAGGCCGAGCTGCGCGACGGAAAGTGGGTCGTGAACGGCACCAAGGCCTTCATCACCAACTCCGGCACCGACATCACCGGCGGCACCACGATCACGGCGGTGACGGGACGCCGTTCCGACGGAACGCGTGAGATCTCCAACATCATGGTTCCTCAATCGACGCCCGGCTTCACGCGCAGCCGCAAGTACGCGAAGATGGGCTGGCGCGCATCGGACACGCGCGAGCTTTCGTTTGCCGACGCCGAGGTGCCGGCGGAAAACTTGCTCGGACAACGAGGCGAGGGGTACCGGCAGTTTCTCTCGATCCTCGACGGCGGCCGGATCTCCGTCGCGGCGCTCTCGATCGGATTGGCGATGGGCGCCTACGACGAGGCGATCGGATACGCGCGCGAGCGGCACGCCTTCGGCAAACCGATCAGCAAGTTTCAGGCGATCTCGTTCAAGCTCGTCGATATGCTCACCGAAATCGAGCATGCGAAACTCATGATGCTGCGCGCCGCGTGGGAAAAGGATCGGGGGCGCGACTACGTGCAGGCGGCGAGCTTCGCAAAGCTGTTCGCGGGCGAGCTCTCGCACCGCGTCGTGAACGAGGCGCTGCAGATTCACGGCGGCTACGGGTTCATGGACGAGTATCCGATCTCGCGCATGTACCGCGACCAGAAGGTCAACGAGATCGGCGAGGGCACCAACGAAGTGCAGCGCCTCATCCTCGCGCGGCTCATGGGCTTGTAGCGTCGCGTGACCGCCGAGCAAGGCTTTGCGGCCGCCTCGATCGTCGTATCGCTGATCGCGCTCGGGATCTCGACGCTGCTCCTCGGGCGGCAGAACAAACAGCTCGAACACGAACGCAACGCCCTTGCGATTCTCGACGCGATCGCACGGCTGACCGATCCCGCGATCGTCAGCGCGTTCGATCAGCTCGAAGGCATCGCGCAGCGATTCCCCGACGACGACGCGGTCCGCGCAAGCTTTCCCGGATCGCCGGACGACCGCGCGATGGTGCTGGTCGCGCAGTACGTCGAAACCGTCGCGTGCCTGGCGAGACGCGGCGTGCTCGACGCGTCGCTGCTCGTCGACGCCGTCGGTTTCATGCTCCGGTCGCGCTGGAACTCGATCCTGCCGTTCGTCGAGCGGTGGCGGCGGGTCCGGGCGAACGAATATCTCTTCGAGAACTTCGAATGGCTTGCGATGTACAGCACCTGGTGGAAGGATACGCCGCGGCCTTCCGGCGATATCAACTACGACCCCAAACAGTTTGCCGGCATCGAGTTCAAAGTATAGGAGGCGATTGCACCATGGCTCAGCCACTCCGCATCCTCGTCACAGCGGCATTCCTCGCCGCGAGCCTCTCGGTTTCCGCGCTCGCGGCGCTCCCGGTCGGGACCAAGGCGCCGGACTTCACGTTGCAAGCGAGCAAGGGTGGGAACGTCTTTACGTTCAGCTTGGCCGCAGCGCTCAAGAAGGGGCCGGTCGTGGTCTACTTTTACCCCGCGGCATTTACCAGCGGGTGCACCGTCGAGGCGCACGAGTTCGCCGACGCGATGGATCAATACACCGCGCTCGGCGCCACGGTGATCGGCGTCTCGCACGATCCGATCGATACGCTGCAGAAGTTCTCGGTTAGCGAGTGCCGCAGCAAGTTCGCCGTCGCCGCCGACATCAACCAGACGGTCATGAAAGCGTACGACGCCGTTCTTGCGCAGCATCCGCAGTATGCGAATCGAACCTCGTACGTGATCGCACCCGACGGAACGATCATCTATACGTATACGAGCCTCGACCCGTCGCAGCACGTCTCGAACACGCTGGCGGCGCTGAAGGCATGGAAAGCCGACCATGCCGCCGGTGCCTCGCCGGCGGCGAGCCCGAGGCGCTAGCGGCCGAATCGTTCGTCAGCTTTGCCTCGATCGACTGCGATTCCATGATGTCGCTGAGCGACGTCACCGTGAGATCGGCATGGACATCGAGCGGTAGCTCGCCCGCGCCGCCGAGACGCACGCTTCCAATCAGCCGTTCCCTCTCGAGCGGACCTCCGATGATATGCGACGATCCGTTGAGTTGAATGTGTCCGAGTCCGAGGCTCAGATCGATCGACCATGCAAACGAATAGTAGTTGCGCGGTAAAACGACCGTAAAAGTGTGGCGAGCTGCCGGAGCGGCGAGGATGCCGCCGAAATACACCGGCGAGAACATCGGCAGTAGCACGTACTCCGCTGCGTCGATGAGCGGATATTGATCGCATCTCAAATCTCCGCTCGGACGAAGCACGCACGCGACGGCCTGCTCCGGACGGGGCTCGTGCCACCACCACTCCTGCGCGCGAACCAGCGTGGTTCCATCCGGCGCTCCAGTGAGATCCACCGTGAGCGTTCCCGTTCCGGGTCCTGAGAGCTCGCCGGTCGTTCCGGCGCTCACCTGCGCGCTTGAAAAACTCGAGAACGCATACTCGAGATGCCGCACCGCCGCCGGCGCCGCCGCGCGCGTTGCCGCGACGAACGCAGACAACGCAGCGGCGGAGCGCATCGAACGCGTCACGGCTGCAGCCTAGCTCGCGTCGTCCTGTATGAAGAGCTGCTGCGCGCGCGGCAGCCGCTTCGAGCCGGTGCCGGCGTCGAGCGCGGTGATGGTGCGCGGAACCAAGTCGATCGGCGGAATCTCCGCAAGCTCGTCGCCGGCGAGCGAGGCTTCGTCCTTGAGTTTGCGGCCCTGCGGAAGCAGCTTCGTCTCGTACGAGCCGACGGTCGCGTTGAACGCGTTGACCGATCGCTCGAGTTGTTTTCGGAGGTCGGCGAGGTGCTCGGAAAACTTGAGCGCGCGCTCGTAGAAGACTTTGCCGATCGTCGCGATGCGCTTGGCGTTCTCTTCTTGGCGCAGCACCTGCCAGCCCATCGCGAAGCTGCGCAGCAGGCTGATGAGTGCGAGGGGCCCGGTCACGAGCACGCCCTTGTCGAGCGCGTAGTCGATGAGTGCGGGATCCTCGGTGCAGGCCGAGCCGAGAAAGGCTTCGCCGGCGACGAACATCACCACGAAGTCGGCCGAGCCCTCCGCGGTTTGGTAGCCGCGGCGGGCGAGCGAGTCGACGTGATCGCGCAGCGCCCGAGAGTGCTGCTTGACGAGCTTCTTGCGGGTTGCTTCGTCGGCGGCTTCGAGCGCGGCTTGCATCGCGTCGAGCGGAGCCTTTGCATCCACGAAGACGCACCGCTCGCCGGGAAGATTGACGGTCATGTCGGGACGAACGCGGGCCTCCTCCAACGCGACGGTTTGCTGCTCGAAGAAGTCGCAATGGGGGAGCATCCCTGCCTTCTCCACCACGTTGCGCAGCTGCATCTCGCCCCATTTGCCGCGCGATGCCGGATTGCGCAGCGCCGTCACCAGCGTCGAAGTTTGCGTCGTAAGGTTAACGGTCGCGTTCTGGAGCTGATTCGTACGTCCCAACAGCTCGCCGAGCAAGCGGTCGAACTCGCCGAGCTTTTGGGTGACGGGAGAGACGAGCTCGCCGACGCGTTCGCTGGCGCGCGTCGCCGTCGTCTCGCGCAGCTCGTTCTTGGCGCGCTCGAGAAGCGACTCAATCGCTTTCTCCTGCGCCCGTTCGGCGTGAGCGAGCGAGGCGCGCAGCGCGGCGTTCTCGGAACGCGCCGCAAAAAAGGCGATCGCCGCGCCGAGCGCGCCGCCGAAGAGAAAGAGCGCGAGCGCCGCCGCAATCGTCACGGCGCCGGCTTCCCGAGGTAGGTGGTGAAACACGCGATGGTGCGCGTCCATGCATCGGCAGCCGCCGATGCGACGTACGATGGACGCTGATCGTCAAAAAACGCGTGCCCGGCCTCGTCGTAGATCTTGACGTCGTTGGGCACCGTCAGCGTTCCGGCGAACGCGCGGACGTTCTCTGCCGGAATTCCCGTATCGCGCCCGCCGTAACTGCCGCAGACTGGAATATGAACGCGCTTCGGATCGATGTCCGCGACCGAGCCGTAGAACGGCGCGACGAGCGAGAATCGATCGCCCTCTTCGACCGCTGCGATGAGGGCGAGCTTGCCGCCCATACAAAATCCCGCGACCGCGGTTTTCGTGCCGGGGAATTTTGCGGCAAGCCAATCCGCAGCGGCTGCCAGATCGGCGAGCCAGACGGCACGCTCGAGCTTGAGGGCGTACGGGCGGAAGAGGCTCGCGTCGGTCGCGCCGTCGCCGTTCGGTGCGTCGAGCCGCCCGTAGAGATCGGGAGCGATTGCCGCAAATCCACTCTTTGCCAGCCGCCGCACGTAATCGCGAATCGGCGCGTCGACGCCCCAGATATGCATCACGACGACCACCGACGGCGTACCGGCGCCGCCTTTGACCGGCCACGCGGAGTACGCCGGGACGGTCGATCCGTTGCTGACGAGCGAAACGTGCTCGACGGCGATGGCCGGATCGTTCTCGACGACGAGCGGCGGATGCGCGTGACCGAGCGTCTCCTGCGCGGCCAGCGGTGCCGACGCCGCCGCGGTCGCCGCGGCAGCGATGCCGACGAACGTGCGGCGGCGCAATTCCGGCGCGGGTGCTTGGGTGGGATCGATCTCCGTCATCAAGCAGCAACCTTCGCGTGCGCCCGGGAGCGAATCCTCGATCGAGTGAATCGCAAGCTTTTCATCGCGAGCTCGGCGTCGATTGATGCGAACGCGCGCATCGCGCGATCGCGCTGCAGGACCGCATCGCAGAGTATTTGCTCTAGAGTACGAACGACCGCGCAGCGGCCTCTACGAGCAAGGCGATGACTGCGATCGTCGCCCACAGGGCCGGCCGTTCCCCCGAGCCGCTGCCGAGCGCTCCCCGAAGCCCCTTCGCGGCGCGATGGACGGCGCGGGATCGAGCTCTGCGCGCGCGGTCGTAGGCCCTGCGTCCGAAAGTAGATAAGATGGAGCCTGTTTTGGAACAGACGCTCGTCAGCGTAACGCTGCCCGAGATGGGAGAATCGGTAACCGAAGGCTCGATCGTCGAGTGGCGCAAGCGCGTCGGCGACTTCGTCGCCGAGGGCGATCCGCTCGTCGAAATCACCACCGACAAAGTCGATGTGGAAGTGCCCGCGCCGTCGGCGGGCGTCGTCACGCAGATCCTGGCGCGCGAGGGTGAGACCGTCGCGGTCGGCGCGCCGCTTGCGGAGATCGACGCCTCGAAGACCGAGGGCGCGGCGGCGCCGGAGCGCGCGCCGCGCGCCAACGGCGCGCCGCCCGCACCCATAGCCGAGCCCGCGCCGCGCCGATCGGGCGAGAGCGTCGCCGATGCGCCGGCACGGCGGATCGCGCAGCGCTTGGGCGTGGATTTGTCGCGCGTGCGCGGCAGCGGGCCGGACGGGCTCATCTTGCGCGGCGACGTGCTCGACCAAGCCGAACGCGCGCGCGCCGCCCCCGCGCCGTCCGGTCCGCCGCTGCCGCCCAACGCCGTGCTGACGAAGCTCAAGGGTCCGGCCGCCGTGCTGACCGGATACATGGAGCAGAGTCTCTCGATTCCGACCGCGACGAGTTTTCGCAGCGTGCCGGTCGACGTGCTCGACGCGCGCCGCAAGGAGCTCAACGGCGCGATCGCGGCGTCCGGACGCTCCGAGCGCGTCTCGTTCACGCACGTCATCGCGTACGCGCTCGCGCGCGCGGCGCACGAGATGCCGTTCATCACGTATTCGTTCCGGCGCGACGATGCCGGCGCGCCGGAACGCCTCGAGCCCGGCGTTCATCTTGGGCTCGCGGTGGATACCGAGCGCAAGGATGGTAGCCGCTCGTTAGTCGTCCCGGTGATCCGCGACGCCGATCGGCTCGATTTCGCCGCATTCCGTGCGAAGTATGAAGAGCTCGTGGCAAAGGCGCGCGAGAACAAACTCACCGCCGACGATCTGCAAGGCGCGTCGTTCACGCTGACCAATCCCGGCGGCATCGGCACCGGCGCCTCGGTTCCGCGGTTGATGGCCGGACAGGGCGCGATTATCGCCGCGGGCGCAATCGGTTATCCGCCGGGCTTCGCGACGGCCAACGAGCAATCGCTGCGGCTGCTCGGCGTCTCGCGCGTGATGCAACTGACGAGCACGTACGATCATCGCGTGATTCAGGGCGCGCAATCCGGCGAGTTCTTGCGGCGCATCGACGAGTTGCTTGCGGGCCGCGACGCGTTCTACGAAGACGTGTTCGCATCGCTCGGATTGCAGGCCGCACCGCAGCCGCAGACGTCGGTTCCGTCCGCGGGAGCGTCGACCGCCGCGCCGTCCGGCGAGATGCTGCGCGCGGTTGCCTCCGGCATGGCGATCGTCTCGGCGTACCGCCGGCACGGACATCTCGCGGCGAACCTCGATCCGCTCGGCACCGAGCCGGTCGGCGACGCGTCGCTCGAGCCGCAGACCTACGGTCTCACGCCGGCGCTGCAGAGCGCGATTCCCGCCGCGGTGCTGCGCGTCAAAGTACCCGGCAACACGCTGGCCGAAGTGCTGCCGCGGCTCAAGGAAACGTACAGCTCGACCATCGCGTACGAGATCGAGCACATCTCCAACGCGAACCAGCGCGTGTGGCTGCGCGATTACATCGAATCGGGACGCAACAAGCTCAAGCAATCGCCGCAGCGGCAGATCGAATTCCTCGAGCGCCTGACGCAGGTCGAAGCTTTCGATCGCTACGTACGCAAGACGTTCCTCGGGCAGAAAACCTTCTCGGGCGAGGGTCTCGACGTGATGGTTCCGATGCTCGAGGAGATGCTCGACATGCTCGCCGACGACGGCGCCGGTCACGCGGTGCTGGGGATGGCCCATCGCGGCCGCCTCAACGTCATCGCGCACGTCGTGAATCTGCCGTATGAAGAGGTCATGACCGAGTTCGAGGCCGCGCAGTATCGCGGCAACCTCGGCGACGACGACGTGATGGGCGACGTCAAGTACCATCACGGCGCGACCGGCACGTTCACGACCTCGAAAGGCAAGAGCATCGCGGTGACGCTCGCGCACAACCCGAGCCACCTCGAAGCGGTCGATCCGGTCGTCGAAGGCAGCGCCCGGGCGCTGCAGACCGACCACTCGCACGGCGTCCCGTCGCAAGACCCTAAGCGCGCCGTGCCGATCCTCATTCACGGCGACGCCGCCTTCACCGGCCAAGGCATCGTCTCGGAAGTCTTCAACCTGCAGTCGCTCCCGGGCTACCAGACCGGCGGCACGATCCATCTCATCGCGAACAATCAGATCGGGTTCACGACCGATCCGGCCGACGCGCGTTCGACCCGCTACGCTTCCGATCTCGCCAAAGGCTTCGACGTGCCGATCGTCCACGTCAATGCCGACGACGTCGACGCATGCATCGCGGCCGTCCATCTCGCGATCGATTTCCGGCGCGCGTTCGGCCGCGACGTGCTCATCGATCTCATCGGCTACCGGCGATTCGGTCACAACGAGCAGGACGAGCCAGCCTACACGCAGCCTCAGATGACCGAGCGCATCAAGAACCACCCGAGCGTGCGCGAGCTCTTCGCGAACAAGCTCGTGAATCAAGGCGTGCTCAGCGCCGAGCGTGCGCGCGAGATGGTCGAGCTCGCGACCGCGCGGCTCACGCAGGCTCGTCACGCCGCCAAAGGCGCGCTCGCATCGCATATCGCCGGCCGCAAGATGTCGGGGAGCAACACGTTCGACGGTACCGTCCTCGCGCCTATCGCTCGTGGCCGACTCGTCGCTTGGTGCGACGCGCTCACGGCCGTTCCCGAGGGCTTCACGCTCAATCGCAAGCTGCGCTCGCAGTTCGAGCGGCGCGCCGCGACGATCGCGGAGAAGGGTATCGTGGATTGGGGAACCGCCGAGTCGCTCGCGTTCGCATCCCTGCTCACCGCCGGCACGCCGATTCGTCTTACGGGACAGGATACCGAACGCGGAACGTTCAGCCATCGTCACGCCGTCTTTCACGCGACCGCGCCATCGCGCCCCGCGGCGCCCGGACGCGAGATCGCCTGGATCCCGCTGCAGCATCTCGCGCCCGGACAAGCCTCGTTCGAAATCCGCAATAGCCCGCTTTCCGAGTACGCCTGCATGGGCTTCGAGTACGGTTACTCGACGCAGCAGCCGGACGCACTGGTGCTGTGGGAAGCGCAGTACGGCGATTTCTTCAACGGCGCCGAGATCGTCGTCGATCAATTCATCGCCGCCGGACAGGCGAAGTGGGGTCAGACCTCGCGGCTCACGCTGCTGCTGCCGCACGGCTACGAGGGCGGCGGTCCCGAACATTCCAGCGCTCGTCTCGAACGCTTCTTACAGCTCGTCGCGGAAGGAAATCTGCGCGTCGCGTCGCCGTCGGCCGCGGACAACTATTACCACTTGCTGCGCATGCAGGCGCGCTCGCCGATCGCGGTCCCGCTCGTCGTCATGACGCCGAAGTCGCTGCTGCGGGCGGAGGGCGCCGCCGGACGGCTCGACGATATGGCGGACGGCTCGTTCGCGCCGGTCATCGACGATCCGCGCGCGCTCGACCGCGCCGCGATCGAACGGTTGATCCTCTGTAGCGGGAAGATCTACCACGATTTGGTCGCCCACGCGGCATACGCGCACCTCGCGCGCACCGCGATCGCCCGCATCGAGCTGCTCGCGCCGCTTCCCGTCGCCGACATCAATCGCCTGATCGCCGGGTATCCGAATCTCAAGAAGCTCGTGTGGGTTCAGGAAGAGCCCAAGAATATGGGTGCGCGCGCGTTCGTGCGCCGCCGCCTGCTCGAAGGAAAGCGCGACGGCTTCGACATCGAGTACATCGGCCGCGGCTATCGCGCGAGTCCGAGCGAAGGGTACGCGGGTCAGCATGCCGTCGAACAGGAGCGCATCGTGACGACCGCGCTCGCCGAGTAATCGGGTTAGGGCAGGTTTCTCTCCGCGAACATCGCGCCGAGCAGCTCGTCGACCGCAGCCGCATCGACGAACAACGCCCGCGTGTGGGGGCCGAGGAACCCGCGATCGACCATCGAGTCGAAGAGCGCCAGCAGCGCGTCATAATATCCGAGCACGTTGAGCAGGCCGATCGGCTTATCGTGAATACGGAGCTGGCGCCAGCTCAACATTTCGCAGAACTCGTCCATCGTGCCGTAGCCGCCCGGCAACGCGACGAAGGCATCGCTGAGACGCTCCATGAGCGCCTTGCGCTCGTGCATGGTCTGCACGACGTGGAGCTGCGTCAATCCGTCGTGCGCGTGCTCGGTCTTTGCAAGCGCGTGCGGAATCACGCCGACGACCTCGCCGCCCGCGGCGAGGGCCGCATCGGCCACAACCGCCATCAGTCCGATCCCGCCGCCTCCGTAGACCACGCCGTATCCCGCGCCGACGATCGCGCGCGCCGTTTCGGCCGCCGCGCGCGCGTATGCGGGATCGTTTCCGGTATGCGCGCCGCAAAAGACGCAAATTCGCTTCATGCCGCGCGCTTGGTCGCAGCGCAACTCGGTGCCTGCCCGTGAGCGTTTGGGTCGGCGTCGCGATCGAGTTCGTGCTGCTCGCCGCCCTCGCCGTCGTGCGCGCGACGCTCTGGACGTACGGCTCCGATACCGGCACGTTCGCGCAGATCGTGCACGATGCGTTCGGCGGCATGCGCAACGGCGTCGAGGCCGGCTCGCATTTTCGCTATCACTGGTCGCCGGTGCTTGCGCTGCTGTGGCCGCTCGTTGCCGCGACGCGCAGCGCGTTGCCGCTGCAGTTGGTGCAGGCGGCGGCGACCGCGCTCTGCGCGCCGCTGGTCACGGCGCTAGCGCGGCCGTACGTCGAGCCGCGTCTCGCGCGGCGGCTGGGCTGGGTAACGCTGATGTATCCGCCGCTGCTGGCGCTGGGGTTCGACGAGTTTCACGAGCTCGGGCTCTTCACGCCGCTGGTGCTCGCGCTGGCGCTCTGCGCCGACCGGCGGCATTGGCTGTGGTTCGCGCTCGCCGCGCTTGCCGCGATCGGTTTGCGCGAGGATGCCGCGCTCACCCTGGCGTTTTTCGGGGTCGTCCTGATCGTCGTCGCGATGCGCGGCCGGCGAGCCGGCCGCGGTCTCCTCGAAGGCACGTGCGAACGGCCGCCAGCGCTCGCCGTTGCCGGGATCGCCCTCGTCGCGGGCGCGTGCGGCGCGCTCGCGTTCTATTACGGAGTGGTCACGCCGCGATTGGGCGGATGGGTGCCGAGTCACTTTTACGTCTATTCATTTGCAAACGGTCCGCTCGCGCTGGTCGCGGCGCCGCTGACGCAGCCGCTTCCGTTTCTGCGCGCGATCGTTACCTTCGGCCGCTTCACCTATGTGCTCGAAGCGCTCGCGCCGCTCGTCTTCCTTCCGCTGCGATCGTGGTGGTCGGCGCTCGCGCTGCCCGGCGCCGCGATCGTACTGCTCGCAAACTCCGGATACGTTTGGCGGATGGGCGATCACTACGCGGCGCTGTGGATTCCGTGGCTGCTCGTCGCGACCGTCGCGTCCGTTGCGACGCTCGCGCGGCGCGCCGGCTCGCGCTCGGCCGGGCGTTGGACGACCGCAGCGGCGGCGGTCTGCGCGATCGTTCTGGTCGCATTCGACCCGCTCCATCCGGTGCATTACTTGCATCCGTACTATCGCGATCTCGCCGACGCACGCCGGGCGCTCGCCTGCGTGCCGGAGCGCGCGGCACTCGCGACCTACGACGAATGGTTCTCAGCCGTCGCCGCGCGCCGACCCAACGCAACGATCGATCGAACCAACGGCGTGCGCTATCTCGTCTACGCGGTCGACTTTCCAAGCGAGAGCGAACGCGTGCCGCCCTCGGTGCTCGCCGCGCAGGTGGCGCGCGGCGAATATCGCATCGTCTGCCGGTACGGCAACGTCGTGACGTATGAGGAGAATGGCGCGCACTAATATTCCCGGCCCGGGTCGTATCGAGACGCTGCGCGGACTTCTCCCCGTGCCGTTCCGGCGCTTCCCGACCTTCTTGCGCGAAACCGCGCGGCGCTACGGCAACGTCGTCGCGTTCTCGTTGCCGTGGCGCTCCTACGTCTTCGTGAACGAGCCGGCGATCGTCAAAGAGATCCTCGTCACCCAGCAGCACGCGTTTTCAAAATCGCTCGGCACGCGGGTGCTGCGCCTCTTGCTTGGCGACGGGCTATTGACGAGCGAAGATCCGTTACATCGCACCATGCGGCGCATCGTTCAGCCTGCCTTTCACCGCGAGCGGCTCGTCGAGTATGCGCGCATCATGGAGCGCGACGCCGACGAGTTCGCCGCGGGCCTGGACCCAGTGCGCGAGTTCGACGCCCACGCCGCAATGACGGCGCTCACGCTGCGCATCGCGACGGAGACGCTCTTCGGCAGCGACGAGAGCGATTCGGCCGAACTCGTCGGCGATGCGCTGCGCCTGATGATGAACGAGTTTCCGGCGATGCTCACGCCGCTCGGCGCGCTGCGCCAGCGCCTGCCGCTTGCGAACACGCGCCGGTTCTGGCGCGCCCATCGCATGCTCGACGCGATCATCTACGGCTTGATCGCGCGCCGGCGCAGCGAAAAGGGCGAACGCCACGACGCCCTTTCGCTACTTCTCGCCGCCGCTGATGACGAACTCTGCCATCCTGAGCGAAGCGAGCCGGGCGAGCGCAGTCGAAGGGCCGGAGACGAACAAGTGCGCGATGAGATCATGACGCTTTTCATGGCCGGCCACGAAACGACCGCGAACCTCATGACCTGGACGCTCTATCTCCTCGCGCAGCATCCGGAAGCGGACGAACGTGCGTATGCCGCCGCTCACCACGGGGATCGCGGGTATCTCGACCGCGTGCTCAAGGAAGTGCTGCGGCTCTATCCGCCGGCATGGATCATCGGCCGGGAGGCGCTGCGCGACGTCGAGTTTGCAAACGGTATGATCGTGCCGGCGAAGACGACGGTCTTTCTCGCGCCGCTCATCCTGCATCGGCGGCCCGAGTACTTCGCGCAAGCGGAACGCTTCGAGCCGGATCGGTGGCTTGATTTCGAGCCGGCACCATTTGCGTACGTGCCGTTCGGCGGCGGCGCGCGCCGCTGCATCGGTGAAGAGTTTGCGATGCGCGAGGCGGCGATCGTGCTCGCCGCGATCGTGCGCCGGTTTCGCTTTACGCTAGCGGCCAACGCGCGTGTCGGCATCGCGCCCCTCGTGACGCTGCGACCCGCGGGGCCGGTGATGTTGCGTCCGTCCGCCCGCGGCGCGGAAGAATCCTCAGCCGCGTCCTGAGCAGCCGGAAACCGCCTCCGGCTCCGACTCACGATCGTAGTAACTCTGCCGCCAGCAGCTGCCCGTCAGGGAGCAATAGCAGATCGAGAGACCGACGCGGGGGAGATCTTTGCGGAACGGCAGCACGAAAACCGCGCCGTCGATGCGCAGCACCGGGCGCGACGCATTCGCGGGGATCACTTCGCCTGCGGTTGGCGTGCTCGTCGTGAGCTTCACGGGAGCTCCGGCGCGCACCGCCGCGCGTATCGCGGCCAGCGTAGCGGGCTCTTGCCGCGCGAGCGTGCGAACGAGCGCCTCTAGCGAAGGCTGCGCCCGGCCGTCGAGCGTCAGCGTCGCCGAACGGACGATCGCCGGTCCGAGGCCGTCGTTGCGTAACTCGAGATCGAACGTCGCGGGCGAGTTGGTGACGTCGAAGCTCACGTATGGCCAGACGGTCGCGCTAAATTCACTCGCGATCACGCGCGTTTGGTAGACGGTCGCCGCCGCCGCGACCGTGCTGATGAGCAGTGCGCCGAGCGCGATGACGAAATCGAGCCGAAAGCGGCGCTCGTTCACTGCTCGAACGCCGCGATGCTCTCGTCGGGCGCGGCCGGCTCGATTCGTCCACCGAGGTACTTGCCGAGAAACGCCTCGACCGCTGCATTGAAGCGGCGCGTGTTCTCGGGACGCGCGAAGCCGTGGCCTTCATCGGGAAAGACGATGTACTCCACCGGCTTGCCGTTCTTGCGCATTGCGGCCACGATCTGGTCGCTCTCGCGCTTGTTGACGCGCGGATCGTTCGCGCCTTGTCCGATCAGGAGCGGGACCTGGATCCGATCGGCCTTGAAGAGCGGCGACTGTGCGTTGAGAACGTCGACCGAGTCTCCCATCCGCACCGCGAACGTGGCCCGCGCCGTCGACCAATACGGCGGGATCGATTGCAGCAGCGTATTGAGGTTCGAAGGCCCGACTATGTCGACACCCGCCGCGAAGGCATCGGGCGAGAACGCAACGCCCGCGAGCACCGCGTATCCGCCGTAACTGCCGCCCATGATCGCCACCTTGGCGGGATCCGCATACCCTTGCCCGACGGCCCAGTTCTTGGCATCGATCAGATCCTGATGCATCGTGCCCGCCCACTGCCGGTTGCCCGCGTTGAGGAAGGCCTTTCCGTATCCGGTCGACGCGCGGAAGTTCACTTGCAGCACTGCGTAGCCGCGGTTTGCAAGCCACTGCACGTACGCGTTATAGCCCCAGAAATCTCGCGCCCAGGGGCCCCCGTGCACGAAGAGCACCATCGGGAGGTTCTTGGCCGCGACGCCGACCGGCAGCGTGAGGTAGCCGTGAATGGTGAGCCCGTCGCTGGCCCGATACGAGATCGGCTGCATCGACGCGAGCCGGTATTTGAGCAGCGCCGGCCGCGAAACGAACAAGAACGTTCCGGTACGCGTCGTTCGGTCGAACGAGTAATAGGCAATCGGTCCGTCGTCGACCAGATACGAAACGATGACGCGCTTGCCGTCGGCTGTGCTTCCGAGGAAGCCGATCTCGCCATCGTGCAATCTATGCAGCGCTTCGAAATCCTGCCGGTACGATGGATCGAGAACGTCCCACTCGATGCGGTCGCGCGCGAACGAGACCGCGACGAGCTTGCGAGTCTTCGCGTCGATCAGCGGGTCTCCGACGTCGTAGGTCGGATCCGCTGCCGCGACGTTGAACCTGCGGGTGTCGAGATCGTAGAGAAGGAGGAGCGACGAGTTCGCGCCGACGCTCGACGAAACGTAGAGCGACCGGTTGTCCGCGCTGAACGCGACCGGCGCGATCTGATCGTCGGCCGACGCTTTCAGCAGAGTCTGCCACGGACCGGCGTCGTTGGCCCGTACCAAGATCGCGCTCGAGCCGTCGGGATTGTTCTGCAGTGCGGCGCGGACGGCGAGAGTATTGTCTTCCAGCCATCCGCCGACGGTGCCGGGATTGCGTGTATCGAGCGTGACCGCCGCCGTCTTCAGGTTCACGCGATACACGTCGAAGACGTTGGGGTCGCGCCGGTTGGAGAGAATCATCAACGTATTGGGATAGTGCGGATCGACGTTTTCGATGTCGGACCGGACGTTGTCGCCGAATGGCGTAAGGTCGCGCGTGCTCGTGGTCGCAACGTCGGTTTGAAAGACGTGGAAGTTTTCGTTGCCGCCGCGATCTTGTTCGTAGAGCACGTGCTTCGAATCGGCTTGCCAGACGACGTTGCGAATGGGGCGCGAAGGATCGCTCGCGACCACGCGATCGTCGCTTCCTCCAAGCGTGCGCACCCAGATCGAGAGCACGCCGTTCGACGGCGCGAGATAGGCCAGCATCGCGCCGTTGGGCGAGATCTTGGGCGAGGCTTTTTCGGGGTTGCCGAAGAGTACCGACCGCGGAATGAGCGGCGGCAGCTCCGCGCGCAGCGGGAGGGGACCTGCCAGCGCGAGCGTCCCACAGAGCGCAGACGCGGCGGCGATGCGGGCGATCGCGGCGTTCATGCGAGGACCAGCTCTTCGTCGCCCACGCCGGCGCGGCGAATCGCTTCTCCGATCATCTCGTCGGCTACGCCGCGCACGCGCCACCGCGCCTGCGCGTCCGGCGCCAGTTGGTCGATGGGATCGAAATAGACGAACGCTTTGCCGGGTTTGACGCTCGGTGCCGCGTAGACGGCGATGCCGTTGGTGCGGTCGTAATACTCGTACGAATGGACGTCGCGCTTGCCGCCGCCGCCCGGCGCGTCGCAGACGAACGTCGGCGTGTTGAAGCCGGCCGTGCTGCCGCGCACGAACTTCTCGGTGTCGGTGGCCGTCGCGATCGTCGTGCGCAGCTCCTCGACGCCCTTGACCATATCGTGCATGTACACGTAGTACGGGTGGACGTTGAGGTGGCCGAGCCGCTTGACGAGCAGCTGCATCCGCTCGCGCGTATCGTTCACGCCGCGGATCAGCACCGATTGGTTGCGCGTGAAGATGCCGCGTTCGAAGAGCACGCGCATCGCCTTCTGCGTGATCCACGTGATCTCTTCGGGGGCGTTGAAGTGCGTGTGCAGCACGACCTCCTTGCCGAGCGTTCGACCGCGCTCGACGATCGCGGTGATCGCATCGACCCACTCGGTGTGGCTGAGGATCTTCATCGGCATGATCGCCGGGCCTTTGGTCGCGAAACGCATCCGCCGCACGTGGGGAATGTCGAGCAGCGCGTTGCCGATCAGCTCGATGTTCTTGGGCGGCAGCTGATACACGTCTCCGCCTGAAATGACGATGTCCTCGAGCTCGGGGCGCTCCGCAATGTATTCGAACGCGTCCTGCCACTGCTTGGGCGTCTTTGCGAGCGCGACCTTATCGACGTTCTCGGTATCCGGACCGATGGCGTAGCTGCGCGTGCAGAAGCGGCAATAGACCGGGCAGACGTTGAGCGGAAGGAAGAGCGCCTTGTCCACGTAGCGATGCACGAGTCCGGGAATCGGCGAGTCCTCCTGTTCGTGCAGCGAGTCGAGCGTAAGCCGCGGATGATCGGGCAGCGACGTGGACGCGAGCGGAATGAACTGACGCCGGATCGGATCGTCGACGGCATCGTTCCAGTCGATGAGCGCGATGGCGTACGGCGAAACGCGCACCGCCATCGGCGCGCGCCGGAAGCCTTCCTCCGCGTCGCGATAGAACTCGGGCGAGCAGACGCCGCGGATCGTTTGAAGCAGCTCTTCGGCCGTTTTGACCGACTGGCGCTGCTGCCAGAGGTGGTCGAGGAACGTCGCTTCGTCGATCTCCGCGTACGCCGGAATGTGGCGCCAGAACTCGCCCTGCTTCAGCTGCTTGTACGCGAACTGCTCGGGCGGAGCCGGCGGCTTGAGATGACGGCTCGTGACGGTAAGGGTCTCGCTCATGACTGCTTCCTCGCGTAGATGGCGTTGAAATGATCGTACAGGGCGGGGTGGTCGCGCAGCGTCTGCAGCGCGAGATCCGCGTGGCCTTTGGTGTAGCCGTTGCCGATTATCATGGTGACGTCGCGGCCGACGCCTTCGGCGCCGAGCGCCGCGGCCGTGAACGACGTGGACATCGAAAAGAAGTAGATGATCCCGCCGTCGCGGGCGCACAAAATGGATGCGAGCTCCGTCCCCGGGACGTTGACGCAGTTCACGACGAGATCGGCGAGCTCGGGCGCGATCGCGGCGATCGCTTCGCTGGTTTGCAGCGCGTTGCGCGCGTCGCCGACGACGAGCTCGTCGACGAGTCCTTCGCGGTCCAGCAGCCGTGCAGCGGCCGTCGTCCCGTTGGGTACGATGCCGATGACGCGGCCGTCGGGTCCGACGCGTTTCTTCGCCTGCGCGCACGAGAGCAGTCCGCTCTTGCCGTCGGCGCCGACGATCGCGACCGTTTGTCCCGGCGCGCAGAGACGCCGCACTTGCGCGGGCGCGCCGGCGACGTCGAGCACGGCGAGCGCCACGCCCTCGTCGATATCGCCGGGCAGCCGGGCCCAGAGCCCGCTTTCGAAGAGAATCGCCTTGCCGCTGATCCAAATGCGTCCGGTCGCGACGTCGACGCGCTCGACACGTTCGATGTGCAGCGGCGTCAGCGTCAATGAGACGAGCGAAGCGATGCGATCGCCGGCGCGCAGATCCAGCTTGCTCGCGAGCGCCGCACCGATCTCGAGGATCCGGCCGACGAACATGCCGCCGCTGCCGGTGACCGGATTATGTTGCTTGCCGCGCTCGCCGACGATCTCGCGGACGCGTTCGCCGATGCGCTCCGCATCGGCACCGCACGAATCGGCGATCTGTTTGAAGGAAGCGGAGTCGATGTTGAGCGCGTCGACCTCGCACAGGATCTCGTTCGCTCCGGCGATGGGAGTGTTGTCGATTCGCCACGCGTCCTGCGGCATCGCGCCCGCCGGTTCGACGACGCGGTGCGCGCCGAGCGGATGCGAGATCGAGGGCGCGCTCATCGGACGCTGACGCCGCCGCGCTCGAACGGCATGCTGAGCACCACCGTCGTTCGCGTGCGCGCCATGCCGGGCGTCGCCTTGAGACGCGCGAGCAGCTCGTCGAGATGCTGCGTCGAGCGCGTGACGACTTTGCAAAGAAACGTCTCCTCACCGGCGACCGAATGAACCTCGCAGATCTCCGGCATCTCGCTGAGCCGCCGCGTGAAATCGTCGTATTTACAGTCGGGGGACGTGTAGCAACTGACGAAGGCGGTCAAGTGAAGGCCGAGCCGCTCGGTGTCGAGATGGGCGGCGTAACCGCGAATGTAGCCGCGCTGCTCGAGCCGCTTGACGCGATCGTGTACCGCCGGCGCCTTCAAGCCGACGACCACGCCGAGCTCGGTAAAGGTCGAACGAGCGTTGCGCTGCAACGCATCGAGGAGCTGGAGATCGAGCTCGTCGAGCTCGTCGTTGATCATCACCATATTCGACATAGGAGGCTATTTGCCGAAGAATATTCGGCTTGTCAACAATAACACCACAAATCCATTCGGCGCAAGCCGCCGCCTGGAAATCGTTCTGACGCTCCTTGCGGTGCTGGGATCCGCCTGCAGCCGCGGGGGTCCCGGCGCCCCCGCAGCCGTCGTGCGCTTCGATCTCGCGGCCGACCCGCGCTCGCTCGATCCGCTCTTCTCGAATCCCGATGCCGCCTCGGTCGAGCAGCAGATCGCTCGCTTGATTTTCGAGCCGTTCGTGGATCTCGACGCGCGCGGGCGCCCGATGCCCGTCCTCCTCCAGGAGATTCCATCGCGCGCCAACGGCGGGGTCTCCGCCGACGGCCGTACGATTCGTTATCGACTGCGTCCGGGCGTGCGCTGGAGCGACGGCCGCCCGGTAACCTCGCAGGACGTGCTTTTCACGCTGCGGGCGATCCTCGATCCGCGCAATCCGGTCCGCTCGCACGAGGGGTACGACCTCATCGCGCTCGCGCGCGCGCCCGACGCGCGGACGGTGATCTTCCGCTTAAGGAGACCGTGGGCTCCGGCCGCGACGACGTTCTTCTCGGACGGCTTCTCGCCGCAATTCGTGCTTCCGGCGCACGTGCTCCGCGCCCAAGTGCCGCTGGCCCGGGCGGCGTTCAACGCGGTGCCGTCCGTCGGCGACGGACCATTCCGCTTCGTCTCGTGGCAGCGCGGCGAATCGCTGCGCTATCGAGCCAATCCCGCCTACTGGCGAGGAACGCCGCCAGTTGCCGAGCTCTCGATCCAAACGATTTCCGATCCGTCCACGAACCTGCTGATGCTGCAGTCGGGCGCGCTCGATTGGAATCTCATCGCGCCGGCGCAGTTTGCCGTCGTGCGCCGCGATCCGCAACTCGCGTTTCGAGCCGTCCCCACCTCTGTGGTCGCCGGGCTTGCCTTCAATACGTCGCGCCCGCCGCTCGACGACGTGCGCGTTCGCCGGGCGCTCGCGATGTCGATCGATCGCAACGCGATCTCGGCGAAGATTACGCTGGGTTTCTATCCCGTCACCAACGTGATTCAGCCGCAGTTCTCGTGGGCGTTCGATCGCGCGGTGCGCGAGCCCGGATACGACCCGCGCGGTGCCGACCGGCTCTTCGACGGCGCCGGCTGGCGGCGCGGCCCCGACGGGCTTCGGCAACGCGGCGGAACGCCGTTGCACCTGACGTACGTGCAGTTTCCGGAGACGGCGACGGGCGTTCGCGTCGCCACAGCCGTGCAGGCGTCGCTGCGCGAACGCGGACTCGACGTCACGATCAAAGCCGTGAGCAACGCACAGCTCTTTCTTCCGCGCACCGGCGTGCTCGCGACCGGAAACTTCGACCTCGCGTACGTTCCGTGGACGATGGGGGCCGATCCCGACGATTCGGCGGTTCTCGCGTGCGGCGCGCCGTCGAACTACATGCGCTGGTGCGATCCGCGCGTCGATCGGCTGGAGCGCGCCGCCCTCGCGGCGACGGAGACGAGCGCGCGCAAGCGTCTCTACGCGCAGATCGGGCGCATCGTTGCGGCGCAAGTTCCGGTGCTCTACTTATTCAATGCGGACTACATTTACGCGTATCGGCGGCGCCTGCACGGGTTCGCGCCCAACGGGTTCGTACCGACGTGGAATGCCTACCAGTGGCGGCTCAAGTAGGAATTACGCCCGGTATCGTCCGAACGCTCGTTCTGGAATGAGCGCTCTCTTCCAAGCTGCCTCATGATCGGATTTTTCTTGCGGCGGCCGCACTTTGCTGCGGTCATGAGCTTCATCGTGCTGCTCGCCGGTTTGATCACGATACCCGCGCTTCCCATCTCACAGTATCCGCAGATCTCGCCGCCCACGGTCACCGTCACGTCGCAGTATCCGGGCGCCACCGCGGCGATGGTGATGCGCTCGGTGACGACGCCGCTCGAGATCAACATCAACGGCGCCGACGGCCTGCAGTACATGCAGTCGTATTCGAGCGCCAACGGCACCAGCGTCATCACCTGTACCTTCGCGCTGGGGACCGATCCGACGACCGACCAGACCAACGTGCAGCACGGCGTAGATTTGACGCTCGCGCAGCTCCCGACGGCGGTACAGAATCAGGGCGTCAGCGTCGAGAAGAGCTCCGGCAACATTACGATCGCGGTCGCGATGCTCTCCACCAGCTCCGCCGTTTCCGACGTCGCGGTCAGCAACTACGCCGACCTCAACGTGATCGAGAATCTCAAGCGCGTTCCGGGCGTCGGTCAAGTGGAGGTGCTCGGCGACCGTACCTACGGCATGCGGATCTGGGTCGATCCGCACAAGCTCGAGTCGAACAACATCTCGCTCGATACCGTGATCAACGTGATCAAGCAGAACAATGCCGACGTCGCACCCGGCGCGATCGGTCAGCCGCCGACGACGGGCTCGCAGCCCTTCCAGATTCCAATCTCGATCAACGGGCGGCTGCAAACGCCGGAGGAGTTCAAGCAAATCGTCGTTCAGGCTCAGCCCAACGGCGGCTACTTACGCCTCGGCGACGTGGCGCAGGTCGAGCTCGGAGCCCAAAACTACATCACGTCGGCGCGGTACAACGGACAAACGGCGGTGGTGCTCGCGATCGAGGGCGAGCCGACCGCGAACTCGCTGCAGATCTCCAAAAGCGTCCGTTCGACGATGGAGCAGATCGCCAAGACGATGCCGACCGGCTACGGCTATAAGATTGCGTTCGACACGTCGGATTTCGTGCGCGCCTCGATCAAAGAGGTCGTCGTCACGCTGCTGATCGCCATTCTGCTCGTGGTCTTGGTGATCTTCATCTTCCTTCAGAGCTGGCACAGCACGCTGATTCCGGCGATCACGATCCCGGTTTCGCTGATCGGTACGTTCGCGGCGATGAAGATGCTCGGCTTTTCGATCAATACGCTGACGTTATTCGGATTGACGCTGGCAACGGGACTCGTGGTCGACGACGCCATCGTCGTGCTCGAGAACATCGTGCGCCACATCGTCGAGGACAAGACCAGCTCGTTCGAAGCCACCGTCCGGGCGATGAACGAGATCGGCGGCGCCGTCGTCGCGACGTCGCTGGTCCTCATGTCGGTCTTCATTCCGGTCGCCTTCCTGCCCGGTACCACGGGATTGCTCTTCCAGCAGTTCGCGCTGACGATGGCGGCCTCGATCGGCATCTCGCTCTTCACGGCGATGACGCTGGCGCCGGTCTTGACCTACGAGCTCGTTCATGGAGCCGAGCCGACCACCAATCGCTTCATGCTCTGGTTCAACGACCGCCTGCACGCGCTGACCGCGTGGTATCAGGCCAGAGTTCCGGTGCTCGTCAAGCATCAGAAGGCGATGATCGGGATCTTCCTCGGGGCGATCGTCTTGCTCGGCGTCATGTTCAAGATCACGCCCACCGGATTTCTCCCCAACGAAGATCAGAGTTTGCTCTACATTTTGGTGACGCTGCCGATTCAGGCGTCGATGGATCAAACCAGCGCTGCCGTCAAGAAGCTCGAGAACATCATGCTGGCGATGCCCCAAGTCGAAGCGGCGACGTCGGGCATCGGATTCGGCTTTGCGAACAACAGCTCGAATCAGGCGACGATCTTCCTCCAGCTCAAGCCGCTCTCGGAGCGTCACGGCGTCCAAAACTCTTCGCTCGCGATTCAGTACGATCTCTACCGGCGTTTCCAAAGCGTTGCCGGCGTCACCGCGCTGCCGGCGAATCCGCCGGCGATTCCCGGGCTCGGCTCGACCGGCGGGTTCGCGATCGAAGTCGAGGACATCAACAACCTGGGTCTGCCGGCACTCAATAAAGTCGGCGACGCAATTCTCGCCGACGCGAAGAAGGATCCGACGCTCACGCAAGTCCGGCTGCCCACGATCTTCACCGGGACCTACCTCGTCACGAAGTTCGATCGCTCGAAGGCGCTCGCGTTCGGCGTGACGCCGCAGACGTTCTTCAATACGATCAACGCTACGACGGGCTCGACGTTCGTCAACTTCTTCGACTACGGCACGCGCTCGTATCAAGTCGTCGTTCAGGCACGTGCCGGCCAGCGCACGGCGCCGTCCGATCTCTCGCGAATCTACGTGGCAAACAGTGCGGGCGCGATGATGCCGGCGAGCCAGTTCCTCAAGACCGAATACGCGACCGACAACGTCTCGATCATGCGGTTCAACGAGTACAACGCGCTCGAGATCGACGGTTCGCCCGGCTCGGGGGCCAGCTCGGGCCAAGCCCTTTCGGCGATCGAAAAGCACGTCGTCGACAATCTGCCGAAGGGGATGGGGTACGATTGGAGCGGCATCGCGCGTCAGCAGGTCCAGAGCGGCCCGCAGACCGTCGCGGTCTTTGCGATGGGCCTGCTCTTCGTGTTCCTCGTCTTGGTCGCGCAGTACGAAAGCCTCTCGACGCCGTTGGTCATCATGCTCGCCGTCCCGGTCGCGCTGCTCGGCGCGATCGGCGCGATTTACGTCCGCCGCCTCTCGGAGCTGGCGAGCCAGATCATCCATTCGATCATGGCCGGGCATCCGGTTCCGATCCCGGTGACGTCGTCGGACATCTACGCGCAGATCGGCTACGTTATGTTAATCGGGCTTGCGGCGAAGAATGCGATTCTCATCGTGGAGTTCGCCAACCAACTGCGCGCCGAAGGCATGGAGGCGATCGATGCGGTCGCGCATGCCGCAGCGACGCGACTCCGGCCGATCTTGATGACCTCGATCGCGTTCATATTGGGCATCATTCCGCTCGCCTTCGCGCACGGCGACGGCGCGCAATCGCGCATTTCGCTCGGCACCGCCGTTCTCGGCGGCATGCTCGTGTCGACGGTGATGAACCTCGCGATCGTTCCGGTCCTCTACATCGTCGTGATCGAGCTGACCGAGCGCAAGAAGCCCAAGAAGGAACCGGAGACGCCGGCTCCCTCTACAACGCCTTGACGGCGGCGGTCAGCGCGTCGATCGAAGCTTTTGCATCGCCGAACAGCATCGAGCAGTTCGGCATCTCGTAGAGCGGATTCTCGATCCCGGCGAAGCCGGAGCGCATCGAGCGCTTGAGCACGACCACGTTTGAGGCCTTGTCCACATCGAGGATCGGCATGCCGTAGATCGGCGAGCTCGCAACGTTACGGGCTGCCGGGTTGGTGACGTCGTTCGCGCCGATCACCAGCGCAACGTCGGCGGTCGGGAACTCCGGATTCGCATCGTCCATGTCGAGCAGCTGATTGTACGGCACGTTCGCTTCCGCGAGCAGGACGTTCATGTGACCGGGCATCCGGCCGGCGACGGGATGGATCGCGTAGAGCACTTTCACGCCGCGCTTTTCGAGCTGGTCGGCCAGCGCTTTGACGCTGTGCTGGGCTTGTGCGACCGCCATGCCGTAACCGGGCACGAAGATCACCTTCGATGCGTACGCGAGCATCACGCCGACGTCGTCGGCGCTCGTGCTGCGGACCTGCTGCGGGCCGCCGCTGGTGCTCGCGACCTCGGTGCCGCCCGCCGAACCGAACGCGCCGAAGAGCACGTTGGTGAGCGGGCGATTCATCGCGCGGCTCATCGCCACGGTCAGAATCGTGCCGCTCGCGCCGACGAGGGCGCCGCAGATGATCAGCAGCGTGCTGTCGATCTCGAAGCCCGCGATCGCGACGGCGACGCCGGTGAACGAGTTGAGCAGCGAGATGACGACCGGCATGTCGGCGCCGCCGATCGGCAGCACGAAGAGCACGCCGAGCAGGAGCGCGGCGAGCAGCAGCGCGAGGAATCCCCACGCGGGCAGCGTTCCGGCGCTGTAGACGAACCAGATCCCCAACCCAACGATGGCGAGCAGGACGAGCGCGTTGACGACCTGCTGCCCGGGATACGTGATTGGGCGCCCGGTCATCACTTCTTGCAGCTTGAGGAAGGCGACGATCGAGCCGGCGATGCTGATCGCGCCGATGATTGCCGAGAGCACGAGCGAGACGGCCACGACGGCATCGAATCCGCCGCCGGGCGGCCCTATGAAGAACTGCACCGTCGAGATAAGCGCGGCGGCGCCGCCGCCCGCGCCGTTATAGAGGGCGACCATCTGCGGCATCGCAGTCATCTTGACTTTGAGTGCCGCGTAGATGCCGACGCCGCCGCCGATCACCACGCCAATTGCAACCGCCCACCAGCCGACGGCGCCGGTCTGCACCAGAATCGAGACGAGGGCGACGAGCATGCCGACCATGGCGAAGCGGTTGCCGCGTCGGGCGGTGGCGGGCGAGTTCAGCTCGTGCAGACCGTAGATGAAGAGCGCGATCGCGACCAGATCCGCCAGCGAGCTTCCGATTGCGGTCGGCGTCACTTGCCCGGCTCCTTGCGCTTGAACATTTGCAGCATGCGCTCGGTGACGGCGAAGCCGCCGAAGACGTTGATCGCGCCGAGCGTCACGGCGGCGACGGCAAGAATCGTCAGGCCGGTCGTCGCGTCGCCGCCGAAGAGCCGCCCGACGATCACGATCGCGCCGGCGAGCACGATGCCGTGGATCGCGTTCGTTGCCGACATCAGCGGCGTATGCAGCGTCGTCGGCACCTTCGAGATCACCTCGAAACCAACGAAGATCGCCAACACGAGCACGGTAAGCAGTTCGATGTAGTGAGCCGGATCCGTCACGAAGCTCCTCCGATCAGCACGGTTCCGTCGCGCGTGACGACTGCGCCCTTGGCGACGTCGTCGTCGGGATCGATGGTCAGCGTTCCATCTTTGATCCACGGCGAAAGTAAGGCGAAGAGGTTGCGCGAGTAGAGACGGCTCGCGTCGGCGGGCATCGTGCCCGGCAGGTTCGTCGTGCCGATGATCGTCACGCCGTTGGGAGTGGTCACGATCTCGTCGGGCACCGTCAGCGCGCAGTTTCCGCCGGCTTCCGCGGCGAGGTCCACAACGACGCTTCCCGGCGCCATCGCGGCAACCGCCGCTTCGCTGATGAGGATCGGCGCGCGCCGACCCGGAACGAGCGCGGTCGTAATCACGACGTCGTTGGCACCGATCTGCTCGACCATCCACGCGCGCTGACGCTCTTGCTGTTCGGGCGTGAGCTCCTTGGCGTATCCGCCGCTGCCTTCGGCATCGCTGCCGAGATCGAACTCTAGGAACGTTGCGCCCAGCGACATGACTTGCTCTTTGACGACCGCGCGCACGTCGTATCCGCTGACGACCGCGCCGAGCCGTCGTGCGGTCGCGATCGCCTGCAATCCGGCGACCCCGGCGCCGAGCACGAGCACCTTTGCCGGCCGGATCGTCCCGGCGGCCGTCGTGAGCATCGGAAAGAATTTGGGAAGCGCGGATGCGGCGAGCAGTACCGCTTTATAACCGGCGATGTTGCTCTGCGACGAGAGCGCGTCCATCGACTGGGCGCGCGTGATGCGCGGAATCATCTCCATCGCCAGCGCCGTGATCTTCGATTGCGCGAGGCGCTGCAGATAGGCGGGGTCGCCGAGGGGGTTGAGAAACCCCGCGATCACCGTGCCGGGACGCAGCGCCGCAAGAATCTCGTCGCTCGGACGTCCGACGGTGACGACCGCGTCGGCACCTTCGACGAGCGAAACTGAGTCGCCGGCGAACGTTGCGCCGGCCGCCTCGTAGAGATCGTCGGGAAACGAGGCGGCATCGCCGGCCCCGCGTGCGACGCGAACGCCGACACCCGATTTGGCAAATCGTGCGACCGTTTCGGGCACGAGCGCGACCCGGCGCTCCTTTACGGAAGCTTCGCGAGGAACGGCAACGATCATAGCCCCGGCTGATACGGCTTAGGACGTACGCGGCCCTCCGCAGCCCGGCGATTCTACGCGACGATCGCCGCGTTCGTCAAATGGCCGATCTTCTCGATCCAGACGTCGAGTGAGTCGCCGTCGGCGATAAACTCGGGAGGATTTCGCGCGAAGCCGACACCCGCCGGCGTGCCCGTCGCAATCACGTCGCCCGGAAGGAGCGTCATCCCTTTGGAGAGCTCGGCGATCAGGCGCGGGATCGGAAAGATCATGTCGGACGTGTTCGCGTGCTGCTTCTGCACGCCGTTGAGCTCGAACGTGATCTCGAGCGATTGCGGATCGCCGATTTCGTCGGGCGTAACGATCCACGGGCCGATCGGACAGCTCGAATCCAAGCTCTTGCCCTTGAACCATTGGCCGTGCTCGCGCTGCAGGTTGCGCGCGGTGACGTCGTTGAGAGCGGTATAACCAAAGACCGTGTCGAGCGCCTCGTTCTGGGAAACGTCTTTGCACCGCGCGCCGATGACGACGGCAAGCTCGGCCTCGAAGTCGTACTCGCTCGAGAGCCGCGCGTCCAAGTGGAGGGGGGCACCCGGCGCCGCGATTGCGGTCGTCGCCTTGGTGAAGAACGTCGGCACGGCCGGAAGCTTCAGCTCGCGGCCGAGCGCGCGGGCGCCTTCGCGCGCGTGCTCCATATAGTTGCGTCCGACGCAAAACACGTTGCGCGACGGATAGACGGGTGCGTCGAGCGTTACCTCGCGCAGCGGCACGAGATCGTCTCCCGTGTGCCAGGCGATACGTTCGTGCGGTGCGAGTGTGATGTACTCGAGCAGCGTCGGCGTTCCGATCGTGCGAATCGCCGCGCCCTCTAGTACGCCCGGCCGCGTCCGTCCGTCGGACGCCCGGTACGTTACGAACTTCAAGCCGGAGGTAAGGTGGGGGCGTTCGTCGGCTTCGGCGTCGCCACGCCGCGAATCTCGTTCAGTGACGGAAGCTTGGAACTCTGCTCTTGCTGCTTGTGCTGCGCGGCAGCCTCCGCAGCTTCGGCCGCGGCGGCTTGTTTCTGCGCCATCTGGATCATGACGGTGGCGGCGCCGGGATCGTTCGCCCACGTCCCGCCCGTCGAGATGATCGCGATTTTGCGCGTCACGCTCTGATTTTTCGGATTGTAATCGTACGTGACGCGGTAGAGGCCGACTTGTGCGGTGCCGTTGGGGTGTCGAATCCACATCTGCAGTGCGTTGCCGTACGTTTGCAGGTTGAACGACGCAACTTTCGAGGGCTTCGTCGACTTCACGCGGACGACTTGCCCCTTGCTATTGACCTCCACGACGACTTCGGAATGCAGGGGAAAGTCGGGCAGGTGCATTTTTACGCTGGTCGCGGTCGGCTTGGGCGTCGGCGTGGCCGGCGCCGGGGCGGCTCCGGCGGCGACGAGCGCGGCGAGCATCACGATCGAGCGAGCGCGTAACGTCACGTTCAATTTCGCGACAGCACCGCAAACGGATGCCCGCACGAACCGCAGGCCACGACGACTTGGAAGTGGCCTTTCTCGCGCACGCTGCGTCCTTCGCTCGCGCCCTCTTCGAACCCGCAAAAACGGCATCGCGTTGAGGTCGGTCGCTCTCCTGCCGCCTGTTCGTCCACGTCAAGCGCTTTACGCGGGCCCGCCACTTCGACCTGCCGAAAGAGCGGGGACGCATGCGCTCCGCTCGTTTACTGAAAATTGGTAAACTGCTCGTCACCGTTGCGATCGCACTCACGGCCGCGGTAGGGCCCGTACGTGCCGAGCGGCAGATCGTCGACTTGCATCGCCTGGACGCAAACTTCCAACTCTTTGCGGCGGATTCGAGCGTGCCGTGGAAGCCGACCACGGTTCGCTTGGATACCTATTCGAGCGCGCCCGTCGATTTTTCGGTGTACGAAGTCGATCCCGCCGACGTGTTGACGGCAGGTTCGAATTTCAGCCCGCGCTCGATCGTGACATCTGGGCGCCGCAAGACGCTGTCGTTTACCTTCTCGCCGCCGGGCGGCTACCAATTTCAATCGAGCGTCGTCAACATTCCGCTTGGCAGCCGCGAAGGTTTCTTCGTCGTCGAAGCTCGCCGCGGCAGTATGGGCGAGCAAGTATGGATCAATCGCTCGCGCGTCGGCATGATATCGAAGGAGACGCCGAGCGGTTTGGCGATCTATGCGGCCGATCTCGGCACCGGCATGCCGATGCGGCGGATGCGCGTGCAACTCGTCGTCAATCGCGAGTTCGTCACCGTCTTGACCGACGGCGACGGGCTCGTTCGGTGGAACCGCTCGCCGCGACCCGTCTTCGCGCTCGCACAGTGGGGCGGCAGCTACGCGTTCCTAAGCCTCTTGCCGCAGCCGCCGCTGCCGGCAACGATCGTCGGTGTGCGAACCGATTCGGCGGTGGTGCATGCCGGCGAGAGCGTGCACGTGGCTGGATTCGCGCGCACGCGCTCGCGCGGCGTCTTGCGGCCCAGCGATGGGATCGCGACCGTTTCGCTGCGCGACGGCGCGACGACGATCGCCGAGCAGCGCGTCCCGCTCGACTCGGCGGGCGCGTTCGCGACGACGTTTGCGTTGCCTGAGAATGCGGCGTCGGGCGAGTACGCGGTGCTTGCCGCAGCCGCCGGCGGCGTCGGCGGCGCGAGCCTCGACGTGGACGCCAACGCCGGCGGACTCTCGCTCGATGCAAGCGCCCAATGCGGCGGCGAGTGCGACTGGCGCCGCGACGTTCCCCTCTTCGTCCACGCATCGCGCGGCGGAACGACGGTGCGCGTCACCGTCGTGCGCTCGCCGCATCTCGACGTCGGCAACGCATCGGAGACGCTGCCGTGGGCGACGGCGCGCTGGTTTGAAGGCACCGTGCAAACCGACGAGAGCGGCAACGCGACGATCCAGATTCCTCACCCGACCGACGACTTTGCCTCCACCTACGGCGTGCACGTCGAATCGAATGGGGCTACGGCGGACACGCGGATCACCGTGCCGACCGCCGATGCGGCGATACGCCTGACGGTCGAGCGCACCGAGCAGAGTCTGGGCACGCCGCTTGCGTTCGACGTCTACGGTGCGCGCCTGGACGGCGCGCCGCTTGCCGGCGCGCCGGTTACGATTTCGCTGACCCACGGAACGACGGGAGCGCAGCAAATGCTCGCGCTCGACGCGCGCGGCCACGCGCACGGCACATTTACGTCACCCGAGCTCGGCACGAACTTTCTGCTCGCGTGGGTCGATCGCGGCGGACGCGCGATGGATGCCGCGCAAGTGCGGGTCGATCCGCAGGCCTCGGCGGCGTCCGGCGAGGGCGAAAACGCCGACGTTCGGATCGCGCTCGATCGCGAGAGTTATCGGCCGGACGATGAGATCGGCGTGGATGCCGCCGCTGCGGGCGCGCAGGGTTACGCGCTCGTGACCTTCGAGAGCGCGATCGGCGTCGAACCGCACGTGGTGCGTACGTCGGAAGGGCGCGCCTCGGCGCGGCTTCGCGCCGCCGATGCGGCCGGCGAGCTGCGCGTCGGCGCGGCCTTCGTGCGCGACGGCGCGATCGAATGGAACACGATTCCGGTCACGTTGAGGGCGCCCGGGCGGCCGCGCGCCGCGCAGCTGTCGCTGGCCACCGATACGTATGCGCCCGGCGAAACGGCAACCGGCGTCTTCACCGGCGGCACGCCGGGCACGTTCGTCGTTCGTCTCAGTCACGGAACGCCGTCGGGCAGCGCGGTCTTTGCCTCCGCGCCGGCGCTGCTCGTCATCGGCGTGACGAACACGCAGAACAGCGCGCCCTCGATGGTAACGTGGCACCCGTGGGTGCTGTCGACGGGCGACCGCGCCCAAGTGCTCGGCTTCGTCAGCCGCACCCAGCCGCCGCCCGAGCTGGCGCTCGCGCAAGCCGAGACGCAGGCGCTCTCGTGGTCGGTCGCGCGTGCGAACGGCGAGCACGTCAGCGTGCCGCTGCCGGCGCGCAGTGGACGGTACGAACTCTCGGTGCTCGGCATCGCCGACGATGGCAGCGTAAGCGCCGCCTCGTCGACGGTCGTCGTGCGATGACGCGGGTGCCGCCATGGCGTTGATGCTGCTCGATACGTACGGTCTCGTGTATCGCGCGTTCTTCGCGCTGCCGGGATTGACGACGAGCGCCGGCGTACCGATCAACGCCGTCTACGGATTCACGATGATGCTCAACAAGCTCATCGCCGACGAGAAGCCGACGCACGTGCTCGCCGCTTTCGATAAAGGCATGCCGGCGGAGCGCGTCGCGCTGTACGCGCAATACAAAGCGCAGCGCCGCGCGATGCCCGACGAGCTGCGCAGCCAGTTCGCGCTGGTCCGCCGCGTGCTGGATACCTATCGTATCCCGATCGTCGAAATGGAGGGACAGGAGGCCGACGACGTGATCGCGACGCTCGCGCGCCAAGCCGAGGAGGCCGGCGAGCAGACGATCGTCGTGACGGGAGATCTCGATCTGCTGCAGGTCGTGGACGACCGCACGACCGTGCTCACCACGCG
>Ga0302326_10001357_pt1 | contig 62486 bp, 59 predicted proteins | sample Palsa_T0_3_FD_202264 | JGI IMG/M metagenome (GOLD analysis project Ga0302326, IMG submission 202264) | Peat permafrost microbial communities from Stordalen Mire near Abisko, Sweden - Palsa_T0_3 | ecosystem: Environmental > Terrestrial > Soil > Palsa > Peat permafrost | place: Sweden: Abisko...
ATTTTCTACAAAAGTCCTGGTTGACGGTGAGCCGGCCGATAGGCGGGATTCTGTTCAGCCCTGACGGGCCCTGGTGGCCATCCATCTGAGCGGCCTACCTGGGGATGCTCCTCTCTCGAGGGGCGGACGAGCAGCCCGTCTCCCACGCTTGGCCTTGCTCCGGGTGGGGTTTACCGAGCCGGCCGGGTCACCCCGACCGCTGGTGCGCTCTTACCGCACCTTTTCACCCTTGCCTGTGCGGGCCCGAGGGCCCGCCATCGGCGGTCTGCTCTCTGTGGCACTTTCCTGCGAGTCGCCCCGACTGGCCGTTAGCCAGCACCCTGCTCTGCGGAGTCCCGACCTTCCTCAACACGATCCCGCACTGCGGTCCGAGCTGCGGCCACCTGGCCGACTCACCGTCGCCGCCAGTCTGCCACGACCGCCGGGGTATTGGTGGCCGGCGTGGCGTCGGTAGGGTGTCGTGGATGTCGAGTCGCGCCCATCAGCTCTTCGACCCCGAGGCCCCACCCCTCAGGGGGGTGGGCGGTCCGTCGGCGGACAGCGCCCGTGCCGGGGTGCTCTCGATCGGTGCGCTCTATGGCGAGGTTGAAGCCGCATTGACCTCGGCTTTTCCGCGCAACCGCCCGCTGTGGGTCCGCGGGGAGATCCAGAGTTTCTCGGACCAGTCCGGACGGTCGGGGCACTGCTATATGGACCTGGTCGATCCCGATGAGGGCGGCGGCGGGTCGATCTCGCGGGGTCGAGGAGTGCCGGCCCTCAAGGTCAAATGCTGGAAGGGCAGCTGGGAGCCACTGAGGCGCTCGCTGGCGAAGGAGGGCATCGACCTGGCGGAGGGGATGGTCGTCGTGCTGCGTGGGACGATCGACCTCTACCGACCGAAGGGGGAGATCGGCTTCATCCTCTCCGAGCTCGATGTGACGGCGCTGCTCGGGCGTCTGGCCGCCCAGCGGGCCAAGCTGGTGCGCACCCTGGAGGCCGAGGGGTTGCTCCGGCGCAATGCCGCGCTGCCAGTCGCCCCGGTGGCGCTGCGGGTGGGCCTGGTGGCCAGTCCCGGGACCGAGGGGTACCGGGACTTCCTCGGCCAATTGACAGGGTCGGGGTTTGGGTTCCACGTCACGGTGATGCCGGTCGCCGTGCAGGGCGCCAACGCCCCGTCGGCGGTGGCAGCGGCGGTGACCGCTTTGTGCCGAACCGAGTGTGATCTGGTGGTGCTGGTCAGAGGCGGGGGATCGAAGGCGGACCTGGCCGTCTTCGACGCCGAGGTGGTCGCCCGCGCCATCGCCGTGGCGACCAAGCCGATCTGGACCGGCATCGGCCACACCGGCGACGAGTCGGTGGCCGACATTGTGGCCAACCAGGCCTGCATCACCCCCACCGAATGCGGGCACCAGCTCGTCCTGCGTGCCGGGCAGTGGTGGGAGGAGCATGTCGCAGGGCCCGCATCCGTGCTGGGTCGACGCGTTCCCTCGCTTCTCGGGGAGGCCGACGCGAGGGACGCCGCAGCGCGCGGTCGACTCACCCGTGCGGCGCGCAGCCAACTGCGGGTACACCGCGAACGGGTTGCGGTGCGTGCCGGCGCGCTGGGCCGCCTGGCCCCCGAGAGGTTGGCGGCCCGCCAGGGAGGTCTGCGCACCACTGCGGCGCGCCTCGGGCCCTTGTCCATGGGCTACGTGGCGCGAGAGGCGGAGAGAGTGCGATCCTGGCGGCGTCTTCTCACGGCCTACGACGTCGAACGCCAGCTCGAACGGGGGTACACCCTGACCCTCACCGCCGCAGGTGAGCTCGTGAGGAGTGCGGGAGCACTGCCGGTCGGAAGCGAGCTCGTCACCCGTTTTGCCGACGGGACGGCCCGCTCGCGGATTGAATCGGCCGCGGTCCGAGACGTGGGTGCCGAAGAGGGGAACGAGGGGAACGAGGGGAACGAGGAGAGGAAATGACGGCAGCGACCAAGGATTCCGTACCGGTGGACGAGTTGAGCTACACCGAGGCCAGCCGGGAGCTCGATTCGATCGTCGAGTTCTTCGAGCAGCGCGAGGTGGACGTCGACGTGCTGGTGGCGCGCCTCGAGCGGGCGACCGCCCTGATCGACGAGCTGGATCGCCGGTTGCGCCGCACCCGGGCCCAGGTGGAGGAGCTAGTGCCTCGCCTCGGAGCGCTGGCCGGCGAGATCGAGCTCGAGGGGGACGATGACCATGAGTGAGACGGCTGCCGACCAGCGGCTGTACTTCCGTCAGCTCCTCTCGGGCGTCGATTTCGCCCGCGGGGATCCCATGGCCCGCCAGATGGTGAACTTCGTCTACCTCATCGGCGACCGGGCGACCGGTGAAGCGGTCATCGTCGATCCCGCCTATGCGGTACAGGACCTGCTCAGTGTGGTGGAGGCCGACGGCATGAGGCTGAGCGGCGTGTTGGCCACGCACTATCACCCCGACCACGTCGGAGGGGAGATGGCGGGCTGGGGCGTGGAAGGCATTGCCGCGCTGCTCGAGAAGGTGCAGGTGCCGGTGCACCTGCAGAAGGAAGAGGTGCCGTGGGTCGAACGCACGACCGGTGTCGGCCAGTCGAATCTGGTCGGTCACGACAGCGGCGATGTGGTGCGAGTGGGGTCGGTAGAGGTCGAGCTGATCCATACGCCCGGGCACACGCCGGGGAGCCAGTGCTTCCTGGTCGACGGCCGCCTCGTGGCCGGGGACACCCTCTTCCTCGAGGGTTGCGGCCGGACCGACCTCCCCGGGGCGGACCCCGTCGCCATGTACGACTCGCTCAACGGGCGCTTGGCCCGGGTGTCCGACGATGCCGTGCTCTACCCGGGGCACTGGTACTCGGCCGACCCGTCGCAGAGCATGGGGGCGACGCGCGCCACGAACTACGTGTTCCGCCCCCACTCCGTGCAGGAGTGGATGTCCCTGTTCGGAGGGCGATGATGTCGGAGGGCCTGCCGCCCGGCGGGGCGGTCGTCGTGGTGGGGGCTTCACTGGCCGGTTGGCGAGCCGTCGAGACGCTGCGCGCCGAGGGATTCGACGGGCGCATCACGCTGGTCGGTGAGGAGTTGCACCTGCCCTATGACCGGCCGCCCCTGTCCAAGCAGGTGCTGGCCGGGACCTGGCCGCCCGAGAAGGCGGTACTGGCCGATCGAAGGCGGTCCGGTGAACTGCAGGTGCACGAGGTGCTGGGCCACCGCGCCGTGCGATTGGACGTCGGCGCACGTCAGGTGGAGATCGACGACGGCACGGTGCTGACGGGCGATGCCCTGGTACTGGCCACCGGGGCCGCGCCACGCCGGCTGCCGGGCACGGAGCGACTGGGCCACGATGACGGGCTCTTCACGCTGCGCACGCTGGACGACTCGTTGGCCCTGCGGGCGGCGGTGACGGCCGTGGAGCCCTGCCGGGTCGTCGTCATCGGCGCGGGGTTCATCGGGGCCGAGGTGGCGTCGACCTGTGCCGCCATGGGCTGCCAGGTCACCGTGGTCGAGGTGATGGAGATCCCGTTGGCCAACCTGTTGGGACCGCTGATCGGCGCCTACTGCGGATCGCTGCACGTTGCCCACGGTGTCGACCTGCGCACCGGGGTCGGTGTCGCCGACGTCCGCCGGGCGGAGGGGGATCCGGGCGGCCTGGTGGTCGAGCTCGAGGACGGAGCCGCCATCGGGGCCGACGTGGTGGTGGTGGGCATCGGTGTGGCGCCCACGGTCGACTGGCTCCAAGACTCGGGGCTGTTGGTGGAGAACGGCGTCGTCTGCGACGACCGGCTGTTCGCCGCAGAGGGGATCGTGGCGGCGGGGGACCTGGCGCGTTGGACGTGGCGGCACGACGGAGCCGAAGAGCAGGTCCGCATCGAGCACTGGCAGGTGGCCGCCGAGGCAGGGATGGCTGCGGCCCACGGCCTCCTGGCCGGCCACGACGCCGCCGCCCCGTTCGCGCCGATCCCCTACTTCTGGTCGGATCAGTTCGACATTCGCTTCCAGGTCCTCGGCAGTCCCGGTGGGCAGGACGACGTGGAGATCGTCGAGGGTTCGTTCGACGAAGGTGTCTTTGTGGCGCTGTTCGGCCGAGAGGGACGGCTGCGTGCGGCAATGGCCGTGGGGCGACCGCGGCGTCTGATGGCCTGGCGCCCCCTGCTCGAGGCCGGCAGCAGCTGGGACGACGCGCTGGCGTCGGCTTCGGCCTAATGGGACGGAGCGACGGCCACCGGCCTGGACGCCCCAGGTCCGCGCTCGGTTCGCGTTAGAACGCGATGCCGGAGAGCTCGGGGATGGTGGCCTCGGCCTTGGCGCGCGCCGCCAGCCAGCGTTCGCGGGCGCGGGACCGGGTGGCGTCGTCGGCCCGGGGCTCGACGATCCGGGCGGGCGAGTAGCTCTGGGCGATCTCGTCCAGCGACGCATGCGTGCCGATCGCCAGGCCGGCCAGGAGGCCGGCCCCCAGGGTCGTCGCCTCAAGAACGGGGGAGAGCTCGACCGGTCGGCCGATGGCGTCGGCCAGTGCGGCCACGAAGATCTTGTTGTCCGACATCCCGCCGTCGACGCGCAGTGCCGCGATGGGGAGCCCACTGTCGGCTTCGGAGGCTTCGACGAGGTCGGCACCACGGTGGGCGACGCCCTCGAGGACGGCCCGCACGAGCTCGGGTCGGCCCGATCCCCGGGTCAGGCCGACCAGCGCCCCGCGGGCACCGAAGTCCCAGACCGGCGTGCCCAGGCCGAAGAGCGCGGGGACGAACCAGACGTCGCCGGTCGTCTCGCACTGGGCGGCGACGGCGGCCGACTCCCCAGCCGAGGACAGGAGGCCGAGATCGTCGCGTAGCCACTCCACGCAGGAACCAGCGGACAGCATCACGGCCTCTACGCCCCAGGTGGGGACGCCACCCACCTGGAAGGCCACGATGGGAAAGGTGCCCGAGGCGCCCCGCCCGTCATGAGCCGGCCGCTGCGCCGATCCGGTGCACTGGTCCAACATGCCGCCGGTCCCGAAGGTGGCCTTGGCCAGACCGGGGCGGGTGCAACCCTGTCCGATCAGTGAGGCCTGCTGATCGCCGGCGATCCCGCAGAGCAGTGGGGCACCCGGCAGGGCGCGACAGGTGCCGATGGCTCCGGATGAGTCGACAATGCGCGGAAGCATGATCTCGGGGATGCGCAGGCGCTCGAGGATCGGGGGATTCCACCCCAGGGTGGAGGGATCGATGAGCCCGGTGACGGCGGCGTTGGTGGCGTCGGTCACATGGAGCGCGGCGTCTCCCGCGTCGGCACCGCCGGAGAGGACCCAGGCCACCCAGGTGTCCACGGTGCCGAAGCACAGCTCGCCGGCGGCGGCCCTCTTCCGATCGGCGTCCACCGCATCGAGGATGGACATCACCTTGGTGGCCGACGCGTTGGGGGCGAGGCGGATCCCTTCGGTCTGGAGTGCCAGACAGGTACCCACCGTGCGCAGGTCCTGCCAGCCGATCCCGGGAGCGAGCGGCCGCCCCGTGGCCCGTTCCCAGACGATGGTGGAGGCCCGTTGGTTGGCGATGCCCACGGCCCCGACCGGTCCCCCCTCGTGCGCGGCCTGGTTGGCCACGGCGAGGACCGCCTCGGCCATCAGGGCGGCATCGAACTCCACCAGGCCCGGAGCGGGCGAGTCGGGGAGGACAGCGCGGTGGTGGGTGTGCTCGACCACCGAATCGGGGCGGACGATGGCCGCCCGCACCCCCGAGGTGCCGACGTCGACGACCAGGACACCACCGCGCTGGACGCTCATGGCCAGGGCGCCGGTCCGAAGGGCGAGGGCAGGCCGAGCTTTGCCGGATTGAGGATGCCGGCGGGGTCGAGGCTCCCCTTGATCCGTGCCAGGACGTCGAAGCCCGAGCCGAGCGCCCCGGGCAGGAAGCGGGAGCGGTTGAGCCCGATCCCGTGGTGGTGGCTGATGGCGGCACCGTGGCCCATCACGGCGTGGATCACGGTGTCCCAGGCCCGCCGGTAGAAGCGTGTCCGCCAGTCGTCGTCACCCTCGGGCCCGCGGCCGGCGAAGGTGAAGTACAGGCAGGCGCCATCGCCATAGGCGTGCGACTGGTGCGCCGAGGCGACCAGCGTGCCGTCCATCGCCCTGAGGGACGAGAGCACCTCGTCGAAGAGCGCGGGAAGCACGGTCCACGGCGCCGAGACCTCCACCGTGTCCACCACGATGCCGGCGCGCCACAGTGGTGCCAGCGCCGAGACGTCGTTGCGGTGCCCGAGCCAGCGCCCGACCAGGGCGGGGTCGAGGTTGCGGGCACCCGCGGCAGTGGTGCACTCGTCGTCGACGACCGAGACGGTGGCGGCCAGAAGTGCCGGGTCGGTTTCGTCCAGCACGATGAGCACGTTGGTCGAGCGCTGCTCGAAGTGACGCTCGGACTCGATCTCGTCGTAGAGGCGCAGGACGGCCGGGGTGGCACCACGCCGCAAGATCTTCCGGCAGGCGGCCAGCCCTGCGGCGAAGGAGCGGAAGCCGAAGGCCCGCCGCTCCTGCGCCGGTGGAGCCGGGTGGATTCGCAGGCGCGCTTCGGTGATCACGCCGAGGGTGCCCTCGCTGCCGACGAAGAGCTGGGTCAAATTGGGCCCGGTGGCGGCACGGGGGCCGTGCCCTTCGGTGCGTACGGTGCGGCCGTCGGCCAGGACCACCTCGAGGCCGAGCACCATGTCCTCGATCTTGCCGTAACGGGTGGAGTACTGACCGGCACTGCGGCAGGCGAGCCAGCCCCCCACCGTCGAGAGCTCCATCGACTGGGGCCAGTGTCCGAGGGTGTAGCCGGTCCCCACCTGGGCCAGCGCCCCCTCGAGATCGGGGCCGAAGGTCCCCGCCCGCACGTCGGCGGTGAGCGAGGTCTCGTCCACACCGAGCAGGCCGTCGAGCGACGTGAGGTCGAGCGCGACCCCGCCGAAGACGGGGACGGACCCGCCACACACCCCGCTGCGGCCCGCAACGGGTGTCACCGGCACGACGGCCTCGTTGCACGCCGCCAGGACGATGGAGACCTGGGCGGTGGTCCTGGGCCGCACGACCAGGGCCGGACGGTGGGGGACGGCGCCCTGTGCCGCCCACCCGATGGCCAGGGGCCACCAGTCCCGGCCCGCCTCGGCCCGGGCGGCGTCGTCGCCCGACACCTCGACACCGCTCCGGACGAGGTGGTCGACCAGGCCGTCCGGCAAGGGGACGCTGGGGCCGGGCAGCCGGTCGGTCACGGACTGCGGCGGCGCGTCGATGGGCGTGACCGGGGTGGGAGCCGTCACGGGAGATCGAGCCCCGCGGTGAGGAGCTCCTTCTGGGTGGAGTCGATGAAGCGGTTGGCCTGACGGGAAGCCTCATGGTCGTCCCACCCCATGTCCGGGGCGATCAGCGACGCGGCGGCGTGGGCTCCGGCCATGGTGGGGACGGCGCGTTGGATCACGGCCCGGGTCCGGCGGGCCAGCACGTCGTCGAGAGTCTGGGCCATCTCCTCGCGCGCCGCGAAGACCAGCTCGGCTCCCGTGTAGGGCAGACCGGCGACGACCGGTTGTCGGAGCTCGGGCCGCCCCTCGGCCAGCGCCAGCACCTCGGCGCACTCGCTGCCGTAGCGGGCGAGGAGGTGGCCCGGCCCGAGGGCCATGGCGACGGGGTCCCTGGTGGCCGTGGTGGCGCCGCGCAGGGCGAGGGACGCGGTGACGCAACGACGGCGGGTGGGGGACTCTCCGAGCTGGCGCACCACCGCATCGACGGTGTCCTGCGCCATCTTCCGGTACGTGGTCAGTTTGCCCCCGGTCACGGTGACCATGCCCTGTTCCGAGGTGCGAACGGTGTGCCGGCGCGAGAGGTCGGCCGTCCGTTCCGGGACCGGGCCCCCGTGCGCCGGGGATGCCAGCAGGGGTCGCAGGCCGGCCCAGACGCCCGTCACATCGGCCCGGGTCAAGCGGGAGGTGGTGGCGTTGTTGGCCGCGTCGAGCAGGTAGTCGACGTCCTCGGGGGTGCAGGAGGGATCGTCGAGGGGCCCCCGATAGTCCGTATCGGTCGTGCCCAGATAGACGAGGTCCGTACCGGGCCACGGCACCACGAAGATCGTCCGCCTGTCCCGGGGGACGGGGATGACGGCGGCGACGTCGCAGGGGAGCCGGTCCGCCGGGACCGTGACGTGCACCCCCTTGGCCGGTCGGATGGAGCGCGGGTGGGAGCCTTCGTCGAGAGCCCTCACGTCGTCGGCCCAGACGCCGGTGGCGTTGACCACCACACGGGCGCTGATCGGGAATTCGGACCCCGCATCGGAGGGTTCGGGCCGCACGATGGCCCCCGCCGCCCGGCCGCCGGTGCGTGTCAGGCCGACCACCGGGGTGTAGTTGGCCACGACGGCGCCGTGATCGAGCGCGGCGGTGCGCGCCAGGCACAGGGTCAGCCGGGCATCGTCGGCTCGGGCGTCGAAGTAGAGGAAGCCGGCAACGAGCCGCTCGGCGTTCAGGGTCGGCAGGTGCTCCAGGGCCTGGTCCCGGGTGACCCGACGGTGGCGGGCCCCGATGCGGACGCCGCCGGTCAGATCGTAGAGCCACAGTGCCCCCGAGTAGGAGCGGGCCACGGCCTTGGAGACCGCGCCGTCGCGACCGAAGAGGGGGATCAGGAACGGCAGGGGGGACACGAGGTGGGGTGCGTTGTCCAACAGGCGCTGTCGCTCCACCAGGTTCTCGTAGACCAGTCGGAACTCCCGTTGCTGCAGGTACCGCAGGCCCCCGTGGACCATCTTCGACGACTTGGACGAGGTCCCCGAGGCGAAGTCGTGCCTCTCGACGAGTGCGGTCTTCAGGCCGCGGCTGGCGGCATCGAGCGCCACCCCGGCTCCCGTGACGCCGCCGCCGACGACGAGGACGTCGAACCGCTCGTCCGCCAGGCGCCGGAGGGAGTCTTGGCGTCGGAACCGGTGCACGATCCCAGCCTGTCATACGCCGTGAGGGGCCCCTCCGCCGTCGGTGCGGGCGGAATTAACAATCATTGTCAACAAGCGGGATTCACGCTACGGTGGCCTCGACATGCAGTCTCCCGACGCGTTGACCGAACTGTTCCGCGCCCACGGTCGCAAGATCACGGCCCAGCGGCAGTGCATCTTCCGCGCGCTGGAGGGCGACATCACGCACCCCTCGGCCGAGAGGGTCTACGAGAGGGTGCGCACCGAGATGCCCAACGTCTCGCTCAAGACCGTCTACCAGACGCTGCACGACCTGTCCGAGCTGGGCCAGATCGACGCATTGGACCTGGGAACCGGCGCCGTCCGGTTCGACCCCAACGTCGAGGCGACCCACCACCACGTGGTGTGCCGCCGGTGCGGCAAGGTCCGGGACGTGAACGCCGACTTTCCGGGCCTGGCCGTGCCCCCCGGCGCCGCTCCGGGGTTCGACGTGCTGAGCGCCGAGGTCGTCTTTCGTGGGCTCTGCGACGGGTGTCGAGAAGATCGGCCGTAGTACCACTACCGAGAAGGGAACACGCACAACATGCCAGCATTGAAGGGGTCCAAGACCGAGGCCAACCTCAAGGAAGCGTTTGCCGGCGAGAGCCAGGCCAACCGTCGGTACCTGTACTTCGCCCAGAAGGCCGACGTGGAGGGCTACCCGGACGTGGCGGCCCTGTTCCGCTCGGTCGCCGAGGGCGAGACGGGCCACGCCTTCGGCCACTTCGACTTCCTGAGGGAGGTGGGCGACCCGGTGACCGGCGTGCCGGTCGGCGCGACGGAGGACAACCTGAAGTCCGCCATTGAAGGAGAGACCTACGAGTACACCGAGATGTATCCCGGGTTCGCCAAGACGGCGCGTGACGAGGGCTTCGAGGAGATCGGCGAGTGGCTCGAGACACTGGCCAAGGCCGAGAAGTCCCATGCCGGCCGCTTCACGCAGGGGCTCGAGTCGGTCGCATAGCCCGGCGGCCTCATGACCGCCGTCTACGACCCGACCGATCCGCGGTACTTCGATCGCGGCGCCCTGCGCGAGGAGCTCGACCGGGTCTTCGACCTGTGCCACGGGTGCCGCCTCTGTTTCAACCTGTGCCCGTCGTTCCCGACCATGTTCGGGTTCATCGACGCGCGGGACGGTGACGTCTCGGCGCTGACCGAGGGCGAGCGCGACCAGGTGGTCGACGAGTGCTATCAGTGCAAGCTCTGCTACGTGAAGTGCCCCTACGTGCCTCCGCACGAGTGGAAGCTCGACTTCCCGCGCCTCATGAGCCGGGTCCACGCCGTGCGCACCCGCGAGGGCCAGGGGCTCAGGGAGCGCGTGACGGACCAGTTCCTGGGTCGCACCGACGCGCTGGGTATGGCGTCGGTGGTGGCGGCACCGGTGGTGAACTGGGCCACCGGCACCCCCGGTTCCTGGACGCGACGGGTCATGGAGAAGACGGTCGGGCTGGCGTCGGAGCGGTTGCTTCCGCCCTACGCGCGCCAGCGCTTCACGACCTGGTTTGCCCGCAGGAGGCGCGCGCCGGCCCTGTCGCAGGAGGGCGGGGCGGTCTCGGTCTTTCCCACCTGCTTCGTCGAGTACATGGATCCCGACGTCGGCAAGGACCTGGTACGGGTCTACGAGCACAACGGGGTGGCGTGCACGCTCCCCGACGGGACCACGTGCTGCGGCGCACCCTGGCTGCACTCGGGCAACGTGGAGCAGTTCGAGAAGGCGGCTCGTCGCAACGTGGCCGCGCTGGTGCGCGAGGTGCGGGCCGGGCGCGACGTCGTCGTGGCCCAGCCGACCTGTGCCTACGTCGTCAAGCGGGACTACCCCCTTTACGCCGCCGGCGCCGACGCCGAGCTGGTGGCGGCCCACACCTACGACCCGGCGGAGTACCTCATGAAGCGCCAGAGGGACCCTGAAGACGCGTTCTCGCTGCGCGACGAGTTTCCCGGGCGCGACGACGGCAGCGTGCCCGGCGCAGTGACGTACCACGTGGCGTGCCACCTCTTGGCGCAGAACGCCGGGCTCAAGAGCCGCGACCTGCTCAAGGTGGCGGGGATCAGGTGCACGCTCGTGCAACGCTGCTCGGGCATCGACGGGACCTGGGGCTACCGGTCGGAGAACTATGCCCTGGCGCGCCAGGTGGCGGCCCCCATGGCGCAGGAGATCACCGCGGCCGGCAACGACGTCGTCTGCGGGGACTGCCACCTGGCCAACGGTGCGATCACCCAGGAGACGGGGGTGAGACCCCGGCACCCCATGCAGGTGTTGGCACAGGCCTACGGCCTGGAGGAGTCGGGGTGACCGAGGCGCTGACCCTGGACGACGTGCTCGACCTACGGGCCTACGAAAGGGTGCGCGAGGAGTATCGAGCGCAGATCATCGCCCGCAAACGGCTGCGCCGTGTCGCACTGGGTCCTCTCATGACCCTCGTGTTCGAGTGCTTCGACACCGTACGGTTCCAGGTCCAAGAGATGGCCCGGGTGGAGAAGATCCTCTCCGACGAGGCCCTACAGGTCGAGCTCGACATCTACAACCGCCTGTTGCCCCAGGTCGGAGAGCTCTCGGGCACCCTGTTGATCGAGCTGACCTCGGAGGGGATGCTGCGGGAGTGGCTGCCCAAGTTGGTGGGTATCGAGCGGGCGCTCGGGGTGGAGGTGGGCGGCGAGATCGTGCCCAGCCGGCCGGAGGAGGCGCACGAGGCGGCGCTGGTCCGCGACACGCTGACGCCGGCGGTGCACTACCTGCGCTTCGGGTTCACGCCCGCCCAGGTGGAGGCTTTCGCCGGCGATCCGGGCGGGGTGACCCTGGTGGCCGGCCACCCCGACTACGAGGCGCGCACCGTTCTCACTCCGGCCGTGCGCCGGGAACTGCTCGGTGACCTGCGCGGCACAACAAAGCCGCTTCATATCGGCTGACCAGGGCCGTTTCTTTGTGTGGGTCTTTACAGGCCGACCTTCGCTGGGCCATACTTTTCGCTCGCCGGAATATCGGTGCCGGGGCCGCGTGATATGGCCCTGCCGGGGCCAGGTGGTGTGGCCCGGCTGTGCTCCCGACCAGGGCGAGCTGCTCATATCCGTCTTTGCGAGGAAGTGTTTCCCATGAGTGCCACCACGTGGCGCAAGCAAGCCGCCTGCCGGGGCCTCGATGTCGAGGTGTTCTACCCGATCTCAGAGGACGAGGCCGATGCGGCCGAGGCCAAGGTCATCTGCGGCGAGTGCCCGGTCCGTCAGGCCTGCCTCGAGCACGCCCTGGCCCACCGCGAGCGCGAGGGTGTGTGGGGCGGGACGACCGAGCGGGAGCGTCGCCGCATCGTCCGGCAGCGCCGCAAGTCGGCCTGACCTCGGTCGAGGCCTTCGGGGCGCCCTGGCGCTTCCGGTAGCCTTCGCCGGTGGATTTTGAACTCTCCGACGAGTTCGCCGCACTGCGGGATTCGGTGCGGCGGTTGGCCCAGGACAAGGTCCGGCCCCGGGCACGGGCCATCGACAAGGAACGCGTCTATCCCTACGACGTGTTCGACGCGTTTCGCTCCGCCGGCCTCCTCGGACTGTGCATACCGAGCGAGTACGGCGGTTCGGGAGCCGGCATCCTCGGTCTGGCCATCGCCATCGAGGAGGTGGCCAAGTACTCGAACGTCGCCGCGTTGATGCTCCTCCTCACCCGGCTGCCCACCGGTCCGGTGATGATCGCCGGCAGCGAGGCCCAGAAGGCGACGTACCTGCCCGGGATCGCCGAGGGAACCCAGCGGGCGGCATTCGGGCTCTCGGAGGCGCAGGCGGGAAGCGACGTGATGGGAATGCGGACCAAGGGCGTGGCCGATCCGGAGAACCAGGGCGGGTGGATCCTCAACGGCACCAAGTGCTGGATGTCGGGCGTCAGGGAGGCCGACTGGTACACCGTCTTCGCCAAGACGGGCGGGCCGTCGAGTCGGGCCCACGACTCGGTGACCGCCTTCATCGTCGAGCGGGAATGGGAAGGCGTCGACGTTGGTCGAATCGACCACAAGATGGGAGTGCGAGGCATCGACACCGGTGAGCTCGTGCTGAGCGACGTGCGCGTGCCGGCCGAGAACGTGATCGGCGAGGTGGGAGGCTTCCGGTTGGCCATGCACGCCCTCAACGCCATGCGCCCCATCGTTGCGGCCCGGGGCATCGGCCTGGCCGAGGGAGCGCTCATGTACGCCACCGACTACGTGCAGCGGCGCGAGGCCTTCGGCCATACCATCGCCGACTTCCAGGGCATCCAATGGGAGATCGCCAAGTGCGCGGTCGACATCGAAGCGGCGCGACTGCTCACCTACCGGGCCGCCGTCCTGGCCGATCAGGGCAAGTACACCAAGGAGCATGTCCCGTTCCTCTCCATGGCCAAGTACTACGCCACCGAACTGGCCGTGCGGGCCTCGTCCCTGGCCGTGCAGCTCCTGGGTGCCCCCGGGTACATGGAGGACCATCCGACGGAGCAGTGGTACCGCGACGCCAAGCAGCTGACCATCGTCGAGGGCACCTCCCAGGTGCAGCTGGGCCTGATCGCGCGGGGCGTCTTGGACCGGGACCTGTGGTGGGACTGATGCTCGAGTGGCCCGATGTCCTGACCCGCCTGATGCGCCGCGAGTCGCTCACCGAAAAGGAGGCCGAATCGACGCTGGCCTCGGTGCTGTCCGGTGAGGTGGCACCGTCCCAGATCGGGGCCTTTCTCACCCTCCTGCGCGCCAAGGGGGAGTCGGTCGAGGAGGTGACCGGCTTGGCCCGGGCCATGGTCGGGGCGGCGGTGGCTCTGGACCTCCCCCAGGGGCCCGACGGCGTGGTCGATCTGGTGGGAACGGGCGGCGACCGATTGAGCAGCATCAATGTGACGACCCTGGCCGCGCTGACGGTGGCGGGTGCCGGGGTGACGGTGTGCAAGCACGGCGGCCGGTCGGCCTCGTCGTCGGTGGGCTCCGCCGACGTGCTGGAGGCACTGGGCGTCGCCATCGAGATCGGCCCGGTGGGGGTGGCCCGATGCGTGACCGAGGCCGGTATCGGCTTCTGTTTCGCCCAACGCTTCCATCCGGCCATGCGGTTCGTGGCGCCGGTGCGGCGCGAGCTCGGTGTCCCGACCATCTTCAATTTTCTCGGTCCGCTCACCAACCCCGCCGGCACGCGCCGTCAACTGGTGGGCGTCAACGACCCGGCGATGGCGTCCATCATGGCCACCGTGCTCGGGGCCACGGGGAGCAGACGCGCCATGATCGTGTATGCCGACGACGGGCTGGACGAGCTGAGCGTGACCTCACCCTCCACCGTGCTCGAGCTCGTGGGTGACGGCGACGGCTCCTACGAGCTCACGGAGTGGAGGGTCGACCCGGGGGCATTGGGCTTCGCCCCCGCCACGATGGACGATCTGCGCGGCGGGGACGCGGCGTTCAACGCCCGAGCGATCCGCTCCGTCCTCGAAGGGGAGCGAGGGCCCAATCGCGACATCGGGGTGCTCAATGCCGCGGCGGCCCTGATGGTGATCGGCCGGGTCGACGGTCTGGTGGACGGGGTCGATCTGGCGGTCGACTCCATCGACAGCGGCCGGGCCAAGGCCGCGCTCGAGGCGTTGGTGACGACGTCGCAGGCCGCCTCGGAGTCGGGCGACTGAAGGAGCCGGACCGGGCCACGGGCCCGGCGCACGGACCGGGTCACTTGACCGGGCCGACCTCGGCCCCCGGGGCCGGGTGGACCCGCCAGGCGGGCAGCGGAGCGTGGCTGTCGGGATCGAGCGCCGGTGAGTCCGGGGCGCACAGGGCGATGGCGCAACCACCGAATCCACCACCGCTCAGGCGGGCCCCGTAGACGCCCGGGGTGGCCACCAGGCGGTCGACCAGCTCGTCGAGGTCGGCCGTCGACACCCTGAAGTCCTCGGCCAGGCTCCGGTGCCCCTCGACCATCACCGCACCCACCCCGGTCAGGTTGCCCCGGGCCAAGAGGCGTTCCACCTCTCGCACCCGCGCGCACTCCGTGATCACGTGGCGGGCCCTCCGGCGGAGCACGGGATCGCGCAGCGCGCTGAGGTCACCCAGCTCGCAGAGGCCCAGAGGGCGACCGATCTGGTTGGCCGCCCTGTCGCATTCGGCCCTCCGATCGGCGTAGGCCGTGGCGGCGAGCTGCCGACTCGTCCCGCAGTGCACGACGACGAACGCCGCCGCCTCGGGGATGGCGACCGGACGGTACTCGAGCGTGGAGAAGTCGATGAAGAGGGCATGGCCCGCCTGCGCCCCGACGATGGCCAGCGGATCGAGGAGGCCGACGTGTGATCCGGCGACCTCCTCGGCGTCCTGGCAGTCTCTGGCCAGGGTGAGGGGGTCACCCTCGCGACCGAGGGCCAGCAGGAGGGCCACCGAGAACGCCGCACTCGACGAGAGCCCGGCGCCGATGGGGATGGTGCTGCTGACCTTCACCTCCCCCCCCGACGGCGGCCGCGCCAGGGCCACGAGGGCCGCGGCCAGCGGGTCCGGCGAGGGCGGCGGGACGCCCGTCGCCGGTGAGCCCACGGGCCCCACGGGTATCTCCCAGGGTTCGGGAATCTGGTCGCTCGAGATGCCGATCAGGAAGGTGCCCGCCCTGGGGGTGTAGACCGCCTCGGTGGCCAGGTCGATCGCCATCGGCAGCGAGAGGCCCTGGTTGTAGTCGGTGTGGTCACCGATCAGGGTGACCCTTCCAGGTGCACGAGCGATCCGCATTGCTCCAGCTTGACCGGTACGGGCCGCCCGGGTCACGATCCTGCGATGGCACAGTCGTCGAGGAGCGGTCCGCTGAGCGGGACAAAGATCATCGAACTGGCGGGCATCGGGCCGGGCCCGTACGCCGCGATGCTGCTGGCCGACGCCGGTGCCCAGGTCATTCGTCTCGAGCGGGCGGCTCCCGGGGCACCGGAACGGGCTGCCGGGTCGAGCGGACCGTACTGGGACGTGTCCAACAGGAGCCGCGCCTCGGTGGGGATCGACCTGAAGCACCCGGACGCGATCGATCTCGTGCTGCGCCTCGTCGAGCAGGCCGACGGGCTGATCGAGGGGTTCCGGCCCGGGGTGGCCGAACGGCTCGGGCTGGGACCCGACGCGTGCTGGGCCCACAATGCCGGACTGGTCTACGGGCGCATGACGGGATGGGGCCAGGACGGGCCCATGGCGACGACGGCCGGTCACGACATCAACTACATCGCCATCAGCGGCGCGCTGTGGCCCATCGGTCGGGCCGGCGAGCTGCCGGTGCCCCCGCTCAACCTGGTGGGCGACTTCGGGGGCGGAGGGATGCTGCTCGCCTTCGGCATGGTGGCCGCGCTGTTGGAGGCGGCCCGATCGGGCCGGGGCCAGGTGGTCGACGCCGCCATGGTGGACGGGTCGGCCTCCCTGATGACGATGATCTACGCCGTCCACCAGTCGGGCATGTGGAGCGAGCAGCGGGCGGCCAACGTGCTCGACACGGGGGCGCCGCACTACGAGGTCTACGAGACGGCCGACGGGAAGTACCTCGCCGTGGGGGCGCTCGAGACCCAGTTCTACGCCGAGCTTCTCGCCGGCCTGGGGCTGGCCGGCGACCCGACCATGCTCGAGCAGAGCGACAAGGCCGCGTGGCCGGCCATGAAGGAGCGGTTCGCCGCGGTGTTCTCGACCAAGACGCGGGACGAGTGGACGGCGATCTTCGAGGGTACCGATGCCTGCGCCGCTCCCGTGCTCTCGCCGTGGGAAGCGCCTCTCCACCCCCACAACAAAGCCCGCTCGACCTTCGTCGAGGTCGAGGGCGTCGTGCAACCGGCGCCGGCGCCCCGTTTCAGCCGCACCCCGTCCGCCATCAGCCGCCCGCCGTCGCCCCCGGGGGCCGACACCGTGTCGGGGTTGGTCGAGTGGGGAATCGACGACGGGACGGTCGCCAAGCTGCGCGAGAGCGGCGCGCTGAGCTAGGGGCAGGACAGGAGACCGGCGGCAGGACAGGAGACCGGCGGCAGGACAGGAGACCGATGGAACACCGGGGCCGATGCGTCGATACGTGCTGACCGTCACCTGCCCGGACCGTATCGGGATCGTGGCGGCCGTCACCGGGTTCATCGCCGGCCACGGTGGTTCGGTGCTCGAGGCGGCCCAGCACGGCGACCTGAGTTCGGGCCGCTTCTTCCTCCGCATCGAGGTCACGGCGGAAAGCCTGCCCTTCGGTCCCGCCGTCTTCCGGGAGGCGTTCGAGCCGGTGGCGGCGGAGTTCGCCATGGACTGGCAGCTCTCCGACAGCGAGGTCAGGAAGCGGGTGGTGTTGCTCGTCAGCAAGGAGGACCACTGCCTCGCCGACCTGTTGCACCGTTGGCGCAGCGGTGACATCGAGTGCGAGATCACCAGCGTCATCTCCAACCACGAGGACCTTCGCTCCTTTGTCGAGTGGCACGAGATCCCGTTCCGTTGGATACCGGTGCCGACCGACCCGGCCGGGAAGGAGGCGGCCTTCCACGAGATCGAGAGCATCTTCGTGTCCGAACGCGCCGACGTCATGGTCCTCGCCCGCTACATGCAGATTCTCCCGGCGTCCCTTTGTGATCGTCACCGGGGGCGCATCGTGAACATCCATCACAGCTTCCTCCCCTCCTTCGCCGGCTCCAGGCCCTACCACCAGGCCTTTGCCCGCGGCGTCAAGCTGATCGGGGCGACCTGCCACTACGTCACCGCCGACCTCGACGAGGGCCCGATCATTGAGCAGGACACCCGCCGGATCGACCACGCGGACAGTCCCGAGGAGCTGCGGAGGGTGGGGCGGGACATTGAGCGGACCGTCCTCGCCCGCGGCCTGCGCTGGCACCTCGAGGACCGGGTGCTGCTCAACGGCACCAAGACCGTCGTGTTCGCCTGACCGCCAGACTCGCTTCCGCCGGTCTCAGCCCAGGCGCTGCTGAAGGCTGTCGAGCTCCTCGCGCAGGGCACCGGGCAGCCGATCACCGAACTGCTCGTAGTGCTGGCGGATGGACGGCACCTCGGCCTGCCACTCCTCGCGGTCGACCCGCAAGAGCTCGTCCATGTCCTCCTGGCTCACGTCGAGGCCGTGTATGTCGATGTCGCTGACCTTGGGCACCCATCCGATCGGCGTGTCCCGGGCCTCGGCCCGGCCGGTGACCCGTTTGAACACCCACTCGAGCACGCGGGAGTTGTCGCCGTAGCCGGGCCAGAGCCACTTGCCGTCCGCGCTCTTGCGGAACCAGTTGACGTAGAAGATCTTGGGGAGGAGCTCGCGATTGGGTGCCTTGGTCCCGATCTCCAGCCAGTGGGCGAAGTAGTCGGCCATGTTGTACCCGCAGAAGGGCAGCATGGCAAAGGGGTCGCGGCGGAGGTTGCCGACGGCGCCGGTGGCGGCGGCGGTCGTCTCCGACGCCATGATCGACCCCAGGAAGACCCCGTGCTCCCAGTCGCGGGACTGGAACACCAACGGCACGACCGAGGCCCGGCGGCCACCGAGAAGGATGGCGGAGATCGGCACTCCCCGTGGGTCCTCCCATTCAGGCGCGATGGCCGGGTCCTGGCTGGCGGGCGTGGTGAAGCGGGCGTTGGGGTGGGCCGCCGGCGTCGGCGAGGCCGGCGTCCAGTCCTGCCCTCTCCAGTCGGTGAGGTGCGCCGGGGGGTCGTCGGTCATGCCCTCCCACCACACGTCGCCGTCATCGGTCAGCGCGGTGTTGGTGAAGATGCAGTTGCCGTCGAGCGTGAGCATGGCGTTGGGATTGGTGTGGCTGTTGGTGCCCGGCGCCACGCCGAAGAAGCCGGCCTCGGGATTGATGGCGTACAGGCGGCCGTCCTCGCCGAATTTCATCCAGCAGATGTCGTCACCGATCGTCTCGACCTTCCACCCCTCGAGGGACGGGATCAGCATGGCGAGGTTGGTCTTGCCGCACGCGGAGGGGAACGCCCCGCTCACGTACCGGGTCTCACCTTCGGGAGAGGTGAGCTTCAGGATCAGCATGTGCTCGGCCATCCAGCCGTCGTCGCGGGCCATGACCGAGGCGATGCGCAGCGCCAGGCACTTCTTGCCGAGCAGCGCGTTCCCCCCGTAGCCGGAGCCGTAGGAGACGATCTCCCGCGTCTCGGGGAAGTGCACGATGTACTTGTTCTCGGCGTCACAGGGCCACGCCACGTCGGCCTGGCCCGGCTCGAGCGGCGCCCCCACGGAGTGCAGGCAGGGGACGAACTCACCGTCGGCGCCCAGCACCTCGAGGGCCCCGGTGCCCATGCGGGCCATGATCCTCATGGAGACCACCACGTAGGGGGAGTCGGTCAGCTGCACGCCGATGTGGGCGATGTCCGAACCGAGGGGCCCCATGGAGAAGGGGACGACGTACATGGTGCGGCCCCGCATGGCACCGTCCAGGAGCCCGCCCAGCAGGGAGCGCATCTCGGCGGGGTCCCGCCAGTTGTTGGTCGGCCCGGCGTCGATCTCCTTCTCCGAGCAGATGTAGGTCCGGTCCTCCACCCGGGCCACGTCACCCGGATCGGAGTGGGCCCAGTAGCTGTTGGGGCGTTTCGCCTCGGAGAGCCTGGTGAACGTGCCGGCGTCGACCAGCAACTGGCAGAGGCGGTCGTACTCGTCGGCCGAGCCGTCGCACCACTCGATCCGATCGGGCTTGGTCACCGCCGCGACCTCGTCGACCCAGGCGAGGAGTTTGTCGTTCGTGGTCGGGGGCATGTGGGCTGGCTCTACTCCTTGGCTCGGCCGGTATGACCGGCATCCAATGCTAGGCATGTGCCGTGGGTTCCCCCAAACTTGGGCGCACGACCCGTCTCGTTGAAGACGAGGTCCTGGAGCGTATCCGCCAGACGCTCGGAGGTGGAATCGACCCACCCGGGCTGCGCGACGACGCCGCGGTACTCGAGGTACCCGGCGGGGGCCCACTGGTTGTCTCCGTGGACAGCGTGGTGGAGGGGATCCACGTCGACCTGGGGCTCTGCAGCCCTGGTGACGTGGGCTGGAAGGCGCTCATGGGTGCCCTCAGCGACCTGGCCGCGATGGGGGCGCGGCCCCTCGGGGCGCTCGTGGCACTGTGTGTCCCCCGCTCGGCGGGAACGGGCGAGCTGGCGCTCGGCGTCATGGAGGGCGTGGCGGAGGCCTCGCGGGAGAGCCGGTGCCCGGTGGTGGGCGGCGACGTCTCGGCCGGGGAGACGCTGGTGGTGGCGGTGACCGTGCTGGGGACGGCCGACGGCCGGGGGCCGGTGGCGAGAACCGGGGCGAGGGCGGGCGACGCCATCCTGGTCACCGGGCCCTGCGGCGGCGGGGCCGCCGGGTTGCGGGTGTTGCGAGCCGGGGCGGGGCCGGGGGAGGCCCACGAGCCGGGGAGGGTGGGGCCGGCGAGGACGGTCCCGCCGACGGCCACCGAAGAGGCGCTGGCCGCCGCCTACCGCCGGCCGGTGGCGCGGCTGGCCGAGGGGGAGACGGCACGGGTGTCCGGCGCGCACGCCATGATCGACGTCTCCGACGGTGTGGCGCTGGACCTGCACCGCCTGGCCGACGCGTCCGACGTCGGGTTCGAGCTCGACGCGGTTCCGGCGGCCGAAGGGGCGACGCCCGCCGAGGCGCTCGGCGGCGGGGAGGACTACGAGCTGCTCGTGGTGGTGGGCGAGGACGACCTCGAGGGGTTCGTGGCCCGCTGTGGCGGTGCGGGGCTCCGCGCCCCCATCCGGATCGGCACGGTGACGGCGCACCCGCAACGGCGGCTGCTCGGTGGTCGGGAGCTGGAGCGGCTGGGGTGGCAGCACGACCTGGGATAGCCCAGGGCCGCCCGGGACCGTTGGCGGGCGGTCCTCAGGATGGGACGTCGGCCGGCGTACGGCGAACGGGCTTGGTCACCTTGCCGGCCCGGATGCAGGAGGTGCAGACGTGGAGCCGCGTCGGCGCGCCGTTCACCAGCGCCCGCACGCGCTGGATGTTGGGGTCCCAGCGGCGCTTGGTGCGCCGGTGGGAGTGGCTCACGCTCATGCCGAACGAGGGCTTCTTGCCACAGATGTCGCACACTGCTGCCATTGGGTAGACCCTCCTGTGGTCGGCCGCGGTGCTCTCACCAGACAGGCCTTCACGAACGGCGCAAAGATTAGCATCCCTTGCCATGACCTCCCTGGCGACATTGGGCGCGGACGACCTGCGCGCGGTGATGGGTCGGTTCCGCGACGTGCTGCGGCAGCACCAGGTGGACATCAATCGCTTGAACGTCTATCCGGTTCCCGACGGGGACACCGGGACCAACATGGCGCTGACGGTGGAGGCCGTCGTGACCGAGCTCGAAGGGGTGCCCGTCGGGTCGGGGCTCACCGAGGTGTGCACGGCCATAGGCCACGGATCCCTCATGGGCGCACGGGGCAACTCGGGTGTGATCCTCTCCCAGCTGCTACGGGGCATGTGCGAACGGATGGGTGTGGCCGGCGAGCACGGCGTGGACGCGCACGTGCTGACCGATGCCTTCGGGTACGCATCGGTCCTGGCCCGCCGGGCGGTGGTGCGCCCGGTGGAAGGGACGATCCTGACGGTGGCCGATGCGGCCGCCCAGGGTGCGGCCGCCGGCGCCGGCACATCGGAATCCACCTTGGCCGGCGTGCTGGAGAGGGCCCACGACGTGGCGGCAGACGCCCTGGCCCGGACACCGGAGATGCTGCCCGTGCTGGCGCGGGCCGGCGTGGTCGACGCCGGGGGGAGCGGCCTGCTGCTCCTGGTCGATGCGTTCTGGTCGGTCGTCGACGACCACCACGCCCTGCCCGAGCCGTCGGGTGATCCGGCCACGATCGACTACGCCACCCTGCGCGGTACCGGCGGGGAGGCCGGGAACGAGCGGAATCCGCACCGTCGGGCGGACGACCAGGCGGCCGACGTCGGCGACCTGCGCTACGAGGTCATGTACCTCCTCCATGCGCCCGACGACTCCATGGCGGACTTCAAGGAGGTGTGGGCCGGCATCGGCGACTCCATCGTCGTGGTGGGGGGGGACGGGCTCTGGAACTGCCACATCCACACCGACGACATCGGGGCCGCCATAGAGGCGGGGGTCGACGCCGGACGGCCCCAGCGGATCAGGGTGACCGACCTGACCGAGCAGGTGGAGGAGGAGCGCTGGGTCCGAGAGGCGTCGAACGCCGCCGAGGCGGGGGTGACACGGGAGGGCCCGGTGCCCACGACGAGCGTGGTGGCGGTGGTCACGGGCGACGGGATCGGCCGCATCTTCCGGTCGCTCGGCGTGCATCACCAGGTGGTGGGGGGCCAGTCCATGAACCCCTCGACCGAGGACCTGCTCAAGGTGGTCGAGTCGGTGGGCTCCGACGAGGTGGTGATCCTGCCCAACAACAAGAACATCTGCCCCGTGGCCGAGCAGATCGATGCGCTGAGCGAGAAGACGGTGCGGGTGGTGGGGACCGGCAGCGTGCTGGAGGGCTTCGCCGCCCTCTTGGCCTACGACCCCGCCGCCGGGGCGGGGGTCAACGGCGCCAGCATGGGGGAGTCGGCGGCGCGCGTGGTGCCCGCCGAGATCACGCGGGCCGTCCGTGACGCCGTGACCGACGCCGGCGAGGTCCACGAGGGCGACTGGATCGGCCTGTCGCGCGGCGCCGTGGTCTCCATCGCCGACTCGGCGGTGACGGCCACGCGCCTGCTCCTCGCCCGACTGCTCGAGGACCAGCACGAGCTGGTCACGCTCATCGAAGGCGAAGGGTCCAAGGCGGCCGACACCCGCAAGATCAGCGAATGGCTACGCGAGGAGCACCCCGACATCGACCTGGAGGTGCACCACGGGGGACAGCCCTTGTACCCCTACCTGCTGGGGATCGAGTAGGTCGTCCTGCCCTCGGCACGCACGCTGCGCGACCTGAGCCTCCGGCCGGTCTCGGTGCTCGGGACGGTCTCGGCGCGCAAGGCGGCCCAGCTGGCCGAGTGGGGTGTCGAGTCGGTGCTCGACCTCTTGACGACCTTTCCGCGGCGCTACATCGACCGCACGGCCCAGTCCGACGTGTCGGGCCTCGAGATCGGGGACGAGGCGGCCATCTTGGCCGAGGTGCGGCGGGTGCGATCCCGGCCGTCGCGCAACCGGCGGACCATGGTCGAGGTCACCGTGCGGGACGACACCGGGACCCTGGGGGTGGTCTTCTTCAACCAGCCGTGGAGGGCCAAGCAGCTGCGTGAAGGGACCGAAGCGATCTTCTGGGGCAAGGTCGGCGAGTATCGCGGGGCGCGCCAGATGGTCAATCCGGTCGTCGACGTGGTGGCCGGAGTGGACGATCCGGCCGTCGGGCGGCCCCGTCGGACCTTGCGCATCCTCCCCGTGTACCCGGCCTCGGCCAAGGCCGGCCTCACCAGTTGGGAGATCGGCACCTTCGTGGAGGAGGCACTGGGGCGGGCGGGCGAGCTGGCGGACCCGCTCCCCGAGGGTTGGCGGACGTCCCTGTTGCTCTGGGGCCGGACGGCGGCGATGCAGGCGGTGCACGGTCCCGAGTCGATGGACGTGATCGCCCCGGCCCGCCGGCGATTGATCTTCGACGAGCTGTTCCGCCTCCAGCTGGCGCTGGTGCTGCGCCGCCGGGCGTTCGAGCACAACGCGCGGGCCTTGCGCCATGAGGTGTCCCCCCGGGAGATCACCGGCGCCGTCGGGGGCACGCTGGTCGCCCGTTTCCTCGCCGGGCTGCCCTTCGACCTGACGGTGGCGCAGCGGCGCGCCCTGGCGGTGATCGTGGCCGATCTGGCGGGGCCGTTCCCGATGCACCGGTTGCTTCAGGGCGACGTCGGGTCGGGAAAGACGGTGGTGGCCCTGGCGGCGCTGCTCGGAGCGGTCCAGAGCGGGCACCAAGGGGCGCTGATGGTCCCGACCGAGGTCCTGGCCGAGCAGCATGCGGCGGCGGTCCGGGAGATGCTCGATGGGCTGGATGTGCCGGTGGAGCTGCTGACCAGCCGGGTGAAGGGCAGGGCCCGGGCGCAGATGTTGGCCCACCTCGCCGAGGGGACGGCCTCCATCGTGGTGGGCACACATGCGCTGCTCACCGAGGAGGTCGAGTTCGGATCGCTGGGCATGGTGGTGATCGACGAGCAGCACCGCTTCGGGGTCGAGCAGCGGGCCACGCTGCGGGCCAAGGGAGACGCGGGCGACCCCGACCTCCTGGTCATGACGGCGACCCCGATCCCCCGCACCGCCGCCATGGTGATCTTCGGGGACCTCGATCTGACCGTGCTCGACGAGTTGCCCCCGGGTCGGGTCACGGTGACCACGACGTGGTTGCCCGACCCCACCGACGAGCATCTGGCCTGGGATCGCGTGCGTCACGAGGTGGCCGCCGGTCACCGGGCCTTCGTCGTCTGCCCCTTGGTGGGCGATTCGCCGCGGGTCGAGGCGCGGTCGGCCACGGAGGAGTGCACCCGTCTGGCCGCCGGCGAGCTGGCCGGGCTGAGGGTCGGGCTGCTGCATGGGCAGATGGCACCGGCGGCGAGGGAGGAGGCCATGGCGCAGTTCCGCCGGGGCGAGATCGAGGTACTGGTGGCCACGACGGTGATCGAGGTCGGCGTGGACGTGCCCGAGGCCACCGTCATGGTGGTCGAGAGCGCCGATCGGTTCGGCATGGCGCAGCTCCACCAGCTGCGGGGCCGCGTCGGCCGCGGCACGCAGGCCAGTTGGTGCTTCCTGCTCGGCGCGGGGGGTGAGGACGGCCTGGCCGCCGAGCGCCTGGCGGCGGTCGAGCGGACCTCCGACGGCTTTGCCCTGGCCGAGGAGGACCTGCGCCTGCGCGGCGAGGGGACCCTGCTGGGCGCCCGCCAGCAGGGTCAGAGCGACCTGCGCATGGCCTCGTTGACCGATCCCGAGGATCGGCTGCTGCTCGTCGAGGCGCGCCGGGTGGCCGAGGCCATCGTCGGCGAGGATCCCCAGCTGGTCGCCCACGAAGAGTTGGCCGACGAGGTCCGCCTGTTCCTGAGCGAGGACGAGGGGGAGTACCTCTTCAAGAGTTGAACGGTCTACCCTGACGTCGGTGCGAGTCATCGGAGGCCGGAGCCGGGGTAGGCGCCTCGCCGCCAAACTGCCGGCGGCGGTGCGCCCCACGTCGGACCGGGTGCGGGAGTCGATCTTCGACATGCTCGGCTCGAGGGGCGGGGTCGAGGGGCTTTCCGTGGTCGATCTGTTCTGCGGGAGCGGTGCCCTCGGGCTCGAGGCCCTCTCGCGGGGTGCCGCCTCGGCCACGTTCGTCGATCAGGACCCGGGTGCCCTCGACGCGGTGCGCACCAATCTCGACGCCGTCGGCCTCGGTGGCGAGCCGGCCACCGTCGTGCGGGCCGCCCTGCCGGCGTGGCTCGCCGTGGCCCCACCCTTCGATCTGGCCCTGTGCGACCCGCCCTACACCTTCGACGCATGGCCCGGGCTGCTGTCGCTCTTGCGGGTCGACATGGCCGTCCTCGAATCATCGGCGGCCATCTCGTTTCCCGACGGGTGGATGGTCGTAAGGGAGCGCCGCTACGGCGGTACGCTCGTGACCGTGGCTCATCGCAGCGGGACCAGCTCGTGAAGGCCAGCGCATGAAGGTCGGCCTCTTCCCGGGCTCGTTCGATCCCTTCCACAACGGGCACCTCGAGATCGTCGAGCGGGCCAGCCGGCTGTTCGACGAGGTGGTCGTGGCCGCCCTGCGCAACCCGCAGAAGAGCCAGGCGTTGTTCGATCTCGAAGAGCGCAAGGCCATGCTGGAGGAGGCCGTGTCGCACATTCCGGCGGTGCGGATCGTCTCGGTGTCGACCCTCTTGGTCAATGTGGCCCGTGATGTGGGGGCGACCGCCATCGTGCGGGGCCTGCGGGCGGTGTCGGACTTCGAGGCCGAGATGCAGATGGCCCAGATGAACCACCACCTCTCGGGGGTCGAGACCATCTTCATCCCCACCAGCTCGAAGTACTCGTTCATCGCCTCCAAGCTGGTGCGCGAGGTGGCCCACTTCGGCGGCGACGTCTCGGCGTTCGTGCCCAAGGTCGTGGCGGAGCATCTGATGCGCAAGAACGCGGACATAAGGGGGAGGAATGACTGATCAGTATCTCGATGTCGAGGAGTCCGATCAGGACCTCAGTGCCGAGGCGGTGATCGGCCAGGTGCTCGAGATCATCGCCGGGGCCAAGTCCATGCCCCTGTCCTCGTCGGTCATCGTCTCGCGCGACGATGTGGTCGGCCTCCTCCACGCCGCCCTCGACCGGCTGCCCGATGAGCTGCGCCAGGCCCGGTGGCTGTTGCGAGAACGAGAGGAGTTCCTGGCCGAACGGACTCGGGAGGCCGAGTCGCTGATTGAGGAGGTGCGGGCCCAGGCCGAGCGCATGGTGCAGCGGACCGAGATCGTCCGCCAGGCGAACTCGGTGGCGCAGCGGATACTGGACGACGCCAACGACGAGGCCCGCACCATGCGCCACGAAGCCGAGGACTTCTGCGACCAGAAGCTGGCCGGCATGGAGATCGTGCTCGAACGCCTCACCCGCACCGTCCGGTCGGGCCGGGCCAAGCTGGCCGCCGCACCGGCACCGGTCGAGACACAGGGCGCCAACTCCGCCGCGGGTGCAGAGGAGGACGGGTTCTTCGACCAGGACGTGACCTGATGGCGGGCGATCCGTTCCTGGTCCACGTGGCCCGGTTGCGCCGTTCGCCCGGCGCCTCGGCGCACGAGGTCCGCCGCGGCCCGGTCGTCCTGGCCGGGCCGCTCGAAGGGTCGGGCATCGACCCGGGGCGCAGCGTCGTCCCGATCGGCGCCGAGGCGGAGTGCGACGTCACGCTGCGCCCCTTCAGCGGGGGCATCGCCGCCGTGGGCACCGTACGGGCACCGTGGGTGGGGATCTGTCGCCGCTGTACCGTCCCGGTGTCCGGCGAGCTGTGCATCACCGTGAGCGAGCGGTTCGCTGACCCGCCGATCACCGACGACGAGCTCTACCCCATCTGCGACGAGACCATCGACCTCGGTCCGCTGGTGCGGGACGCCATCGTGCTCGAGCTGCCCATGGCCCCCCTGTGCCGGGAGGACTGCCGCGGCCTGTGCCCGCACTGCGGGAGTGATCGCAACGAGGCCGACTGCGGCTGCGTTGCCCCACCGGATCCCCGTTGGGCTAACCTCGACGTGCTCCGGTAACTGACCCCTCAGCGGTCGGCGCCCCGATTCGATCGTTGGAGACACTCGATGGCAGTCCCGAAGAAGAAGACGTCCAAGGCCAAGGGCCGCAGCCGACAGGCCGCCAGCTGGGTCCTGCGCCGACCACCGCGTAGCGTGTGCCCGCACTGCCAGGCGGCCAAGACCCCGCACGTCGTGTGCCCCAGCTGCGGGTGGTACAAGGGGCGCCAAGCGGTCGAGGTCGATTGACGGTGAGCCGCCGTGGCGAGCGTCCGACCGCGGCGGCGCTGGCCACACTGCCGGTGGCGGTCGACGCCATGGGCGGCGACAAGTCCCCGTCGGAGATCGTCGAAGGGGCCCGCCGGGTCGCCGCGGACAACGGCATCCCGGTGATCCTGGTCGGTCCGCCCGAGCAGGTGGGCGACACGCTCGGCCTGCCCCTCGTGGCCTGTACCGAAGTCATCGCCATGGACGAGGACCCGGCCGGGGGCGTGCGCCGCAAGAAGGACTCCTCGCTGGTGCGGGCGGGCGAACTGGTGCGCGACGGGCAGGCGTCGGCCATGGTGAGCGCCGGCAACACCGGTGCCACGATGGCCGCGGCGCTGCTGCGCATGGGCCGCCTGCCCGGAGTGGTCCGGCCCTGCATCGCCACCCCGCTGCCCCGGATCGGTCGCACGCCGGCCGTCCTGGTCGACGCCGGGGCCAACACCGAGTGCACGCCCACCATGCTGGTGCAGTTCGCCCAGATGGGTGCCGCCTACGTCGCCGCCCGCTTCGGGACCACCGAGCCCACGGTGGGGCTGCTCTCCATCGGGGAGGAGCCGAGCAAGGGGACGCCGCTGGTCAAAGAGGCCCACTCGCTCCTGGCGCTCGAGACCGGTTTCGACTTCGTCGGCAACCTCGAGGGGCGGGACCTGCTGCCGTCGCCGGCCGACGTCATCGTGACCGACGGGTTCACGGGTAACGTCGCCCTCAAGGCGCTCGAGGGGTCACTCCGCTTCCTCTTCGACACCTTGAGGGAGATCATGGCGACGAACCAGGAGACGCTGGCGGCCGCCGAGGTGCTGCTGCCGTACCTCCTTCCGGTGGCGGCGGAGCTCGAGCCCGAGAATACCGGCGGCGCGATGCTGCTGGGTATCGACGGCGTCTGCGTGATCAGCCACGGGTCTTCGAATGCGGTCGCCATGGTCAACGCCGTGCGGGTGGCCTACGAGTGCGCCACGCACGGCCTGGTCGACCATGTGGCGGCCGCCGTGCGTCCGGGCAGTGGCTAACAAAAGTCCAGTTCAAACGCTATAATTGAGTGGTCTGCACCCAGAAACCGGTAGCATGACCGGCGCCGTTCGGATTTCCTCGACCCAGGAGGGCACGTGCCTGCCGAAACCCACACCAACCAGGGCCCCCTTGATCGCAACGGGGTGTTCGCACTGATCCGGGACCAGCTGGCCGACATTTTGGAGGCCGACCCGGCGACGATCACCGAGGGAGCCTCCTTCGTCGAGGACCTGGACGCCGACTCCCTGGCCCTCATCGAGCTGGTCGAGGGGCTGGAAGAGGAGTTGGGGGAGCGGACCGTGGGGTTCCGCATCGACGATGAAGACCTTGAAGATCTGCGTACCGTCCGAGACGCCGTTGACTACGTCTACGCCAAACTCGAGGCGGGGTGACCCTGGCGCCGAGAGTGCGGAGGCACTTGCCCGGCGACTGGGCCACCGTTTCAGTGACATCCGCCTCCTGCAGAACGCACTGGCCCATCGGAGCTGGTGCGGCGAGCAGGACGGGGGCGCACCGTCCAACGAACGACTCGAATTCCTCGGCGATGCCGTGCTCGGTCTGGTGGTCGCCCGCTACAGCTACGAGCGCTACCCCGGCTTCCCCGAGGGGATGCTGGCCAAGGTCCGTTCGGCCGTGGTGAACGCCCGGGTGCTGGCCCAGGTGGCGGAGCAGCTCGGCGTGGGCGAGGTCCTGCTGTTGGGCCGGGGGGAGGAGGCCTCCGGCGGGCGCAGCAAGGCCTCCATCCTGGCCGACGCCTTCGAGGCCGTTCTGGGGGCGGTCTACCTCGATGCGGGCTGGGAGGCCGCCGAGCAGCTGGTCCTGCGCGAGCTGCGGGAGGCCATCACACGGGCCGGCAAGGAGCCCGACGACTTCGATCACAAGAGCCGTCTGCAGGAGAGGACGGTGCGCCACGGAGAGGGGACACCCCGCTACGTGGTCGTGGGCTCGGGGCCGGACCATGAGCGCGCCTATGTGGCGGAGGTGTTCGTCGCCGGCTCCCTGCTCGGCGTCGGGGCGGGGCGCTCCAAGAAGGACGCCGAGCAAGAAGCGGCGCGCAACGCCTGGGAGGGACTGCAGAATGCCTGAACTGCCGGAGGTCGAGACGCTGCGCCAGGACCTGGCGCGCGAGGTGCCGGGCAAGAAGATCAAGACGGTGGCGGTGGCCAACGGCCGATCGGTGCGCCGCCACGCGTCCGCCAAGCAGTTCCGGACGCTCCTGGAGGGCCGGACCATCAAATCGGTCGGCCGGTTGGGGAAGTACCTGCTCCTCACGCTCGACAGCGGCGACACGCTCGTGGTCCACCTGGGGATGAGCGGCCAGCTGCTGCGGGTCAAGTCGGTCAAGGACCCCAAGCCCAAGCACACGCACGTGGTGATCACCTTCACCCAGGGGGGCGAACTGCGCTACGTCGATCCCCGCACGTTCGGCGAGCTGTTCGTCTCCACGCCACCCTCCAAGCCGGACGGGACGGCGATGAGCCCCGTCTCGGGCACGGCCGGGGGTGACGGGACCGCCATCCGCAAGGCCATTCCCGAGCTGGCCCACCTGGGCTTTGACCCCGTCGAGGACCAGATGAGCTGGGACCGGTTCGGCCTCCTGCTCCACCAGCACAAGGCCGGCATCAAGGCCATGCTCATGGACCAGAGCTTCACCGCCGGGATCGGCAACCTCTACTCCGACGAGATGCTCTACCAGGCCGGTCTGCGCTACGACCGCCCCTCCAACACGCTGACCGCCACGGAGGTGCGGCGCCTGTACCGGGCCATCGTCGAGACGCTGGCCGACGCCATCAAGCACCGGGGATCCTCGTTGGCCGACGAGCAGTACCGGGATCTGTTCGGTGAGGTCGGGGACTTCCAAGGGTCCCACCAGGTCTACGACCGCGAGGGGCAGGCGTGCCGGCGGTGTCGCAACGTGATCGTGCGGGTCAAGACGGGAGGCCGCTCGACCTTCTTCTGCGATCACTGCCAGGTCTGAGGGCCAGGTCTGAGCGGCCAGGTCTGAATTGCCCGAGCCTGACCACCCGGGACCGATAGGGTCGCCTCGATGTTCCTGAAGTCGCTCAGCATGAAGGGATTCAAGTCGTTCGCCGACCCCACCGTGCTGGAGTTCGAACCGGGCATCACCGTGGTGGTGGGGCCCAACGGGAGTGGCAAGTCCAACGTGGTCGACGCGGTGACCTGGGTGCTCGGGGCCCAGGGGCCCCGGTCGCTCCGATCGGCGAAAATGGAGGACGTCATCTTCGCCGGGACCTCCTCCCGCCCGGCGCTGGGCCGGGCCGAGGTCTCCCTCACCATCGACAATGCCTCGGGCAAGCTGCCCATCGACCTGGCCGAGGTCACCATCACCCGCACGCTGTTCCGCTCGGGCGACAGCGAGTACGCCATCAACGGCGCGCCCTGCCGGTTGCTCGACGTCCAGGAGCTGCTCTCGGACTCCGGCGTCGGTCGCCAGCAGCACATGATCATCGGCCAGGGCCAGCTCGACACCGTGCTCAATGCCCGGCCCGAGGACCGGCGGGCGATCATTGAGGAGGCGGCCGGCGTGCTCAAGCACCGCCGCCGCCGGGAGCGCGCCGAACGGCGGCTGGCGGCCACGGCCGAGAACCTGGAGCGGCTGGGGGACCTGGTGCGCGAGGTGCGACGGCAGATCCGCCCCCTCGAGCGCCAGGCCGCGGCCGCCCGGTCCCACGACAGCGTGGCCTCCACGCTGCTGGCCGTGCGGCGCTACCTGGCCGGGGTGGAGCTGGCCGAGCTGTCGAGTCGCCGGCGCGCCGCCACGCAGGGCCTGACCGTCTGCCACGAAGAGGAGCGCGAGCTCCACGCCGCCCTCGAGGCGCTCGATGCCGAGGCATCGTCCACCTCGGCCGAGCTGTCCTCGCATCGCGAGGAGGACCTCGCCCGGGCGCTCGGACACGTACAGGGGCTGGTCGAGCGGGCCCGGGGGACGGCCGGCGTGATCCGGGAGCGCGTGCGGGCCACCTCGGCCGCGCTCGACGCGGCGGCCGACGTCGACGTCGTCTCCACCCTGGAGGCCGACGCGGCCCGTCTGGCGACAGAGCTGGCGGCCGTCGCCGGCCAGTCGGACGCCGATCCCGACCAGGCCGAGCTGGAGGGCGATGAGGCCGACCTCGCGCGCGAGGAGGCGGCGCTCCGGGAGCGTTATGCCGCCGTGTGGGGTGACGACACGCCCGAGGACTCACTCGCCAAAATGAAGGCCCGCGCCGAGCCCCTGGAGCGGGCCGTGGCCCGGGAGCAGCAGGACATGGCGGCCCTGGACGACCGGGTGGCCGCGCTCGAGCAGCGCAACGCCGCCGCCGCCGTCAGGGCCGATCTGCTGGTGAACCAGCGCGCCACCATTGAGCAGGCCACTGCCCGTCTGGAGGGTGAGGTGGCCGCCCGCACGTCGGAGCTCCACGCGGCGACGGGGCGGGCAGACGCGGCGCAGCGGGCGGCGGACGAGGCCGAGCAGGGTCGGCATCGCAGCGCCGCTCGTGCCGAGGCGCTCGAGCGCGCCCTGCGCGATCTCCTGGGCGCCGGGGGGCGCGAGCTTCTGCGCGACGTCGATGGTGTCGTGGGGTCGCTGCTCGACCTGGTCGAGATCGACGACGGCTGGGAGGCGGCGTTCGAGGCGGCGGCGGGCGCCGGCGTCGCCGCCGTGGTGGTGGACGGGCGCCGGTCGGCCCACCAGGCTCTCTCGACGCTGCGCGAGCGGGGCGTGACCGGTGCGGTGCTGGCCCCGCGGGCGGGCCCGGTTGCCGGCCTCGGAGCGGGTTCCCGTGACTCCTCGGGCCATGGTGACTCCTCGGGCACGTCGTCCTCGTCCGGCGTCGAGCTGCCGGCGGGCTCGGCGGCGCAGCCGTTGCGCCGACATGTGCGGGCTCGCCACGGCGAGGCGATCGCCGAGTCGGTGCTCGATGCCCTGATCGGGAGCGCCGTCCGGGTGGACGGCTGGGAGGACGCCATCGACCTGTCGCTCGAGCGCGACGACCTGGTCGTGGTGACCCCCGAGGGGGACCGTTTCGCCGCCACCGGGTGGCGGGTGCGCTCCTCGACCAGCGTCGTCACCGCGGCCGCCGTCGAGGACGCCCAGCGACGCGCCGCCGACGCGGCGGCAGCGGCCGATGCGGCGCAGGAAGAGCTGGCCCGCTGCCGGACGTCGTTGGCCGGCGCCCGCGACGCCCTGGCGCTGGCCAACCGTGAACTCGACCGGCACGGCTCGGCACGGGCGACGGCGGGTGCCGATGCCGAGCGCACAACCGAGGAGCAGCGCCGCCTGGACGACGAGCTGGGCACCGCCCGGCAGGCCCGCGTCGATGCCGAGCAGCGGCTGGCCACCGTCCGGGCGGAGAGGGAGCGGTTGCTCGCCGCCCTGCCCGAGCTCGCGGCAGCGGCCGCCGCCTGGCGCGAGCTGGACTCCCGCCGACTGGCCGTGCGGGTCCGTTGGCAGGAGCTCGAGGTCCGGGTGGCCGGCCGGTCCGAGCGCCGCCGGGTGCTCACCGAACGCCAGGCCGAGGTCGAGCGTCGCCTGCTCGGGCATGCCGAGGAGCGGGCCACGGCGGCCTCCCGGCGCCAACGGCTCGAGGGTGAGGGGCGGGCGCTCGGTCGCCTCGACGCCGTGGTCGAGGCCGAGCGCCAACGCCTCGAGGGCATCTTCGACACCCTGCGGGGCGACTACCAGGATCAGGTGGACGCCGTGCGGGCGGGAGGGGCGCGTCTGGAGCAGCTGCGCCAGGACCGCCATACCACCGAGCAACGGCTCGATGCGGTCCGCAACCGCACCCGGGCCCTCGACCTCGAGACCAACGAGGTCTCGCTGCGTTCCGAGGCCCTGCACGAGCACATCGCGCGCGAGCTCGGAGCCGAACCGGCGGATCTCGCCGACCTGCCCGTCCCCGAGCTTCCCGAGGGCACCTCCCTGGCGGAGCACGCCGCCGAGCTGGAGCGCAAGCTGGCGGCGCTCGGCCCGGTGAACCCGCTCGCCCTCGAGGAGCTCTCCACCCTCGAGGAACGCCACAAGGAGCTCGAAGCCCAGGTGGACGACGTACGGGGGGCGCGCCGGGAGCTGCACGAGGTCGTGCGGACGTTGGATCACGAGATCTTGACGTCCTTCGCGGCCGCCGCGGCCGATGTCAACGAGCACTTCTCCACCCTGGTCACCCTCCTCTTCCCCGGCGGCACGGGCCGGTTGGTGTTGACCGATCCCGACGACCTGCTCAACACCGGCGTCGAGATAGAGGTGCGCCCCGCCGGTCGCAACGTCCGCCGGGTGTCGCTGCTCTCAGGGGGTGAGCGGTCCATGGCCGCGCTGGCGTTCCTCTTCGCCGTCTTCCGCAGCCGGCCCTCGCCCTTCTACCTCATGGACGAGGTGGAGGCGGCGCTCGATGACGTCAACCTCCATCGTTTCCTCGGCCTCGTCCGCGAGTTCCGTGACGAGGCACAGCTCCTCATCGTCAGCCATCAGAAGCGCACGATGGAGACCGGCGACGCGCTCTACGGGGTCACCATGGCCCCGGGCGGTTCGTCGCAGGTCGTCAGCCAGAAGGTGGAGCGCCAGATGGAGCGCGAGGTCGTATGACCGCCCTGCTCATCGCCCTAGGAGTGGTGATCGTGGTGGTCGTGCTGGCCGCGCTCGTCCTCCGGGCCCGTGCACGGCGGACGCCCGGCCCTCCGCTCGGTGCCCCTCCTTCCCCCCCGGCCACTGTGGAGCGACCACCCCCCGAGCCGGAATCGGCCCTGGCGCCGCCGGCACCGGTCCTGGCCCCCGAACCGGTCCTGGCCCCCGAACCCGAGACCGGGCCCCCGACGTACCGCAGCCGCCTGGGCAACGTCCGCGGCATCTTCAGCGGCGCCGTCTCGGCCCTGCGCGGCGGCAAGGTCGACGCCGCCACCTGGGAGTCGCTCGAGGAGGCGCTCATACGCGCCGATGTGGGCGTGCACACGACCGACGTGCTGTTGAAGGGGCTGCGGGCCCGCGTCGATGCCCGGGAGATCTCCGGCGGCGACGACATTCTTGCGGCCCTGGGCGACGAGATCCGGGCGCTGCTCGACGTGCCGTACTCGCGCCAGCTGCGGTTCGACGGGTTGCCGGACACCGTCGACGTGTGGCTGGTGGTCGGCGTCAACGGCGTGGGCAAGACCACCACCATCGGCAAGCTGGCCCGCCAGCAGTCGGCTGCCGGAAGATCGGTCCTCCTGGCCGCGGGAGACACGTTCCGTGCCGCCGCAGCCGACCAGCTCGGCATGTGGGCCGAGCGGTCCGGGGTGGAGATCGTCCGGGGAGCGGAGGGCGGGGACCCCAGCGCGGTCGTGTTCGACGCCGTGCAGCGGGCGGCGGCGCGGGGCAACGACCTCGTGCTGGCCGACACCGCGGGCCGGCTGCACACCAAGCTCAACCTGATCGAGGAGCTCAAGAAGATCCGCCGTATCGCCGATCGCGGCCCGGGCAGTGTGACCGAGGTGCTGCTCGTGCTGGACGCCACCACCGGGCAGAACGCCCTCGCCCAGGCCAAGCAGTTCACCGAGGCGGTCGAGGTGACCGGCATCGTGCTGACCAAGCTGGACGGGACGGCCAAGGGAGGAATCGTCGTGGCGGTGCAACGAGAGCTCGGCCTGCCGGTCAAGGTGGTCGGTCTGGGCGAGGGGCCCGACGACCTGGTGGCCTTCGACCCCGATGCCTTCGTCGACGCGCTGCTCGGCCTGGACTGAGCCGTGCCATTAGCCTGAGGTTCAATGTTCGACTCGCTCTCTGACCGCCTGGAGCGGATCTCCACGCGCCTGCGGGGCAAGGGTCGGATCAGCGAGGCCGACCTGGACGAGGCCTTGGGCGACATACGCACCGCCCTCCTCGAGGCCGATGTGGAGCTGACCGTGGCCCGCCGATTCTGCGACGGCATCCGCCTCCGGGTCAGCGCCGAGGCGCTGTCGCGGAGCCTCACGCCGGGCCAACAGGTGATCAGGGCCGTCCACGAGGAGCTGGTGGGCGTGCTGGGCGGGGAGAGCCTCAAGATCTCCTACGCCTCCCGGCCCCCGACGGTGGTGCTGATGGCCGGGCTGCAGGGCTCGGGCAAGACGACCGCCTCGGCCAAGCTGGCGCTCTGGTGGAAGCAACAGGGGCGCAATCCGATCCTGGTGGGCGCCGACCTGCAACGACCGGCGGCGGTGGAGCAGCTCAGGGTGCTCGGTGGCCAGGCCGGTGTCACCGTCTTCAGCGAGGCCACCGATCCCGTGGCGGTGGCCCGGGCCGGCGTGGAGGAAGCGCGGCGCCTCGGCAAGGACATCTGCATCATCGACACGGCCGGGCGTCTCACCATCGACGCCGACCTCATGGAGGAGATCCGCGGCATATCGGCGACGGTGGAGCCGCACTACACGTTCCTGGTCATTGACGCCATGATCGGCCAGGACGCAGTTGCGACGGCCAAGGCGTTTCACGAGACCCTGGCGCTGGACGCCGTGATCCTCTCCAAGCTCGACGGCGACGCCCGCGGCGGCGCCGCCCTCTCCGTCAAGGGGGTCGTGGGCAAGCCCATCGCCTTCGCCAGCACGGGCGAGCGGCTGGGCGATTTCGACCTCTTCCACCCCGACCGCATGGCCGACCGCATCCTCGGCATGGGCGACGTGCTCAGCCTGATAGAGCAGGCCGACCGCACCATGGACCGCGACGAGGTGGCCCAGGGGGCGGCCCGCCTCATGCAGGGTCAGTTCACACTGGACGACTTCCTCTCCCAGCTGCGCCAAGTGAAGAAGATGGGTTCGCTGGGCGGCCTGATGAAGCTCATCCCCGGGATGTCCAAGGAGATGCGCCAGGCAGCGGGTCAGATCGACGACGGTGAGGTCGCCCGGGTCGAAGCCATCGTCTGCTCCATGACCCCCGACGAACGAGGGGACGTCAGCCTGCTGGACGGCTCCCGCCGCAGCCGCATCGCCCGCGGTTCGGGTACCACAGTCCCCGAGGTCAACGCGCTCCTCAAGCAGTTCAAGGAGATGCAGAAGATGATGAAGGGCATGGCCTCGGGCAACATGCCGAACATCCCGGGCATGGGGGCGATGGGCGGGTTGGGCGGCCTCGGTGGCCGGGCCGGGCGCAAGCTGGCGGCCCAGGGCGCCGGTGCGGGTGCCGCCGACTTCGACATGCTCTCCCAGCTCATGGGCGACTCGGGCGACTTCCCGACGGACGCCTCGCCGTTCCCCGGCCTGCCCGCGCCGGGCGCCCCCCGCCCGATGGTCAGCGGCAACAAGGGCACCAAGAAGAAGAAGAAAGGTGGCCGCGTCACCCCCCCGAAAAATCGGTAGGGCGGCCATCTGCCAGAATGGATGCACAACGTCCAGATGATGGAGGAATTAGTCCGTGGCAGTGAAGCTCCGCCTGGTGCGGATGGGTAAGAAGAAGCAGCCGACCTACCGGGTCGTGGCGGCCGACAGCCGGTCTCCCCGCGACGGCCGATTCCTCGAGATCGTGGGCACGTACGCCCCCCGGGGGCGGTCGACCGCCGAGCCGGACGCCGTGATCAAGATCGACAACGACAAGGCCGTCAAGTGGCTGGTCAACGGCGCGCAGCCGACCGAGCGGGTGGAGAGGCTCCTCAAGTCCTCCGGCGCCTGGGACCAGTTCGCCACGGCGAGGTCGAAGTGACCAACCTGTACGAGGCCGGCGACGTCAACACGGTCGAGGGTGGGCAGGGCGTCGACGTCAACGCGGCGGACGACGAGACCGGTGGCGAAGGCAACGAACGCCACGACGCGTTGGACGGGGGCACCCCCCTGGCCGTCCTCCACTACCTGGCCCGCTCGCTCTCCAACGATCCCGACTCGGTGGTCATCGAGACCGAGGAGCGCCGGGGCGGACTGCGACTCAGCCTGCACGTGGCTCCCGACGACATGGGACGTGTGATCGGCCGTCGGGGCAAGACGGCCCAGGCCATCCGTACCCTGGTCAACGTGGCCGGCGCCAAGGACGGCGTCCAGGCCAGCGTGGACATCGTCGACGACTGAGCCGCGGCGACGCAGCTGCTCACGATCGGCCGGGTCACCAAGGCCCACGGCCTGCGCGGCGAGGTCGTCGTACAGCTGTGGACGGATCTGACCGAGCGTCTCGACCCTGGCTCGGTCCTCACCGTCGCCGGGGGCACCCTGGAGGTCCACTCGGCAAGGCCCTTCGGCGACCGTTGGATCGTGCAGTTCGAAGGCATCGTCGACCGCTCGCAGGCCGAGCGCCTACGGGGCGTCGAGCTCGAGGCCGACGCGGTGGAGATCCCGGGGAAGCTGTGGGTACACGAGCTGATCGGCACGAGGGTGTTCGATTCCGAAGGGGCGGAACTGGGCTCGGTGCGCGCCGTCGAGGCCAACCCGGCCAGTGATCTCCTCGTCCTCGAGAGCGGGGGACTGATCCCCTTGCGGTTCGTCACCCGCCGCGACGTGGCCGGCCGGACCCTGGTGGTCGACATTCCCCAAGGGCTCCTCGACCCGTGACGGTCGCCGGGCGGTGAACATCGTGGTCTTCACGCTCTTCCCCGAGGCCATCTCGGCCTACTGCGCCACCTCGATCCTGGGCCGGGCCCAGGAGTCGGGCGCGTTGGAGATCGGCGTGCACGACCTACGGGAGGGGTCGCTCGACGCGCGGCGAACCGTCGACGACAGCCCGTTTGGCGGCGGGCCGGGGATGGTATTGATGCCGCACCCGGTCTTCCGTGCCGTCGAGGCAGTGCAGGACCTGCCCCGGCCGCTCTTCTTGCTTTCACCCGGCGGCCGGCGCTTCACCCAGGCGGTCGCCGGCGAGCTGGCCGCACTGGCGGACGGGTTCTCGCTCCTCTGCGGACGCTATGAGGGGGTGGACCAGAGGGTCAGCGATCATCTGGTCGACGGAGAGCTGTCCGTGGGTGACTTCGTTCTCGCCGGGGGCGAGCTGGCCGCGCTGGTGGTCATCGAAACCGTGGCCCGGCTGCTGCCCGACGTACTGGGCAACGAGCAGTCGGCCCTCGACGAGAGCTTCTCGGGCGGTCTGATCGAGTACCCGCAGTATACCCGCCCGGCGGAGTTCCGGGGTTGGGAGGTTCCGGCGGTCCTGCGCTCCGGCGACCACGCCGCCGTGGCGGCGTGGCGCCGCCGGGAGGCACTCGTGCGCACGGCCGCCCGCCGACCCGATCTGCTGGACCGCCTGGTGAGGGAGTTCGCGCTCTCCGACGACGACGTGCGGTGCCTGGCCGAGCACGGCTACGATGTTCCGTCCGGCACCGAGCCGGTGTGACGTAAGGACGCCCTCCCATGCACCCCACCGAAACGATCGACCGCGACAGCCTGCGCAGCGACATCCCCGATTTCCGGCCCGGGGACACCGTCAAGGTGCACGTCCGGGTGGTCGAGGGCACCCGCGAGCGGGTGCAGATCTTCCAGGGTGCGGTCATGCGGCGCCAGGGGGGCGGAGTCCGGGAGACCTTCACCGTGCGCAAGGTGAGCTTCGGTGTCGGCGTGGAGCGGACGTTCCCGGTGCACTCGCCCACCATCGCCAGTATCGAGGTCGTCACGTTGGGCGACGTCCGCCGGGCCAAGCTCTACTACCTGCGCCAGCGTTCGGGTAAGGCCGCCAAGATCAAGGAGCGGCGGACGGCAAAGCCGTAAGCCCGCCATGAGCGAGGAGGACCTCGAGCGCTATGAGGCCGAGATCGAGCTCGGCCTGGTGCAGGAGTATCGAGCAGTCCTGCCCGTCTTCTCCTACGTCATCGAGACGGAGCGCCGTTTCTACCTGGCCAATGAGGTGTCGCTGCACGTACGCTCGGACACCACGCCGGCGTGTATCGAGCTCGAGCTCCGGGACGCCTGGGTGTGGGACATGTACCGCCCCGCCCGGTTCGTCCCGAGCGTCAGGGTGGTCACCTTCCGTGACGTGAACATCGAGCGCCTCCCCGAACAGGACCTGTAGGCCGACCGTTCTCTCGCATGACCCCGAAGCCCCCCGACCGGCGCCACGCGCGGGGCCGGGCGGGCGAGGACCGGGCCGCGGCGTGGTACGTCGGTCACGGCTACCAGATCGTCGAGCGGAACTGGCGGAGCCGCATCGGCGAGATCGACCTGGTCTGTAGCGGCTACGGGGTCCTCGTGTTCTGCGAGGTCAAGGCCAGGGGGACCGACCGGCTGGGCACACCGGCCGAGGCGGTCACCGGGACCAAGCAGCTCCGCCTGCGCCGGCTGGCTTCGCTCTACCTCCTCCTGCACACCTGCGGCGGTCACCGGGTCCGATTCGACGTGGCGGCCGTCCTGGGTACGACGATCACCGTCGTCGAAGGTGCGTTTTGAATCGTCGCCGGCCATTAGGGTCGCCTCCCATGGAGACCCTCATCGTCGAGCGCGCCGGTGGCGTGGTCACCGTCACCATGAACCGCCCCGAACGCAAGAACGCAGCCAACGGCGTGATGCTGCACGAGTTGCAGACCATCTTCGGGGAGGTCGAGCGCAGTCCCGCCGACCGGGTGATGATCCTGACCGGCGCCGGGGGCGCCTTCTGCACGGGAGCCGATCTCACGGACCGCTCTCGTCCGCCGACGGTCGCCGACCTCTCGGCGCTGGCGCGCATGCGGCGACTGGGAGATGTGGCCCTGATGCTGCACCGGGTGACCAAGCCGACCATCGCCAAGGTCGATGGGCACGCCGTCGGGGCCGGCCTCTCGCTGGCGCTCGGCTGCGACCTCGTGGTCTGTACCGAGCGGGCCAAGCTCTCCGCCATCTTCTCGCGCCGTGGCCTCTCCCTCGACATGGGCGCCTCGTGGCTGCTGCCCCGGATCGTCGGTCTGGCCCGGGCCAAAGAGATCGCCCTCTTCGGCGACGTGTGGACCGCCGAGGAGGCCCTGGCCATCGGGCTGGTCAACCGGGTCGTCCCGCCGGGGGAGATCGACGCCTTCGTCGACGGCTGGGCGCGCACCTTGGCCGATGGTCCGCCGCTGGCCCTGTCGCTGAACAAGACCCTTTTGAACGACTCGGCGCACGCCTCCATGGAGCAGGCCCTGGAGAACGAGGCTCGCTGCCAGGCCATCAACTCCTCGAGCGAGGACACGCGGGAGGGCCTGGCCGCCTTCGCCGAGAAGCGGAAGCCCACGTACATCGGGCGTTGAGTGGGCTGCATAGAGTGGGGGCCGTGCTGAACGGTGTCCAAGGAATGGTGGGCGACACCGCCCTTGTGACCAGGGAGATCAACGGCGAGCACCATCCGGGCCGGGTCCGGGCCCGGGGCGAGGAGTGGTTCGCCATCCCGCTGGATCCCGACGGCGACATCGCCGTGGGGACAGAGGTGGTGGTGGCCGACATACAGCGCGGCCTGCTCGTGGTCTACGATCCGAGAAGTTAGGAGCGGCCATGTTGGCATCGACGGCAGGCGTCATCACCATCGCGGTGGTTGCCGTGGTGGTGGTCGTGGGGATCGGCGCCTGGTTGCTGTCGCGGGCGCTCAAGATCGTCCAGCAGGGCAGCGTCGGGGTGGTCAAGCGCTTCGGCCAGTTCCGGTCGATCGACCAGCCGGGCCTGCGTATCCTGCGGCCCTTCGTCGACAAGATGGAAAAGGTCGACATGCGCGAGTTCCCCATGACCGGGGACCAGCAGTCGGTGATCACCAAGGACAACGTCTCGTTGTGGGTGAGCGCCACCATCTTCTGCCAGGTGATCGACGTCAAGTCGGCGCTCTTCGAGATCAACGACTACCGGCTGGCGGTCGACCAGCTGTCCCGCACGGCGCTGCGGGCCGTGTTCGGCGAGCTCTCCCTGGACCAGGCGCTGTCCGAGCGCGAGACCATCAACAGCCGCATGCAGGACCACATGGCCGACGCCACCGTGAAGTGGGGCGTCCGGCTCAACCGGATAGAGATCCTCGACATCACGCCGCCCACCAACGTGATTCAGGCCATGTCCGAGCAGAAGGAGGCCGAGCAGCACAAGAAGGCGGCCATCTTGAAGTCCGAGGGTGAGCAGCAGGCGGCCATCAACAGCGCCGGGGGTCGCCAGCAGGCCGCCGTGCTCGAGGCCCAGGGAGCCAAGGAGGCCGCCATCCTGCGGGCCGAAGCCGAAATGAAGGTACTCGAGCTGCAGGCCGAGGGGGAGAAGAAGGCGTTCGTGCTGCGGGGTGAGGGCGAGGCGGCCCGACTCAACTCGCTCGATACGGCCACCATCAACCCGCGCACCCTGGCCGTCCTGCAGCTGCGCGCGCTCCAGGAGATCGCCGCGTCCAACAACGCCAAGGTGGTCGTGCCCTATGAGGCGGCCAGCCTCATGGGTTCGGCCGAGGTGCTGCTGAGCACCCTCCGTTCGGCGACCCCGGACTCGCTGAACGGATCCGGGGCGCCCGCCTCCTGACCCATTGAGCTCCCACGCGCTCCGAGGCGCGGGGAGGTCCGATGGAACCCTCAGGGAGAGGCCAGCTCACCTGCGACAGGAATGGCGAGTGGCTCGGGCTCGACCAAGGGAAGCCGAACGACGAACCAGGTGTCGCCGGGCGTTGACTCGAGCTTCAGGTCCCCGTGATGCTTGTTGACGACGATGCGCCACGAGATATCGAGGCCGAGACCGGTTCCTTCACCGAACGGTTTGGTCGTGAAGAAGGGCTCGAAGATCCGCGAGCGAATCTCTTCGGGCACGCCAGGCCCGGTGTCCCCGATCCCCACGGCAAGAAACTCCTCGTCGCGCCACGTCCGGATGGTCAGTCGCCCCGTTCCACCCATGGCGCCGACGGCGTTGTCGATCAGGTTCGTCCATACCTGATTGAGTTCGGCGGCGTAGGCCGGAATGGGAGGAAGGGAGCGGTCGTAGTCTCTCGCCACCGAAATGCCGTCGCCGAGTTTGGGCGCCAGCATGGTGAGCGTGCTGTCCAGCAGCTCATGCACGTCGACGATCTGGTAGGGGGCCCGATCCATCTGTGAGTACTGCTTGGCCGCAGCAATCAGCGTCGACACCCGCGTCGTCGAATCTTGGATCTCGTCCATCAGTATCTCGCCTTCGACAGAACGGGCCAACCAACGGAGGGCACGTTCGAGCCTGGCCTCGCCGACCTCCTGGGCGACTCGTTCCAGGTACGTCTCGGCCAGTCCGGCCTGCACGAACACCGGGGCCAGGTCCCATCCATCGGTGACCTGATGGTCCCCGAGCCACTCGCCGAGGCGGTCCTCGAGATCCGACGTCTCCATGGGGCTCAGCTGTGGTGCCGTGTGCACCCCCTCGACCGCCTCCTCCTCCAGCCGTACCAGGGACCCCAACGTGTTCGGATCCAATCCGGACGCGAGCGTGGCGGCCAAGGCGTGACGCATGTCGGTCAGGCGGTCCCGCAGCGACGAGGTGGCCCGAACGGCCGCAGCCGCCGGATTGTTCAGCTCGTGCGTGAGCCCGGCGGAGAGGGAGCCGAGCGCCAGGAGGCGCTCTCGTTGTTGAAGGACCTGTTGTGTGCTCTGGGTGCCGAAGAACAGGCCCTCCAGGAGGTGGAGCGCCATCGGAAACCACTCCCGCATCAGCTGCGCGAACTGTTCCGCGCCGAGCACGAAGAACCTAGACCGGACGTTCGCCCGCAGGGAGTTGTTGTACACCTGCCGGATCCGGTCACCGAGGTACGCCTGAAACGCCCCCGCGTAGACACCACGGTCATCGGTCCGGTTGATCTCGACATCGTCGGTTCCAACCCGGCGGAACAACGTGACGGAACCGTCCAACAGGACGTAGAACGATGTGGCCGGTTCCCCTTCGCGAAGGACCCATCCCGGCTCGGCCTCCTCGACGTGCCCTTCCCGGCACAGCCGGCCCAGCTGTTCTTCATTCAGTTTCTCGAACAAGAAGAGAGTCCGAATCTCCTCGACATCACAGGTGAGGTCGTTGGTCATCCCATCACCTCATTTCGAGATAGCGATGTACGAGCATGACCGCCATGGCCCCCTCGCCCACCGCGGACGCGACCCGCTTGGCCGATTCCGCCCGGGCATCACCTGCGACGAAGACACCGGGAATGCTGCTCTCGAGGTGGTACGGCGCCCGCTCCTCGATCCACTCTGCCGGTCGGTCTCCCACCAGGGGCAGGTCCGGACCGGTCATCACGAACCCCCGCTCGTCGCGCACGACGACACCGTCGAGCCATTCGGTGCGGGGCAACGCACCGATGAACACGAACAGGAGCTGGGCATCGACCTCCTCGGTGGCCCCGGACGTGTTGTCCCGCAGGGTCAGTGTCTCCAGATGTTCGCCGCCACTCCCGGCGACCACCTCGGTGCACGTGCGGACCTCAATGTTCGAGATCGTCTCGATTTGCTGCACCAGATAGTGGGACATCGATGCTTCGAGGGAGGTGCCCCGTACGAGGATCGTCACCGACTCGGCATGGCGGGCGAAATACACAGCGGCCTGCCCGGCGGAGTTGGCGCCACCGACGATGAACACGTGCTGGCCGGCCGCGTTGGAGGCCTCGCTCATCGTCGACCCGTAGTAGACGCCCCGCCCAGTGAAGTCGGACAGGCCGGGGGCGGTCAGCTGCCGGTACGAGACACCCGAGGCGAGGATGATGGCGTGGGCGTCGATCGTGGCGCCGTCGGTGAAGCGAACGGTGCGCGCCGATCCATTGACCTCTATGGCCACGACTTCGCGAGCCGTGACGATCTCTGCGCCGAACTTGGCGGCCTGCCGGCGGGCCCGGTCGGTCAGTTGGGCACCGGAGACACCGTCGGGAAAGCCGAGATAGTTCTCGATCCGTGAACTCTGGCCAGCCTGCCCGCCCGTCGCCGTCCGCTCGATCAATATGGTGCGTAGTCCCTCCGAGGCCCCGTAGAGCGCGGCGCCGAGGCCCGCCGGCCCGCCGCCGATCACGACGAGGTCGTAGAAAAGCTCGGCGGGAGTCGTCTCGAGCCCGACGCGCGCCGCCAACTGCGCGTCCGTGGGCTCGACGAGCACTTCGCCGTCGACGGTAATGACGACGGGCAGACGCAGTCCATCGACACCGGCGGCCGCTAGAAGTCGCTCACCCTCCGGATCCTCCGACTGATACCAGCGATAGGGGACCTGATTGCGACCCAGGAACTCGCGCACGTCCGACGAGCGAGCCGACCACCGGTGACCGACGACCTTCGTGTCCGGGATGGGTCGATGGTCGATGGCGTGCCAGGCGCTGAGGAGGTCGTCGAGCACCGGATAAAGCTTCTCCTCCGGTGGGTCCCAGGGCTTGAGCAGGTAGTGGTCCAGATCGACCACGTTGATGGCGTCGATGGCCGCGCTCGTGTCGGCATAGGCCGTCAGCAGCACGCGCCGGGCGGTCGGGAAGAGGTCCATCGCCTGCTCGAGGAAGTCGATCCCGTTCATCTGCGGCATCCGATAGTCCGCCAGGAGCAACGCCACCACGTCGCCGCGCAGCTTCAATTCCCGGAGCGCGTCCAGTCCCTGATCGCCCGACTCGGCCCGGACGATCCGATAGTCCTTTCCGTAGGCACGACGCAGATCTCGCGCGATGGCGCGAGAGACCTCGGGGTCGTCGTCGACGGTCAGGATCGCAGTGCGCGTCTCGGCCATCAGGACCATACCGAGGGGGCACGAGCCACTTGCACGGGACCAGACTACGGGAGCTTCCCTGGTCCCGTTCCCGAACCGGACGCCTACCAAGAAGGCGATCCACGGGGAGAAGCTCCAGATGAGGTTGTTCACAGTTCCCCCTTGTCATTCGAGCCGGCTCCTTCGCCGGCTTCGTCGGCGTTGACCGATAGAGGCTCTCGACCAGAGCGAAGAAACTCGAGGTTCCCCGAGAACGATCGGACGCCACGCTCGCCTGCCGCCCGGATCGTTCCGACTGGACGACCGTCCTCCCCTTCGGAGATGTCAACGATGATCTGCATGCCTCCCACGATGATGGGAGGCGGACCAAGGCGCCCTAGGGCAACTCCCTCAACGTCAGGGAGGACTCCCCAGTTCTGGAACTGGCGCGGGGGTCCACTGCACGATTCGCTGGTGGCGTAACCGTCGCCACAGATGCAACGACGCTCGACTGTGATAGATCTCGACTGTGAGAGATCTCGACTGTGAGAGATAAAGGCCGCTATAGTGGACCGATCGGTCCAAGACCATTGGGGGAAGACTCGCCGCTGCAGCACGCCGTCTTCCGGCCGGGGGATAGTGAGGAGCGATAACACAATGGTGTCGAAAGTGCCCACAGCGGGGAGGCACCCGCTGGATTTGGCGAAGACAGACCCGCAGCTCCGGTCGCTCATGCCGGACCCCGACGTGGGGAAGGCCGCTCGCCGGCAGGGGCTCTCCTACCAGCAGGTGGTCTCCACGATCCTCAACGGGTACGCCGGACGTCCCGCGCTGGGCGAGCGGGCCTGCGCCCCCGCCCACGATCGTGACACGGGGCGCACGCGTCAGGAGTACCTGCCTCACTTCGACACGATCACCTACGGGGAGCTGCACGACCGGGTCAGGCGCCTGGCGGCGGTGTGGCAGCACCACGAGCAGCACCGCGTCGAGCCGGGTGACTTCGTGTGCATCCTGGGGTTCGCGGGGACCGACTACGTCACCGTCGACCTGGCGATCGCCTACACGCTGGGGGTCTGCGTTCCGCTGCAGTCGACCCTGGCGGGGGCCGACCTGGAGGGGATCTTCACCGACGTTGCACCGACGGCGGTGGCCGCGGCGGTGGAGGACCTGGTGCTGGCAGCGCGCTTGGCGGGGAGGAACGACTCGGTCCGGAGCGTGATCGTCTTTGGCTACGACGACCGCTTCGACGACGACCGCGAACAGTACATCGCCGCCCAAGAGGAGCTGGTCCGGAGCGGGTCGAAGGCGCAGCTGGTCACCCTCGACGAGCTGGTCACCATCGGCGGTGGGCTTCAACCGTGGGAACCGTTGCCTCCCAGCCGTGCGGGCCTGGACCGGATGGCGCTGGTGATGCACTCCTCGGGGAGCACCGGGTCACCGAAGGGCGTGATCATCACCGAGCGGATGATCGCGGCGATGTGGAATCCCGGGGAGCACCCCCTGCCGGGGGTCCGAGTCGCCTTCGCCCCGTTGAACCACATGGGCGGTCGGAGCGCGGTGTCCTTGCCCTTGGCCCGCGGCGGGACCGTGCACTTCACGGCGAGGAGTGACCTCTCTACGCTCTTCGAGGACATCCGCCTGGCTCGACCTACCGAGATTGTGGCGTTCCCCCGCGTCTTGGAGCTGATCTACCACCATTACCTGAGCGAGGTCGTCCGGCGCACCGCCGGGGGTGAGGTCGACGCCGACGCGGTTCGGGCCCGGGTCATGAAGGAGATGGGGGAGAGCTACCTCGGCGATCGGATCTGCACCTTGACCGGTGTGGGCGCCCCGACGACGCCCGAGGTCAAGCGGTTCATCACGGAGTGCTTCACGGACTGCTTCCAGGTCGATATGGGCGGGGGTTACGGCACGACCGAGGCGGGCACCGTAGCCATGGGCGGGCGGCTCCTTCGACCGCCGGTCACCGACTACAAGCTGCGCGACGTCCCGGAGTTGGGCTACTTACGGACCGACAAGCCGTACCCACGCGGCGAGTTCTGTGTGAAGACCGAGCGGGCCACGCCCGGCTACTTTCACCGCCCGGAGGCCACGGCCGCCCTCTTCGACGAGGAGGGCTTTCTCTTGACGGGGGACATCGTCGAGGAGCGGGGTCCCGACCGGATTGAGTGGATTGCTCGCCGCAACGACGTCCTCAAGCTTTCCCAAAGCGAGTTCGTCGCCACCGGCGCGCTGGCGACGACGTTCGAGAGTGGCAGCGAACTGATCGAGCAGGCCTTCGTGTACGGCAACTCCTCGCGCTCCTATGTGTTGGCGGTGGTGGTCCCGAACATGGATGTTGCCCGGGAGGTTCTCGGCGACGACCCAGACGAGACGGAGCTCCGGGGCCTGATCCGCGTGGAGTTCACGAAGGTCGCCGAGGAGGCGGGCTTGCGATCGTTCGAGGTGCCACGCGACTTCATCGTCGAGATGGAACCGTTTGCGCACGAGAACGGTCTCCTGTCGAGCGTGCACAAGCGCATGCGCCCGGCGTTCGAGGCGAGGTACGGACAGCCCCTGGAACAGCTGTACGCGCGCCTCGAGCAACGCCAACGCGAGGAGCTCGAGGTGCTGCACAGTCTTGGGAGCGGTATGAGCGTCCTTCAGAAGGTGGGCAAAGCCCTGGAGGTGTCGCTCGGCGTCCAGGGCATCGACGTCTCCCAGCCCTACGGTTTCGTCGACCTCGGCGGTGACTCGCTCGGTGCCGTGGCGTTCTCGGGGATGCTCGAGGACATCTTCGGCGTACCCGTGCCGGTCAACGCCATCCTCAGCCCGGCGGGCAACCCGGCGCGGTGGGCCCGGGCCATAGAGGCCGCGCTCGCCGAGGACGACAGCCCACTGCCCACCTTCGACCAGGTCCACGGCAGAGGTGCCCGCCTGGTCCGGGCCGGTGACCTTGACATCGCCGCGTTCGTCGAGGACGACACACTCGCGCATCTGCCCGTCGAGCTGCCTCCGGCCGCCTCGAGCTGCGTCCTGCTGACCGGCGCGACCGGCTTCCTCGGTCGATTCATGTGCCTCGAGTGGCTCGAGCGACTCTCGACGACCGGCGGGAAGCTGATCTGCTTGGTGCGCGCCGCCGACGAGGCCGCCGCCCGGCACCGCTTGGCGTCGGCCTTCGAGGGCGACCCCGAGCTCGAGCGACGCTTCGTCGCCCTGGCCGAGGGCCGCCTCGAAATCGTGGTGGGCGACGTCGCCGAGCGTCGACTCGGTCTCGGCGTCGCCGAGTTCGAGCGCCTGGCCCGGGAGGTCGACCGGATCTCCCATCCGGGCGCACTGGTGAACCACGTGCTGCCCTACGAGGATCTGTTCGGTCCCAACGTGGCGGGGACCGCCGAGCTGGTCCGTCTGGCGCTGACCGGCCGGCGGAAGCGTTTCGACTTCATCTCCTCGGTGGCTACCACCTATCTGATCGAGCGCGGCGCGGGCAACGATGAGGACTCCCCCCTCCTACAGGAGATCGATCTCGACGCCTACGGAATGGGCTACGGGACGAGCAAGTGGGCCGCCGAACAGGTGCTGCACTCGGCCCACCGGCGGTTCGGCCTGCCGGTGAACGTGTTCCGGGGCGACATGATGCTGGCCCACTCCCGCTACCAGCGGCAGATCAACGTACCCGACATCTTCACCCGGCTCCTCGCCAGCGTGGTGATGACCGGGTTGGCGCCGGCGTCGTTCCATCCTCTCGAACCCGACGGGGGCCGAGGCCGGGCGCACTATGACGGCTTGCCCGTCGACTTCGTCGCCGCCGCCATCGTGGGCATCAGCCTCGAGCCGCATGACGAGCTCCGCACGTTCCACGTGGTCAACCACCACGTCGACGATGGGATTTCGCTCGACACGTTCATCGACTGGACCGAGGAGGCGGGCTACGCGCTGGAGCGTGTGCCCGACTACGGCGACTGGATGGAACGGTTCGAGACGAAGCTGCGGATGCTGCCCGAGGCCAAGCGCCAGCACTCGTCGCTGTCGGTCATCGAATCGTTGCGCCGGCCCCGGCCGGCGGAGACGATGGTGGGCAGCAAGCGGTTCCAGGATGCCGTGCGTGCGCTCACGATCGGGCCCGACGTCCCCCACCTGACCCGGGGGTTCATCCGGAAATGCCTGGGGGACATGTGCCGGCTCGGGCTCATCCCAGAACCGGGCGCCGACGGGGCGTCGTAGCAATGCGATCCTGTTCAACCTGCGAGCAGCAGCGCCGCCGGGCGGATCCGGATGGTGATCTCATCGGGCGAGAGGATGGTCAGCGCGGCGGCATATGCGGCGCCGAGGTCCAGGTCGGTGACGAACGCGCTGAGCGGTTGCCCGCGAAAACTCACCAGCCGAGCGCGCTCGTCGGCCGGGCTCACGACCACCTCGCGCAGCGGGACCCGCACACCGTCGCCTGTCGCCTTGACGACCGACTCCTTGCGGCACCAGTAGGTCAACAGGTCCCCCGGACCGACGATCGGCTCCGACGCGGTCACCACGTCGCGGGCCGCCGGGAGTAGGCGGTTGGTGACGCGGTACTCAATGTCGACGCCGACCGGTGCGGCATCGGTGAGTGCGACCACCACGAGGGGGCCGGAGTGCGAGACCGAGACGTGCAGATCGGTTCCGGGCACTCGCGGTCGGCCGTGCTGTCCACCGCAGGTCTGGCAGCGCCGGTCCACATGCACCGACGATGCCGGACATCCCGCGTGCACGGCGACGGCGCACTTGAGGACCGCCGCACCGACGACGAACCGTGCTCGATCGAGGGGGCGATGCATTGCGTCGACCCGGGCCAGCTCGGCCTCGTCGAGAAGCGAGTCGTGCACCGGACGGCGCGCCGCGACCTCCGCCGTCCACACCTCGCACTCCGGTCGCTTCATGGATCTCGCGTTCGATGGTACCGGACCGGTGGCGGCAGGGACTCTGGTGCGCCACCGGAGAGGGGGAGGAGAGCCCATCTCGGCTCCATGGCGTGCGGGCCCCGCTGATGTAGGGAGGAGACCCTGGTGAAACTCGACGCCAACCGGCCCGTCGTGGTCGTCACCGGAGCCAGCGCGGGAGTCGGCAAGGCGACCGCCCGCAAGCTGGTAGAGCTCGGCTGGCAGACGATCGGCGTAGGGCGTGATCCAGCGCGCAGCGCCACCGCCGAAGCGGAGATCACCGGGGCGGCGGGTCTCGGCGGCAGCTTCACCATGCTGCGCGGCGACTTCACCCTGATGGCGGAGGTCACACGCATAGCCGACGAGATCAAGAGCCTGACCCCGCGCCTCGATGTCCTCATCAACAACGCGGGCGGGGTGCGGGACCGGCAGATCGTCACCGCGGAAGGCACCGAGGCGACGTTTGCCGCCAACCACCTGGCTTGCTTCCTGCTCACCCGGGAACTGATGCCGCTGCTCACATCGACGGCAGCCGACCAGGCTCCCGGGTCGACGCGGGTGATCGCGGTTTCGTCAACCGCCCACCGGTCGACCGAGGGGCTCGACTGGGACGATCTGCAAAGCCTCGGCAATGTCCGTCCCACCCCCGCCTATTGCAGGGCCAAGCTGGCCAACATCCTCTTCACCCGGGAGTTGGCGCGGCGAGCGGGGCCGGAGGGAATCGTGGCTCAGGCCATGCATCCCGGGGTGGTCGCCAGCAACTTCGCCTCCCACGGGGACGAGGCGATGCAGGCATACATGGCCGCAGCCGACAGGGTGCCACCCGACGAACCGGCCGAAACGCTGGTCTGGCTGGCCACCGATCCTGAAGGCGGTCGCAACGGCGGGCGGTACTTCTACCGCAAGGCCGAGGAGTCGCCCTCCGAAGCGGCACAAGATCAGGCCGCTGGTCTCCGCCTATGGACCGAAACCGAGGAGCTGCTGGTCAAGCTCGGCTTCTGATCCCAGGCGGAACGAGCCCCACGAATTGGGCAAATGTTGTTCGTTGGTCGAGAGCCCATAGCGCGGGGGCTGGCACGCTGAAGGGGCTGGAAAAGCTGATCTCATGGCGCCCTCTGCAAAGACGCACTGAGACCCGACCAACGCAATGGGGGATCTCATCAAGGTCGGGGCCTTCTCGGTGACGTCCCCAGAGTGCACACAACCAACGAGGTGTCCCATGGATAAGCCGGCGGCGCAACCGAATCAGTTTGCGAACCGCGAATTCAACGGACTGTTCGCCCAGATCCTCTTGCGGTATCTCGAGACGTCGGCTCCCGAAGGGAGTGTCGAGCGAGTCCTTCAACTGGCCGGCGAGACACGGTCGGTCACCGAGCTGGTGGACGCCAGTAAGTGGAGCACGTACACCCAGTTCCGGAGGCTGCTCGAGGCCGCCGGCGGGGTGCTGGGGGGGCCGGACGGCCTGTTCCAGGTCGGCAAGCACATCTACGATTCGATCCATTCCCCCGAGCTCTCCGAATCCCTCTCGGTATTCCCCACCCCGGCCGATGTGTACGCCGCCCTCCCGGCAATAATTGAGTCGACTGCCCCGGTCTTCGAGTTGCGCACGGAGAGCACTGGGCCGAACGAATGCCGAATGAGTATCCGGTTCAAGCGTGGGTACGAGCCGTTTCCCGAGAACTGCGCCTTCGTTGCGGGCGTGCTGGCCGCCATGCCCAGACTCAGCGGGTACGAAGATGCCGAGGTTGTCAACGAGACCTGCCAGTGCAACGGCGCCCCCTACTGCCAGTCGCTGGTGCGCTGGGAGGCGATCGACAGTGATGCCGTCAGGGCCACCCGGGCGGAGATGACGGCCCGTGTGTCCCAGGCCCGCCTCGAAGAGCTGCACCACACGGTCGCACAGCTCGTCTCGGGCGACAGCCTCGAAACGGTCTTGACCCAGGTGATGGGCGCGGCCGGGCGAGCGGTGCCCGCCCTGTCCTACATTCTCGCCGTCACACCGAGCGCCCGGGCCGATCGTTGGCTGTGCTCCGAGGGGATCGACGATCCCGAGTGCGCCGCGATCTTGGCGCTGTTGGAGTCGAACCCCGAGACGGTCAGCCATTGGTGTGCACTCGAGGTCGTCTCCGACCGCAACCACTACGGCCACCTCGTGGCCGTCCGCTCGGAGGGCTCCACCTTCGAGCCTCTCGAGCGTTCGATCCTCGAGTCCTACGCCCGCTTGGCGGCCAGCGCCCTCGATTCGGAGGCCTCCATCTCAGAGGCCCGCCAACAGGCGACCACCGCCCAAGCGTTACTCAGCTTGTCGAGCGCACTGGGCGACCTGGCCTCGACCGAAGAGATGATCCTGCGGCTGGCACACGCCGTGCCCTCGGTGGTCGACTGTGATCGCGTGGCCATCTGGGTGACCGATGCGAACGGCCCAACGGCCAAGATGAGCGCCAGCTACGGTTACGGCGAAACCTTTTGCGCCGAGCTGTCGCGCTTTGAGCTCCCTCCCGCCTATGTCAACCTGGACTCGGAGGTTTTCCGCCACGATCTGGGCGAACGCGGCGCCGGTCTCTCGGCGGCCCTTTCAGCGGCGGGTGCCGTGGCGGCGCTGTCCTTCCCGATCATCTATGACTCCGAGATGTACGGATGGATCACCATCGACGTCACCGACCACCCCGATCGACTCGACGACAACGGCGACGTCACCGAACGGCTCCGCGGCCTGGCTGGTCAGGCCGCCATCGCCGTGCGTAACGCCCGCCTGCTCGAAAAGATCCGCCACCAGGCCCTGCATGACAGCCTGACCGGCCTGCCCAACCGGGTCCTGGTGTTGGACCGGGTGAGTCAGACCCTGGCCCGGGCCCGGCGGGAGCACTTCGACGTGGCGGCCCTGTTCATCGACCTTGACGGCTTCAAGGACGTCAACGACACCTTGGGCCACGCCATGGGCGACAAGCTGTTACAGGCCGTGGCGGCTCGCTTCGCCGGCACGCTGCGAGAATCCGACACGGTCGCCCGCTTGGGCGGCGACGAGTTCGTCGTGGTGGCCGAGGGCATCTCCTTGGCCGCCGGGCCCGAATTGGTGGCCGAACGCCTCTTGGACGTCTTGGCCGAACCGTTCCACCTCGGCGACGACGCCGAGAAGAGGGTCAGCATCTCGGCCAGCATCGGCATCGCCGTCGGGCTGCGCGAGAGTGCGGAGGACCTGTTGCACGACGCCGACATCGCCCTCTACGCCGCCAAGGAGGCGGGCAAGGACCGCTACGTCGTCTTTCAGGCCGAAATGCAGACCGAGCTGCGCAGCCGACACGAGCTCGAGATGGACCTGCAGGCGGCCATCGGCACCGACCAGTTCTTCTTGTTGTACCAACCGATCTTCGAGCTCTCCGACATGTCCGTCGTCGGCGTAGAAGCCCTCTTGCGCTGGCACCACCCCACGCGTGGCCTGCTCTCAGCCGATGAGTTCATCCCCTCCCTCGAAAGCTCGGGCCTCATCATCCCCGTGGGTCGCTGGGTCCTCCACGAGGCCTGCCGCCAGGCCATGGCGTGGCGGCGGGCGGGACAGGTCACCAGGATGTCGGTTAACGCCTCGGGCCGCCAGTTCGACGCCGACTCCCTGCTCGACGACGTCCGAGGCGCCCTGGCCGCTTCCGGGCTCCCCCCCGACGACCTGATCATCGAGATCACCGAGACCAGCCTCATGCGTAACACGAAGATGGCCCAAAAGCAGCTGGCGGCCCTCAAGAGCCTCGGCGTGCGCCTCGCCATCGACGACTTCGGCACCGGGTACTCCTCTTTGGCCTACCTCCAGCAGTTCCCGGTGGACTCGCTCAAGATCGACCGATCGTTCATCTCGGGGATGTCCAAGTCGCCCGAGGGAGACGCCCTCATCCACACCCTGATACAGCTGGGCAAGGCCATGCACCTCGAGACCTTGGCCGAAGGCATCGAAGAGTCCGGCCAGCTGACCCAGCTGCAGGCCGAGAGCTGCGACGTCGGGCAGGGCTTCCTCTTCGCCCGACCGCTGGCGCCCGAGGAGGTCGAGGCCTTCTTCAAGCCGGCCCCAGATCCGGCCATCGTCTGAACATTCCTGGCGTGCAGCCGACCGGTGCATCCACTCCGGACCCGAGAGCTTGCACGTGCACGGTGATGCCCCCTTCGATATTCGCCAGTGGATCAGCTCGCGTTGGCCAGGACCGTGTCGCTGTCGTCAGCGCTCATGGGAGGCCCGATTGGCCTGAGGTCGTGGGACGCAGCGATGCGCGCCAGCTCGTCCATGGGCGGAAACGTTGGGAGGCTCGGCACGACACGCTCCGTAGCTGGAGTGCTGAGGGCGCGAATGAGGTCACGGAAGCTGGCGTTGTCGTGCACGAGCAGGATTCGAGCCTCGCGCTCACCGACCACTCGGAACGTGTGCGGCACGCCGCGGGGCATGGAGACCCAGTGCCCGGCTCCGACGACCAGCTTTTCGTCGCCGCAGCGCACGACCATCTGGCCCCCGAGGATGTACCAGGTGTCGTCGAGATCGTCGTGGACGTGCAGCGGAGGCGCCGAGCCCACCGGCAAGGTCATCTCGAGCACGACGGTGTCCATTTCGGGTGCGCAACGGTGCTCAACGACCAAGGTGTCGAGGAACCACCACGCCTGCGCGTGCTCGTTCTCGGGGGAGTCAACTACTGCTGTCGTCACTTCGGCAACCTCCTCGTAGAAACCTGTCCCCGTACCCGTTAGTCAGGTACCCTTACGATTGGATCGTATGGTAGCCTTACGACTATGTCAAGCAATTCTTCCGCTGGGGAATACCCCAGTGGCGAGCTACCCCGGTACGTCGGCGCCATGTTGCGCGTCGTCTGGCAGTGGGTCCGCGATGAGATGTATGCGGGCATCGTTGCGGCGGGATACGACGATCTGAACGCCGCACATGTCGGGCTCTGGCGCTATCCAGGCCTCGACGGACTACGTCCAAGCCAGCTTGCGGACCGGGCCGGGATCACGAAACAGTCGGTCAACGACCTGCTCGGGCATCTGGAACGACACGGGTACCTTGGGCGCGTCCCGGATTCGGCCGACGGAAGGGCCCGCGTGATCCGACTCACTTCCAAGGGACGGCGGCTCGAGCAGACAATCTACGCCGAGGCGGGGGCGGCCCAGTTGCGGATCGCTGAGATCCTGGGGCCGCGACGCTTCGCCCAGCTGCACGGCTCCCTTGAGCTTCTGACCGAGCAGCTAGCAGCTTCACTGGCCGTCCCCATGCCGGGTCGATGAGAGGGTTCGGCACTCATTAGCCGAATACTGCCCGCATGACGGAGGTCTCTACCGTCGGTCCTACTGCCCTCTCCGCCACAATCGCCACGACATTCCAACTAAGGCTGAGCTGTCTCAGTACGCCGAGAAGGTGAGATACTTCGACAGGTAGTCTTTCGTGTCGAGGCTTGCCTGAAGCCGAGAGACCTCGGCTGATGACACGACATGCGAAGGAGCATCAGATGGCAAGGGTATTGATGGTCGTGCAGCATCCCGTCAAGGATTTCGACGCTTGGCGGATCGAGTATGACAAAGCGCAACCGATACGTGACAAACACGGGGTCACAGATGCCACCGTCTTCCGGAATGCCGATGATCCCAACGAGATTACGGGGCTGCACTGGTTCTCTTCGGTCGATGAAGCTCATGCCTTCGCCGCCGATCCCGATCTGAGAGACGCCATGGCTAGGGCGGGCGTGAGCGGGCCACCCCGGATCGAGATAAGTGTCGAGGTGTAATACCAACGCTGCGGCCATCCCGTCGCCCATGCGGGAGAGAGACCACCCCGCCATGAGAGGAGATCGCCGCTTCCAGAAGTCAATTTGGTAAGTGCTTCGTACGAGTTGTGCATAGTTGCAAGTACGGCGTCTCCCGAGGGCACAGACGGCGAAATGGTGACCTAGCGTCTGGGTCCGATGAGGGTGGAGGCAGCGGGAGGGGACCGGCGCAGGTTGCGGGACCGGCTCCCGCTCGGGCAAAGGCGTTCGCCCACGTCGCCAAACCAGACCTCGTCGCCCAAGGGTCTGGCCACCCCGCCTCCACCGACGTCGTCCCGAGCGATCAAGGCCTCGCCGTCCAATCACCTGCCGACCCCGAACCCGACACCATCGGCCCGACCCGAGCCGAGCCGAGCCGGGGCCGGCGTGTCGCGCCGGGTGGCCGTCGCCCTCGCGGTGCTCCTCCTCGCCGTCCTCGGTCTTTCCGCCGCCCTCATCGTCACCAACCTCCGGATCTCGGGTCGGCCGGACCTCACCAGCAAGCAGGTCAACGCCATCTCCCGCAACCAGGCCAGCACCGCGGTCTCGCAGCTACAGTCCCAGCCGCCCGCGGCGGTTCCGGCGTACCGGGCGGTGGAGGCCGCGTTCGTGGTGGTCCAGTCCAAGGGGGGTGCCTCGGGCACCGGCGAGCTCGGCAGCGGGGTGATCATCGACTCGCAGGGTGACATCTTGACCGCGCTCCACGTCGTGCGGGGCGCGTCGACCATCGAAGTCACCTTCGCCGACGGGACGACGGCCGCGGCGTCCGTCGCCTCGTCGGACGCGAGCCACGACATCGCGGTGTTGACACCGTCGACCCTTCCGGCCGTCGTGTCGCCAGCCGTGTTGGGCAACGCGCCGGAGATCGGCGACGAGGTGTTCGTAGTGGGCAACCCCCTCGGCCTCGCAGCGTCCTTGTCGGGCGGGGTGGTCTCGGGGTTGAACCGAGCATTTACGCCTGCAGACGGGCCGTCGCTGTCTGGAATGATCCAGTTCGATGCGGCAGTGAATCCCGGGAGCTCCGGCGGCCCCCTCCTCAATGCGAAAGGTCAGGTGATCGGGATCGTGATCGGTCTTGCCAACCCAGCAGGGAACGACGAATTCGCCGGCATCGGCTTTGCCGTGCCTATCGCGACCGCCGGTGCAGCCGCAGGAGCTCCGGCGAAGTGAGCGAGTCGCACGACGGTAACGCCGCAGCGTCGGCCGAGGCGATCGAGGCGCTCGAAGAGGTGCTGTACCGGGTCAAGCGGGTCATCGTGGGCCAGGACGTGTTGCTCGAGCGGATGGTCGTCGCATTGGCGGCCCGCGGTCATCTGCTCGTCGAGGGCGTGCCGGGTTTGGCGAAAACCCTCGCCGTCAAGACGTTCGCCGGCGCGCTCGGCGTCGAGTTCCAGCGGATCCAGTTCACGCCGGACCTCGTGCCGGCCGACATCGTCGGCACGAGGATCTACAACCAGAAGCAGGGCGAGTTCGAGGTGTCGCTTGGCCCGATTTTCGCCAATCTGGTGCTCGCAGACGAGGTCAACCGGGCGCCGGCCAAGGTCCAGAGCGCCCTCCTCGAGGCAATGCAAGAGCGCCAGGTGACCATCGGCCGCGAGACCCACGTGCTCCCTGACCCGTTCCTCGTGATGGCCACCCAGAACCCGATCGAGTCGGACGGGACCTACCCCCTGCCAGAGGCGCAGGTCGACCGGTTCATGCTCAAGGTGCTCGTCGACTACCCGAGCGCCACCGAGGAGTTCGTAATTGTGGAGCGGATGGTCGCCGGACTCGAGACGATGCGCCAGACCATGAGTGTCCAGCAGCTGCGCCACCTCCAGGAGTCGGTCCGGACCGTGTACGTCGATCCGTCGCTGATCGAGTACGCAGTCGCAGTGGCGTCGGCCACCCGTGACCCCGAGTCGGTGGGCTTGCCAGAGCTCTCGCCGTACATCACGTTTGGCGTGAGTCCCCGGGCATCGATCAACATGGTAATTGCGGCGCAGGCGCTGGCGCTCGTACGGGGCCGGCAGTACGTGTTACCCGAGGACCTGCGCACGATCGCGCCGGACGTTCTCCGGCACCGTTTGGTCTTGTCGTACGAGGCGTTGGCCGACGACATGACCGCGCAGCACGTCATCGACGCCGTGCTGAGCACGGTCCCGGTTCCCGACGTGATCCTGCGATCCGGCAGCAGCTAGTCCGGGGGTGATGTCATGGATCCAGTCGACCTCTTGACGCCTGAGGGGATGCTGCGCCGCCTGGACTGGCAGGTCGTCAGACGGCTCGACGGACGCCTACAAGGCGACCACCGGACTCTTCTCCGTGGCGAGGGCACCGACTTCCTCGACCTGCGGGCATACGAGTGGGGCGACGATGTCCGACACATCGACTGGAACGCCACGGCCCGGATGGACCAGCTGCTCGTCCGGGATTTTATGGAGGACCGCGAGCTCACCGCGTGGCTCGTCATCGACCGCTCGCGGTCAATGACGTTCGGCCCAGCCGGACGGACCAAGGAACACGTGCTGTGCGAGCTCGCGGCCGTCTTCGGCCAGCTGCTCGTCCGGAACGGCAATCGGGTGGGAGCCATCATCTTCGACGGGGAGCGTCACTGGGTGCTCCCGCCACGGCAAGGCCGGAACCACGTCCTCGTGCTTATGCATCATCTTCTCCGCCCGGTCGATGCAGCGGCGTCGACCGACCTCGCCAAGCTCTTCCGCACGGCCGAACGACTCGTGCGTCGACGCTCGCTCGTGGTCGTGATCACCGATTTCGTCAGTGAGCCAGGCTGGGAACGACCGCTCCTCCGCCTTACGCGGCGACATGAGGTCGTCGCGGTCCGGATGGTGGATCCGCGCGAACGCGAACTCCCGTCTACCGGCTTGCTGTACGTGCAGGACGCCGAATCAGGGGAGGTGCTGCTCGTCGATTCGAGCGATCCTGAGTTCCGCCGTCGCCTGCACGCGTTGGCTGACGATCGGGACGACACCATCCGCCAGTCGGTCGCTCGGGCCCGAATCGATCTCCACGTCGTGTCGACCGAGGACGATCTGCTGAGCGCGTTCGCGCGGATGGCGGCGAGCCGGCGCCAGAGGCGCAGATGACCTTCGCCACGCCGGAATGGCTCTGGGCGCTGCTGGTCGTGCCTGCCGTGGTGGCCGTCTACGTGGCAGCACGCCGCAGACGGGTCCGACGGAGTGAGGAGCTCGCGGCGCAAGGGCTCCTCGTGAGCGGCGCCGGTGGGCGACAGGGCTGGCGCCGGAACCTGCCGTTTACGTTCTTCGCAACCGCGCTCGCCCTTCTGGCCGTGGCGGTCGCCCGACCGATGGCGACCGTCGAGACGCCGCGGCTCGAGTCCACGGTCATCCTCGCCATGGACGTCTCCAACAGCATGGGAGCCAAGGACGTACAGCCCTCCCGCATCGGAGCGGCAGAGCAGGCTGCCCGCGACTTCGTCGGAGATCAGCCGTCGTCGGTCAAGATCGGCTTGGTGGCCTTCGGCCCCAGTGCGGTCATCGTGCGGACCCCAACCTTCGATCATCCTGCCGTCCTGCGGGCTATCAACGACCTGTCCTTGGGCGGCGGCACCTCATTGGCGACTGGGATCCTCACCTCGCTCGACGCACTCGCCGGCAGGACGCTGAAGGTGAACGGCACGGCGCTGAACGAGGACAACTCGAACGAGGTCAACATCGGCTACTTCGGGGGAGCGACCATCGTGTTGATCTCCGACGGTGAGGACACGAGTCAGATCAACCCGGTGACGATGGCCCGGCTGGCCTCGAGCGCGGGGGTGCGTATCCAGACGATTGGGGTCGGCACCGTCGCCGGCACCACGGTTCAGATTGGGGGATTCAGCGTCGCCACCGCGCTCGATCCGCAGACGCTCGAGGACGTCGCCAAGGTCGCGAACGGGGCCTACCACCAAGTCGATGACAGGGCTGCGGTGCGTGACATCTCACAAACCATTGATCTGCATTTCACGGTGGTGAACGAGTACATCCAGATCTCCGCCATCTTCGCCGTAGCGGCCATGCTCCTCCTCGTCGTCGGTGCGCTGCTCTCGGTGTTGTGGTTCGGGCGGGTGATGTGATGTGAGCTTTGCCTGGCCCTTCGCGCTCCTCCTAGTGCTCGCCGTTCCCCTCGTGCTGGGCTTGTACGTGGCCGCACTGCGCCGGCGACGCCGTCAGGCGATCTCGTACTCGAGCGTCGCGTTGTTGCGCGCGGCCGTTCCCCCACGGACCCGCTGGCTCCGGCACGTGCCCGTGGCCGCGCTGCTCGCCGCCGTCGGCGTGCTGGCGATCGCGTCGGCGCGACCCGAGCTCACCAGGGATGTGCCGGCCCAGAAGACATCGATCATCCTCGCGCTCGACGAGTCGGGCTCGATGTGCTCCACCGACCTGCTGCCCGACCGTCTGGCCGTGGCCCAGCGGGGGGCGCTCCAGTTCGTCAACTCCGAGCCGAGCGGCACCCAGATCGGTCTGGTGCTGTTCAACGTGTTCGCCGAGCTCGCCGTCCCACCGACGACCGATCGCGGCACCCTGGATCACGCGCTCGACAACCTGACGACGGGCCCGGGCACTGCCATTGGCGCAGCAATCTTGCAATCGCTCGACGCCATCGCCCAGGTCGATCCCCAGGTCAAGCCGGTCGCCAACTCGGTGCTAGGCGCTGAGGCCACTCCGTCTCAGCTCAGGGGAGCGAGCGGATCCAGCGGCTCGGCCAGCGGCACGACGGGCACCGCAGCGAAGCGGGGATCCGAAGGCTATGTCCCAGACATCATCGTGCTGCTGACCGACGGGGCCAACAACCGGGGGATCACGCCGCTGCAGGCCGCCCCTTTCGCGGCCGCCCGACGGGTCCGCATCTACACCATCGGCTACGGCACGACGCACCCGGGCCCGCTCGAGTGCACTCCCCAGCAGCAGGGTGGTTTCGGTGGCGGTGGCGGTGGCTTCGGTGGCGGAGGCTTCGGGAGCCGCAGCTTCGGCGGCGGAGGCTTCGGCGGAGGTTCGGGTAACCCCCTCGTGGCCGACCTGCCGCCGCTGAAAGAGGTCTCGCGCCTAACCGGCGGCAAGAGCTACACCGCCAGAACCGCCTCGCAGCTCTCGCAGGTGTTCGCCGACCTGTCCAAGGAGGTGAGCGTCCAAAAGGAGCACGACGAGGTAACGGCCGAGTTCGCCATCATCGGGGCGTTGCTGGCCCTGGCGGCCTTCGCGGCGTCCATCCGCTGGGGTGCCCACCCCTAGTTTCTTGCAAACGCTGAGTTCGCCGGACCCCCACCGACGGAACGATGGGGAAGACGCCCTTTGCCGGACACGAACCGGACATCGTTCAAGATGCCGACGGTATCGTCGCCAACCACCTGTCGATGTCGTTTGCCGCCCACACCTCTTCGGCGACCAACTCGGAAGACGTGACCGGAGACATGCTTTCCCGGACTCCTTTCGGAATGTATGGTCCTCGGCAGACGAGGCGCACTTCGGCGAACGTTGTGGAAAGGGGGGGGCTGTGTCCGATACCTCCACAGGCACCGAGCTGCTCTTGCCTGATCCTGACCCACGCCTGCACCTCTATACGATCATCTCCGTCGACGATCACCTCGTGGAGCCACCCGACATGTTCGAGGGGCGTCTGCCGTCAAGGCTCCAACGGCTAGCACCGCATATCGTCGAGACGGCCGAGGGTCACCAGGTATGGGAGTTCGAGGGCAGCTTCTACACGCAGTCGGGAGCCAACGCTGTGGCTGGACGGCGGCCGGAGGCCATCACGCTGCAGCCTTACCGGTTCGACGAGATGCGCCCAGGCTGCTGGGACATCGACGCCCGGATCAAGGACATGGACATCAACGGGGTATGGGCGTCGCTCAACTTCCCGTCCATGATCACCGGTTTTTGCGGTCGGGTCTACTCCCAGGCCAAGGACCCCAAGCTGGGCCTGGCGGTCACCAAGGCGTTCAACGACTGGGTCTATGAATGCTGGTGGCAGCCATACCCGGACCGGATCATCCCACTGGGCATCACCTTTCTGGCCGACGCCGAGCTAGCGGCGGCCGAGGTGCGCCGCAATGCCGAAAGGGGCTTTCGCTCGGTCACGCTCCCCGAACGGCCGCACCGCATCGGACTCCCCAGCATGTTTTCTGACTACTGGGATCCCGTCCTCGCCGCCTGTCAGGAGACCGACACGGTGATCTCACTCCACGTCGGGTCGTCGGGCTTGCAGTCGGACCTGGCTCCGGATGCAACGACCGCGGGGCTCACGGCCAGCCTTTTTGGCCAGTTGTCGCTTACGGCGTGCGCCGAGTGGGTGTGGTCCGGCGCACCAGCAAGGTTCCCCGGCATCAAGGTTGCCTTGTCCGAGGGTGGGATCGGGTGGGTGGCGATGCTTCTCGACCGCCTGGAGACCGTCACGAAACGCTCCGGGTACGGGAAGGACTACCCCGGAGAGGTGCCTCCGGTGGAGGTGCTGCGGCGCAACTTCTGGTTCTGCACGATCGACGATCCCTCGACTATCGACACCCGAGGGGCCATCGGAGTCGACAAGGTGATGGTTGAGGTGGACTACCCGCACGGTGACTCGACCTGGCCGGACACCCAGTCCGTCATCGAGAGCGTGTGGGGCCATTTGCCGGTGGAGGACCTACGGATGATGACTCACCAAAACGCCGCCGCCCTCTACCGCTGGTCGCTCCCGCCTGAGACGCTTCCCTGAGGAGGGGCCACGAATACGTGAAAAGGGCGCCGTGCCCTAGCGGGTCGACCATATCCAGTGCAGCCAACCAAGGACAACTCTATGAGGACTTGCGGGGGTCGCCGCTAGAGCCCTGGCCATCCGGGCTCAACAAGGAGGAGGCTGGTGCAGCTGAGAAAGCTATGTGCGAATTCAGCCGCAACATGGCTGGAGCGACGTGGGGGTGTCGTCAGACGGTAAAACCTTCGGTAGCTCTGGATGTTCACACCGATAGCGGATCCCCGACCGGACGCGCCGCGCGGGGCGAGCCGTTCGTGCGCTGCGGTTTGGACGCTTCGGTTGGGTGGTCGGGGTAGCGCTCCAGACGTTCAGGTGGCGTCAACAGTGCTGAAGAAGTCGAGAAGAGCGTGTGCCACCTGGTCGGGTGCCTCTA
>Ga0302326_10001360_pt1 | contig 62416 bp, 47 predicted proteins | sample Palsa_T0_3_FD_202264 | JGI IMG/M metagenome (GOLD analysis project Ga0302326, IMG submission 202264) | Peat permafrost microbial communities from Stordalen Mire near Abisko, Sweden - Palsa_T0_3 | ecosystem: Environmental > Terrestrial > Soil > Palsa > Peat permafrost | place: Sweden: Abisko...
TTCGGCGTAGCGTCCAGCCTGCTCGTAGGCCATGCCTCGGGCATAAAAAACCCCGGAGCTGGCGCGAGCGTAGAGGGCAGCAGTGTTGAGAAGGTCAATCGCCTTCGCCGGGTCGGCCTTGGCGGGATTTGCCGGGTGCAGGGCGACGATCGCGCGAATCACGGGCACGCTCACATTGATCGCCATGGTATTGCTTGGATGGGTGCGCTCGATCTCGTCGGCCAGCGCGAAGGCCTTCTGGTCCTGGCGCAGAATGGCGAAGGCCGTGGCAACATTTTCTTCCACCGAGAGAGTTCGTGATAATCGCAGCGCCTGGTCGGCGCCGTTGACGGCTTCTGCCTGATCTCCGACCAACGCCTTGAAGCTGGCAAGCGCCGCCTCCATATTGGCTCGACCTTGCAGGTGCAGGCGATCCAACGCTTCTTCGGTCTGGCGCGCGAATTCCTGCGCATGGCGCACTTGCCCACGGGCGCAGGCGAGATCGAATCGAAATTCTAGAACCGCGAGGTCTCCGTCCGGAGTCGCCGAGCTCGATTGCAATTCCTTTTCCATGTCGGCGTCTTTGCCTTGGGCCCAGTCGAGCGCGGCCAGCTGCAGATAAAAGTGGGTGGGGGATACTTTGTGCTGGAGCGCGGTGTTGGTGGTGGCACGTGCTTCTTCGACCCGGTCCAATCCGGCGTAAGCACGGGCGGCATTTACGTAGCCGACCACACCCTCGGGGTCGATTTCGACGGAGCGCTTGGAGTTCTCCAACGCATTATCGAATTGTCCCAGATCGTTATAAATGCCGGACAGGTTGCTGAACGGCGTGGCATCTCGCGGGTAGGTCTGGCGATAGAGTTCGTAGACGGTAATGCCCTTGTCGAGCTGGCCGCTGTCGCTGTAGTAGTGGGCCATGATGTAGAGCTTTTCGCGCTCGCTGGCGCGATCACGCAACTCGAAGGCCTTCTGCCGGTTTCGTTCCGACAACTCGGTCTGCCCGAGGTTGCTGTAAATCGTCCCCAGGCGGGCATAGGCCATCGCGAAATTGGGATCCATTTCGATGGCGTGCTGATAGTTGGGGAGGGCTCCCATTTCATCGCCCATGCTGTGTTTGGCGTCACCCAGGCTGAAAGCCTTCAGCGCGTCGAGCGATGACGTGGTGGCCTGCGAGAGAGACATGTCGTACTTCTGCACCATGGACAACGACTCGCCGAGTTGACCGCGCAGCTTGCTGGCGGCGCCATGGAGCGCGTTCAACACAGCTTCTTTCCGGTCGGCCTGAGCCTGTTGGCGCCCGAGCGAATCGCCGGAAGAAGCGTTGGTGGCCTCCAGGGTGATGACGTACTGGCCTCCAACGCTGTCAATGCTGCCGCTCAACAGGGCCTTGATGCCGTCGCGCTGGCAGATTTCGCGGCCTACGTCGGTCGTGATACGGTCGCTCGGGCTGCGCCCCATGAATTGCAGGGTCTGGCGGATCTTCTGATCGGGAAAGACGTTCAAATAAGGGGATTGCTCCAAATCGACGGCCAGCGCTTTTTTGAGCGTGCCATCGAAGACGGGGTCGGCGGTGGTGTTTACGAAATCGGTAATCAGGATCGAATCTTTTTCGGTGAGCGCATGACCGCGCTTGAGAAGCACAAACCCGACGCCCGCCGCGACCAGCGCAACAATCAGCGCCGGGATCAGCCATCGCGGTGGCTTACGAGTTGGCGCAGCGGGTCTGGTCACCGAAGAGCTACGGTGGAGAGAGCTGGAGGACGACGCTGCCAGCATCGTGCCCGATTCGGAGTCGCGTTTAAGACGCTTCAAGTCGGAGCGCACATCGGCCGCGCTCTGATAGCGCAGGTCGCGATCTTTTTCGAGCAGCTTGTTCAGGATTTCTTCGAAATGCGGAGGCAAGTCGGCGTTCAGGCGCAGCGGCGGCGCCGGAGGCCGGTTCAGAATTGCATCGAAGATCACGGCGGAAGTGTCTCCGCGGAACGGCACCGTGCCGGTCGCCATCTCGTAGAGGACGGCGCCAAAGGAGAACAGATCGCTGCGGGCGTCGAGATCCTTACCGCGCGCCTGCTCCGGAGACATATACGCCACGGTACCGACGGTCGATCCGGGGCTGGTCAGGAAAGGCTCGTCCACGGTAGCGGCAGAACCAATGGTGGCGGCAGAAAGCAGGGAAGGTTTGCCGGTTCGCTTGGCCAATCCGAAATCGAGAATTTTGGCCTGGTTGCGGCTGGTGACGAAAATATTGGCAGGTTTGATGTCCCGGTGGACGATGCCTTTGGCATGGGCGGCGTCGAGCGCGTCGGCGATCTGCGTGCCGAGATCGAGCAGGGGCTCAAGTTCTAAGGGCTGGCTGCCGATCAGGCGCTTGAGCGTCTCGCCTTCCAGTAATTCCATGGCGATGAAGTGGCGTCCGCCGTCCTCGCCTACCTCGTAGATCGTACAGATATTCGGGTGGTTCAGCGCGGAGGCGGCGCGAGCCTCGCGCTGAAAACGGTCGAGCGCGAGCGGGTCTTTTTCGGTCTCGGGAGGCAGGAATTTGAGCGCGACATGGCGCCCCAGGTTGATGTCCTCGGCCTCGTACACAACTCCCATCCCGCCGCCCCCCAACTGCGACAGGACACGGTAGTGCGAGACGGTCTGGCCGATCATTCCGCGGAACACTCCTGGGAGAGGGTGATTCATGTTAGGTCCGGCGTTTGGGCAAGTCAAACCTGACGGCTCTTTCTGACGGCTCTTCCGATTATACGGAGCGGTGGGGCTGCGCGTTCCTTGCTCCGGAGGCGTTCGCTGCGCGGCTCCGATGTACGGGTTCACCGGGACGGAGGTTGACACTGTCTTTTCTGTGGCTTGCGAGCTACCTGTCCGCTGCTGGACGGGGCAAAACCATGGAGGGGGTCACTTTCGAATCATTACGGAAGTGTATCTCCAAATGCCCGAAATCCTTCCCTTGCCTGTCGGCGGCTGTTATCAATGAGTGTTTGCTATATTTTTGTCCCCGGAACTGAAACCCGGCTTCCCCGCGGCAGGAGTTCGCCACAGATGACAACCCGCCCTCAAAGTTGGAGGGAAATCGGCACTTTGCCACGTTCTTTCATCGCCGTGGTCGTGCTCTGCGGAACCAGCGTCCTGACTTACTCGGTCCTGCACGGCAGGAGCGCTGATCCGTTCAAATTCTTCTGTTACCTGGTCATAACGCTGGCCGCGTCGCGGCTTAAGGTGAACCTGCCCGGCATTTCCGGGACGATGTCGGTCAACTTCCTGTTTTTCCTGCTCGGCGTGGTGGAGCTCAGTTTGGCGGAAACCATGGCGCTAGGCTGCGCGGCGGTGGTGGTGCAGTGCTTCGACCGCGATCGTCCGGTTCCCATTCAAGTTGCCTTTAACGTCTGTTCGACCGCGCTGGCCATCGCGGCGACGTTCGCCTCCTATCACTACTCCATGTCGCGTAGTCCGGTGAGCAACCCCTCCACGGCGCTATTTCTGGCGGCATGTATCTACTTCATGGCGAATACGCTTCCGATTGCGGCTGTCATCTCGCTGACCGAGCGCACGTCGCTCCGAAAGATTTGGGCCGAGTACTACTTCTGGAGCTTCCCGTACTACCTGGTCGGCGCGGGCGTGGTGGGCATGATGAGCTGGCTGCACGGGTTCGCCGACTGGCAGACCTCGTTGCTGACGCTGCCGGTGGTGTATCTCATCTACCGGTCCTACCGCCTCTACCTCGGCAAACTGTCGGACGAGAAGCGGCACGTCGAAGAGATGGCCGACTTGCACATGCGCACGATCGAGGCGCTTGCACTTGCCATCGAGGCCAAGGATCAAACGACCCACGACCACTTGCAGCGAGTTCGCGTCTACGCGGTCGAGGTGGGGAAGGAACTCAACATCAAGCCCGAGGAAATGGAGGCCTTGCAGGCCGCCGCTTTGCTGCACGACATCGGCAAGCTCGCGATTCCCGAGCACATCGTGTCGAAACCGGGACGCCTGACGCCGGAAGAATTTGAGAAAATGAAGATTCACCCGACGGTGGGAGCGGAAATCCTGGAACGAGTGCAATTTCCCTACCCGGTCGTGCCGATCGTGCGCGCTCATCACGAAAAGTACGACGGAACCGGCTATCCCGCGGGGTTGCGCGGCATCGAGATTCCAATTGGTGCTCGCATCTTGGCGGCGGTCGATTTTCTGGACGCGCTCGCTTCCGATCGGCAATATCGACGAGCCCTGCCCCTCCATGAAGCGATGGCACGAGTTGTGGATGAATCGGGCAAGGCCTTTGATCCCGAAGTGGTCAGGGTGCTCGAACGCAACTACGTGAAGCTGGAACAACTGGTCCACCAACGCACCGACAACAAGCAGAAGTTATCCACCGAAGTCAAAGATGACGAACTGAAGGGCGAACCGTCCATCAGGCCAGCCGCCGGATTCGAGGCTCAAGGGAAGCGGAAATTGCCGGAGCGCAGTTTTCTGAGTTCGATCGCGGCGGCGCGCCAGGAAGCGCAGACCCTTTTCGAACTCAGCCAGGATCTGGGAGCGTCGCTCAGCCTGGGCGAAACGCTCTCGGTTTTCGCAGTGAAGCTGCGCCGGGCGATGTCTTATGACGCGATCGCGATCTACGTCCGCCACGACAATGAACTTGTGCCGGAATATGTGAATGGCGACAACTTCCGGCTCTTTGCTTCGCTCCGGATTCCGATTGGACAGGGGCTTTCGGGATGGGTGGCGCAAAACCTTAAGCCGATCCTGAACGGCAATCCGTCGGTCGAGCCCGGCTATTTGAATGACGCTTCGAAGTACAGCACCCTGAACTCAGCGCTCGCCGTTCCGCTCGAGGGTTTGCGGGGTGTGGTCGGCGTGGTCGCCTTGTACCACGCGGAAAAAGACTTCTTTACCTCCGACCATTTGCGCATCCTGCTGGCGGTGAGTTCGAAGATGGCGCTTGCCATCGAGAATGCGATGAAGTACGAGCAGGCGGAGAGTTCGGCGGTCACCGACTACCTGACCGGTCTGCCCAATGCGCGTTCGCTGTTTCTGCAGCTCGACCGGGAAATGGCGCGCTGCAAGCGCGACAACAATACGCTGACCGTAATGGTCGCCGACCTGGACGGTTTCAAGCAGATCAACGACCGCTTCGGGCATCTCGAGGGGAACCGTGTGTTGCAGTTGTTTGCCCACTCCCTGAAGCAGACCAGCCGCGAATACGATTATGTCGCGCGCATGGGCGGCGACGAATTCGTGGTCATCGCTCCCGGGATCACGCCCGAGGCCGCCGCGCGCAAAGCCGAGCAGATGCGGGAACTCGCTCAACAAGCTGGGAAGGATGTCTGCAACGAGGATATTTTGTCGCTCAGCGTCGGCAAGGCCGTATATCCACAAGACGGCATGGATGCCGAAAAGATTCTTTCGGAAGCCGACAAACGCATGTATTTGCAAAAGCAGAGTCAATCGGCCCACGGCAGCAACCGCCGTCTGTATCCGCGGGTACGCGGCCGGCTGACCACGGAGATTTCCGGAAGCGAGCTGAAGGCGACACTCGGTATTCTTACCAACCTGAGCCTGGGCGGTTGCTACGTCGAAACCCGCAGTCTGCTCTTGCCCGGATCGAAGCTGAAACTCACCTTCTCGCACGACCATACCAACGTCATGATCGAAAGCGAGGTGGTGCGCATGGACATGGGAATTGGGGCGGCACTGAAGTTCACGGAAACCTCGCACGAGGTCCGCGCTGCCTTGCAGCGCATCCTGGAGCAGTTGGCCGCTCTCGACGCGGCGGTCGACCGTAAGCGCAACCTCAATGCGGCCGTCGGCGGAACACTGTGAGGAAAAATCCGACTTCCGTAGCTCGAGCAAGGGACTTCAGAAGCTGCGCAAAAAATTGAACTGCGATGCCCCGCCCCCAAAGGGCCGTTTGATTTCGTAGAACTTGCGGCATCGCTCAAGCGATACCCTGTTCCGAGACTAGAGTTCGTCCCGAAAGGTTCACCTCACGCGGGGATGGCGACGGGTCGGATCTGGATCAGCGATGCGGTGGTGCGGGGCTTCGACAGCCCTTGTCGCAGCATGTTCGCCGTCGGTACGCCCGTGCGGTAGAAAGATTTCTCGCAATCCGCGGTGGACGGGCCCCGCATACTTCCTTCCATATAAGCCAAGCCCGGACAACGCGAACAACTGCTGACGTGCGAACAGGACGAGCAGACGGTCAGGTCTTTGGCCTGAATCGAGCGAACTTCGTTCATCTGCGGAGAAAAACTCCAGATATCCAAGAACTTCTGCTGCCGAATATTTCCCGTCGGAAGTGGAAATTGCACACAGGGAAAGACATCGCCATAGGGCGAAATGTAACAGAAAGAATGTCCCGCGCTACACGAGTACCCTTCCAGATCCTCTTCGGACGGAGGCTTGGGAGGAGCGCAAAACTCTTCCTGGTTGCCGACCAGCGCAGGATTGTGGAAAACCTCCGTGAGTTCTTCTCCGGGAATGCGCAGGGCGAGAACCGAAGTATCGCCGTCCATCATCGGAGTGATGGTCGGATCGAGCGAGTATTGAACGCCGAGCTCAGCCGCCAGTTCCTGCACCGCAAGATGATCGGAAGAGTTCCCTCTCATCAGGACATTGGCGATGGTCACTCGCAGCCCTTGTTGGCGCAAAAAACGAATGGCTTGGATGGTGCGCTCGAACGAGTGCGGCAGTTTGGTGATGGCGTCGTGCACTTCGGGTCGGTGCGAGTATACGCTGATCTGAATCGTGTCCACGCCCAGTTCGCGGATTCTGCGCGCTTCCTCTTCGTGGATCATCGCCGCGTTGGTCTTGATCTTGACGTTGAACATCAGACGCCGGGCGTATTCGAGAATCTCAAAGAAGTCGCGGCGCATGAAAACCTCGCCCCCGCTGAAAGTAAGAAAGAACACGCCCGCCTCGGCCATTTGATCGAGCACGTCCTTGATTTCTGCGGTCGTCATCTCGCCGTGGTCGTCGTGATCGAGATAACAGTGCACGCAGCGCTCGTTGCAGCGATACGTGACATCCATGTGCACAGCAAGGGGCACGCCGAGGTTGAACGCTTTCTGGCCCACCTCGCTCATCAGGCTCATCAGAACGTCTCCGCGGCCAGAGGTTGATTGGAAACGAGCAGAATTCCGTGGCTCGAAAGCTCGGCGACAAACTGTTCGGCGTCGGCCTGCGCCTGTTCGGGATCCACGTCAAATTGTTCGCAAACGCGGTCGCGGACAATCTCCCGCAAAGGAGTGTGACCGTCGGCAGCTTGAAATATGGTGGTCGCGACCTCATTCAGAGTGAAGAACGTAGAATCGGCCGAGTTCATGACCATCATTTCGCCGGCCAGCGCACGCGCGGCAATGGCGGAACTACGCGCAATGTAAATGCAATTCTCAGGCATGCTCGGCCACCTCGTGGAAGCTGCTCGCGAAGTTGTGTACCTCCTCCCACACCCTGGCATCAGGATAGAACGTCAGGCGGCGAATGGGTACCCTGGCGACAAAATCGCAAGCGGTGGCGAGCAGCCTTTCCACCAAGGGTTTATCTTCGGCGAAGAACAAAATATTGCGCATCAGGCGGCGGACAGCTTCTGCCTGCGACATCTCATCGACGCGGTTCTCCGGACCCTTCTCCAGGAAAAACAGAGCGGCCACCGGGGCGGTGCAGTTCTCGCCAGCCCGGGCCAGTTCTCCAGCGAAGGGAGTGCCGAAAGCCGCGTACCCGCCAGCGCTCGGCCGCAGATAAGAGATCTCGTCGGTCAGCAGGGTAACGTGCACGGGCGCCAGCCGTGTCATCGTCGTCTTGCCCGCCCCCGATACGCCCGAAAAAAGATACGCGCTGCGGTCGCAAATCGCGCTGGCGGCGTGCAGCAGAAATCCGTCGCGCTCGGCCAGAATCAGGCTGTGGAGGATGCGTAGCACCGAGTCGAGAGAATACGGGTTGGCATTTTGCCACACCTTGCCGCGTCTGGTGCCCGGGTCCCAGCGCGCATGGAAGTCTCCGCGCTCCAGGATCCACTCGTTATGATCGCGGCGCACCCGAACATCGTCATCGGAATCCGATCCCCTAGGCGTGACATAAAACTCAAGCTCGAATTCCGGGGCCGAGGAACTCAGAAACCCGTCATAACGCCGCCGCAGCAGATCGAGAAAGCCCTCGTCGCAGGTGGACAAAGCAATCGGGATCCCACCAATCTCGACACAGGCGACTTTTCGGGACGCAGCCATCAGATGGTTTCCGAGTTCCGGAATTGGTTTCGAGCTGCGCCCGCCGAGACCGCACGCCAGCCGTGGAGTTTCAGAGCGAGACGCCGCGCCGCCGCCGAATAACAGAACAACATTCCCAGAGCGCGCGACAGAACCGCCGAAGACCGACCTCGCCCATGCCGAACGCTCGGCACCAGTCGCCCCAGCAGCGCTTCTGGGGGGTATTGAGGGTCATAGCCGGGCATGGAATCGCCGCGCAGCCGGAAGCCGTCTGGAGTACAAGGCGCGATCAGGCGATGTAAAAACAGGCGATCTTCGCGCAGCGCCAGCACGATCTCACCCGGCCGCAAGTCCTCGAGCGAGCAACTGGCGATTTCGACCACATCTCCTGGCCAAAGCGCGGGCAGCATACTTTCGCCATGAACCCGCAGACGCACGTCCCGACGCACATGACCACTTCCGCGCAAAACCTCCGCTAGCAATGCTGAACGTACCGCGCTCCCATTCGACCGCGGCGTATTCGCAATGTCTTCCACCGTCAGGAAGTTTTCCGGTTGAATTTGCATTGGGCAGATGTCGGACCGATCTTGCCGCAAGACAACGCCAGCGTCTCGAAAACCCGTTCGTAGCGGAATGCCGGCTTCTGATAGGCCTTTTTTTCTTTGCTTGCTTTACCCGGTCGCTGGCGATTCTCGCGAGGAGCCCGATCTTGGTTCATAGTCGGTCAAGCCAGGTCGTCGTTGCGAAAGCTGGCCTATCCCCCAGTGTGATTAGAGTAAAGGCAGTGTACTACACTGCTTTCCCCGGTGCCAAATCAGTTAGTCGCAATACGGAGAGGTGAATCAAAGTGCTCAATAAAATGAAAGTGTTCCGTCCTGACGCGCGCGCCGCAAGCTCAGCAAGAGGCCGCCCAAGGCGAGCGGCAGCAGGACCAAGCTAAACCCGGCGAGGGCCGCCAATGTGGGCGCCATGGCCGCGATGGACCGCCCTTCGAGAAGCGCCTGCCGCGTTCCGTCGACGGCGTATGTGAGTGGAAGGGCGCGAGCGAGAAGCTCGAGCGGACACGGCAAGCTCTGAATCGGAAACATGGTTCCGCTCAGAAACCAGACGCCAGAACCGAGCAGCCAAAGCAGGGCCGAGCCTTTCTGAAACGCAACCTGAAGCGTGGCGGCGGCGATTCCGAGCGCTAGTGCGATCGCCAGCGAGAAAACCAATACTGCTACACACGACAATACGTTGGCGTGAATCGAAGCCCGGAAGACGGCCACCCCGGCGAAAAAATAGACCAGCAGATTGACGAGATTTCCGGCAAAAGCAGAAAAGGAGCTGAGAACGAGAAGTTCAGCAGGAGCGGTGGAGGTGGTCATGAGCACCTCCAGCGTTCCCGTCTGCTGCGCTTCCTGCACCGCACTCAGAAACGCTTGCGCGCTCATCACGAAGAAGGTGTAGACGCCGGTGCCCACCATAAGGAAGGGGAAGTACTCGACGCCGCCAGGTCGAAAACCGGGCCCGATGGCGCGGGACAGAAAATAAAACGCCGCCAGCTCGATCAACAGTCCGGCCAGGGTCACGACGAAACCACTGCGGTGGCGGATGGCCGTGAGCAAATCGCGCCACACAATAGCGCGGAGCTTGTCGATAGTCGAAGTCATCGAAGAGATCGGTTACCAGGTGCCAAGGCTTCGTCGATCTCGCCCGTCATCTGAAAATAGAAAGAACGCAGCGTTTCAGCGCTCTCGCCGTCGCTCACCGGGCGATTGGCGAGCAGTTCGCCGCGATGCAACAACAGCAGACGATCCGCCACCGCGACTGCTTCGGCAAAGTTGTGGGTCGCGAGCAGAACCGTGGTCTGCTGTCGAGCCAAGGCGCGGACCGCGGTCCAGAGATGCGCCGCATTGGCGGCGTCCAGGCTGCGGGTCGGTTCGTCGAGCAAGAGCACGCTCGGTCGCTTGACCAGAGCCCGCGCGATCCCGAGCCGCTGGTACATGCCGCTCGAAAACTTCATGACGAGCGTGTCCGCTTGTTCTTCGAGGCCAGTGTCGCGGAGTACTGCATCGATCCTTTGCGCTCGCTCGCGACGCGAAACTTCGTCGAGAGCGCCAAAAAACTCAAGATTCTCGCGCGCCGAGAGGCGAGGGAAAAAGGACCGCTCGGTGGCGACCGCGATGCCAACCTGCCGCCGGACTCGACCGGCATCGCGCTCGGCATCGAAGCCGCCCACGCGCACCGCTCCCGCATCGGGCAGGAGCATGGTCGAGATCAGCTTGAGGGCCGTGGTCTTCCCGCTGCCGTTCGGACCGAGCAGCACCAAGATCTCCGCGCAGCCCGCCGAAAATGAAACGTCTTTCAAAGCAATGGTTACACCACCCCGCTCCCGTCCCAGCCAATTGAACAGCGCCGGACGATGGCGAAATATCTTGCGAACGGACTCAAACTCGACTCGGTCCATGAAAGTGCGCTGAATCTGCGGATGCGCCCCGAAGACTCTGTATTATAGTGGCGATTTCAGGCGCTGAATTTCGATGACTGAACTTTCGCCTCCGATTCAGGTGTCGAGCACCGCGACGCGGGGAGAGAATGAATTCGTGCTCCTGTGCGAACTGGCCGGCGCGGAACTGGCTCCGGGGCGCACCAAGCCGATCGCGAACTGGAATCTCTCCGCCATCGACTGGGGTGAATTTCTTCGCCTGGCCGAGCACCATGGAGTTCTCCCGCTCGCGGCGCGGCATCTGATCGACGAGGCTCGCGGCCTTCCGCTCGAGATCGAGCGTTCGCTGCGCCCCCTCTACCAAGCGAACTTGCGGCGCAGCCTATGGTTCACAGCGGAACTGGCGCGCGCCATCGAGCACTTCGAACGCAGACATCTCCGTGCGGTGCCGTACAAGGGGCCGGTGCTCGCGCAATCGCTTTATGACGACGTTGGATTGCGAAGTTTCTCGGACCTCGACTTCCTGATTTCTCCCGTGGATTTCGAGCGAGCAAAGCATGCTCTTTCAGAAATCGGCTACCACCCTGCGGTGGAGATTCCGGCGCCCGTCGAGCGATTGTGGCTGCGGACGGCGTATGAGCGCTCCTTTGACGGCGCGGCGGGAAAGTACCTGGTTGAATTGCAGTGGGCGGTGTTGCCGCATTTCTATGCGGTGGATCTGCGGGTGGATGACCTGCTCGGTCGCGCCGGCCGCATTTCGATCGGCGCTCGCGAAGTGCCCTGCCTGTCTCCCGAGGATTCACTCCTGGTGCTGTGTCTGCACGCCGCCAAGCATCTGTGGACGCGGCTGATCTGGCTTTCGGACATTGCGGTAACCGTGCGAACACAAACCATCGATTACTCGGTGGTGTTCTCCCGGGCGTTCGAGCTGGGCATCGGGCGCATGTTGGGTGTTAGTTTCTGGCTGGTCAAGAACGTGCTTCATGCAGATCTTCCCGGGCCTGCGCAAGAAATGGTTGCCTCTGATCCTCGCGTGCCCGTTCTCGGCCGCGAATTTTCCGGGCGGTTGGCGCGCGGTGCGACCTACGATTTCGAATCCACTGAATACTTCCGGCTGATCCTAGAACTGCGCGAACGGCGCGGCGACCGCTGGCGATACCTCTGGCGGCTGATTTGGACGCCGAGCTCGGGAGAGGTTGCGGCGGTGCAGTTGCCGGAAGCGCTCTTCCCTCTTTATAGAATCGTGCGGATTTGTCGGCTGGCGCGGAAAGTGTTGGTGAACAGAAAATCCATCTCATGAATTGTCGTCGTGAACCAGAACGAAGTGAGGGACCGGCAGTTCGCCAGGGCTCCTTCAGTGCAATTCTCCGTCGCCCGGCGCGACGTCGGGAGTGTCAACTCTTTTCTTCGCCAGGACCGAGTTCCCCTGCGCCGGCACCGGCTGAAATTCTCCGGGATCTTTGCCCGCCAGAGCGACGTTCATAAACTGCATCCAGATGGGCAGCGCGGCCCGGCTCCCGGTTTCTTTCTCGCCGAGGGATTGTTTTTCGTCGTAGCCGATCCACACCCCACAGGTGAGCGCCGGAGAAAAACCTACGAACCAAGCATCGGTGAAATCATTGGTCGTCCCCGTCTTGCCTCCCAGAGGATAAGGCATCTTGGCGGCAGCGACCGCGGTGCCATGGAGCACTACCTCTCGCAGCATGGACGTCATAATGCGCGCGGTGCGCGAACTGATAACGTCCTTGATATCGGAGAAGTCTTCCTCCAGAATGCGGCCGTCGTAGTCGGTCACCTTGGTGATGTAGCGCGGAGCGACGCGCACTCCGTCGTTTGGAAACACGCTGAAGGCCGAGGTCTGCTCGAGCGGAGTCACTTCGGCCGACCCGAGCGCTACCGGAAGATATGCGGGGATGCTCGAAGTGATGCCAAAGCGGCGCACGTACTCGATCACGGTCTTAATCCCGATGCGGTCGGCGAGCTTGAGGGCGGGAATGTTTCTGGACTGGGCGAGCGCGCGACGCAGCGTGATGGTGCCTTCAAATTTATTGTCGTAATTATGCGGCGAATAGGGACCGGATGCAGTTTGAAAAGTTGTCGGCGCATCCAGGATGGTATCGTCGGGACTGCCACCCTGATCGATCACGGCAGTGTAAACGTACGGTTTGAAAGACGAGCCGACCTGGCGCAGGGCCTGCGTGGCACGGTTGAACTTGGAGAGATTGAAATCGCGCCCCCCGACCATAGCCTTGATCTCTCCGCTCGCGTTGTCGATGGCGACGAGCGCCCCTTCGGCGCCTGAATCCTGCTCCAGGCCGACGCGCGCCTTTCCGCCCGGATCAAGCGCTAGCACTTTGACGTAGACGATGTCGCCCGCATGAAGAATGTCTGCAAGCTTGAGCTTCGCCTGGATCCAGGCGGCGTCGGCCGGCGTGACCGTGGCGGTGTGCTGGCCGAAACGGATTTCGGCAGTGCCCGGCGCGACTTCAGTGACGAGCGCGTGCGTGTATCCGTTGACTTCGGGCTCTTCATCCCAATCCGGATCCGCATAGTTGTCGAGCTTTTGACCCTGGGCAATCACGTTCGGAAGTTTGCCATGCCAACCATGCCTTCGTTCGTAGGCGGCGAGGCCGTCGAGCAGCGCCCGACGCGCGGATTTCTGCAAATCCACATCGAGCGAGGTGTAAACCCGCAGCCCGCCTTCGAGTACCTGGTCGCTTCCGTACTTCGCCTCGAGGTAGCGCCGGATCTCTTCCACATAGTGCGGGGCCAGCGAATTCTGATCTTTCTGCAGGTCGAGCACGATGGGCTTGTTCTTGGCCTCAGCCGCCTGGGCCGCCGTGATCTTGCCGTCCTCAAGCATGGCATTGAGCACCAAATTGCGCCGCTTGAGCGCTCGTTCCGGATGATTGATCGGCGAGTAATATTGCGGCGCCTTGGGAAGTCCCGCGAGCAGGGCGGCTTCTTCGAGCGTCAGTTTCTTGGCCGGTTTGCTGAAATAGTATTCCGAGGCCGCCTCATAGCCGTAAGCGCCGTGGCCGAGAAATATCTGGTTGGCGTAGAGCGTGAAGATCTGCGGCTTCGTGAACCGGCGCTCAATCTGGATGGCGAGCAGCGCCTCTTGCACCTTCCGATAAAACGAGCGGTCGGGGGATAGAAACAGATTGCGGGCCAGTTGCATGGTGAGCGTGGACGCTCCCTGCACCTTCCCGCCCGATTCAATATCCCGATAGGCCGCGCCTACAATGCGCCAGATGTTGATTCCGGAGTGCCGATAGAAATTCTTGTCTTCGATCGAGACCAGCGCATTGCGGAGAACTTCCGGGTAATCGTCATAGCTGGCGATGACACGACGCTGCAGCGCGAAGGTTCCGATGACTCGTCCGTGCCCGTCATAGAGCTCGGTGACCGAACTCGGCCGATAACGTTCGAGCTCTTCGACCTGCGGCAGGTCGGTTGAGTAGACCAGGAACAGCCCGGCGGCCGCGCCTACCGCGGCCGAAAACAGGACAAGCAACCCAAACAGCAAGCGTCCGACGAACTTCCGCCCGCCGATCTCTACCGTCGGAAGATGTTGAAATATGACTTTCATCGACAAAACGCAGGTTTCACGTTTCAGAATTCCAATGGTACCGGAACCTTCCGTCGTTGCTCATATGCATCAATTCCTGTCGGAAGCTTGCCTTCGACCAAACCTCGGTCCGGATCGTCTAAGGAAAGCTCTCGGAACCAACTCTGCTCCGATCCTCCGCCGATTCCCTGAACGGATATTGAACTCCGGCCGATACTCGAGCACGATCATTTACGAATTTTCAAGACGTAAAGCCGAAAACCTGGTGGATCGAGTCATGGGGTTCGCCGCCGCGGACATTGATGACTTCTGAAGAAAAAAATCGCCCGCCGAGGCGAGCGATCATAAACCCTGGGGAACTTTGAAATCCTTATCCCTTCGATTCCCGATTCTTCAACACTTCCAACGCCTTGTTCAGTTGGTCGTCCTGCACGTTCTTCGGTTTCTCGTCTTTCTTGTCGCCGGGTTTTTCGCTGGGAGCCGCCTGTTCGTCCTCGTCCGGCAAGCCAGCCTCTTCCTCCGTACTATCCGCGACCAGGACGTTCGGCGTGACGGCCGCGTCCTGAATGGCTTTTCCGCTGGGGGAGTAGTACTTCGCAATCGAAAGAATCAAAGCGGAGTTGTCCGGCATCTCGATCAGCTTTTGCACCGAGCCATCGCCGAAAGTCTTGTCTCCAATGATGTCCCCGCGGGCGTTTTCAAGGATGGCAGCGGCCACAATCTCGGCTGGGCCCGCTGTGCCCCGATTGACCAGCACCGCAACCGGAAGCTTGGTAATGTCCTTGCTGGGGTCCGCGTTGAAAGCCTGCCGCGGATACTTCTGCCCCTGCAGATAGGTGATGGTGCCGTGGTCGAGGAAAAGATTGGCGGTGGCGACACCCTCAGATTCCGCTCCACTGGCCGAGTTGCGCAAATCGAGCACAATCTTTTTCGCTCCCTGCTTTTGCAGGTCGCGAATCTTGCCGGCGATCTCTTGCGACTCGCCTTCGGGGAACGCGTCCACCTGCAGGTAGCCGACGTTGTCGGCGAGCATTTTTTCGCCGACGGGCGGGATCGCGACGATGTTGCGCGCGATCACGATCTTTTGCGGCTCCGCTCGCCGTGGGCGCACCACGGCTACGGTAACCGTGGATCCGACCTCCCCAGACAACAGAGCGTGAACCTCAGCCAGCGAAATGTCGTGCGTGCTCTTGCCCTCGATCGACTCGATGATGTCGGAGTTCTCCACCCCGGCCTTGTCCGCCGGCCCTCCCGGGATCACCGCGACCACGGCCGCGTAGCCGAAGCGCTTGGAGACAGTGGCGCCGATATCGGCCTTGCCGCCGGTTTTCATGGTCTTGTAGTGCTTATATTCCTCCGGCGACAGGTAGCTGGAATTGGCGTCGAGAGACTCCAACAGACCGTGCAACGCACCATCGGTGACCCCGGCGATGTTGGGCTCTTCTACGTATTCCAGGCGGATGCGGGACAGCACTTCGCTGTACACCGACAACTGCCGATACGCGCCGTCATTCGAAGAAGCGCGTACGTTGACAAAACCGCCCACAATGGTGAACAACAGAATAGCCAGCGAACTGGCAATGACGGTGACCTTCAACTTCGTCGACATAGTTTTGATTTTCGCTTTTTTGATCTTCGCTCGTTCGAGGCTGCAGTCTTTAACCGTGATCTTCATCCCCAGGAAACCCGAGCAACCTTGATTTCATTATAGATGGTTTGATGCACAGATCCGAGGACAAGCTAGCCGACCGGTGCCGCGGGTAACGTGAAGCAGGAAGATTGCACAGCATGCCCGTCCGCCGTCTATTAGAATCATCGACTTAGCAGGTCGTCTCCCCGCGAACGGTTTCTCACCTTTCGAACAGGGCAGCGATCTCCATGTGGCCTTTTTCGGTTGCGACCATGGCCGGGGTTTTGCCTTCATCGTTAGCGATTTTGGGATCGGCATGGTGGCTGAGCAAGAGTTCGACCATCGGACGATCGCCGTTCTGGGCGGCAGCGTGAATCGGAACCCAGCCTGCCTGCTGGCGGGGGTTGACCGGCGCCCCGTGTTCGAGCAGTAGACGGGCGGCTTCGAGGTTGCGGGCGGCGGCAGCGGAGTGCAACGGCATGACTTGGGTCGGATTGGCGGCCACGGCATCGACTGCCGCGCCGGCCTCAATCAATAGGCGGGCGGCTTCGGGCTGGCCAAAAAAACAGGCGAAGTGCAGGGCGGTGAAACCGTCTTCGGAACGGGTGTTGACCGCTGCAAGGTCGTGACTGCCAGGTTCGCGAACGCACTGTTGCAGGCGCTCGATACGACCAAGCGAAGCGGCTTCGAAAATATCCAGCGTCTTTTTCTTGCTCGCGATCAGATCCGCCAAGTCGCGGCGGCCGCGATAGATGGAATGCATGAGCAGGCTCACCCCCGCCGAGTCGCGGGCCACCGACGATGCCGGGTCCTGCTCGAGGAGTCGCCGAAGGCCCTCGGCATCGCCCGCCTGCAAAAGCTCGAAACCGCGCTGGGAGATTTCCATAATACTTTCCTCGAATTGATTAGCACTGCTAACGAATTATAGAAGCCGGACTCAAATTGTCAAGAATAATGTTAGCTATGCTAAGCGTTCGCAGTGCTAAGCTCTGTCGTATGCCGAGTTCCCAAGAATCCTTCCGGCAGGTCGTGGCCGATCGGCTGCACTCGGCCGCCATTCATCTCTTGCGCCATGCCCGCCAACAGGACGCGCTTACCCGGCAGGGCCCGGCCCGACTGTCGGCGCTTTCGGTCCTGGTGTTCGGCGGCCCCATGGCGCTCGGGCAACTTGCAGGGGCCGAGCAGGTGAAGGCTCCCACCATGAGCCGCATCGTCGCGGGACTGAAGCGCTCGGGGTTGGCCAAAATTGAGACCGATGCGAAGGATGCGCGCCGGATTCGAGTGACGGCAACGGCGAAAGGGAACCGGCTGCTGCAGCAGGCAAGGGCGCGAAGGGTCCGGCTGTTGGCGGAGACGCTCGGCGGACTGACCAGGCCGGAAATCGACACACTGCTCAAGGCAGCGGAACTGATGGAGCGCGCCGTGGGGCGGAGAGCTGGCCGAGGCTGAGGCCGCGTGCGCTGGGGCCGAGCCGCGCTCGGCTTGGACGGGTGAGAGGTCCGTCCCCGCATCAGCACACCAACCGAGCAGTTTCGCTATGGTTCGTCGGCCACCGGATTGCGCAATCGGCCGATGCCCTCGATGGAAACTTCGATCGCATCGCCGGCTACGACCGATCCCACGCCCTCCGGAGTGCCAGTAGCGATCAGATCGCCGGGCTCGAGCGTCATGACTTGCGAAATGTAGCGAATGACGAGGTCGAGCGGAAAAATAAAGTCTCGCGTGTTGCCCGATTGCCGCACGTCGCCATTCACCCGGGTTTCGACCTGGACGCCAGCCCAGGGGTCAATGTCAATGCCGTCGGCGACGACGGGGCCGACCGGACAAAACGTATCGAAGCCTTTGGCGCGGGCCCACTGGCCGTCTTTTTTCTGGAGATCGCGAGCGGTGAAATCATTCACGCAGGTGTAGCCGAGGATGTAGGGGCGCACGTCGTCGCTGCCGGTTAGCTGGTGGCAGCGGCGCGCGATCACGACGCCCAGCTCACCCTCGTAATCGGTGCGCGCGGAAGCTTTGGGCCGAATGATGGTTCCAGCAGTCGGCAGCAGAGAAGATAGCGGCTTGAAAAATAACAGCGGTTCTGGTGGAACGTCATTGCCCAATTCGGCAGCGTGCTCGCGATAGTTGCGACCAACGCAGACGATTTTCGAGGGCTGCACCGGCGGCAACAGCGATGCCTGCGCGAGCGGAATTCGGTCCATACGGCGACTGGGAAGGGCTTCGACGTCACCGTCGCTATGGTGCGGGGGCTGGAGGAGCAGGCGAGTGATTTCGGCTTCGTCGTTGCCCGCCCCCGACTCGACCAGACCATAGTGGGCGGCGCCGTTGAGTTCGAATCGGCAGTATTTCATCAGAGCAATATCTAAACACAAAGAGCAGCCAGATCCTGCAGGAAAAATCTACGACGAGCTCTTTGGCGAAAACCGGTTGGCGTTTACTGCGCGGAGAAGGGCGCGCTGCGCTCGCCTTGGACGGGTGATGCGTCCCTCCCCCACGATCTACGGGACGGGCTCACTGGTTCGCTCAGAGCGCTGACTTTCGTTTCCGCGGACATCGACTGCAGAAACCGAGTAGTCGTAGGTCTTGCCGGAGACGACCGCGCCATCGCGATACGATGGCGACTTCACCAGGTCAGAATTCAGCTTGACCATCTGCCCAATCGCAAGCCCGTGCGCCTCAGAGCGATAGACGTTATATCCGGCAAGATCGGCGTTCGTGACCGGCGCCCAGATAAGATCGATAAAAGCTTTCTGTCCCTCGCCCGAGTAGGCGGCCTGTAAGCCGGTCGGCACCGAGGGCGGGAACACGTCGTGGGCGACCACGCGCACCGGAGCAGAGTCGTCTCCCTCAACCTGTACCTCGCTGTCGGGCCGTTTGACGATGCTGACGGCGGTGATGCGGTAAAGGTAGGTCTTTTCCCAATCGAAACCTGCATCGGTGAAGTGTGCGCGGCCACGCTCGCCCACGGGGACTTCGCCTGCAATCGTATCTTTGCCGGTGCTTTGGTCGCGCCGATAGATTCGAAAGCGTAGTTGAAGGCCGGGGACATTCTCCGATTCGCCCACGATCGTCCATGTGAGCATGACGCCGTCGCCGGTGAGACTGGCCGAGAGATCGGACGGCGCAGACAGGGTCACGATGGCGGGCACGTGCACGCGGTTCGACAGTCCTGCGCCGCGGGCATTGCGGTTCAACACTTCGATCGCATAGGTCAGGTCCGCAGCCGGGTCTTGCCGTTGCAGGGCAGAGGGCAGGGTGTCGGTATAGGTCTGTAAGGGGGGGTGCTGGGAGTCGGATTTCTGCGCCGAGCCCCGCGAGGATTTGGGCTTCTGCGGGATGGCGGGTGGCGCCGGCAACATCGCGGCCGCATTTCCACAAGCTGTGATCTCAGGATCGAGGCTGCGGCAGACCAGAGTCGGACCGATATAGCGCACGCTTTGGCGATCGGTGGTGAGCGTGGGCTCGCTCCAGCTCAGCGTGACACGATCGCTTTTGCGGCTGGCGCGCAAATCGGACGGAGGCTTGGGAAGTTCGAGCGACGGCGGCAGCGGCGGTCCGGTTTGAGCGCAGCTTGCCAGGAGCAGACAGAGCGCAGTCGGTACGATTCGCGTTCCAAACTTTCGCGTCATGCGGAAAGAAAAGAGTATCAGAGGCAATGAGCGCGCATCAGCGCCCTACGGTCGAGCGGCACGGGCGAATGGAGGATCTACCGCATAAAGTCTGCCCTGATTCGAGCAAAGCATCCCTCCGTCGAATGGTCTTCTGCGATCGCATCCAGAGCGATCTCGGAGCCGTCAGGGAAGGAGGAAAAACCGGGCTTTTAAAGCAAACGACCCTGAGCAGATTGAGAACTTCTACAAAATGTAGCGCGAGAGATCCTGGTCTTTCACAATCTCGCTCAGCATCTTTTGCACGTAGGCAGAGTCCACGACGAATTCCTGGCCTTTCCTTTCGGGTGCCTCGAAGCTGATTTCGTCGAGCACGCGCTCCATGATGGTGTGCAGACGGCGGGCGCCGATGTTTTCCGTGCCTTCATTCACCCGAAAGGCGAAGCGCGCGACTTCTTCGAGAGCGTCGGGGGTGAACTCCAGCTTTACGCCTTCGGTTTCGAGCAGGGCAATGTATTGCCGGGTCAGCGACGACTTCGGTTCGGTCAGGATGCGAACGAAGTCTGCCATGGTGAGCGACTGCAGTTCGACGCGGATCGGAAAGCGGCCCTGCAGTTCCGGGATCAGGTCACTGGGCTTCGAAACGTGGAACGCGCCCGCGGCGACGAACAGAATGTGATCGGTGCGCACCATGCCGTAGCGCGTGTTGACGGTGGTCCCTTCGACGATGGGAAGAATGTCGCGTTGCACGCCCTCGCGCGAGACGTCCGGACCATGTCCGCTTTCGCGGCCGGCGATTTTGTCGATTTCGTCTAAGAAGATGATGCCGGAGTTTTCTACGCGATCGATGGCGACGCGCGTGACCTGCTCCATGTCGATCAAGCGCTGCTCTTCTTCCTGAATCAGGTACTCGAGGGCTTCGTTGACTTTCATCTTCCGCTTTTTGGTGCGCTGGCCGAAGATGTTGGGCAACATGTCCTTGATGTTGACGTCCATCTCCTCAATACCCTGGTTGGAGATGATTTCAAACGACGGGAAGTTGCGCTCGCGGGTCTCGATTTCGACAGTGCGGTCGTCGAGTTTGCCTTCGCGCAACTGCTGCCGCAGTTTTTCGCGCGTGCGGTTGCTGGATTCGGTCAGGCTGGTGCTCGCATCGATGACCACTCCACCGGAGCTCGAGTCCGGCGGGCGGGGCGAGACCGGGGGCAGAAGAATATCGAGCAGCCGCTCTTCGGCGTTGAGTTCGGCTTTATCCGCAACGTCTTCAAGTTTCTCTTCGCGGATCATTTCGATGGCGATCTCAACCAGATCGCGGATCATGGATTCGACGTCACGGCCGACATAGCCCACTTCGGTGAATTTGGAAGCCTCGACCTTGAGAAACGGCGAGTTGGCGAGTTTTGCGAGACGTCGGGCGATTTCGGTCTTGCCCACGCCAGTGGGGCCGATCATGATGATGTTTTTGGGGATGACCTCTTCCGCCATTTCGGGCCCGAGTTTCTGCCGGCGCATGCGGTTGCGCAAAGCAATGGCGACAGCGCGCTTCGCGTCCTTTTGTCCGACAACGTACTTGTCGAGTTCAGTGACGATTTCGCGCGGCGTCAGTTCGTCGAGCGTGACTTGTTCTTCTTCGGCGGTTCCGGGTAAATAGATAGCCATAAATGGTCGTTGGTCGTCCGTCGCTAGTCGTTGGTCGTTCAGAAAGGCCGATTGCATTCGCGAACCGCGAACCAGTGGCGACCAACGACCGTCGACTTCTCGCTACAACTCCTCAATCGTAACCCTGTCATTGGTATAGATGCACATCCGGCTGGCAATCTTCATTGCTTCTTCCGCGATTTCGCGCGACGAGAGCTTGGTGTGGTCGGCCAGGGCCTGGGCGGCCGCCTGGGCAAAGGGGCCGCCGGAGCCGATTGCCGCAATGCCGGTATCGGGCTCGATCACATCTCCCTGGCCGCTCAACAGGAACGTAGCTTCCTTGTCGGAAACCAGCAGCAAGGCCTCCAGATGCCGCAGGAATTTGTCGGTGCGCCAGTCTTTGGCAAGCTCGACGGCGGCGCGGCCGAGGTTGCCGTGATACTGCTCGAGTTTGGCCTCGAAGCGGCTGAACAGGGTGAAAGCGTCGGCGGTCGAACCGGCAAATCCCGCCAGGATCCTGTCCTGATAGAGACGGCGGATTTTTTTCGCGCCGTGCTTGATCACGGATTCCCCGAGAGTGACCTGGCCGTCACCGGCCATGACTACTTTGCTGTCGCGGCGGACGCAGAGGACCGTGGTGGAACGGATTCGGCGGGCGGCGGGGGTTTCGGTGGCGCTTTCAGCGGGCACAACTGCTAGTTTGTTCTTCTTCATGAGCGGAACCTCTTATTATAGCAGCGCGCTACCAAGGACTTTCCTTGGCCTAGAGCGCGACTCCGTCCTGCATCGTCCTGGAATCGAGCGATCCCATCCGAAGGACACAATTGTCACTGCTATGTACACGCTTGATATCCTTTTGCGTAGAGGAGCGATCACGGCGACAACCAATCGACGAACACCAGCACTTCCCATTGGACTCGGTAAAAATCAAGCGCGCTCAAAGGGTTCGGCCTACGAAAACCGAGACCGGGACATCGAACCTGCCCTGGATTTCCATATTCGCGAGCAGGAAAGCCACCGGTTGGCTTTCGAAGCGAACGAACGTTTTTTCCAAAGCGGCGGCAACGTCGAAGATGCCCACGGCAGCCCCGCCTCATTATCTCTTGTAAAATTCCAATTGAGCGCATTTCGGAGCCATTCTGTTTTGTCGTTTCTGGACGAGTTAAATCCGCAACAACGCGAAGCAGTCGAGACTACCGACGGGCCCGTGCTGATCCTGGCTGGGGCGGGCAGCGGGAAGACTCGCGTCATCACATCCCGCATTGCCTACCTGATCGAAAAGATAGGCGTGATGCCGGAGTCGATTCTCGCCATGACTTTCACCAACAAGGCAGCGGCGGAGATGGCCGAACGAGTAGAGAAGTTGGTGGGCGGGCTGAGCGTGGCCAAGCCGGTGATTTCTACGTTCCACTCGTTTTGTGTGCGCGTGCTGCGGCGCGATATTGAGGCTTTGCGGATTGCTTCCACCGTGCCGGGACAACCGCCGATTGGGCTTACGAAAAATTTCGTGATCTACGACGAGAGCGATCAGCAGCAAGTGGTCAAGGGTGTCATGCGGCGGTTGGGCCTCGACGACAAGCAACTGACTCCGCGGACGGCGCTCGGCCGGATTTCCTGGGCCAAGAATCATATGCTCAATCCGCAGGAAATTTATCTGCAATCCGCGGATCCTAAGACCGAGCAGATCGCACACATTTTCGAGGAGTATCGCAAGGAACTGGTCAAGGCGAATGCCTTGGATTTCGACGACCTGTTGCTCGAAGCCATGCGTCTGCTCAAGTCGGTGGCGGCGGTGCGCGAATATTACAACCGGCGTTTTCAGTATTTATTGGTCGATGAATATCAGGATACGAACCGTCCGCAATACGAGCTGATGCGGCTGCTGGCGGGCTCCGGGCATAACGTGTGCGCGGTGGGCGACGAAGATCAGTCGATCTACTCCTGGCGCGGGGCCGATATTCGCAACATTCTGGAGTTTGAGGCGGACTTTCCGGAAGCGAAGATTGTGCGACTGGAAGAGAACTATCGCTCGACCCAAAACATTCTGGGCGCGGCGTCGTCTGTAGTTGCGAATAACGTGCGGCGCAAGGGCAAGAATTTGTGGACTTCGCGGCAAGGTGGCGCGAAGATCGGATATTACGAGGCTCCGGACGGCGAGAACGAGGCGCTGTTTGCGGCCGATACGATTCAACGCTACGTGCGGCAGGCGGGTGAGAACGGCGAAACGCCGCGCGCGGCCGTTCTTTACCGCACAAACTCGCAATCGCGGCTGTTCGAAGAGGCGATGCGCCGCTACCAGTTGAAGTATCACGTGGTGGGCGGCTTCTCGTTTTACGAGCGGGCTGAGATCAAAGATCTGATCTCGTATTTGAAGGTCATCCAGAATCCTGAGGATTCGGTTTCGTTGCTGCGCGTGATTAACACGCCGGTGCGCGGGATTGGCAAGACGACGATTGAGATACTCGAGCGGTTAGCGCTCGATACTGGCCTGTCAATGTGGGGCGCGGTGGGCGAAGCGATCACGCGGCAGTTATTGCCGGGGCGCGCGCTGGCGGCATTGAAGAGCTTCCGCGAGTTGATCGAGGATGGGCGCGCAATGCTGGCGGGAGCGTTCGTGGATCGCCTGCAGGAGACGACGGAGGTGGCTTCGAACGAGAAGGCTGAGGGGCTTCGCCCCGGCGGGCCGACGAATGCGTCCGCCCCTCGGCGGGAAGAGCAGGGCGCCACCGATTTCGATCCTGGCAACTTCAGTTTTGATTTTGCTGCCCATGATTCAGCAGAAGACGAAGACAATGGGACGAGCGAGGACGCCCTTGGCTCCGCCGACGGCCTGACCGACGCGAGGCTCGACGGGGTGCCCGAGGGCTTCCGTGCTCCGGGCGGGGCTGCCACCACCGCTGAGATTCTCAAATTCTTGATCGACCGTACTGGATACGTCGAACAACTGGAACAGGAAGACACGCCGGAAGCTTATTCGCGGATCGAAAACTTGCGCGAACTGGTGAACGCTGCCATGGACTCGCGCGATCGCGGGGAGACGCTTGATCAGTTCCTCGACCACGCCGCGTTGGTTAGCGATGCCGACCAGTACGACGAGCACGCCCAGATCACTCTGATGACGCTGCATGCGGCCAAGGGATTGGAGTTTCCTTTGGTGGTTCTGGCGGGAATGGAAGAAGGGTTGTTCCCGCATTCACGAACGATGCTTGAGCCGGATTCGATTGAGGAAGAACGACGGCTTTGCTATGTCGGCATGACGCGAGCCATGGACACGCTGATTTTGTCGCGCGCCGTGTATCGGCGGCGTTATGGGACGGACCTGCCCGAGGCGAGCGTGCCTTCGCGATTCTTGACAGAAGTTCCGCAGCAGTTGGTGGAGGAGTTGGGCGGATCGCGACGGCGGAGATCTTCGTCATCCTCCTCTTTGTCTGTCGGCTTTTCGCCGACAAGAATGCCCACGATCCGCCGAGAGCAGCGCGACGAATCGAACCACTACTCGTACGAGGACGAAGACCAGAGCGCTGCCTGGGACCCCTCGCGGGTGAAAGCCAAGCCGGCGACTCCGATCGCAAACTACAACTCCATCGGCAACATCGCCGAATTTTTTGCCTCACGCGGCAAGAAGTTCAATGTTCCGAAATTGCTGCCTGAGGAGCCCACTGGCAGGCGCGGATTCCGTCCCGGGCAGAAGGTCAAGCACCCGAAATATGGCGAAGGAACGGTGTATCAGCGCGAAGGGGATGGGGAAGACGCCAAGATTACGGTACAATTCCCTCGCTTCGGTTTGAAAAAGTTAGTGGAGAGGTACGCGCAGCTCGAAAAGGCCTGAGGATGTTTGGGGCTCTTGTATCTCGCGCTTCTTGATTGATGATGGCGGTATGGTTCGGTTTTTGCGACTTGGAACGGGAATGGTCTGCCCGTCATTTTGTGGCTGAAGAGAGGAATTCGAATATGGGGATCGCTGCAGAGCACACGCCATGTTGCACCTCCGCATGTTCCAAACTAAATCACAAGGAGTAATAACGCACTGATGGCAAATACGAAAAAGCTGACCAAAGAAGAACGCAAGAAAACCAAGCGAGCCGCCCGCAAGAAAACCAAAGCGGAAAAGCCGAAGAAGCCCCGCGATTACGCGCGCGGGTCGAAGAAGCGCAAGGTGAAGAAACTGGCACGCGGTCAGGCGAAGCGGTAATCCGCTAGCCCCGGACCGTGAGCAGTGCCGGGCATGGGCCCGCGCCCATGCCCGACTCCCGCTGTGAGGAGACGACGACTCTTGCCCCAATCATCCCTTGAGCCAGCGGCCGGTGTCACTCGTACTTCGAACACTCAGGCTTTCTGTTGCAAGTCCATCGACAAGCTGATCTCGGAAGCGGACGACCCGGCGCACCGGCTTAGCAAAACGCTCGGCCCCTGGTCGCTGACCGCGCTCGGCATTGGCGCCATCATTGGTTCGGGCATCTTCGTGCTTACGGGAACCGCGGCGGCTGGAGAATATTTCCAGGCGCCTTCGATCCTGCACGCACAGGCGCTCGACCTGATCGTAAATTTCCTGCGTACCGGCACCACGGCCGGAGCACTCATGCACGGACGTCCGCCGGCCGGGCCTTCGATCGCAATTTCGTTTTTCCTGGTGGCGATCGCCTGCAGTTTTGCCGGATTGTGCTATGCCGAACTCGCCTCGATGATTCCGATTGCCGGCAGTGCTTATACCTACTCCTACGCGACACTTGGCGAGATTTTCGCCTGGATCATCGGCTGGGATCTGATTCTCGAATATGTGGTCAGCAACGTTGCCGTGGCGGTGGGCTTTGCCGGTTATACGAAAGCACAACTGGCGGCGTTCGGCCTCAACCTGCCCGATAAATGGGCGAGCCCCGTATGGGCTGGCGGGCAGTGGACGGGCGCCTACTTCAATCTCCCGGGATTCCTGATCGTCTTCGTACTGACGCTGCTGCTGGTGCGCGGCGTGAAGGAATCGGCCGAGACCAATAACGTCATGGTCGCAATCAAGATCGGCGCCATCCTCACTTTTTTGGTCGTCGGCGGAATGCTGGTAAAGCCCGCGAACTGGACTCCATTCGCGCCCTCGGGTTTTGCCGGAATCGTCACCGGGGGTGCGATTGTTTTCTTCACCTACATTGGATTCGATTCGGTCTCGACCGCGGCCGAAGAATCGCGTAATCCGCAAAAGGATTTGCCCTTCGGCATCATCATGTCGCTGATTGTCTGCACTCTGCTATACGTCGGCGTCGCCTTGGTACTGCTCGGCATGATGAAGTACACGACGTTCGTCTCCGGAGAAGCTGCCGACGCTCCAGTTGCCTATGCCATGAAGTATCTGGGCGTGCATCCTTTCTTCCGGTCCGTGATCGTGATTGGGGCGCTCACGGGGATGATCTCTTCGTTGCTGGTGTTCCAGTACGGACAGGCACGAATTTGGTATGCCATGTCGCGCGACGGCTTGTTGCCGAAGCTGTTTTCCGCCGTGCACCCGAAATACAAGACGCCGTACTGGTCCACCTGGATCGCCTGCTTTGCAGTCGGAATTCCCGCCGGGCTCGTGGATATCGGCGATGCCGCCGACCTCGCCAATATTGGAACGCTGTTTGCGTTCGTGCTGGTTTCGCTCGGAGTCATTCTTCTCCGACGTCATCAGCCCGATCGCAAACGCGCGTTCCGCGTGCCCTTTGTGCCGTGGTTCCCGCTGATCTCAGTGGTACTGTGTGGCGGGCTGATGTTGGGGCTGACGCTGATTACGTGGCTGCGCTTTGTGATCTGGCTGGCGCTTGGACTGGTGATTTACATCTTCTACAGTCGGCACCATAGCGAGTTCTGCAGGGGGAACAAAAGCGGGTAATCGCATTTTGGGTGGTGACGGGCCCTGCCTTCAAGCGGCGAGGCCAAACCCGCCACCGCGACGGCTTAATCCTTTAGAATCGCTCTATGCCTTCGGAGCCCTCCAGCTTCGTGGTCTCGCTACCCAAGGCCGAACTTCATCTGCACCTGGAAGGATCGATCGAGCCTGCCACCTTGCTCGAACTGCGTCAGCGTCACGGGATGGAGGGCGCGTCGCTCGCCGAGGTCGAGCAACTCTACAACTACAAAGACTTCGCCGGCTTCCTCGGGGCTTTTAAGGATGTCACCGGACATCTGCGCACTCCGGAAGACTACGAACTGATCGCTTACCGGCTGATGGAACGGCTGAAAGCGCAGAACGTTCTGCATGCGGAAGTTATCGTTTCAGCCGGCGTCTGCCTCTGGCGCAAGCAGGATTTCTCTTCGATTTTCGAGGGTCTCGAACGTGGCCGCCAGCGCGGAGAGAAAGACTTTGGCATTTCTCTGTTGTGGATCTTCGATGCCATCCGGCAGTTCGGCGCGGAGAAGGCGCAGAGCGTGCTTGATCTCGCGATCCAGTTTCGCGATCGCAACGTGGTCGCCTTCGGTATTGGCGGAGACGAGCGCGCCGGACCGCCGGAGTGGTTCGCCGGAGTTTGCCCGCGCGCCGCCGAACACGGTCTTCATCTCACGGCGCACGCCGGCGAGAGCGCCGGGCCGGAATCCATTTGGGGTGCGCTGAATCTCAAGGCGGAACGCATCGGCCACGGGCTTACTGCCGGACAGGATCCGGAATTGATCGAAGAGCTGACTGAACGGCAGGTTCCGATTGAAATCTGCGTGACCAGTAATCTGCGGACGGGCTGCTGCGCCGAACTCGCACAGCATCCGGTACGCCGCTATTTTGATCAGGGACTGATGCTCACCTTGAACAGCGACGATCCCGCCATGTTTCGGACCTCGCTGGTCGAAGAGTACGGTCTGGTGCAGGAGACATTCAGCTTCACCGACGAACACCTGCGCGAGTTGGCGCGCAATTCGTTTGAAGCGTCATTTCTGCCGCCGGAAAAGAAAATCGAGTTTCTGAATTTGTTGGACTCCGCGGCCACGCGGGCGTAACAGGGCGGAGCAACGGGCAGCGCACGCGTCCCGCTCATGCGTCCAGGGCGATCGCGGCCAGGCGGCAACGCCCGGCGCTCCAGTGAACCGGCTCACCTATAATGACTGCCTATGAAACTTGAAGACAAGATTGCCGAACTGAAAAGACGACACCAGTTGGCGCTCGAGGGCGGTGGCGAGCGGCGGCGCGGGCGACAGCATCAAGAGGGCAAGATGTCGGCGCGCGAGCGCATCGAATTTCTGCTCGACGAGGGTAGCTTTGAGGAGACCGACAAGCTGGTCACACACCGCTGCAACGACTTCGGCATGGCCGAGCAGAAGTATTACGGCGACGGTTTCATCACCGGCTACGGTCGCGTGGAAGGGCGCCTGGTTTTTGTTTTTGCGCAGGATTTCACCGTGTTCGGGGGCTCGCTCTCCGAATCGAACGCGGGAAAAATCGTGAAGATCATGGATCTGGCGGCCAAGATGGGAGCGCCGGTGATCGGACTGAATGATTCGGGCGGCGCGCGCATTCAGGAAGGCGTGATGTCGCTTGCCGGCTACGCCGACATTTTTTTGCGCAACACGCTTTATAGCGGCGTCGTCCCACAGATCTCGGCCATCATGGGCCCCTGCGCCGGGGGCGCCGTTTATTCGCCCGCGATCACCGATTTCATCCTGATGGTCGACCAGACTTCCTACATGTTTATCACCGGACCGGACGTGATCAAACTGGTAACTCATGAAGAAGTCAGCAAAGATCAGCTTGGCGGAGCTCACACGCATAACGAAACATCGGGCGTGGCTCATTTCCTGTGCCGCGACGATGCCGAGTGTTTGTCGATGGTGCGCGAACTGCTGAGTTTCATTCCGTCGAATAATTTGGATGACCCTCCGCGCAAGCATTGCACCGATCCGATCGATCGCGTGGACGAGAAGCTCGATCGTCTCATCCCTGATCAATCGAACGTTCCTTATGACATGAAAGACGTGATTCACACGGTGATTGACGACGGCTACTTTTTCGAAATTCATGAGCACTATGCCAAGAACATCGTCGTCGGATTTGCGCGGCTCAATGGGAAGCCGGTCGGGATCGTGGCGAATCAGCCGGCGATGCTGGCTGGGACGCTTGATATCAATGCGTCGGTGAAGGGCGCGCGCTTTGTTCGCTTCTGCGACTGCTTCAATATTCCGCTGGTGACTTTTGAAGACGTTCCTGGCTTTCTGCCGGGCACGCAGCAGGAGTATGGGGGAATTATCCGCCATGGCGCCAAATTGCTTTACGCGTTTGCGGAAGCTACCGTGCCGAAAGTGACCGTGATCACGCGCAAGGCTTACGGCGGCGCTTATTGCGTGATGTCTTCAAAGCACATCCGCACCGACGTAAACTACGCCTGGCCGAGCGCCGAAATCGCGGTGATGGGACCCGAGGGCGCGGTCGATATTGTCTACAAGCGCGAACTGGATGGCGCGGAAAATCGCGAAGTAGTTCGGCAACAGAAGATTGAAGAATTTCGCGAGCGGCTGGCGAATCCCTATGTGGCGGCGGATCGCGGGTTTGTGGATGCGGTCATCCAGCCGCGGGAAACTCGCAAGAGGCTGATTCAGGCGCTCGAGATGCTCGGGACGAAGCGGGATAAGAATCCGCCGAAGAAGCACGGGAATATTCCGCTGTAAATCGGTCGATGGTCATGAGTCTTTCGAAAAGCTACGAACCGTCCATCGCTTGATGGGCGCACCGAGGACGAAGGATCCGCAAACCGGTTCCTCGGCCGCCGCCTGAAAGGGTGGATTGCTTGGCTTCGGCGGCAGACCTCGGGAAGAGCTTGCGGATTTCGACGCTCGCGATCGGGTCATCCTAGCTTCGCGACGAGCCGCCGAGTTTGCTCGGCATGGACGCACGAATGCGTCCGCCCCTACGCGGACGCAATACAGGAAGCAGTGAAATCGCTCCAGTTTATTGTTCGATCGTCGCCGGCTCAGTTTAATGGCGCCGGTGTCACCCCCACGAATGACGTTCCGAGAAATTTACCATCGGCACCGAAGTTCCAGGTGAATATGGCAAGTCCGGCGCGTTGGCAGGCATGGCATCCGTTGATCAGGGGATAGCTCACCACAAACTGGGTGCCGCCATTTGCTCCGGCTTGCGCGTTGGGCCATATTTTCCCATCACGGTCTCCCGGCCACACATCGACCTTGGGAAATTGATTCTTCAGGTCCTGAAACTGGGGACTGTGCTCCATGGTTTTCCTGTCGAGCAACTTCAGATCCTCGACATCGACGATCGGTGGCCGTCCGTTCACCAGCACCAGGCCGTAGTTCGTGTTGGCGCGCAAGGGATACGTGATCCATGCGAAAGCAACCGGCCTCTGTGGCTGGAACCCGGTCATAATGCCAAACTGTCCGTGGCTTTGCTTATAGAGTTCGCGGGTGAAGGTCACGGCTGCGGTGGGAGCACCCGCTTTCGCCATCCGGCCGGTCAGGCATTCGAGGCTGCCGGAATCAGATGATTTGTAGCAGGAAGCGGGCGCGGTGGCTAAAAATTGCGGCGAGACCTGCCATACGGCCGACGCATCAATCTTTCGAACGGCGCCCTGCGATTGTGCCATCGCGCATCCAGCCAATAAAGCTAGCGCCTCCACCAGCCGGGTCGTGCGCATCAGTTATCCTCGCAGCCGACGTTCTATAACTGTTATACCTCGCGGGCACTCCCGAATCGTCCTGACGATCGTTCTGACGGTTGCAGGTGTGAAGGATGGGACTCCGGTCGTTCCGGTTCTCAAACGTGTTTGCTACGCAAAGAACCGAGGGTGTTGCTTGGGTGGGGAGTTCGGGAAGGCCGTTCAGGTTCCGGAGTCGAGTGATTCTGACTTCGAGGCGGCAACCGAGCTTTGCCTTGGACGGGCCAGGCGCCCGTCCCCGCACAATCAGCAACTTGACTTTGGCTGAGCGCTGCTCAACCACAAATAGAGAGTCCCGAGGTGATGTTGATCTCATTCGTCTCGGCCAGTAGCTCGCGTTTAGACCCTTGCTGACCTTCTCCTACAACTCCCTTGCGGGTTCATTGCAGGCCGATCTTCGCTCGGGCTCCGGGCTCACCGCCAACCGGATAAATCAGTTCAACGCCTCGGGACTCTATCCTGCCTTCGACAGAGGCTCCTGTTCTCCTCGACCAGCGCTTAGCTATAGACCCTTGCTCGCCCTCCCAGACTCACCTCGCGGTTGTCTGGGTGACTTCGCTCGAGCCCCGGACGCTGCACCAACCGGAAAAACTTCAGAACGTGTCAAAGAACGATTATGGTTTTAACATATTTGTTTTTTGCGTCAACGAAATTCCTGCTCCTCTAACTTCTTATTCATCAATCGAGTGCAGCTCATGCACAGGCGGGTGATGCGGAAAGTGTGCAGTCGGCTCTGCGCTGCGCCACAATCGCCAGTATCCATGCGGTTTTTCGGGGATTCTTCGCGGTTGATTTCCGCGATCGCCCAACGGGCACTTCTGGCTGTGATTGTGCAAATCGACGTTTCATACGCATGAATGCTGGCTTTTCCCTGCTCGGATCACGTTCTCAGCCGGATACTTACTTCCTCGAAGCGCTATCTCTACAATCTCTTGGAGCAGGAACTCGCAAAGCATCAGCCTGGGCGGAAGATGACACCTGACCTGTTTACTCGCGCTGAATCGGCGGCGGCGTTTGTCCTTTCGCAGACCGGGCTGCGCCCGCGGATCGGGCTTGTTCTTGGCTCCGGCCTTGGATCCTTTGCCGACGGTATGACTGACGCGGTTCGCATTTCCTATGCCGAAATTCCGACATTTCCGCGTTCTACGGCGGTTGGACATGCGGGGCAACTGGTGATTGGCAAGTCCGGTGACGTCGCTGTGGCGGTGATGCAGGGACGGGTGCACCTTTACGAAGGCTATCCGGCCGCCGAGGTGGCTTTTCCTACGCGCGTGCTTGGGCGAGCGGGGGTCCGCGCTTTGATTCTGACCAACGCCGCTGGCGGAATTAACGTCGAGTATGGGCAGGGTGCGCTGGTGATCCTGCGCGATCACATTAATCTCCAAGGACAGAATTCGCTGATCGGAGCGAATGACGAGCGCTTCGGGCCGCGTTTTCCAGACATGAGTTACACCTACGCCAAGCGCTATCGCGAGATCGCGCTCGAGGAAGCGAAGAAGCTTTCGATTCCGCCGCGCGAGGGTGTCTATGCGGCACTGGCCGGGCCTAGTTATGAAACACCCGCGGAGATTCGATATCTGCGCGCAATCGGCGCCGATCTGGTGGGCATGTCGACGGTCCCGGAGGCGATCGCGGCGCGGCACATGGGGATGAACGTTCTGGCAATTTCGTGCGTGACGAATATGGCTGCGGGGATTCTGGATCGGGCGCTTGTCCACGAGGAAGTGCTCGAAGTGGGGCGACGCGTGATGGGACAGTTCATTGCGTTGCTGCGGGCGGTGCTGCCGCGGATTGCGGGGGAGGTGCAGGATGTGGGTTAGGAGCCGAGCTGTTGCTCGGCTTGGACAATCGAGGGCAGCTGTCCCTACACAATCCGGATTCGGCGGGCGCAAACAGGCACTGATCGCAGCGCTGAACCGCTGCGCCACCCAAAATCAGGTCGAACGCTCAGGTTTTTCCGCGGCTGCCAGGGCCCGTCGATAGAAAAAGAAAATACGATGCGCCATCATGCCGCTTCGGGCATCTATAATCGGGGCGGCAATCAATCAATCGCCAATCAATCAAGAGAGGAGTTAGCGATGTCCCACGTTATTCCTGAAAAATACGTCGACCTGTTCGAGAAGCGCGCTTACGCTAGCCTCGGTACGCTTATGCCGGATGGGCGGCCGCAGGTCACTCCAGTGTGGTGCGACTTCGACGGCCAATATGTCATTTTCAACTCGGCGCGCGGACGTCAGAAAGATCGCAACGTACGCCGCGATCCGCGGGTGGCCTTGGCCATCATCGATCCCGACAATCCGTATCGCTATCTGGAGATTCGTGGCACGGTCATTGAGATTACCGAGGATGGCGCCGCCGCACACATCGACAAGCTGGCAAAGAAATACCTGGGAGTCGACAAGTATCCTTATGGCCAGCCGGGCGAGGTTCGGGTGCTTTACAAAATTCGGCCCGAGCACACTACCGTGATGGGGTAGCGGGATAGGACCCGGGGGTGGGCTGACACTCCTACCCGCAGTCGTATTCGCGGCCCTTGGCGATGGTTTCGACCTATCTTACCGATGGGGTTTGGGCCGGACGCGAACGAAACTGTCCGGGGCTCCACCCTCAGCTTTTTCTCCGATAACCTTTCTTTTGCAAACGAGTCCAATTCCCAAGGGAACTTCGCGGGCTCGTTTTCCGTATTCGAGGATAGGACTCGAAAGGTCTGCGCGATTGTCTGTTTCCGGAGGAGGAGTTTATGGAAGTTGGTAAGAATGACAGCGAGGGCTTGCGCGCGCACTTAATCGACGCTCAGGCTAATAGCATTTCGGCGCAGCAGGTGGTGAAGGCGGCGCACGAAGAACTCCTCCAGTTGATGCGGCAGCGCGCCGAAGTCATGAAGCGCATCGGCACGGTGAAGCAGACCATCGCTGGATTGGCGAACATTTTCGGCGATCAGGTGCTCGGCGACGACTTGCTGGAATTGATCGACCGCAAGCCCAACGGGCGCCAGCCCGGCTTCACCAAGGCGTGCCGCAGGGTGCTGATGGAAGTCCGGCGTCCGCTTGGAGCGCGCGAGGTTTGTGTGGAACTGGAGCGATATGCTCCCGCAATCCTGGTGCGGCACAAGGATCCGCTGGCTTCGGTCACGACCGTTTTGAATCGCCTGGTGGATTATGGCGAGGCGCGCAGCCTGAGCAACGAGCGCGGGCGGCGGGTGTGGGAGTGGATCAGCGAGGGCGAGGCGTCGGCGGAGGCGCTGGCGGCTCGGAGAACGGCGTGATCGCGGACGGAATCGAACCCAGCCCTGGCCCCGAAAGAGGCAATCGATTCACAACCCGTCGGCCCCGCTCGAGCGATCGCCTAACACGAAAGACGAATTTTTCAGGCGCCCGCTAGGCTGGCAGCAGTCTTCCCTTCTCCAGATGACGGGTTACGTGGGCGTATTGGGCTGCGTGCGGATCGTGGGTCACCATCACGATCGTCTTGTGGAAGCTTTCATTCAGCCGCTTCAGAATCTCCAGGATTTCCGTGGCTGAATTGCTGTCGAGGTCGCCGGTCGGCTCGTCGGCCAGAATCAGCGTGGGATCGCTGACAATGGCGCGCGCTATGGCCACGCGCTGCTCCTGTCCGCCTGACAACTGCTTGGGCAGGTGATGGACCCGATCTTCGAGGCCGACTAGCTTGAGCGCCGTCATCACGTGATCGCGGCGCTGCTGCGATGTCATCCTGGTCAGCAGGAGCGGCAACTCGACATTTTCGAACGCCGTCAGCACCGGGATCAAGTTGAAGGTCTGAAAAACATAGCCGATGTGAGTATTACGCCATTTTGCCGACTGCCCGTCGCTCAAGCGAAATACGTTTTCACCCATCACCAGCAGATCCCCGGATGTCGGACGGTCGATCGCTGCGATCATGTTCAGCAGGGTCGTCTTACCCGATCCGGAAGGCCCCATCAGCGTCAGAAACTCTCCGCCGGCGATGTCGATCGAAACGTTATCGAGCGCGGTCACCTCGAAAGCGTCGCGCTTGAAAATCTTGCTGACCCCACGGGCCTGGACGACCTTGCTGCCTACGGTCGGCTGGGTTGGTGTTGGTGTCGTCACCGCATTCATGATTGCCCCTTGATACGAATCTTTTGACCGTCCTGCAAATCCGCCGGCCCTGCCGTGATTACGCTTTCGCCGCCCACCAGCGAGTCCACCAGATAGCCGCCGGAACGCTGGCCCTCGACGTGAACATCGCGGCGGAGAGCTTTGCCGTTGAACGCCAATAACACGAACTTCTTCCCATCTTTTTCTCGCAGGGAGCCAGTGGGAACAAAAACATAGGTCGGTCTCGTGGCGGCGCTCCGGTCGTTGCCCGCAACTTCATCGGCCTTCGCTTTGAACTGCACGGTGGCATTCATTTCCGGCCGCAGATAGGAATCCGGCTGCAGAATCTGAACCTTGACCTGGACCGTCGCTTTCTGACGATTCGCTTCGGGGGACATCTCGGCAATTTCACCTTTGTAGGAGCGGTCCTTGAACGCATCCAGGGTGACGATGCCCTCCTGCTTGGGAGACAGTTTGGCGAAGTCATCCTGCGCGATATCAAGCTCGACCTGAATATCGTCGAGATCCGCCAGAGCCACTACCGACCCGCGCGGGCCACCTTCGGCGCCACTAGCGAACTGAGCGGTGACCAGTTCACCCTTTTCCGCCGTGCGCTCCAGAATTGTGCCGCTGACGGGCGCGCGAATCACGGTAGCATCCAGCTGAGATTTGGCGTATTCCATCTGACCTTCGGCCTGCAGCAAGTCGCCCTTGGCCCGCTCAATTTCTTCGGAGCGCGGACCGAGCTGCATGAGTCGAAAGGCTCGCTCCAGCGAATTCATCCGTTGCTCGGAAGCATCGTTCTTGGCGATGGCATCGTCCAGACTTTGTTTGGAAGCCACTCCCTGCGCGTACAGATCGCGCGTGCGATCCAGATTGAGCTTGTCATTCAGCTCGGTCGCCCGCGCCTCTGAGAGATTGTGATCCGACTGCTCGATTTCTTCCGGGCGCGACCCATTCTGCTGTTCGAGCAGCCGCGCTTTGGCGCTCGCCACCGCGCCTCGAGCCTGTTCGTACTGGGCGCGGAATTCCTGATCTTCCAGGCGCACCAGAACTTGTCCTTCCTTTACCTTGTCGCCTTTTTCCACGCCGATCCAGGCCACGCGGCCCGTGACTTTGGAATTCACGCTGATTTTGTGATGAGCGACGATATAGCCGCTGGCCGAAAGGACGGTGCTGCCCGCCGCGTCACTGCCTTCGGCGGTGGCTCGCGCGACTTCTACTTCCGGTGTCTCCGAGGCGAGCGCGCGGTAGGCCAGCGCCACCACTCCCAGCAAGACGACCGTGACGATTCCGCCCACAATGAAGCGGCGCGACCACGCGGGCGGTTCTCCGCCGTCGCGCAGGGAATGATCGATGCGCAGACTTTGCAGGTCGTCGTGCTTTGTATCCCTAGGTCCGGCTTCTGTGGCCATCGGTGACGGGGTGCTCACGCTCTTTCCGAGTTCAAGAATCGATTACACCAACCATTGTACGAACATTTGTACGAACTATTGCGTGAACATTTGCCGGTTACGATCGGTTCTAGGCTCGCAACGACGTCAGAATATCCTGCCGCGCCGCCTGCCAGGCGGGGGCAAAACCTCCCAGTAGACCCATGATCAATGCAAAAGCAACCGCCACCAGCGCGACTTCCCACGTCAGGTGCAGACTGAAAACCGTCTCGCTGAAGGTGACGGAGTTGCCGATGCCCGTGCTCATGCCGTTGAACGGGAGGATCAATACGATTCCGACGATCGCTCCCAGCAACGAAAGCAGCAGCGCTTCAATCACAAACGAGGTGAGAATGCTAGGTCGGGAGAATCCGATGACCCGGAGGGTTGCGATCTCTCGCGAACGATAGGCGACCGCCGCATACATGGTGTTCATGGCGGCGAAGCTCGAACCAATCGCCATGATGACCGCCACCACGATACCGATGAACTTGATCGATCCGCCAGAACTGGTTTGCTTCTCGTAATATTCGGTTTCGAGCGCGCCTTCTAACTTCAGCCTCTGATCGTCGCTGACGCGGTGCTTCAGGGCGTCGGCTGCGACCGGATCGGTGGCGCGCAGATAAACCGAAGCATAGCCTCCCTGGCGATCGAAATCGGCGGCGATCTGGTTGACGTCGCCCCAGATTTCTGAATCGTAAGCGGTGCCGCCCGAGTCGAAGACGCCGACGACCTTCCACTGTCCTTTGGCAAAGTCGAGATTGTCGCCAACGTTCGCGCCGGAAAAACGATTGTGAATGGAGTTCCCTACCACCACTTCTCGTTGTCCAGCCGTGAACCAGCGGCCCTCAACCAATCTTGCGTTGGGGCGCAGCGTGAGGCCGGCCGGCATCAGGCCGCGCACTGACACGTTGACTTCGCCGGTGCCGTCTTTACGAGGCAGAACCACGACCACCACCCACTCGCCGGAGGCGATTGGATCCCCCTGAGCGTCTTTGGCGATGCCGGGCAGCGTTTTCAACGTCGGGAAAAGATTGGCGTCGAAGCCTCCGGAAAGTTCCGCGGTCGAGCCTTTGCGCATCACCAGCACGTTCAGCGGGTCCCCGCTCGAGGTAAAGGCCTTCTGCAGCCCGGCCAGAAGCGCCATCAGGAAAACGGCGGTGGTCACGGTGAGCGCGATTCCCAGGGCGGTCATGATGGTCAGACCCTTGCGCAGCTTCAGATTGCGGATGTTATAGCGGATCGGAATCGCCATAGCGTTTTCTTCGCTAGCCTAGATTGAAGGGCCCGAGCGGGATCGACGGCCCAATAACGCTCGTCCTGAGGATACGTGAAAACGCGGCCATGATTGTTCTCTTCGAATAGTGCCCACGTTCAGTCTTCCTTGTGCCCAGTCTGCTCGATTTCGAGCAGTAGAGAATCCCGCAAAATCACCTAGCCACTGTTCGCCTCCGGACGGCGATGAACGCTCTTTGTAAAGCGAAAAACAATGTCGTCAAACACAAAAGGAAAGCGACTGTAAAACGAGCAGAGAGCAGATTGGAAATTTAGGAACTCGGCTCGAGCAAGCAAATAGCATAAAGAATCCGGCAGCAAGACATCCGGATTCGACGAGCTTAGTCCCCCGGTTACGAACAGCTGTCCAACCGAACAACATAAGGTAAAAACCAACGCCGAGCGCGACGCCTGCCAACGGTCGAATTGGGAACCCACTCATGCTCGCCTCAATCAGACCACATCACGGCCCCTTTCCGCAAAAAAACTGGGGGCGCTAGCCAGTTCATACATTGCGGGGCTTCGGCTTTTTGTCTGGCAACCGTCTAACACTTTTGAGAACTCAGCGATTGCAGCGAATTCGGCAAAATGGCCGCCCTCTGGCTCTTAGCAACTTCTGCTGCTTCAAGAACTTAGGGCCAACTGCTTTTGAACTTTCGTAACTCTCAGTTGTGGGGTTGAAGGCGGTATTCTAGGTTCGATTCTCCCCCCTGTGCCTGTGTGAATTCCATGTTCAATGGTGTGGTGCGACTGGGCACCGCGAGGCGATTGTAATGGCGACGATGTTTGGCCGGTTCGATATCCAGAGTGAGCTTTCGAAGTCATCCACCGCCTTGATTTATAAGGCGACTGACACGAAGACCGAGCAGGTCGTGGCACTCAAGACGCAGAGTCTGGAGCCGCTCGGCGACCGCGCGGACGCGTTCGTGGCAACGCTGATCGCCGAAGGCGAGAGCGCAGCCGATCTGGTCAGCCAGAACATCGTGGTCCTCTACGGCGCCGGTGAAATCGAGGGCCAGTTCTGCGCGGCCATGGAGTACATCCAGGGCAACAGCATTGCTACCATGCTGGCGCGCAAAGAAGGCTTTTCCATCTGGGATCTGCTCGACATTAACCGCCAGCTTGGGGCCGGTCTGGAACACGCCGCCTCGAAGGGTGTAGCCCACTGTTCGCTCGAGCCCGCCAAGATCATGGTGCAGTGGGACGGGACGGTCAAAATCCTCGGGTATGGCATCTCCAATATGAGCCTGATTGAGGCGGAAGCGGGAAATGGCTTGGGCCGGCTCATGCCCTATTGTTCTCCCGAGCAGATTCGCGGAGAAGCGATTGACCTGCGTTCGAACGTCTTCACTTTAGGGACAATCCTCTATGAGATGGTGGCGGGACGGAAGGCATTCGATGTGTCTGACCCGGTGGCGCTGGTAAGTCAGATCGAAAATGAGACGCCTCCCAGTCCGGCAACGGTGGGCGCGAAGATTCATCCGGGCGTGAGCGCATTGATTATGAAGGCTCTCGCGAAGGATCCGGCGGAGCGTTATCAGAGCGCGCGCGAACTGGTCGATGACCTTGAGCAGTGCAAGGAAAGTAGCAAGAAAGCCGCCGCGGATACCAGGAAGTCGGGCCCAGCGCAGAATGCCGTGAGTCGCGCAGCTCGTGCGGCGGCGACCGGCAAGTTTGTCGCGGCAGAGCCAAGCGAGGCCAGTGCTGAGACTTCCATCGCACGTGCTCCGTCCGTTCCGGCCAAACCAGTTGCGCCGGTGCCGGTTTCTCCCAAGTCAATCTCCCCAGCCGAAACCAGAGTGGCTGCGGCAGCTGCGGGCTCGTCCAAAACTAACTCGGCGATCAGCCCGACGATTCACTCGTCTGAGAGCTTGCACGCGAAATCCGACGCGACATCGAATTCGAATTCGGGTGCACGACTGATCCGCGACTCTGAAACAAGCGTTTCCGAATCTCAAGCTGCGCGTGGCCCGGTTTTGTCGGCGGCTGCGGTAGGGCAAGAAAACGAGCGGCATTCGCCGCGCGTTGCCGTCGATCCGATGATGGCCGAGCCCAAGATTTCCGATCCATTGATGTCCGAGTCCGGGTCGGGCTCATCCGGCACAAGTTTCTCCGATCTGGCCGAGATGCCTCCTCTCAGAGAACCCGTGTTTGCGCCTTCCTTTAGCGAGCCGGCGGAGCCGCCGCAGTCCCTGGTGCCGATCTACCCAAAGAAAAACGAAGAGAAACCAAAAATCCAGCCGCGCGAAGTTGCGGAGAAGGCAATGCATCAAATCGCCACCATTCCGCCACGGCTGATGCTGTTTTCGATCCTGGCGGCGGTTGGACTGATCCTGGTGGTTGCGATTGCCATCCTTTTTCATGTTCGCTCGGAAGATGATGGCACGACAGCGGCTCCGCAGCCGACCAAAGTCGCGAGCAACAGCTCGGCTTCATCCCCAACTTCATCGTCGGTTGCATCGTCAAACCAGCCCGCTGCCCAGACTGCGGCGGCACCGCGGATCGAGAAGCCGGTTCCGCCGATGGAAGCTCAACCGAAGCTTACCGTGCGCCAGGTCGAAAGGCGCAACTCGACTAGCCGGCGGGCACCCGCTCCAGCCCCCACCCCGGTCGTGGTCCCGGGCGAGGCGCTGATCGACTCCAGCCCGCAAGGAGCACAGTTTCAGGTGGATGGAAAAAGCGATGCTTCGTGGATCACTCCGTTTAGCCTAACGAACCTGGAAGCGGGCAAGCACATCATCTCCGCGAGCAAATCCGGATACACGTCGGAGATTCGGTCGGTCGATGTTGTTGCGGGCGGCAAAGCGTCGTTGTTGTTTCACTTGACACCAATGAATGCGTTGGTGGTGGTGAACAGCACGCCGCCCGGCGCCGAGGTTGTGATCGACGGCAAGCCGACCGGACGAGTGACCCCGGCCCAGTTCGCGGTGGAAAAAGGAAGTCACACGGTTCTGTTGCGCAAGCAAGGATACCTTGACGAGACCGTCACAGCCGATCTCGGGCCGGCACAGAACTTCCCGTACGCGCCGGTTCTGAAAGCGCTCGGCAACACTGAAGACATGCGGACCGTCGGCAAGTTCAACCGGCTGTTTGGACGCGGCGGAGAGAGCACGGCGGGCACGGGCACCATCATCATTCGCACCACGCCGAAAGGCGCACAAGTGGCGATCAACCAGCAGGTCCTCGATAAGCTGTCGCCCGTCTCGGTGGTTGTGGGACCGGGAAACTACATCGTGGACGTCACTTTGACCGGCTTCAAACCAGTCCACAAAGTCATCAGTGTCGAAAAGGGCGGCAAGACGCCGATCGACGAAATTCTTGAGCGGCAATAACTCGAAAATTGAATCGGCAGCGGATCGGCGGTCGCCGATAAGAGGTACTGTGCCGAGCGATTGGTTCTTGGTTACTCATCACCCAGAGGCGTGATGCAAATCACAGCCTGCGGTTCCCGGTGTGTGGCAGGATGGGCTGAGCGAACCGAGAGTGACCTTGTGTCCTCGCAGCCCATGCCGCGTAAGTTGAGTCCCGATCTGTTGCGGGCTCTTCATGGAGTCAAGCCGGTTCAGCGATTCCCCAAAGGCGCCACCCTGATTGAGCGGGCTTCCGCGGCAATGGGTGTTTACGTGGTAGAAAGCGGCGAGGTTCGCATCCTGTTGCCGACCGGTCAGAACCAAAAACGGCTCTTGGCGGTCGTCGGTCCCGGAACCGTGCTCGGATTGAGCGAGAACATGACCGGGGAGACCTACCAGGTCACCGCGGAAGCGGGCGACGAAACGACGGCAGTCTTCATTCCGCGCGATGAGTTCCTGAAGCTTCTGCGTGAACACTGCGATTTTTGCATGCAAGTGGTCCGATTGTTGAGTGAAGACCTGCTCGGACTGTACGACAAATTCCGCAGCATCAGCGCTCATCCGGGGCGTCCGCGACACCGGGCTCCGGACGAGCAACTGAACTAGGGTGAGGCCTCAGGTGTTAGGTGTCAGGAAAATCTAAGGAACCTCGGAACCGAGGGCCCGACCCACCCGACACCTAAGACCCGAGACTAAGACCTGCCGCTAGTTTGCCTTGAATTTGACCGTGATCTGCGTCTGGATCTCAACCGGCTCGCCATCGAGGTGGTAGGGCTTGTATCTCCACTGGCGGACAGCTTCGAGCGCGGCGCGCACGAGAATGGGGTCCCCACTGAGCACTTTCAGATTTGTGACTTTGCCTTCTTTGTCGATGGTGGCTTCGATCTGAACATCCCCTTGGGCGTGCATGGCGAGCGCGGTCCGCGGATACTCCGGCTGCACCCGCTTGATCAATAGTCCTTGCGAAACACCCTGAGAAACTTTCGCGGTCGCCAGCGCGGGCTTGGGAAGGCTGGGCGATGCCGAAGACATCAGGCCACGCAAGGCGGTGTCATTGGAGGCAACGGCAGCGGAGGCGACGGCGAGCGGACTGGGGGGCGGAGGCGTGGACTCTTGTGATTGGGACTCTGCTTTGGTTTCCGCGGGGTTCGGTTTTACCAGTAGCGGCGTCGATTCTGGCTTCTTTGCTCCCAACTCAGGATCGGGCGAGATTCGAAGTATGGGAGGATTGGGAGCGTCGGGCGACTCCGTGCCGGACAATCTCACTGCAGAGGTTTTGGGAACTGGAACTTGAGCTGAAGCACTTGCGCGGGTGGATGTGCTGAGCGACGGCTCCACGTTCGCAGAGTAGTTGGGCACTGCAATCGGGGCGGAGTGCCCCGCGTCCTGCTTCCCAGAGTCCTGCTCTGCTGAGTTCTGGGACGTACTGGCCGGCTGCAAAGCCGGGCTGGTTGTGCTCGACTTGTCCCGGGCTCCGTAGCCAAAGTAGCCGAGCGCAACGACAGCAACGGCAACGACAGCGGCAATCAGAATTTTCTTGCTGCCTCCCGATCCCGCAGAGTTTTCTTCTTCGCCTAATACAGAGAAAGAGGGACCATCGAGAAGGGGCACAACACTCGGCATGGGCGCGGTGTCATGCGAGCGATTGGCGTGCGTGTCGTCGACCCGGCTGTTGTCTTTTCTAGGATTGTTCTCCCTCGTTGGCAGAGCCGATGCTTCCTTTGCGGGAGCGGGGGCGGCGGCTGATCCAGCCGACGTAAAACCGGAACTGATATTTTGGGTCGAAAGGGACGTGAAGGCGATTGCCGCGCCGTCGCTCTTGAGCATGCCAGCCTTGCCTGCGTCGTTGTTGATCACCGGTGGGGGCTGGGTCGCTCGCGGGCTTGGTTCCTCTGCCCTCGTAAAGCGGATTGGAGCCGCCTGCGCCGGAGCCGTCGGTTTGTCCTCAACTCTTGCGGAGGCGGTCGTGGCCGGAAGCTCGTCTGAAAAAGCATCTGGAAGTCCACGCGCAAAGCCTACCGGAAGCGCCTCGTTAATGAATGCCGGCAGCGGAGCTTCGAGTTCGGAGTGTCCGGCATGGCCGAGCGGTGGAGCAATCGAGGCGTCAACTTGCCCGCCCCAGAGGGACGAACGGCCGGGCGAGATCGGCGCACCGCTGTCAGGGATTGTGTGACCTGTGCTGCTGGTGGCGCTGTTACCCGCAGCATCGGAGTTTTTCCGCAGGAGTCCGCGCGCAATCCTAAGAGTTCCCTTGGCCTGCTCGACGTTGATTGGCTTGGTGAGCACCAGGTTGGCACCGATGCGGTAAGCCCTGGCCACGCCCGCCTGTCCTTCGACCAAGGCAATGGCCAGCGAGCTGTGATTGAGGCCGGAATTTCTTGCGCTCCTGATGAGCAGGGAGGCGTTCTGTTCATTATCGCAGTCTACGACGATAGCGTCGTAATGGTGGGTCATCAATTTTTTGACTGCGCCAAAGGCTTCATGCGCCGGCTCAACCGTGAAATCCAATTCGGTGAAGACTTGGCTTGCGACGCGAGCCAGCTTTTCGTCGGGGGAGAAAAGTAAAGCTTGGTAGCCCATCATGAGGCCATCCTAGGTAACGCAGTGGGTACCAGCAAGTTACGTGGGTAATCGAACGGATGGCCGTTGGTCGATGGTCGTTTGGTCAATGGTCGTTGGTCGTTCGGGCTTCGTCTCCTACCGAGCACTGGCTGGCGATCGCCTAACGAGCCACGATTGACAACGAACAATGACCACGAGCGACGCGCTTACTCGTCGGCGCTTATGGGCGCTGAATGTCGATGGTTACGTCGGTCTGGAAAGGCTGAGCCTTTCCATCGTGGACGTACGGCCGATAACGCCACTGCTTGACGGCTTTGATGGCGGCGGTTGCCAGGGTGGCGTTTCCTTCTACCAGTCGCACACCTGCAACCTTGCCGTTTTCATCGACGACTTCCTTCAGAACCACCGTTCCTTGCGCTCCTTGCGGGCGTGCTTCGACGGGGTATTTCGGCGGCACTCTTTGAGCCAGGAGTTGTTCGGCAGCCTTCGAAGAGATCACGATGGCGCTGCTTTCTCCAGGAATTGGGGTATCGGACGGAGATGCAGCGGTGTCTTTTGCGAGAGCGGCGGACTGGTTGACCTCCGGCTTGGCGACAGGGTTCGCAGACACGTTCGCAGTGTCCGAAGGTGGCGGCACGACTGCTGCGCCGGGCGTAGACGAGGGCTGGGCAGGAGCAGACGCATTGGAGGTTGCCGATGGAGCGGTTGCAGCACCTGCTGCTGAATCCTGGATTGTTGTTGACGGAGTCTCGGCCGGAGGAGTTACCGATCCGGGAGCGGCAACCACGGGTGGGGCGGGAGCCACGTGAGTCGACGGTTTCGCGGAGCTTGATGCTGGAGTCGTTTGTGGCAGCGCCGTTCCGGCGAGGACGAGCAAGCGATCAATCTGTGATTGGGCGATCGCCTGGAACCCGGGCTGATACATCCACGCGGCGTAGAAGCCGGCGACAGCCAGCACGAGCATCAGCAACGCGACCAACAGACCGCGAGTTTTCGACCCGCCTGGTTGGTGAGAGGAAGAGACCGAAGCGGCTGCGCTGGCTGCTGGTTTCTTCGCCGCCGATTGGGCTGGGTCGGAGATTTCCGGTAGCGATTTCGCTGGTTGCGATTCTTCCAATTCCTCTCTCTCCAGTTCGGCAAGCACTGGATCGTCGGAAGGTATTAGTGCGGGCTTGGATTTGAGACTTGCTGAGACCGCTGAAGCCGGAGACAACTCCGGCAAACAGGGCGCTGCGGTTGCCGCGGACTGCGCGATCAACTGTGGGCTTGCGGGTGCGACATCGATTTCATCTTCAGCGATAGCGGATTGCATATTCACCGATGGGGACGCAGTGAATGCGTCGGAAGCGGCGTTTGCAACGGGGGTGGAAACGAAGTTTGGAACGGGTTCCGCAAAACTTGTCATTTGCGTAGAAACGCCTGCGGCTGCTGCCCGCGCACGTTCCTCGATGACGACTGCCTTGGTCTCATCCGCGCTCGCCATATCGGCACCGGACACGTCCGCTTTGGCCGCAGCTTCCCGTGCCGGTTGCACCGGAACAATCTCGCTTGCCGGAGCCTCTTTTCGCACGCGGCTGACGGCGGCACGAATCGTCGATCGAGCTTGGTCTTTCGCGACCGGTTTGGTCAGAATCAATTCCGCACCCAGGCGAAACGCAGTGGGCAGACCAGCGCGGCCATCGACGATGGCAATCGGGATCGGGTTCTTGCCGTTTTTCCCGCGGCGGCAAACATCAAAGATCAGCTTGGCTGCCGGCAGATTTTCGCAATCGACCAATACTAGGTCGAAGCTTTGCGAATTGAGCTTTTGGGCAGCGGACACTCCGTCCAGGGGGCGCTCGCAGGTTACGGACATTTCTTCCAAAACGCCAGTAATTGCGCTGACCGCCTGGTCATCTGGCGACAACAGCAGAGCATGAGCCATAGCTCTTCCATGCTAGGAAGCGCCGGCGAAAGCCGCAAGTTACCGGGGTAAGGGGACGAATTCGTGCAGTTCGATCAGGCTGAGAAAAAGGAGCTGGTTTTTCTCTCGTGGGAAGAGATTGGAGTGAGGCTGCGCCCATGGGAGCTCGTCGTCGCTCTTCGGACGAATCCCTGTTGGCCTGGCTACTCTGCGGAGGCGCGGGCTCTTTACCGGGCAAGGTTCATCTGGTTTTTCGCTTTTGAGCCCGGCGCTCCAAGTCCCGCTCGTATGCGTCCCGGCGTGCCAGGCAATCACGTTCCCTCTCGCGCATGTTCACTTCGAGCACGCAACAAACGAAATGGCGATCCGCCGCTGTCGGATTCTGGCGCTTAATTTTGGCTTCTCTCATGCCGAATCGTTGCGAGAGCAGCTTATGAACAGACTCGACGGTGACATTGCGCGCCTGCGGTTCGATGAAATTCTTCAGCACCTGTTGTGTGTAGGTGAGGGTAATCTCCGTGCCGGTCAGCGAGGCGTGGGCCAACAGACGGGTGACCGCCCTTTGCAACGCGAGCGCATTGGACCGATTCTGTGCAATGGAGAGCGCCACGTCCGTTGGGAGCGTTACTTTCATCTGCTCCGCGATCTTCCGCACGATGGCGACTCTTGTTTCAAGGTCGGGATTGTGAAACCGGTTAGGAATACTCTGCTCCACCACGGGATTTCCTTTCCGCCTGCTGAAGATTGTAGCGCGATCAACATTCACAACCGGATCAAATGAGTGCTCCTTGCGCTGATTGCGTCAAATCGCGGTGATTTGAAGAAGCCGAACCTCCATGCTGTGCTTGTCGAGCGCCCGTTCCGCTGAAAAAAGACGACCTACCCGGCCTTGGGAGGCCGCTGGTTTCCTCCTATGACCGACTCCGGCGGAGGATAGACGATCGAACCGCGGAAGGCTGATTTCTCTGCCGACGCGAAGTCGGGGAAGGGCAGCTTGTGTTGGTCCCGCCATTGCTGGACTTGCTGCTCGGCGGTTGCGGTTTTTTCCTTGTCGAGGCCGGAATCGCGCGAGAAGTATGTCGTTTGCGACGGAAACGCGATGCTGGTCCCCGATTTCTCGACGATATCCGTGATGCGCAGCAAAAGGTCTTCGCGGATCGCAATGAATTCGCTAGAGTCGAGGGTTAGCACATAGCTGGAGATCTCCAGGCGCAAGGCGCTGGTGTCGAGATTAGCGAAGCGGATGCTTGCGCTCTCGCTTTCGACTTTCGGATGCTGGTACAACATGCGGCGGACTTCGGCCAGCAAATAACGCAATTGGTCCCCGGTGGTCTCATACCTGATCGCGAGTACAGGATTGAACAGAATTTTGTCGCGCCGGGTGAAATTCTCTATATTCATGGTGGCGAGGGTGCCATTCGGGATGGAAAGCTGGGTGCGAGCATCGGTACGAACGCGAGTGGAGCGCAGGCCGATATCTTCCACGGTTCCGGTGCGGTCGCCGAAGCGGCAGTAGTCGCCGACGCGGATGACGTCATCGGCGAGCACGGAAATCCCCCCAAAAAGATTTTCGAGCGTCTTCTGCGCTGCAAACGCGATGGCAATGCCGCCGATGCCGAGGCCGGCGAGTACGGTGGTCAGGTTAAAGCCGAGAATCCAGAGCACGGCCAGAACGGCAGAGATCACCACCAGCGCTCTCAGCAATCGCTCGGCCAGCACCATCAGGGTTCCTGTGCCGATGCGGCCGCCGCTGATGGCACGAATGCGCAGGCGCTGCATTGTGAGACTGGTGATGCGCAGCAGAAACCAGAAAAATCCGAAGCTGATGAGAACCCAGATGATCCGGTAGTAATAAAGACGCGGCAGCAACGGCAGGCCGAAGTAACCGGCCATTACGCGATGAGCGAGCGCGCTGAACGACACCAGCAGCGGCTTAGACACGTGGCTGTAAGAGTGCAGGTTGGGGCGCTTTCTGAACCTGAGCCAAAGCCGGCGCGGAATCGCCAGCAGCAGAACGATCGCCCAGCCGATCGCGAACGCTACTGGAATCGCAACGAAAAGGGCCAGCCATTGCCAGAGCGGCATGCCCAGGGGAGCGTTTCGCACCAGGCTTTGCGGGAGCTTGTTTTCTACGAGATGAGCCTCAACGTTGTCATATAGCTCCGGGACTTTGCTGAGCGTCTCGGCGGAAAACAGCCATATTTTCCCGGCGTTCGGATCGGTGACCCTGACTAGGACAACCGAAACATCCGCGTCGCGCGTGGAAAAGTTTCCGATGGTTTGCTGATCGGAGGTGCCATAGTCGAGATTGCCCTCGGGGCGGGTGAACTGTCGGAGGTCCCCCACGAAGGCGCTGTCCATCAATACTTTCAGTTTGCCGACGATCTCGGGCCCCTGCGACTGGCGGCGCGCCGCGCTCATTTGCAAGTAATCGGCAGCCGTCCGTTCATTTCCGTCTTGCGCGGTTTGCAGGAATCCAAGAACGGTTCCCGACGGCGTAGCACGTCCCAGCGGATCGGCAGATGTCGAAGCCGGAGCCTGAGGCTGAGTGCCAGGCTTCAGCAGGTTGTTTACCGACTGGGCCATCAGCCCGCGCAGAGAAACAGAAACCACGAGAACCAGCAGAACCAATTTCTTCATCGAGCTTCCAGAATAAGTGGCGAGTCGAGCGTTGCCGAAGGCCCTTCGGCTTCGCCTCGGGCAGGCTCAGGAGGCGGCCGTCTCTTCCCCGCGTGATTCATCACTGGCGCTACCTCTTGGGACGATAGATGTCGGTGGCTTGTCCGTAGAAAACCTCCGCCGATTCCATCATCGTCTCCGACAGGGTTGGGTGTGGATGGATGGTCATGCCTACATCGGCCGCGAGCGCGCACATTTCGATGGCCAGCACGCCTTCGGCGATCAGCTCGCCCGCGCCTGCGCCCACGATGCCGACGCCGAGCACGCGCTCTGTCTTTGGATCGACGAGCAGCTTGGTGAGACCTTCGGGCCGGTCGAGGGTGATGGCGCGGCCCGATGCGGCCCATGGAAATTTGGCGATGGAGATCTCGCGACCTTGTTCTTTGGCCTGCGTTTCCGTCAAGCCAGCCCATGCGATCTCAGGGTCGGTAAACACGACGGCTGGAATCGCGTTCGGTTCGAACGCAACCTTGTTGCCGGCGATGGCTTCTACGGCGGTGCGACCCTCATGCATCGCCTTGTGGGCCAGCATCGGCTCGCCGGCAACGTCGCCGATGGCATAGATTGCGGGATCGGCGGTCTGGCGCTGCCCGTTGATTTCGATGAATCCTTTGGCATTGACTTTAACTTTCGTTTGGTCGAGGCCGGGGATCTCGGAATTCGGGCGGCGTCCGACTGCCATCAGCACGCGATCGAATAGCTGCTCTTTTTCCTTTACGTTCTCACCTTCGAGCGTCACCCGAATCCCGTTCTTCTCTTCCTTGAGCGATTTGACGGTGGTGTTCAGCAGGATCGCGGCGAAGAGCTTTTCCAGGCGCTTGTGCAGCGGCAGCACCAGGTCGCGATCGGCTCCGGGGAGCAGGCCGGACATCATTTCTACGCAGGTCACCTTGGTGCCTAGGGTGGCGTACACCGAGCCCAGTTCTAGTCCGATGTAGCCGCCGCCGATTACCAGCAGTGTTTTTGGAACGTCCGGGAGGTCGAGCGCGCCGGTCGAGTCCATCAAGCGCGGGCTGTCGAGTTTGAGGCTGGGAACCACGGTCGGACGGGATCCGGTGGCGATGATGATGCGGTCGAAGTTCAGATTCTCTTCGCCTCCGGCGGTCTTTGTAACTTTCAGCGTGGTGGAATTTACGAACGCCGCTTTGCCTCGCACGAACTGAACCGAGCGCTGTTTGGATAGCTGTCCGAGGCCGCCCGTCAGCTTTTTCACTACACCTTCTTTCCATCCGCGGAGCTTGTTCAGGTCAATTTTGGGCTCGGCAAATTCGATGCCCCAGTTCTTGGCTTCCTCGGCTTCTTCGAGCAGCTTGGCCACGTGCAACAGAGCCTTGGAGGGGATGCAGCCCCGATACAGGCAGACGCCGCCCGGGTTTAGTTCGGGATCGATAAGCGTCACTTTCATGCCCAGATCGGCGGCGAGAAATGCGGCGGCGTATCCGCCGGGACCGCCGCCGATCACTGCCACAGCCAGATTCGAGGTGTTCGCCATTGATTATCTGTCCTCTTTAATAATTACCACGGTTGGGATCGGCCTCAATCGAAGCCAACTCTCGCCGTCGATGCTATCCCTGAACCGACAGCAGGAACGGCTGCTCGAAGGCTTCCGCGATCCAGCGCAGAAAACGCGCGGCGTCGGCGCCATCGATCAACCGGTGATCGTACGAAAGGGAGAGCGGCAGAATCAAGCGTGGCTCGAATTTGTTGTTCACCCACTCCGGCTCCATGCGCGAACGAGACAAGCCGAGAATCGCTACTTCGGGATGATTCACGATCGGAGAGAATCCGGTTCCCCCGATTCCTCCGAGATTCGTGATGGTGAAGGTGCCCCCCTCCATTTCTTCGGCGGTGAGCTTGCGGTCTTTGGCTTTTTTCGATAGCTTCGTCAACTCGGCCGCCAGTTCGACGATATTTTTCTTATCGACCTCGCGAAGGACCGGCACCAGCAATCCACGATCGGTATCCACCGCAACGCCGAGGTTGATGTACTGCTTGTAGATGATCTCTTCCTTCGTCATATCGATAGATGCATTGAACTGAGGAAAGACTTTTAACGCCGACGCGCAAACTTTCAACGCAATCGCGGTCACGGTCATCTTTCCGCCGGCTTCTTCCGCGCGGGGCGCGAACTTGGCGCGCAGCTGTTCCAGTTCGGTGATGTCGGCGCGGTCCTGCTGGGTTACGTGGGGAATCGTGTTCCATGCCTGTCGCAGGTGCTCGGCGGTTTTGCGCCGCACTCCGCGCATCGAAACCCGTTCGATCTTGCCCCACTTCGCGAAGTCGGGCAGTTCCGGTTCGACAAAGCTCCCGACCGGAGCTTGTGCCGAGGCGGCCGCTGCTGCCAAAGTATTCTTGGCGCACAGCTTCACATCGTCTTCACTGATGCGTCCGCCGGGGCCGCTGCCTTGGACGCTGAAAATATCGACTCCGATTTCGCGCGCCAGTCGGCGAACATGCGGGGCCGCCGGCGCCGGATCGCGGTGCTCGGTCCCTGCAACCTTGCCCAGTTGCACGGGCATCCTGAACTGCGGCGCTGCGGCTTGCGGCGGATCGGGTGGCAGCGCCTGTTCTTCGGTTTTGCCCTCGGCGCGCATGGCCATCTGGAATGAGAGTCGTGCTCCGTGTTGTTCGGAGACGTGTTCGACCGGCTCGTGCTTGCGTGGAGCTTCCGCCTGCGGGACGACACCGCCTTCGAGCGTAAAGATGACCGCGCCAACTTTGATCTTCTGACCCTCTTTTACTTTGACCTCGCGAACGACGCCGCTGACGGAGGAAGGAACCTCGACGACGGCTTTGTCGGTCTCCAGTTCCATGACGGGCTGGCCTTCCGCAACGCTCACACCCGGCGAAATCAGCAAGCGCACCAGATCGCCGGAGTCGATGTTTTCTCCCAGTTCGGGGAGCTTGAACTCGGTGGCAGGCGAGCCGGTTCGCGCCGCTCGCCGTTCTGGCTGCGGCGCGGCCGCGGGCGCTGGCTCTGCCGGCGTTGCTGGAACCGGGCTGGCGGGAACCTGCGCTGCTGAAGCGGTGGCGGCCTGCGCGGCTGTTTTCTTCTTTTTCAAAGCGGGCGCGGCATCCGCTCCGCTTCCGTTCTCGACCGTGAAGATGACCTGTCCTACCCGCAGCTTGTCACCCTCTTTTACGCGGATTTCCCCGATGGTGCCGGTCACCGAAGAAGGTACTTCCACAACCGCTTTGTCGGTCTCGAGCTCCATCACCGGATCGCCTTCGGCGATGCTGGCGCCGGGCTTGATCATCAGGCGGACCAAGTCTCCGCTGTCGATATTCTCGCCCAGTTCGGGCAGTTTGAATTCCGTCGCCATTCCTTCGTCGTCCCTCGTGTCTCCGGCATTCGCCCTAGAGGCGCGGCTAGCCGTGTCTCTACTCTAGTATCGTGCAACGTTAGCTGCTCGCCGGATTGCGTTTTTCGGGATCGATGCCAAGATCTCGAATCGCCTGGTCCAGCAGTTTTGGGCTGATCGTCTCGCCTGTGTTCTCTCCCGCAAGCGCATGCAGCGTGGCGAGCACGATGTGCTTGGCGTCCACTTCGAAGAAGTCGCGCAGGGATGCGCGGTTTTCGCTGCGTCCGAAACCATCCGTGCCGAGCGAAACCAGCTTGCCCGGAACCCATTGCGCGATACTCTCCGGCAGCACCTTCATGTAATCCGATGCCGCGATGAAGGGGCCAACCGAACCCTTCAGTGCATGCGTGACATAAGGCACCTTTGCTTTCTGCGTGGGGTGCAGCATGTTCCAGCGGGCGCAGTCGTTCGCTTCTCGGTACAGCTCCTTGTAACTAGTCACGCTCCAGACATCCGCGGCTACTCCATAATCCTTTTCCAAAATCGCTTGTGCCTTGAGCACCTCAAACATAATGGTTCCGCTGCCGAGCAGCTGCGCACGCAGCTTGGCGTTGTTCTTTTCAGAAGTCCGGTAACGGTACAGGCCTTTGAGGATACCCTCGCGGATGCCCGGCTGGTTGGGCATCTCGGGCATCGGCAGGGGCTCATTGGTGACGGTCAAGTAATAGAAGATGGATTCACCATCCACGTACATGCGCCGGATGCCGTCCTGGATGATGATGGCGATCTCATAAGCGAACGCCGGATCATAAGCCAGCAGGTTCGGCACTGAAAGAGCCAGTACGTGACTGTGTCCATCCTGGTGCTGGAGGCCCTCGCCTGCCAGCGTCGTTCTTCCTGCCGTGCCTCCGATCAGGAAGCCGCGGCAACGCATGTCCGCGGCGGCCCAGATCAGGTCGCCGATGCGCTGCAATCCGAACATCGAGTAATAAATAAAGAAGGGTATCGTGTTGATGCCATGATTGGCATAGGCGGTACCGGCGGCGATGAACGAGCACATCGACCCCGCCTCGGTGATACCTTCCTCCAGAATCTGGCCGTTCTTCGCCTCCTTGTAATAAAGGAGGGTATCCATATCGACCGGCTCATAGAGCTGGCCGACGCTCGAATAGATGCCGACCTGGCGGAAGAGCGCTTCCATGCCGAAGGTGCGAGCTTCGTCGGGAACGACCGGCACGATGAACTTCCCAACGTCGGCATCGCGCAGCAACTTCGACAGGATGCGCACAAAGACCATGGTGGTGGACGCTTCGCGGCCTTCCGTGCCTTTGTAGAACTCTTCAAAGAGCGCTTCCGAAACCGGCTTTAACGGGGTGGCGCGCACCTTTCGCACCGGCATGTAGCCGCCCAGTTGTTTGCGGCGTTCCTGCATGTATTTAATTTCCGCGCTGTCATCGGCCGGGCGATAGAAGGGCGCATTGTGCAGTTCGCCGTCCGGAATCGGGATGCCGAAGCGTGACCGGAAGATTTGCAGCTCATCGTCATTCAGCTTTTTTTGCTGGTGCGTGATGTTCTTGCCCTCGCCCGCCTCGCCGAGTCCATAGCCCTTGATGGTCTTGGCGAGAATGATGGTGGGCGATCCGGTGTGGTCAACCGCCGCTTTGTACGCGGCGTACACCTTGATCGGATCGTGGCCACCGAGGCGCAGACGGGCCAGTTGCTCGTCCGAAAGATGTTCGACCATTTTCAGCAGCCGGGGATCGGTACCGAAAAAATTCTGCCGGAAGTACGCGCCGCTCTCGACAAAATATTTCTGATACTGGCCGTCGGTGATCTCACCCATGCGCCGGACGAGCAGGCCGTCGCGATCCTTTTCAATGAGGGGATCCCAATCGCCGCCCCAGATCACCTTGATGACATTCCATCCCGCGCCACGGAAAATCGCTTCCAGTTCCTGGATGATCTTGCCGTTGCCGCGCACCGGGCCATCGAGGCGCTGCAGGTTGCAATTGACGACGAAAATCAGGTTGTCAAGCCGCTCGCGCGAGGCCAATGTAATCGAGCCGAGCGACTCCGGTTCGTCCATTTCGCCATCGCCCAAAAACGCCCAGACTTTGCCGCCGGTCGAGGTTTTCAGCCCGCGATTTTCCAGATATTTGATGAAGCGAGCGTGGTAGATGGACTGGATTGGGCCGAGTCCCATCGATACGGTCGGAAATTCCCAGAAATCGGGCATGAGCCAAGGATGCGGGTACGACGAGAGTCCGCCGCCTGGTTTCAACTCCCGCCGGAAATTTTCCAATTGTTCTTTGGCGATGCGCCCCTCGAGGTAGGCGCGAGCGTACATTCCGGGGGCGGCGTGTCCCTGGAAATAGACGACATCGCGGTCTCCGGTTTCAGTGGCTGCCTGAAAAAAGTGATTGAATGCGACTTCGTAGAGCGTAGCCGCCGAAGCAAACGTGGAAATGTGTCCGCCAATGCCTTCTTGAATCCGGTTGGCACGAACGACCATGGCCATGGCATTCCAGCGCACCATGCTCTTGATGCGCCGCTCCATTTCCTGACTGCCGGGAAAGGGCGGCTGCTGCTGGGACGGAATGGTGTTTTGGTAAGGAGTCGTCGCCGTGAACGGCAGGTTGATCCCAGCCTCAGCCCGGGCGTGCAACGCCAGTTGCTGCAAAAGCCGGCCCGCTCGTTCGGGTCCGCCTTTCGAGAGCACATAGTCGAGCGAGTCCAGCCATTCCCGCGTTTCCAGGACTTCAATTCCGTTGGTTTGTTGCGTCTCAGCCACTCTGACCTCACAAATAGAAATGGAACCTTTCATCATAAGCAATCGGGAGGAATTTTGCTGGCGGGACGAGCGGTCGATCGTCGTCGGTCCAAGCGTTCGCGCACGACGAGCGACGTCCGACCGTGTTTCATGAAACATTGAGATCTTCGCCCGGATTGGTGTCGGGAGGATGAAAACGAGCCAAGCGCCGGATCATCGGCGCGAGAATCAAATAGAGAACGATAATCCCCACCGGACCGACCAGCAGCCAGGCGGCAGCCGCTCGCAGCGCAGTCAACCACAGAATACGGATGGAATGCAGCAAATTCGCGTGCGAGAGCGCGAGGATCTGGCTGGCGGTCAGCCCGAGCGGCGGCGCTCCGAATAACCACTCGCCTGCTCGAATAAACGGAATCAACAGAGCGAACCAGAGCGGGTTCACCAGAACATTGACCAGTTGAACCGCGGGCAAGTTGAGCCGGAAAAGCATGGCCGCGATCAGGCAAAGCAAGGAAGTCGTCCCCAGCACGGGAAAGATACCAAGCATGAACCCGAATGCCAGGCTGAGAGCGATTTTCTCCGGCGTGATGCCCTGGGTGAGCAACTGCACGATGGGGCGTATCAGCCGCTCTTGCAGGAAATCTTTCATGAGGAAAAAATGTCGTTGGTTGTTAGCGACGCCGACGAGCAACGACAGGCCGCCCCACGGCCAACCAATGACCAATCACGAACGATGAACGACGGTTCTTTATTCTAGCGTCACGGCCTTCACCAGGTTGCGCGGCCGGTCCACGTCGAGGCCGCGCCTCGCAGCGACATAATAGGCAAATAACTGCAGAGGGACGATCTCAAGAATCGGCGACAGCAACTCGGGCGTCGCGGGAATAAAAACGGTGTGGTCGGCCAGGCGCGGCACGATCATGTCGCCTTCGGTCGCCAGCGCGATCACAGTCGCGCCTTGCTTTTTGAACCCTTCCATGTTGCTGACGGTTTTTTCGTAGCGCAAGACCGAGCCCGTGTCGTTAGGATTGCATTCCTCATTTCGGTCGTGGGTCGCGATGATCACCAGCGGCAGGCGAAAATCGATCAGCGCGTTCGGCCCGTGCTTGGCTTCTCCGGTCGGATAACCTTCCGCATGAATATAGGAAACCTCCTTTAGCTTGAGAGCTCCATCCATCGCCACCGGATAGTGGATGGCACGCCCGAGAAACATGAAATCGTCCACGCGATAATAAAGCTCGGCCAGTTTCTCCACTTGATCGGCCGCCGCCAGAATGGTTTCGATCTTCCCGGGGAGCGCGAGAAGTTCGCCCATGTAGCGCTCGGCGAGCGCTTTCGAAACCTTCTCCTTGATCTCGCCCAGGTAGAGCGCGAACAGGAACAAACACGCCATCTGCGCGGTGAACGCCTTGGTCGAAGCGATGCTGATCTCCGGACCAGCGTGAGTGTAGATAAATCCGTCGGCTTCGCGCGCGATCGTCGAGCCTTCGACGTTCGAAATTGCGATGGTGCGCGACCCCCTGTGCCGGGCTTTACGTTGCGCTGCGGTGGTGTCGGCGGTTTCTCCCGACTGAGTAATAAAGATGCTGAGTTCGCCCCGCCCAATCATCGGATTGCGGTATTCGAACTCGCTCGCATAGTCCACATCGACCGGCAACCCGGCCAGTTCCTGCATCATGTACTGACCCGTCATCCCCGCATGACGGCTGGTCCCGGAAGCCACGATGTTAATCCGCCGAAGGGCGCGCAATTCCTCGCGCGAGATATGGATTTCGTCGAGGTGAACCAGTCCCTCGGCCGGCGACACGCGAGGTTCAATGGTTCGCCGTAGGGCATCAGGCTGCTCGAAAATCTCTCGAATCAGATGATGCGGAAATTTGCGCGTTGCAGCCATTTGCTCCTAGTCCTCTTGGGCTTTGCACTTCTTCGAACCGCCGTCTCAGTCCCCACTAGCACCTGGAGCATTCCAGGCCGCCGATAAAAGTCCGCAGTACTTCGCCTTCTGGGGTTAGGACCAGAAAGTCCGCATCTGCCCCCACCGCCAGAACGCCCTTATTGGCTGCTTGCGCCACGCGCGCAGGATTTCGGCTGGCGGCCGCGACCGCCCGCGGCAGATCCCATTCCGCGAAGCGCGCCAGATTGCGCACGGCACGGTCCATGGTCAAAACGCTTCCGGCCAGCTTGCCGTGCACCGTGCACCTTCCGTCGCGCACGTCCACTTCAAAACATCCAAGCCGGTAACGCCCGTCCGGCATGTCGGTCGCCGAAATGGCATCCGTGATGAGCACGGTTTGCTCCGGACCCTTAACGTCAGCAACCAGCTTGACGATCGCCGGATCAAGATGAACGCCGTCGACGATGATATCCACGCTCACGCGACGATCGGTAAGCACCGCACCCAAAATACCCGGGCTGCGATGGTCGAGCGGACGCATGGCATTGAAAACATGCGTCGCATGATGCGCTCCCGCCGTGATTCCGCGCTCGGCCGCCGCAAAATCGGCGTCGGAATGTCCCAGACTCACGCAGACGCCGCGCCGCGTGGCTTCGGCAATGACGTCAGGCGCGTTTTCCAATTCGGGGGCAATCGTCATCATGCGAATGCGGCCGCGCGCCGCCTGCCAGAACCGCTCGAACAAAATCAGTTTCGGAGCCAGCAGATTTTCCGGCGGGTGTGCGCCGCAACGGGCATGGTTGATGAACGGCCCCTCGAGGTGAATGCCGAGCGGGCGGGCCCGATTCTTGCCATCCCTAGTTTGTCCTTCGAGATCTTGTTCGAGGTGCCGGGTTTCGATCGCGTCCGCCAGCCGTTCGAGCGCCCGCAAGGTTGTATCCATCGGGGCGGTGACGGTGGTTGGAAAATAACTCGTGACCCCATGCCGCGCCAGCAACTGCTCGATCGCCGGCAGTCCCTCGGTGGCTTCGTCCATCACATCATATCCGGCGCCACCGTGCAGGTGAAGATCGATGTAGCCCGGCGCCATCACGCCATCGCCGAGGTCGAATACCGAGACCCCGGCCGGAACCTGCCGGCTGGTGCGGCAGGAAATTTCGAGGACGCGTCCCTGCTCGACGAGCATGAGTGGATGCTCGACGGCGTCAGTCGGAGTCAACAGCATTCCAGCGGTAAATGCCTGCATGAAAACGTTTTAATAGCCAACGAAGTGGACTACGTCCAAGATTGTAGCAGCCTTTCCGCGTCCGCCGGCGGCGCGACGGCCCGGATCGCTCCGCCCTGAATCAGTCGGTTCCGTTTCTCGGTTCGAGCGGTAGGCGAAAATCAAGTTCGGGATCTTCCACTGAACGGCCGCAATTTCGTGCAATTGACTCTGCTGACGCCTGGAGTTCAGCCGGTACCGCAGGAAAACACCGAAGGCGCCGCGACCCTTGTTCCATTCGGATTCGGATCGCCACAAAGATTTTCGGTCGCCGGCGGCAGGCCGCAGGGCGAATTGTTCTTGATCGACGGAACCAATCCGCCGCTCCTCCACGCCCTTCTTCCATCTTTCTCACGCGATTCTCAACTCTGGTGAATTAAGCAGGCTAGTGCAGCGCGAGCACCACAGTCATGGTGAATCTTATCTGGCTCCCGCTCTGCCCGACGCCGTTTGCTTTCCGCGCACTACCGAAGAAGTGAGTGACATCTTGAAAATTAGCGCTCGGCACCGGATTCCGGTGGTACCTTTCGGAGCTGGCACTTCGGTCGAAGGCCAGGTGAACGCCATACATGGTGGCATCAGCATCGACCTCCGCGAGATGAACAAAATTGTGCGCGTCAGCGCCGAGGACTGCGATGCGACCGTCGAAGCCGGCGTGACTCGCATGCAACTCGTCAAGGCATTAAACAACACTGGTCTTACATTCTTTGTCGATCCCGGAGCAGACGCTACGGTCGGCGGTATGACTAGCACTCGCGCCTCGGGTACGACAGCCGTTCGCTATGGCACCATGAGGGAAAACGTGCTTGGCCTAACGGTCGTACTAGCGGATGGCCGCGTCATCAAGACTGGCAGCCGGGCGCGGAAATCGGCCGCTGGGTATGATCTGACGCATTTGTTTGTAGGCTCCGAGGGAACGCTCGGAGTGATTACAGAAGTCACTTTGCGCCTGCATCCTCTACCAGAAAAAGTATCGGTCGCATTCTCTTCTTTCGATTCGGTGCAGGGCGCAGTCGAAACTGTCATTGAGGCAATTCAATTCGGAGTCGGTTTGGCGCGCGTGGAATTTCTCGACGACAAACAGGTTGAAGCCATAAATCTTTACTCGAAAATTGACCTGCCTGTTTTGCCAACTCTGTTCTTCGAGTTCCATGGCGTGAACGATCGCGATGTCGAGGACCAGACGGCGATGTTGCAGTCTCTGGCGGCGGAACACGGCGGACGAGGCTTCAAGTGGAAAACGAATCCGGAGGATATGGATCAGCTCTGGGACGCACGACATAATGCTTACTTCGCCGCACATGCCCTGGTCCCCGGCGCCAAAGTATTGGTAACCAACATTTGCGTACCCATTTCCCGCCTTGCAGAGTGCATTACCGAGACCAAGGAAGACCTCGCTCACGTCTCCTTTCCAGCAACCATCGTCGGTCACGTGGGCGACGGCAATTTCCATGTTCTATGCGTCCTTGATCCCGAAAATGCCCCGCAATTCGAGGAGGCGAACCGATTCGCGGAGCAAACCGTGCAACGTGCCCTGCGGATGGGCGGCACTTGCACCGGCGAGCACGGTATCGGTTACGGGAAAATCAAGTATCTACAGGATGAGCACGGAGAAGCGCTCGAAGTCATGCGTACGATCAAGAAAGCCCTGGACCCGCATAACCGCATGAACCCCGGTAAGATTGTCGATCTATCGGTACCGTGAGTGTTCGAGAACGCCCCAGTCGAAAATGATTCCGGAGGTTCGCCCCCATGAATAAGAGGACCTTTGTCAAGCTTTTCGCCGTCGCGATTGCATATCCTGAGGTCATGCGCAGGCTGGCTTGGGCAGGGCAGGAAAGATTACGAAACTGGGCCGGCAAAATCGAGTACAGCACCAACCGGCTTCAGACTTCCACGTCGCTCGATCAGGTTCGGGACTACGTCAAGACACAAAACAAGATGAAAGTGCTCGGCACGCGGCATTGCTTCAACAATATTGCGGACAGTAAAGACGCGTTCTTATCTCTGAAGCCGATGGACAACGTGATCGCCATCGATCCGGCCAAGCGGACGGTCACCGTCGCTGCGGTATCACGTATGGACAGTTGTGCCCATATCTCGACAGCAAGGGGTTTGCGCTTCACAATCTCGCCTCGCTACCCCATATCTCCGTCGCGGGTGCATGCAGTACGGCAACCCACGGCTCCGGTCAGAAAAACGGGAACTTGGCGACGGCCGCGTCCGGGTTGGAAATAGTGACAGCTGACGGCAAAGTCGTGAACCTATCGCGGGAGCAAGACGGCGAAATCTTTAACGGGGCGGTAGTCGGGCTGGGCGCGCTGGGTGTAATCACAAAGATCACTCTCGACATTCAGCCCAGCTTCATGATGCGCCAGTATGTGTATGAAAACCTGCCACTCAGTGAGTTGAAAGAGCACTTTGATGCCATCGAATCCAGCGGCTACAGTGTGAGCCTGTTTACGAACTGGCAAAATCAGCGCATCGACGAATTATGGATCAAGAGCCGCGTCGAGGAAGGACAGGCGTTTCACGCTACTCCGGAATTCTTCGGAGCGAAGTTGGCAACCCGCAATCTCCACCCAATTGCGGCGCTGTCGGCGGAAAATTGTACCGAGCAGATGGGCGTGCCCGGTCCGTGGTACGAGCGCTTGCCGCACTTTCGCATGGGTTTCACGCCCAGCGCGGGCAAAGAACTACAGTCAGAATACTTCGTGCCACGGCAACATGCGGTTGAAGCAATTTTGGCGGTAGAGAGGCTGCGTGATCAAGTGGGCCCATCTCTATTGATTACCGAAATCCGCACGATCGCCGCCGACCATTTATGGATGAGTCCTTGCTACGGGCAAGACAGCGTCACCATCCACTTCACCTGGAAACCAGATTGGCCCGCCGTCAGCAAGCTTTTGCCGGTCATCGAAATGGAACTGGCCCCCTTCAATCCGCGCCCACACTGGGGAAAGCTATTTACGACCTCGCCGGCGGAACTTAGGAGCATTTACAAGAAGATGCCCGACTTTGTTGAACTCAGCAGGCGCTACGATCCCCAAGGCAAGTTTCGCAACGAGTATCTGAACCGGAACATCTTCGCTACTTAGCTTAGAAGATGATTATGGTTGCCGTCTGCCTTTTACATTCCTGACGGGAGAACGAATAGTTGCCGCCGAACAATCCAATTGTTCAGCGATCCCCTGCATAGAAACACCTGATAGCCAGTAGTTTGCTAGCTTCGCAGTCGGACGCCGGAACCTTTGGCCTTTGGCGCGAGCATACCGGACCAGCCCGCACTCGTTCTGCGATCAGGCGCCGCTGCAATTCGGCCACCGCGCTGAGCACAGTGAATACCATTTCGCCTGAGGAGTTAGAGATATCCATCTGTTCGCTGAATGAAAATTAAACGCTCAGAGCCTGAACGTTTCGAGTGCTCCGGTTCGATGATGCGTTCGTCAGCGAATGGCGCGGGTTCGAGAACTGTTCTCACAGGAGGATGGCCCCAAGTTTCCGGATTTCCGAACCCACTACGCGTCATGAAACGTGTAGTAGAATGAGGAAACTAACCTCAGTCGGGGAGTGGCTCAGCCTGGTAGAGCACCTGGTTCGGGACCAGGGGGTCGGAGGTTCAAATCCTCTCTCCCCGACCAATTTTTTCAATGAGATAAACTGCGTTTCTGGTTTTTCCGTCACATCGCTGTAGACGATTTTGTAGACGGTCCGGTTTTTCTGTTTTTCCAATTGACGTTCAATTTGATCGACTCGTGGAGACTTGAGCGGGAATGCAGGAACGGTCACAACCAGAATGCTGCTTGGAAAGCCTCATGTAGCAGGCGAATAGAATCTCAAATATGTAGCTTCCTTACGGAAGCTAATCGATGGACGCAGCCGATAGTCTCCGCGGTTGCCACTGCCAGCCCGGGGGACGCTTGTGCGGATGGTTGCTGGCAGACGCTCACTTCTCCTTCCACGGCATCTCCCGCTCTCGGGCCAAGACGAACCGGCCGTTGCTCCAGCGGAACGTGCGCTTCAAGTTGACTTCAGGACAACACCGCGCATGTCCACAAATCGTTCGAACGAAAGCATTCCAGCCTCGACCTGCGTGTCTGTGATGTCCCAAAGAATCATTCCATCTGCCCGCTCCGGCTCTCGGGTCCATCCCTGATAGCCCCATGGCCAGCCATTCGCGAAAGTCCCGAGCAGTACGGGCCGGTCGTTTCTCAAATCGTAGACATACGCGAAACTGACTGCTGCTCCTGGATTGGCTGCATTATTGGGCGAGCAAGCTGCCACAACGACCGCTTGTTGCACGCCTTCGTCCGTCAGATCACCGTACATAACCTTGGAGACTTCAAACGATGCTTCGTTATTCCTGAATTCGCCGTTGCGGACCGTAGCAAAGTTGCCAAAGTATCCGCAATATGGGAGGCAACCCGATAAGAAAGCTGGCCGAAGTTTACACTGTGTATGGAGCTCTTAAGGGAAAGATGGCCATTAAGATTCCCGAACTTATCCGCCATTACGGTAAGCTCTCGTAGTGGGTGACTCCAGTAGTCATCAGGACAGGCGCTTCGTTCGTACACATTGCAGAACACGGCTTTTCTGATTTGAATTTCACCTTCGGTAGTCCAATGGACATCGTCGAGCACATAGTGTTGCATCTCAGTATCTTGATTGACTTCTAAGGCGAGGTTGACCTCCCATGCTTGCATGGATGACATGTCAGCAACATATAACGAGTCATCCACCTCTCCAGTATCGGCAAATAAGACATGCGTTCCATTAGGGGACCACGCATTCCAAAGATAGAATCCACGAGATGACGCCAGAACACCGCCCATCAATGACTCCAAATTGAGAACAATCACCCGAGATTCAATTGGATCGAACGTGAAGACCAAAGTGTGAATTCCGTCTGGAGACGTTCGACTGACTGCCAGCTTTGTCACTGAAGAAAAATCAACTCCTGTCAACAGATTGCCGTTGTAAGAAAGCTGATGAGAATCGCTGAAAGCGAAGCCGCTATTCTCCAGACCCGGCTCGAGCACGATCATCCTCAGAGGTCTTTGTGGTGGCAATTCTCTGCCAGTGACCAATGCCTTTAGACCCCGTACATCCGTGAGTTTTCGGCAAGCATGCGTGACGACCGTTAACCCGCCCTGTTAGGTTACGCTGAGCCGCCGAGGAGCGGCTGAGGGCGAACCGGATGAACCCAGCAGTCATTCCAGAGTCAATCGCGCAGTTC